>AACY020531903.1_pt1 | contig 22000 bp, 20 predicted proteins | sample 267378 | NCBI WGS metagenome assembly AACY02 (sample SAMN02954345, study PRJNA13694) | marine metagenome | biome: aquatic; feature: ocean; material: water; isolation source: isolated as part of a large dataset composed predominantly from surface... | reverse complement strand
AACACCGCCACCGACCCGGCATTCGGTTCCGGGTTTGGACCCCAACCTGGTTTCCCCGCCACCGTTGACGTGACGTCCACGGACTCTAGTGGCTCCACCACCGAAAGTGTCACGCTGACCTATGTTAATCCTTTAGATCTTGACGGTGACGGTTTATTCAACAATGAGGAGGCTGTTGTGGGGTCTGATCCGAATGATGCCGCGTCAACTCCGGATGACCTGGACGGCGATGGTTCTCCGAATACTGAGGAGAAGGCGCTGGGTACCGATCCGTTGGATCCGAACGATTCGCCAACTACCTCGGCTCTCATCGTTCAGTATGTGGATGGGTTCGATCCCGCCGGGCAGGTGGTGGGTGCGGAACTCGTGACGAATTCGTTTGGTCCTGATATGACTCTCGGGTCGGCGCTGGGGTTGAACATGTATGTCATCGATTTCCCGTCGAGTATTCCTGTCGGTGACGCTCGTGAGATATCCGAGCAGATGGCTCCTCACCCAGATATTAACTATGTTGAGCCTGATTCTGTGGTTGGGCATGGCGGCGGCGGCGGCTTCGGGTTCTGCTGACTTCCTCCCGGTCCTGAAGGACCGGGGTTCCCCAGCCGCTTACGCGGCTGACAGCGCTGCGCGCTGTTTGGAACGTTTTCCTGTTTCCCCGGGACTGCCAGCATCCGTGGATGCTGGTCTTAAGTTCCCTCCGCAGGCACTATCCGCCAGTCCGGCGGTGAGGATGTTCTTCGCGGCGTTGAGGTCCCTGTCATGCAGGGTGCCGCAGACCGTACAAACCCATTCACGGTCCGACAAGGCGAGTGTCTCGTTCTTTTCCCCACACTCCGAGCAGGTTTTGCTGGTGGGCGTGTAGCGGTTGACGACGCGGAGGCGTTTGCCGTACCAGGCTGCCTTGTAGTCCAGTTGGCGGCGGAACTCCCCGAACGAGGCGTCCGCGATGGAGCGGGACATGCGCTTAGACTTCATCATCCCCGACACGGCCAGGTCTTCGATACAGATCACGTCGTAGGTGCGGGCGAGTTCTGTGGTGATTTTGTGGATCCGGTCGCGGCGCCCGTCCGCGATTTTCGCGTGCGTGCGGGCGACCTTCGCCTGGGCTTTACGGTAATTCTTGGACGCTTCCTGCCCCGGCTTGGGGCGACGGCGAGCCATCATCCGCTGATACCGCCTCAACCGGGACAAATGCAGGTTGAGGCGTTTCTCGTTCGCGTACTCCACCCCGTCAGAGGTCACAGCGAGGGTCTTCACCCCCAGGTCAACACCGACCGCTTTCCCACCTGTCGTCGCGGGCCATTCGATGACGTCTTCGACGAGGAACGACGCGTGCCAACGCCCGGCAGCGTCCCGCGAAATCGTCACGCTCGAAGCGTTAGCGGGCAGCGTGTAGTTCTTGTCCCGGAACTCAACCGGTTCTTTGCTTTTCGCGATGAACAACTGCCCGTCCTTGACCCTAAAGCCGTTCTTTGTCAGCCGGAACGACCGGCGGGAATTACGGGTTTTGAACCGCGGGAACCTCGACTTGCCTTCCCCTTTGCAGGCGCGGAAGAAGTTCGCGTACGCCTGATCCAGGTTCCGCAACGACTGCTGCAACGCGACACTGGACACCTCGCCCAGCCACGGGAACTCCTCCTTCCACAACGGCAGCATCCGCATCAAATCGTATGTTGTTACCGAGATTTGGTCTTCCTGCCAGTAGTCCTTCCGAACCCCCAACCCAAGGTTGTACACACGTCGCGCGGCGGCAGCAGTGCGAGCCAGCAAGGACTCCTGCTCAAGGCTCGGATACAGGCGCACCTTGATTGCGCGACGCCGCGTATCCACCACTACCCGCTCCTTCCTATAAGAGGCTGTTTCCGTTCCCTATGTGTATCGGCCCCGACTGACATCCCCCCAAAGAGACGGCAGCCCGCGGCGCGTCATTCATCCCGGACCTGAAGGACCGGGCTTTCTGACACGAAAAAGGTAAACCTAGGTTCGCTGGTCGGTGTCGGGTGCGCCGGGTGTGCCGGGCGGGCAGCGGAGTGCCGGGTTAGGTGCCTGCTGGTGTGCGTGTGTTTTTAGATTTGGGTGAGGGTGCGTAGGTTGTAGGACGCGGTTTTGGCGTTGTCGATGTCGTCGCGGACGCTGCGGAACAGGCTGGAGTATTCGTCGGCGACTTGTTGTTTCATGACCATGTCGGCTTCGAGTTCTTCGCACATGAGTTCCGCGGCGGCGCGGCGCATTTCGGCGCTTCCACCGGACTGTTGCACGAGGGCGCGGCGGAGGGCGCGGTGGTAGCGCAGTCGCGCTTCGGTGGCTTCCCGCGCGGCGGCTCGCATACGTCGGCGGGTGCGGTTCAACCGGACGCGTTGCCGCATCAGGTCGTGGGTGACGGTGGTGAGGTCGGTGTAGTCGATGCTGCCGTCGGCGCCGTCTTCGTCGTCTTGGAGGCTGGGGTCGTGCCAGTTGGGGAGGTTGGGGGCGTCGGTGATGGTGGCGGGTTTGCCGCCGGCGACGGGTCCGCCGCGGGGCACCCGGCGGTCTCGTCCGAGGTCTTCATCTGCGGGGAATTCTGATGCGGCAGACATGTGTGCGGTACCTCCGTTCGACTGTTTCCACAGTCACACTCCACGGGTGTGGGGTGGTCGTGTTTCGTATCGGCGCGGCGCGCGGGTCGGGTTTTTTGTCCCGGTCCCGGTAGCGGGCTGGTGTCGCGGCGGGTTAGCCGCCGGTGAGGGTGAGGGCGCCGTCGATGTAGTCGGCGAGGATGTCTTCCATTATTTCGAACATGGGGGTGCGTTCGGCGCGTGCCCATTGGGCGACGATGGCGTAGGTTTCCCGGTCTACCCAGATCGCCCAGTCGATGTAGTCCCGTCCGCGGTCTCCGGGTGGGGTGGGGGTCCATTCGGCTTCGGGGACGGGGGGCATGTTGGACGGGAAGCGTCCTTCGAAGCGTTGTAGTCGTCCGTGTACGGATTGTCGGGTGGTGCCCACGCAGGATGCGAGCGCGCCAACGGACCAGCCTGCCTCATAGAGGGCGACCAGGTAGGCGGATAGGCGGGGGTCGCGTTCGGTTTTCATTTGTTGTAGTAGGGCGGCGGTGTCGGGGGGGAGGTTTTGTTGGCGTCGGGCGTTGCTGAGTTCCCCGGTTTCGTGGCGGCGGCGGTATTCGCGGACTCGCGGCGCGGGGATGTCTCGAAGGACGGCGTTCAACCCGGCTACCGCGACTTGCGACAGGGAGACGCCTTCTTCGTCGGCTTTCTCTTTCGCGTCTTGGTGCAGTTGTGCGTCTACTCGATGGTGGGGTACGGGTTCTTGGCGTCGCTTCCGACTCGCCATGGTGGGTCCTTCCTCAACGACTGCTCGCATCCACCATACCAATGTCAACCAGGAGGCGCCGACAGCGTCCGAACCTTGAGGGCGCCGATGAATAACCCATGCCCGAACATGCTGCCCCCTCGAGTGTGGTGTCCGCGAAGGATTTAACGGTGGAGTACGGCCCGGTAAGGGCTGTCCGCGGGGTGACGTTGGATGTGTCCGCAGGGCAAGTGGTGGGGGTTTTGGGTGGTAATGGGGCGGGGAAATCGTCCACGCTGCGTGCAGTGGCGGGGGTGAACCCGCCCACTAGTGGGCAGTTGATGGTCGCGGGATGTGACATGTCCCGCCCCGGGTCGGCGGAACTGGCTCGCACGAAGGTTGGCTACACCCCCGATGTGGGTGGTTTGATTCGCGCCGCGACCGTGCGCGAACACATCGGTATCGCGTTGTCGACGCGAGGGATGCTGGGGGAGTGGGCTGCCGCGGCGGCGCTAGTGGAGGAATTTGACCTCGCCGACGTCGTCGATCGTGACACCGCCGGTTTCTCCCACGGAATGTCACGCCGGTTGAGTGTGCTGCTGGCTGCCCTGACTTCCCAAGATGTGCTGATTTTGGATGAACCGTTCGACGGTGTGGACCCCGTCGGGGTGGAAGCGACGATGCGGGTGATCACGCGGGCGAAAAACGCCGGAATCGCGGTACTCGTGAGCACCCACCTGCTGTCCCTGCTGGTGCGCTGCAGCGACAACATCGCGGTGATGACGCACGGCAAAATCCGGGACTACGCCGACGCGGACGCATTCGCGGGCGGAATAGGGGAACGCCGTTACGAGCAGATCCTGCAACAGGCGCACTGACATGTCAGTCACCGCGCACACACCCGGCTTATCGCCTGCCACCGGCACCCCCGGGGGTGCGATCGGGCAGTTCGCGCGCGGCTGCCGGCGAGGAGTAAGTGACACGTCGATCCTCTTGGCGGCCCGGTGGCACAACTTCCGGGTCGGCACCCGGGTGGGCATCATCCTCGCCGGGCTCGCCGCGTTGGTGTTCTTACTGTTGGCGGCGAACCTGGGGTACGGCATCAAAGTCGCCGCCGTCCGGCAACCGGACAGTGCTGCGGGAATTTTCGCTCTGTCGTGGATCTTGTCGCTGCAGCGCGGTGAACTCGGCGGCATCGGCACCATCACCCTCGGCGCGACCCTCCTCGCCGCCATCGTCGCGCCATTCACCGGCTCCTCCACCCTGTCCACCAGCCCCCCGGAAGACACCCACACGCTGCGTCCCGCCCGCCTTCACCGGTATTACGAGTCGTGGCTGATCAACGCGTTCTCCGGGATCGGATTGCTGCAAATTTTCGCGCTCACCGCCGTCGCATCTATCCTCACCATCGAAGGGGGACGCCCCCCGGTGATGGTGTTCGCGTGGTGCGCGTGGCTGATGCTCGTGTCCCTGACCACCACCATCGGATGGTCCCTGGAACTCGCCGCCCGCACGTGGGGTAAACGATCCCGGTTCGTGCTCGCCGGCGCTTGCTTGACCGTCGGTGGCGCGCTCGCTTGGTGGGACGTCTCCGAACCCAGGTTCTCGTTCCTTAGCGTGGGGAATGTGTACGCGCAATGGGCGGAATCGGTCACCGGCAGCGCCCGCGACTACCTCCCCGCCGCCGGCGCCCTCACCCTAGCCGGCACCCTACTTATAGCGGGGCTATACGCCACGTGGAGGGCGCAATCCCGACCCCTGCCCGTCACCACCCCCAGCCGCCGCCGCAAGCCCCTACCGTTGCCCACAGGACCAATATCCGCCACCACGCGGCTGGTCCTCACCACCTTGTGGCGCACCCCCGAATCCCGGCGCCCCATCGCCGCGATCATCATCCTCGGCACCCCCTCCATGGTGCTGTTCACCTTCAACAGCAACATAGAATCCGCGCTCATGCTCGCCGTCCCCGCGGCACTATCCCTCGCCTGGGGCGTCAACATATTCGGACTATTCGGACCCGGAATGCCGTGGCTCGCCTCCACCCCCCGCGTCCTCACCCTGCTGCCCCGTGTCGCCGCCGCCACCCAATTCATGCTCACCGTCACCCTCGTGTGGTCACTGTGGTTCATCTCCTACCTCGCTGGCAACACCAACCAAAGCACCGGGCAACGGCTCCTGATCGGCAGCCTCGTCGCCGGATCCCTCAGCACCGCCCTGAGCACCTACCTGTCCATCCAATACCCCGTGCGGGCGCGACTAACCGGCAGAGGAGACGCCCTCACCCCACCCCTCACCACCCTCACCTACCTCGGTGTCCTCGTTGTTGTTGCCTGCCTACCCGCGATCATCGTGGTCGGCACACTCGAACCCCCCTGGCAAACCCCCACCGCCGCCGCCCTCACCGTCATCGCCACCGCGATATGGCTGTACAGCATCCGCGAATGGAGCAAACCATCCGTCCGCGCTCGCGCCGCCGCCGTTACGGGCGCCTAACGACCACACCGCCGATACCCCCACCATGACTTCGCAACGTGTCCTCCTCGCAGATGCCACCAGCAAAACCATCGCCTTCCGCGGGTTGTCCGTGCAAGCGGTGCAACGCGGCGACCTGTGGCTAGCGGTGCACGCGCAAGCCGCCAGCGACGTTTCCTTCACCCGCTCGTTCTGCCTGCAAAACTCCGTACCCACCGGGTACACCGACGAAGCCATAGAACTGCTGCAAACAGCCGACGCACCTGTCGATCTAACTGAAGCGGATGGGTCTACTGAGGGTTTCCCTGTGTATGGAGACACTCCCGGTATCGAAACGGACGTCACCTGCAGGGAAGCGATCAAGGTTTTCCGCGGCGCGATCGCCGCGACCCTGCCGGACTGGGATCTCGACCGGTGGGCGTCGTCGCTGCCGGCTATCACCCACCTGCCCGCCCGCGACATGCCGCAAGCCCGCACCTTCCGAGACGACGTCATGGACCGCTTCGCAGGCGATGACCCCGAGTCCTACCTTCACCGTCGTGACCAAGACAGGCTCGCGGCGATCGAGGACTACGAGGAAGCGATCGCTACCGGGCAGACATGGAACGCCGTCGCAGCGATCTATGCCGCGGACACCGCCGCGTTCGACATGTGGCTGCTGCAACGCAGCCTCCTGCTAGGAGACCCGCAACTGACCCAGTACGAGATGCTGTGGCGGCTCGCCTCCCACACAATCGATCAACTCTCCAACCTCCCCGAAGACCCCCGTGAAGCGATGTTCTTGCTGCGGGTGCGGCTTATTTGGGTGGTAGGTCCGCGGGAAGCAGAGAACCTTCGCGCAGCGTTCTACGACCCGTCCTAGATTTTTCCTGCGTACCTTCTCAGATCTTCGCCCACACTCAACTCGTGCTGCACAGCACCCTCCTGCGTGACTGTGTGCTACGTGGAGGACGGGATTTACTCTACTGGTAACTCCTGCGCGGGCAATTCGTCCGCCGCGGGTACTGCCGGGCCATCCGGACCCGGATCCGCAGGCGCAGGTTCAGGTTCTGGCGCGGGCTCTGGATCCGCAGGCGCAGGCTCAGGTTCCGCAGGCGCAGGCTCAGGTTCCGCAGGCGCAGGCTCAGGTTCCGCAGGCGCAGGCTCAGGTTCCGGCGCCGGCTCGGGTTCCACGGGCTGGTCAGGGTCGACCGGCGCGTCCGGATCGGCGGGCGCGGGTTCCTCTCCCGGCGTTCCTGGTGTTTGCGGGGCAGGAGCGGACTCCGCGGGAATCTCCGGGACGCGAGAACCCTCCGGCACGTCAATCAACGGCAGCAACGCCGACGTGGCGGTGATAGTCGCCCTAGAGAAACCCTCATCGCCGGGGCTAACATCTACTTCCTTCACAAACAACCGACGCTGCTGATTAGACAACTCTGATAAGAACGCGCTCACCTGCGATAGGGAAGCGTTCAATGTGATCACCACATCCATGGTGGCGTACGAGTCAGCCCCGCCGGATGCCTGCTGCTCGGACTCTTCGGTGTCCTCCCCGGAATCTGCCGCATCGTCCGCGCCTTCTTCGTCTTCCTCTGAATCCCCGCCGCCCACGACTGGTTCACCTGGGACGACGGAAATCACCTGGTTCGGAGACAAACCCGCCCGCACCGCAGTGTTCGTGACCTGGTTGATCAGGTTCGGGGTGTCCTGCCGGGACGGGAACCCCACCACCAACTCCTCATTAATGCCATCTAGCCTTCCCTGTAACTGTTCATCGGAGCGAAGTTGCGCGTACTGCTGCTGCAGGTTGGACACTTGAATGTCCAGTTCGGAGGCTTGCTGATTCAACCGTGCGGGCTCGCCTGCCTGCCGGGAAAACACCCCAAACCACAACGCCGCAAGAATGGCAACCAAAATCAGCACTCGAATGACGAGTGTGCGTTTCACGCTTTTCGTGTTCACGGCGCCACCTCCTCTTCAACGGGCTCGCCCAACTCGTCTAAGGCTGCCGGGTCACCCGCGGGATCCTCTATCCCCTCGCCCGTCGCGTCACCTTGACCTTGAGTTGAGGCGGTGGGGTTGTCGATAACGGGCAGACCGGAAATATCCACGAGGTCACCACTGCTGGACACCGCGTTCGAAGCCAGCGCCGCCGCGCCACCGAACGACACGAACCCGTCCGCGTTCACCTCGCCTGGCGTTAGAGCAACCGACGCGAACAAGGGGCTGTTTTCTAACGCGCGGGACAGTTCCACGGTGCCAGCGAGACTGTTTGCGACCCCACCGAACACCACACAACCCGTATCAGGTGCCTGCTCGGTGGAGTCGGCGAACGGGTCCGCGGCGTTCGTGGTGCACACCACTTCCTCATCGCCGCCGGACGCGATGGTGAGAGTCTCAATGGTCACGCCACTGTCGGACGCGGACGCGAACGCCGCCAACACCTCCGAGAAGTTGATTTCGTTAGCGTTCAATGAGTTCACGAGCGTCGCGTTCGAGCGCAGATCACGCAGGTAAGCCAACAGTGGACCGGTTTCGGAGTAGTTCGCGGTCATGTCCGTTAACCGCTGCTCCACCGACCGCAACTGGTTGTTCGCGATGGTGATGTCTGTGAAATTGGAGTAAAACAAACCTCCAGCGGCTAACCCCACCAGGGCGTACACCGCTACTGCCGCACGGGCGACCCGCTTGCGCTTCACTTCCATCATCAAACGCGGGGGAAGGATGTTCACGATCGGGTACGCGAGTGTTAACTCGGTCGCTTCCTTCTTCTTCGACCGCTTCTTTTTCTCTTTAGGTTCCTTCTTTTTGCGGCTCTTGCCGCTGGATTTCACGAACGTGGGAAACAACCGCTCCAGTAAGGAAGGTTCGATAAATACCTCATCGAGGTCAATGACTGTCGAGTTTTTCTTCGCCATCGGCTATTTCACCCCCATCGCAAGACCAAACGCGACACCGAACCGGGGGTCATGCTCAGCCCACCGGGCGCTTTTCCTCTTCCCGCGCGTGAAGCGTTCCAGTACATTCAAGTAGTCAACATCGGTACGCAACTCAGCCGCCAGTCGCTCGTCGATACCCCGCAGCGCCGCACCACCACCACTCAACGAAATCTTCTCCACACCCGTCACGTCCGGCGAAGACGCCAAATAGAAGTCGATAGTCTCCCGCACGCCCTGAATGATCGAACCGGCCATCAGGTTCAGGATCTGCTGCGCCACCGAAATAGCGGACGCATCCAAATCCTGCAGTTCCTTATCGTCCTCCGGGAACACAACCTCGCTGCTCGCCACACCACCCAACCCCAGGTGCTTCTTGATATTCTCCGCCACATCGAAAGAGATCTCCACGTGGTCTTGGATAGCCCGCGTCACCGATTCGCCACCACCAGGAACCACCCGCATCATCAACGGACGCCCACGGTCATGCACCGCAACGATCGTGGACTGCGCCCCAATATCGACAACAGCCTGACACGAGAACTCCTCACCCGGCGGGGGAGGAGCAGGAACCGACCGAGGCAACCCTTGCGTGAACGCGGCAGAACGAATCAACGCGAAACCAAGATGATCCAGGCGCTCGGGGCGAAGTTTCCCCTCCCACACCGCCTCATACAGGTTCTCCACCGCCCCCGTCAACGCACCCGCGACATACGTTTGCGTCTGCAAATTCCCCTTCGCGTCCAAAAACTCACCCAACGGGTACGCGTCGAAAACAACATCCTCGACAGGCGTAGAGATTTCCTCCTCCAACCGTTCCGGTAGCGCATCCAACAAATACTGCTTATCGGAGTCCGACATGACCTCAACCAGCCGCAAGAACGTCTGCTGGTTCGCCATCCCGATCACCACTCCGCGGCTTTGGAACCGCGCCCGACGCCACAACCGTCGAACCGCCGCGGTCACCACCTCCGGGTCCCGCAGTTCCCCATTCACCATCGCCCCCTGCGGCAGTTTGATCTCCCCAGCCTTCACAATCCGAGGAGTCCCGCGGCGGACGCCCGCCTGGACGGCACGCACCGACGTGGTGCCAATATCCAAACCGATGGTCGTGCCAGACACGTGAATCCTCCTGAGAACCGGGCGCGGGGCTTCGCACCGCAGTTATCGGCCCACGCCCCCTCCGCCCCCCCTCGCTCCCGGACCACCCACGCCCCCGCCCCGCCTCCCCGGCTTCCCCTCCCCACACCGGCACCCCACCGCGTACGACGCCGATGAACAACACAGCACCACCCCACTTGCCGGAAAACGAACGGATGTCATGAGCGCCAACACCATCGTGGAGAACCTGGTCAAGCAGGGGCATCTAACCCCCGACATCGTCGCGATCGCCGAATCCCACGCCACCGAAACCGGGCAGCCGCTGCTGCGGGTACTCGTCGACCAGCGACACATTCAGGAGGAAACCCTGTTCCAGGCGGCCGCGGAGTTCGCTGAAGTGCCGTTCGTGGAACCGCAAGCCATCCAAATCGACGAGGAAGCCAAATCGCTGCTGCCCGGCGACCGGGCACGCCGCATCAAAGCCCTACCGTTCGGGTGGCACGAAGGCACCCTCATGGTGGCGGTCAGCGACCTCACCGACTTGAACCTGCGCGACGACCTCACCCGCAGCACCGGATACCCGATCACTTTCTGCCTCGCGCCCCCCACCGCGCTCTCCCGACGCATCGTCCAGGTGTACCGCTCCGACGCGGAAATGGGTGCATTGAGTGAGGAAATCGGGGGAGCGTCCGCGGCGTACGAGTTGGAGCAGCAACTCCAATCACTGGAATCCGAAGGCGACGACGACGCGCCCGTCATCCGGTATGTGGATTTGCTGATCAACCAGGCAATCCACGACCGCGCCAGTGACGTGCACATCGAACCCACCGAAACAGAAGTCAACGTCCGCTACCGCATCGATGGCGTCCTGCAAGCGCAAACCTCCGCCAGTAAATCCATCCTGTCCGGGATCGTGTCCCGCATCAAAGTGCTCTCCGGAATGGACATCGCCGAACGCCGCATCCCCCAAGACGGACGCATGTCCCTAACCGTGGACGGCAAAGGTATCGACCTGCGTGTGACCACATTGCCGACGGTGCACGGGGAAAAGATCGTGATGCGTATCTTGGACCAAAACAGCACCCCGCTGCTGCTATCCGAGGTGGGGATGTCGCAGCACATCCTCGACACCTACCGAGACCAATACACGCGACCGCACGGGATGCTGCTGGCTACCGGACCGACCGGCAGCGGCAAATCCACCACCTTGTACGCCACCCTCAACGAAATCCGCAACCCGCAAACCAGCATCGTCACCGTCGAAGACCCCGTGGAATACCGGATCCCGGAAATCACCCAAATTCAGGTATCCAACAAGTCCGGGCTGACTTTCGCGTCCGCGCTACGGTCGATCCTGCGTGCTGACCCTGACGTGGTGCTCGTTGGTGAGATCCGCGACCGGGAGACCGCGCAGATCGCTGTCGAAGCGGCCCTCACCGGTCACCTCGTGCTCTCCAGTCTGCACACCAACGACGCCACCAGCGCCGCCACACGACTAGTGGAGATGGGGTTGGAGCCGTTCTTGGTGGGTGCAGCGTTGCGGTCGGTGGTGGCGCAGCGACTGGTGCGCCGGTTGTGCCCGAAATGCCGCCAACAGCACTTATTAACCGAAGAAGAGCGCGTACAACTGCAGATCCCCGCCGACCAGTACGACGAAACGATGGTGGTATATCGCCCCAACGGATGCGAATACTGCAACTACACCGGATATCGCGGGCGTATCCCACTGCAGGAACTGTTCGTTATCGATGAAACAACCGAACGGATGATCAACGAGAACGCGCACAGCGATCACTTACGCAGTGTTGCTATCCAGAACGGGATGCTGATCATGAAGCAGGACGGGTGGATGAAGGTGTTCAGCGGTGATACCAGCGTGGAGGAGGTGCTCCGTGTCGCCGGATAACCGCCCGAGCCCGCCACGACCGCCCGCGCAACCCGCGCAACCCGCGCAACCCGGGCGTCCGCAAGCAGCACCCCCCGCGCAGCCGGGACGGCCAGGACAAACAGCACCCCCCACGCAACCCGGTCAACCGAACCAGCCCCCGCAAGCAGCACCCCCCGCACAAGTTCCCCAAGAACGACCCCGCATCGCCACCCGCCGCGACGGCACACCCCCCACCCCCACCGGCGCCCCCGGCGGCACACCCGGCACCCAAAAACCCACCGAATACCGCTCCCACTCCATCGACCCCAAAACCGGCAAATACCTCGGACCCGTCCAACCACCCCCCTCCAACCTCCCACCCGTCCGCAGCGAAGCCACTAAACAATTCGGGCTCGACCTCGACGAACTCCTCAGCCACCTCGCCCGATCCGGCGGCAGCGACCTCCACCTCACCGTCGGCAGCCCACCCATGGTGCGCATCAACGGGCTTTTGAACTCCGTCCCTGGCGGCACCGCCATCGAGCCGGCGCAACTTGAAGAAGCACTCCTCGCAATTCTCACCCCCCAACAACGCGAGCAATACCTCACCGAACACGAACTCGACCTGTCCTACACGCTCGCCGGTATCTCTCGCTACCGCGTCAACTACATGCGTCAACGCGGCAGCATCGCCGCGGTGTTCCGGCTCATCCCCTGGGAAGTGAAACCCCTCGAATCGCTCGCCCTCCCGAAAATCATCGGAACCCTGCCCGACCTGCCCCGCGGGCTCGTCCTGGTCACCGGACCCACCGGCTCCGGTAAGTCCACGACTCTCGCCGCCATGATCGACAAAGTGAATAGGCAACGCAGCGGACACATCATCACCATCGAAGACCCCATCGAATTCGTGCACCAAAACCGCGGATGCATCGTCAACCAGCGAGAAGTAGGAGCCGACACCGCAGGGTTCGGGGAAGCGCTCCGCCGCGGACTACGACAAGACCCCGACGTCATCCTCATCGGTGAGATGCGCGACCTAGAAACCGTCTCCACCGCCCTTACCGCCGCCGAAACCGGACACCTCGTGTTCTCCACCCTGCACACCCAATCCGCGCAAGAAACCATCAACCGGATCGTCGACGCGTTCCCCGCCGGACAACAGCAACAAATCCGCACCCAACTCGCCGCCACCCTCAAAGCCGTCGTCAGCCAAACCCTCATCCCCACCGCCGACCGGCGCTCCCGCGCCGTCGCCACCGAAATCATGGTCATCAACCCAGCCATCGCCACCATGATCCGCCGCGGCGACGAACACCAAATCCCGCAAGCCATCCAAGGCAGCGGCGCTGAAGGCATGCACACCCTCAACCAAGACCTCGCCCGGCTCGTCAAAGCAAACAAAATCACCCGCGAAACCGCCGAAGCCACCACCAGCGACATCACAGACCTGCACCACCTCATCGGAAGCGACGACACCGCCGCCCCACGATTCAACTAGCGACAGCGCCGATACCGCCACCACAGGCGCCACGCGAAAGGGAAACCCGTGCCGAAAACCGCGAAATACTCCTACGTCGCGAAAACCGACAAAGGAGAAACCCGCGTCGGCTCACTCATGGCCGACAGCGAAACCGCCGCCGCCCGCCGCCTCTCCCTCCTCGGCGTCACCCCCATCACCATCAACCTCACCGAAACCGGCGCGAAACGAAGCATCGGACCAAAAAAACGCGTCAAAACCCGCAACCTCGCCGACTACACCCGCCAACTCGCCACCATGATCGCCGCCGGGCTACCCCTCGTCCGCGCCCTCGAAGCGCTCGCCGACCAAACCAGCCACCCCGTCATCAAAGACACCACCCGCCTGCTGCGCGCCGACGTCGAAAACGGCGTGTCCCTGTCCCGAGCGTTCTCCAACCACCCCAAAGTGTTCCCCCGACTCGTCGTCACCATGACAGCCGCCGGAGAAGCGTCCGGCGCGCTCGCGGACTCCCTATCCCGCGTCGCCGACACATTCGAAAAACAAGCAGCCCTACAGTCCAAAGTGCTCTCCGCGCTCATGTACCCCGCCGTGGTGCTCGGGCTCGCCGGCGTGATGCTCATCGCGATGCTGCTGTTCATCGTCCCCGTGTTCGTCGGCATCTTCGAAACACTCGGCGGGGGACTGCCGCTACCCACACAAATACTCGTCACCCTCAGCGGCATCCTACGTTTCGGGGCGCCCGCATTCATAGTCGCCGCGATCCTCGGCGTCATCGCGTGGCGCAAATACAAAGACAAAGACGAAGTGCGCGCCATCATCGACCCGCAAAAACTACGCCTCCCCATCTTCGGACCGTTCACCAAAAAGATCATTCTCGCCCGCTGGTCGCGAGTGTTCTCCTCACTACTCGACAGCGGCGTCCCCCTCATCCAAGCAGTCGAAATCTCCGCCAACGCATCCGGCAACATTCGCTACCGTGAAGCGTTGTTCCGTTGCCGCGACGGCATCCGCGCCGGACAATCACTCAGCGCCGTCATCTCACGAGAAGAACTATTCCCCCCAGTCGTGCAACAAATGGTCGCCACCGGCGAGGACACCGGCGCACTGCCCGAACTCCTCGAAAAAATCGCCACCTACTACGACACGGAAGTTTCACGAACCGCCGAATCACTCACCAGCATCCTCGAACCGCTCCTACTCTTGTTCCTCGGAGTGGTTATTGGGGGGCTCGTGATCTCCCTCTACCTTCCGATGTTTAGCGTCTACGACTATGTAAACGCTTAACATTTTCTTTAGCGCTGCACCTATCCGCCACAAACGTCATTCAAAAAAACACCCGCCAGCACGCCACCCCACTCATCAACTGCCCGGAGCCGGCAACAACTCCTCCAACCACGATGTTAAAAAACTCACAACCGACCCATCGCCCCCCGCCTCATCCCCGTGATCCTCAATCCACGGACGCGTGTACGCGCCCGACGGGGAACGCACAATCCGTCGCGCCAGAAACTCCGTCACCCCCCGCAATGGCCAAAACCCCGACACCATCACCGCCTCCGCGCGATTCGGATGCTGCGACGGCGGCGGACCCTCACCGCGAAAAAAACGCTCCCCAGCCTGCGGGTCATCTTCGGGAAACATCCACACTTCACCCCGCCACACCACAGCCTCCACCTGCGCCTGCACAAACAACGCACGCAGCACCTCCGCCTGCGCCTGCAACGGCGGCGGCACAACAATCACATCCGGACGGTCAACACCCGACGGCTCCGCATCGGCCACCACCACCGTGAACCGCACCCCCACGGTAGGATGCAAACCAATCAACGTTTCCTGCACAAACCCGTCTTTACGCATGAACCCGTCGGATTCCCTCCCCATCTCACCGACAAGCCACCGAAACCGGTCTACTGTCATCGCCGCCACAACCACACCTCGCGTTAGAGAAATCGCAACACCCCTTAGTCTCCCACGCGAGTGAACACACCCGAGGCGCTCGTGTCGGATGCGCGCCGGGCACACCGCGCCACCCTGTCCCAGATCGCCGCCACCACTGCAGTAGTTAGCGAGGATGCAGCAAATCCGCCACGCGCGCCGCCGCTTCATCGTTCTGTTCAGGGGCGAACCGGTACAAGTCATTACGCAGCATGGTCGAATATTCCGGCACCTCCACAACCACCATGTTGTCCGCATCCCACACGTCCGCGGACATTTCCCGCAGCGCGCCGCTGTCGTGTTGCCCGTTAACGTCGTACGCCCACCCGTACCGGTCCACCGCGACAACATGCCGCGCGGACTCCAGCCAGTCGGTGTCCTCCCGTAACTGGGGAACATCGTCCATCTCCACGCCCCACTGCGGCTCCCAATCCTCCGGAAGGTCAATGTGATGCGCGAAAACAATCCCCACTCTCCCGTCGGGGATACGCGCCGCGATTTCTCGCGCCAACGACCAGCATTGCCCTGTCGCGTAGACCTCCCGCACCTTGTCACTCACCGTCGACACGTCAATTTCTTCCTCACCCCAGATCGTTTCCACCCACACTCGCGCACCCGACTCAGTCGTAGCGTCACTACACCTGGGCGACCTGGTTTCCGGGATCATCCCGGCGAAACGCTGATGAAGGGTGTCGTAGTCCGGATTAACGTTCGCGTCACTGTCTCCGGTAGGCGGTGCCGCGCCGACAGGGGTGTTTGTGTGCGGCGCGGGGGTAGGTGGGGGAGGGGGAGCCGGGTTCGCCGTGCGGTGGAACCCCTGCACGCCCTTGCTCGCGTTCACGTTTCTCCGCTGACCACCGGACATTCCTATCCCTCACGTTTCCCGCGTCTCGTGCGACTGTGGGGTGTTCCTATCGGGGGAGCGCGCCCGAGGCGCCCGGCTGGGCGGGTTCGCTAACCGCCTGGATCAGGTAACTGCTCACCCAATGCTCAGCGGAGTAGCGCCCACCGGTTTGCTGCCGTAACCCGCGGTCGAGTTGCCGAGCCGCTTCCTGCCGCACCACGGCACCCACAGTCCCATCCGAGGCAGACCCCTGCTCGAGGACGGAGGCGACACGATGCAACGCGACACAGCGGGTGAACGGCAACCCCGCCAAATGCGCCTGCCGGTAATCCTCCGACACCCCATTCGGCGGCTCCGGCAACCACACACCCCCTCCTGGGGTGAACCAGCCGGGTAGAAAACCCCGCAACCACCCCACGGCACGCTCACCGGGTTGCGTGCGGCACACCGCCGCCGCCTCCGTGAGCGAGGGGGAGAAAAAGTCATGCGCTGACGGTTCAAACAACACTGGAGCGTCCCGGTCCGCGGCATACAAACGCCACACCACCGCGCTGGTTTCCTCCACCACCGCCGGCTCACCCGCCTTCACTGCCCACTCGTGTAGCAGCATCAACGACCATGCACTATTCGCGTGCTGCCCGGAACGGTCCGCCAAAAACAGGTCCCGCATCCACGCCACCGCATGCCCAGCGATCACGGACTCCAACGCACGCACACCACCCAGCCACACCCTCGCCTCGGGCAGCGGGCTGTCCCGCAGTTCAGTGCACAATTGCAGGAACCACGTCGCGCCGTACGGCATCTGCTGCCCCATCCCCGCACCCCAATACTCCGTTTCCGCCGCGACACTGTCCCGATCGGTGAATGTGCCACGCAACGCACCCACCACCGTCGTGAACGTCTCCTGATCCAGCCCACCACCAACGGTTTCCCCCGGCGCGCCCCCGGCGACCATGTTCACTACCCGCAGCAACGCCCAATGACTATGCACATTCGAATGCCAGTCGTACGAGCCGTAAAACAAGGGGTGGCGTTGCCGTGGCGTGCACACCTCACCGGGGTTGAAGAGGCGTTGCGCGTTCCAGGTGGGGAACTCCTGCCGCAGGTGAGCAAGGATCGTGCCCACCTGCTGACCCAGCATCTCCCAGGTGGGGCCTTCGGGGGAGGGGTCCTGCGCCTCCCCCGTATTTGCTGTCATGGCCGGTCACCGCCGCCTGCACTCATGGACACAAGCGCGGTATCGGCTCGCGTATGCCTCCTGCTAGGTGCGCAACTCCGCGAGGTAGCCCGCCACGTGCACCCCATCCGGGCAGTTCGGATGGGAGTACGCCATCGACCGCAGGAACCGTTCGGCTTCCGGGGCGAGCCCGCACTGCATGAGCCGTTCCGCTGGGCAGTCCTCCCGCACCAGATCCGCGATCACCTGCGCCCCCTGCTTCGGGGTGCGGGGAGACAACTCGGTGCTGTCCAGCCCGTAAGTGGGGCGCTGCCGCGACACCGCACGCTCACTGAAAGCAGCCTCCGTCCACAACGAAAACCACCAGTCCGCATCTAGCCAGTCCCGCCCCATCCGCTTACTGCGGTCCGGTTCGGGAAGCACCGCCGCGTCCACCACGTGGTACCCCTTCGCGACCTTGCCCCGCAACAAATTCCAGTAGTAGGCGTGCGCCTTCTCCGCCGTGGGGAACTCCTTCAATTGCGTCTGCTGCCCATACAATTGCCGGCGCCCAAACCGCACCGCCACAAACCGATCCACCAGCAGCGACTTATGGATCTTGTTCGACGTACCCTCAATGAGCGTCAACTCCGCCCCCAACATCAACCCCACGATGCGCCCCTTCCCACGGCTCTCAAGCGTATAGAGACACTATAGTCTATGGGTCTGACAACCGCCACACCCCGCGGACGGCAGACCCACGGAAACCGAAAAACACAGCCGATACACCCCCTAGAACACGCCACACCCGGCACGCCCGGCATGCCCGGCACCAGGAAGGGGGACGCGTAGTGCCCGCGACCAGGATGTGCGTCACCAAGACACAAGAACGCATCAGCCCCACGAACGTGGAAATCAAGTTTTTCGTTAATGGAACAAAAGTGTCCACGATGGAAGTCGATTACGAAGACGCCGATCCCTCACGTGCCTTCATGGTCGGGTACTTCGACAACACCGCACCTGGTGGCAGCGTGTTCGACGGAGAAATCTCCGACGTGCAGTTGTACGACCGGACCTTGTCAGAGTCAGAAGTAGAGAACAATTTCATTGCGGTCAAGGATAAATATGGCCTATAGAAATTCCTCAACGCAAGGCACCCTAGATACCGGCAATAAGAAATATCTGCTTCCACCAGCCTGCGGCTTCACCCTCGTCGAACTGCTGGTGGTGATAGTCGTGATTGGGATCCTCGCGGCTATAGCAATACCTGTTTTCCTCAGCCAGGCCGATAAAGCCAGCGACACCGCCCTAAAGTCCGACCTCACGAACGCGGCCAAGTTGCTGCAGGTTGCGGAAGCCAACGGGGAAACACTCCCCGCATAGATCACCGCCGACCAGTCGGTGGATCTCGGTTCCGCCGGCACCTTCACGTCCACCCAAACCCTCACCGTCACAGGCTCCGGGGAAACCCTGTGCGTCGAAGGCATCTCGGATTCCGGAAACATGTTCTCTGCGGACATGAGCGCAGGGCTTAGAAACCGGGACTGCTCCGGCTGGTCACCTATCCTCGCGACCGGCGGCGACCGCACCTACACCATCGACGTCAACGGTGTCACCTACCGGGTGCACGAATACACCACTCCCGGCGAAGCGCCTTTCAACATCACTGAGCCCGGTTCCACCGGTGATGTTGAATTCCTCGTCGTCGCCGGAGGAGGGGGCGGAGGCTCCGGCGCTTCCTCCGGAGCCGGCGGCGGAGGGGGAGGCGGCTTCCTTACCGGCGAGACCTCGCTGCAAACTTCAACCGCGTGGACAATCACCGTAGGTGATGGCGGACAAGGCGCCGCCATCGCCTATCTCCCCGGAACCAACGGCGACAACTCCTCTATAGGTGACATTGTCGTCGCTGTAGGTGGCGGCGGCGGGGGCTCCCAATTCGTTACCGGCGGCGGTTCGGTCGGCGGATCTGGCGGCGGCGGTGCTGGACGATCCACCAACCCAACAGGCGGAGCCGGAACCACCGGTCAAGGAAACAGCGGTGGAGACGGCAGAAGCACCAACCAGTCATACGACCCCGGCGGAGGAGGCGGGGGAGCCGGGCTAGCAAGCACGATAACCGGGCAGAACGTGTACTACGCCGGCGGTGGTGGCGGCGGAACCCGCGGGAATCCGTTTGTTGGTGGGCTCGGTGGGCAAGGCGGCGGGCAAGGTGGACTCGACGAGGTGCCCGCCGAATCAGGCGATGACGGTCTTGGCGGCGGCGGTGGTGGAGACGGACGATCCAACTCCAGTCCCGGCTACGGGGGCTCTGGGATTGTGATTCTGCGGTACCCACTCACCAATCCCGGTTAGGCGCCCCTGTATTTCGCTGCATTAGGCAATAGAGGCCGATACATCACCCGTGCCAGTTGTTCGAGAACAGCGACGAAGCGAGGATGATGATGTCAGAGGCATGTAGAGGCGAGCGGTGCTAGCCGTGTCGAAGCATCAGGTTCCTGCGTCTCGCGGTTTCACGCTTGTGGAACTACTAGTGGTGATCGTTGTGATCGGGATTCTCGCGGCGATCGCGATACCGGTGTTCTTGAGTCAGGCGGATAAAGCCAGTGACACCGCACTGAAGTCGGATCTGGCGAATGCCGGGAAACTCCTTCAAGTCGCGGAAGCCAATGGGGAGACTTTGCCCTCGGAGATCACCGCCGGCCAGGTGGTCGATCTCGGCACCGCCGGCACCTTCACCTCCACCCAAACCCTCACCGTCACCGGTTCTGGGGAAACCCTGTGCGTGGAAGGCACCTCCGACTCGGGTAACACCTACTCCGCCGACATGGACAAAGGGATCCGCAACTACGACTGCACAGGGCTCAAGAACGGGCGAGTGGTTACTGACGGGCTGGTTCTTCACTTGGACGCCGCCGACCCGGGTTCTTACCCTGGCACGGGGTCAACCTGGTATGACCTCAGCGGCAACGACAACCACGGAGCACTAACTAGCGGGCATGTTGAGCGGTTTGATGGTGAGTCGATGGTGTTTAATAGACTCGCAGATGGTTGGCCGGGAGCCGTTTTGGTGGCGGACGATCCTTCGCTTGACCTATCGTCCGCCCTGTCGGTGACGACTTGGTTCTATATTGATGAGTGGATTGAGGGTGTTTACAGTCATTACCCGACCCAGAAGTATGCGGGTACCGGCGGCGGAAACTGGCGTACATATCTAGGCGGCAGATACTCAGGCTCTTCGCTCAATATCTTGGCCACAACCGATGGGGAGTGGGGTAGAGTCTCCAGTGGCGGATCGTTCTCCGCAGGTGAATGGCGGTCCGTAACGTGGACGTTTGATGACGGCGAAAATCGATTGTATGTTGATGGTTCGCTTGTAGACACTCGAACTAGCGGCTCGACGCTCGCCACGAATAACGCTCCTGTGTGGATAGGTGAAACTTTCCAGGGGCGTATCCCTGTCGTCATGATTTATGATCGGGCTTTGTCGGCTGATGAGGTGGGGGAGAACTTCGAGAGTATGCGCGCTCGTTACGGCGTTTAGCCGGCGTTAGCCCACGTAGTGTCCTAGGTAGTCGCTGTCTGGCGGGTTCGCTGAGGTGTTCGGGTGCGGGCTAGTTTTTGGTTCCGCGTTTGGTGTTCGTTTTGTTTTTTGGGGAACGTGGCGAGCCGCCGCTGCTGCGTCTGCCGCTTTTACCGCTGCTGTTTTTCGCTCCAGCCCCCTTGCTGCTACTGCTTTTCTTGCTTTTCGTTTTCCCCGCGCCAGCGTTGCGAGTGTTCACTTTCGATAACTGGGGGCAACTGTGGAGGTCGTGGTCGGTGACCCCGTCGCAGAGGGGGCAGGATTTGCGGTAGCCGCGGGGGCGCGCGTACGGCAACTCGTCCTGCATCGAACCAGACCCCAACGCGCCACCACCACTACCACCGCCGCCTGTGTTGTCGCCGCCGGCGAGGCGCCGCTCCAAATCCGACTCGTACCACTGGTCCCCACCCCAGCGTTTCGCTGGCGCGAGCGTGCTCGGCGTGACGGGGGTGCGTTTCATGGGGGCTTTCTTCACAACCGGTGGGGTGCGCAGGGTGTGCAGCATTTCCCGCCGATGCCACGTGTCCGCCCCGAACCCGCCTCGCAGGTAGTCAGCCTGCTCGTGATGTGTTAACCCGAACGTTTCCTCTAACCCGGATCCGATCATCCGCAGATAGTTCGCGCTGGGTTCGTTGGAGGCGTGCATGGGAGCCTGATCTTTTTTCGGGTCGCCGACGCGTTCGTATTGGGCGTGTAGGGAGTCGGTGGCGGTCCACGGGGACGTGAACGTGAACACTGGTGCGCCCTCGTAGTCGCCGATGTGGATGATGTTGCGGTATGGGCCACCGGTTTTCAACTCCACTCGACCTTCTTTGATCGCGGTGTCGAGGGGCACCGCGGTGAACGTGCTCGGGTTTTGCCCGTTTTCTTGCGCGACCACGTCGTCGAATTGTTCGCTGCTGATGTGGAATGCCCGCCCGAGAGCATGCCCGGCGGTATCTAAATCAACGAAGGCGACCCCGCCGCCGTCCCACCTGCCGCTGGAGTACGCGAAATGCATCCGCCCATAAAACCGGATCGGCATGTCCCCATCCGGTTCTGTCCCGTCGCGGGCGCCCACGTGGTAACTGCTGCTACCCGGAGGGGTGCCGCCTTCAATGTAGGTCAGGAAACGGGTGCGGGACATGTTCGAGCCGTACGAGGCGTACCACACGTGCGTGGGGCGCCCATCTTTACCGAGGGTGTAGGCGCCGGCGTGCGAACCAGGCGGATCCAAATCCACCGCCGTAGTGATGTTCTCAATCACGGCTTCCTGCCGGGACCGCAACTCGATGTTGCTCCACGCGTGAAACGTCGCCCCGTCCGGCATTTCACTACCCGCACGGAACACGTCCGCTTCCGCCCGCTGCCGCGCCTGCTCGGTCA
>AACY020298480.1_pt1 | contig 22064 bp, 25 predicted proteins | sample 267378 | NCBI WGS metagenome assembly AACY02 (sample SAMN02954345, study PRJNA13694) | marine metagenome | biome: aquatic; feature: ocean; material: water; isolation source: isolated as part of a large dataset composed predominantly from surface... | reverse complement strand
ACCCGTTCGGCTACGCTGGAGACGACGCCCCTGCGCTCCGGGAAGTGGAGACAGGGCATTACGTGAGGTGCGCCGCATGATCCGACAGACCATCCGCGCCGCAGGCGCAGCCGCGCTCGCCGCCGCGCTCGCCTGCCCCGCCGTCGCGCTCGACCTGATCGAGACGCCGCTCCTCGCCGATCAGGTGGCCGCGGGCGAGCTGCCTCCGGTCGCCGAGCGCGCGCCCTCCGAGCCGCTGGTGGTCGACCTCGCCGCCAAGGGCCGGGAGCTGGGCGAGCATGGCGGCTCGCTGCGCCTGCTCGTCGGCCGCGCCAAGGACGTGCGGATGGCCGTCGTCTACGGCTACGCCCGCCTCGTCGGCTACGACTTCGACTACGCGCTGACGCCGGACATCCTGCGCGACGTGGAGGTGGAGGAGGGTCGGATCTTCACCCTCCATCTGCGCGAGGGGCACCGCTGGTCGGACGGCGCGCCGTTCACGTCCGAGGACTTCCGCTACTGGTGGGAGGACGTGGCGAACAACGACGAGCTGTTCCCCGCCGGCCCGCCGGCGTTCATGCTGGTCGACGGGGCCACGCCCGACTTCACGGTGATCGACGAGACGACCCTGCGCTACGAATGGCCCGCGCCGAACCCGCGCTTCCTGCCGACGCTGGCGCAGGCGCGGCCGCCCTTCATCTACCGCCCCTCCCACTACGTGAAGCAGTTCCACGCGGACTACGCGGAGCCCGAGGCGCTGGCGGCGCTGGTCGAGGAGGCGGGCGAGCGCAACTGGGCGGCGCTCCACAACAGCCGCGACGACATGTACGACTTCGACGACCCGCGGCTGCCGACGCTGCAGCCCTGGGTGAACACGACCGCGCGCAACAGCCAGCGCTACGTGCTGACGCGCAACCCCTACTACCACCGCGTCGACCCGCAGGGCCGCCAGCTCCCTTACGTCGACGGCATGGACGTCACGATCGCCGCCTCCGGCCTGATCCCCGCCAAGACGAACCGCGGGGAGACCGACCTTCAGGCCCGCGGCCTCTCCTTCTCCGACGCCCCGGTGCTGAAGAAGGGCGAGGAAGACGGCGGGTACCGCACGCTGCTCTGGACCTCGGGCTACGCGAGCGAGATCGCGCTGTACCCCAACCTCAACTACAACGATCCCGTCTGGCGCGAGGTGCTCCGCGACGTCCGCTTCCGGCGGGCGCTGTCGCTCGCGATCAGCCGCGAGACCATCAACAAGTCGCTCTATTTCGGCCTCGCCCGCACGGTGAACACCGCCGCCCTGCCGGGCTCGCCCTTCTTCTCGGAGGAGCACGCCGCGGCCTTCTCGCGCCGCGACGTCGAGGCCGCCAACGCGCTGCTCGACGAGATGGGCCTGACCGAGCGCGACGGACGCGGGATCCGCAAGCTTCCCGACGGCCGCCCGCTCGAGGTGATCGCCGAGACGGCCGGCGAGCGGCAGGAGGAGATCGACGCGCTGGAGCTGATCGCGGAGATGTGGCGCGAGATCGGCGTGCGCCTCGTGTTCCGCCCGCTCGACCGCGACATCCTCCGCAACAAGGTCTATGCGGGCGAGTCGATGATGCCGGTCTGGTTCGGCTGGAACCTCGGCATCCCCACCGCCGACGCGACGCCGACCGAACAGACCCCCATCGACCAGTCGGTCTTCTCCTGGCCGAAATGGGGTCAGCACTACCAGACCAAGGGCGAGGTCGGCGAAGCGCCCGACACGCCCGAGGGCGAGCGGCTGATGGAGCTCTACCACGCCTGGAAGTCCTCGCCGACCGACGAGGGCCGCGCCGAGGCGTGGCGCGAGATTCTCGCGATCCACGCCGAGAACGTCTTCTCCATCGGCCTCGTCGCCTCCGCGCCGCAGCCGGTGGTGATCGCCGAGAACCTCCGCAACTTCCCCGAACAGGCGATCTACGCCTGGGAGCCCGGCGCGCATTTCGGGGTCTGGCGGATCGACGAGGTCTTCTACGCCGAATGAGAGGCGACGCCCGATGAGCGACGCCCCGATCCTCGGCGTCATACCGCGCACCCACACCCTCCACCCCGAGACGCGGCGGCGGCTCGGGGTCGCGGGGCTCGTGGTCCTCATCGTCGCGTTGATCTGGATCGCCCTGCCTGGCGACGCGCCGACGCTGGTGGTGCTCGCGCCGCTTCTGGGCATCGCCCTGATGCGCCGCTCGAACTCGACCCTCACGCGCTACGTCATCAAGCGGCTCTACACCATGGCGGGCACGCTGCTGGTGGTCTCGGCGCTCGTCTTCGCGATCATCAACCTGCCGCCGGGCGACTTCCTGTCGAACCGGATCGCGGAACTCCGCGCCACGGGCCAGTCCGCCGGCGTCGCGCAGGCGGAGTTCCTCGTCGAGCAATACGCCCTCGACCGGCCGCTGATCGAGCAATACGCGATCTGGATCGGCTTCTGGCCCGGCCCCGACGGCTTCAGCGGCCTGCTCCAAGGCGATTTCGGCTACAGCTTCGAGCTGGAGACCGCGGTCTCCTCGGTCGTTCAGGAAGGAATGGCCTTCACCATCGGCCTGAACCTCGCCGTGGTGTTCTTCATCTACCTGACCGCCCTGCCCCTCGGCGTCGCCTCCGCGGTGCGCGCGAACACCTGGATCGACTACGTCGCCGCCTTCATCGGCTATGTCGGCCTCGCCACGCCCAACTTCCTGCTGGCGCTGGTGCTGATGTATTACGGCAACCAGGCGGTGGGGCTGCCGATCGGCGGAGGCATGGCGCAGGAGTATCTCGACCAGCCGATGAGCTTTGGGAAGGCCGGCTCGATCCTCGTCCACCTGATCGCGCCCGTGGTGGTGATCGGCACCGCCGGCATGGCCGCGATGACCCGGCGCCTGCGCGCCAACCTGCTCGACGAGCTCGGCAAGCCCTACGTCGTGACCGCCCGCGCCAAGGGCGCGACCGAGATGCGGACCGTTCTGCGCTATCCGCTGCGCATGGCGCTCAACCCCTTCATCGCCGACATCGGCAACCTGCTGCCGCAGCTCGTCTCCGGCTCGGTTCTGGTCTCGGTCGTGATGAGCCTGCCGACCATCGGCCCGATCCTGCTCTCCGCGCTCAAGAGCCAGGACATCTTCCTGTCGGGCTTCATCCTTCTTTTCGTCTCGGCCCTCACCCTGATCGGCATGCTGATCTCCGACCTCCTCCTCGCCGTCGTCGACCCGCGCATCCGGCTCGCGAAATGAGCATGGACGGACGCCCCGCCGCCGACGGCCCGCTCGACCCGGACGCCCATTACGTCTCGGACGAGCCCTACGACCCCGAGGCCGATCTCCAGACGCTCGACCGCTCGGACCTCGACGCCCCGACCTCGGTCCTGATCTGGCGGCGGTTCCTCCGCCACAAGGTCGCCGTCGCCTGCGGGCTCTACCTGCTGCTGATCTACCTCGCCCTGCCCTTCATCGGCTTCCTCGCCCCCTACAACCCCGGCCACCGCAACGAGGACCGAATCTACGCGCCCCCTCAGGACGTGCGCCTGTTCCACGAGGGGCGTCTCATCGGCCCGTTCGTCTACGCGACGGCCGAGGCGTTCGACCAGGAGACCTTCCAGATGGTCTCCACCACCGACACCTCGACGCCCCACCCGATCCGCTTCTTCGCGTCCTGCGGCGAGCCGCACCGCTTCCTCGGTCTGCTCGAGACCGACTTCCGCCTGATCTGCCCGCCCGAGGGACAGGAGCTCTACCTGCTCGGCACCGACCGCCTCGGGCGCGACGTGCACAGCCGGATCATGTGGGGCGCGCAGCTCTCGCTGACGGTCGGCGCGATCGGCGTGCTGGTCAGCTTCGGCATCGGCCTCGTGCTGGGCGGCGTGGCGGGCTATTTCGGCGGCTGGGTCGACGCCAGCGTCAGCCGGTCGATCGAGATCGTGCGCTCGCTGCCCGAACTGCCGATCTGGCTGGCGCTCTCGGCGGCGATCCCGCCGACCTGGGGGCCGGTCTCGGTGTTCTTCATGATCTCGATCATCCTCGGCCTGCTCGACTGGCCGGGCCTCGCCCGCGCGGTCCGCTCGAAGTTCCTGGCGCTCCGCGAGGAGGACTACGTCATGGCCGCCAAGCTCATGGGCGCCTCGCCGCGGCGGATCATCTCGAAGCACATGATGCCGAACTTCATGAGCCACCTCGTCGCCTCGGCCACGCTCGCGATCCCCTCGATGATCCTCGGCGAGACCGCGCTCTCCTTCCTCGGCCTCGGGCTGCGGGCGCCGGCGGTCTCCTGGGGGCTGATGCTGAACGACGCGCTGGACCTGACCGTGGTCGAGATCTACCCGTGGCTGCTGATGCCGCTCGTGCCGGTGATGATGGTGGTGCTGGCCTTCAGCTTCCTCGGCGACGGGCTGCGCGACGCGCTCGACCCCTATTCCTGATCGCAGCGCGCTCCATCACCGCGCGCTGGTGGAACGCCGCCGCGGCGGCGCCATGATCCGGCCCTGACGCTCCGAGCGGGAGAGACCCCCGATGAACTTCGCCAGCGACAACGTCTCGGCCGCCGCGCCGGAGATCCTCGACGCCCTCGCGCGGGAGAACCACGGCCCCGCCATGCCCTACGGCGCGGACGAGGCGACCGCGCGGGTGCGCGCGCAGGTCTCGGAGCTGTTCGAGCGCGAGGCGACGGTCCATCTCGTCTCGACCGGCACCGCGGCGAACGCGCTGGCCCTCGCCACGCTCGCGCCCGGCTGGAGCACGATCTACGGCCACGAGCAGTCCCATATCGAGCAGGACGAATGCGGCGCGCCGGAGTTCTACACCGCCGGCGCGAAGCTGACCCTCCTCCCCGGCGCCCATGCGAAGATCGACCCCGAGGCGCTGGAGACCCGCCTCGCGGTTCCCGTCCGCGGCGTGCATCAGGTCCAGCGCGGCGCGCTCTCGGTCACCAACGCGACCGAGGCCGGCGCGGTCTATGCGCCGAACGAGGTCGCGCGCCTCGCCGCGGCGGCGAAGGCGCAGGGCCTTCCGGTCCACATGGACGGCACCCGCTTCGCCAACGCCGTCGCGCGCCTCGGCTGCGCGCCCGCGGAGCTGAGCTGGAAGGCGGGGGTGGACGTGCTCTGCCTCGGCGCGACCAAATGCGGGGCCTTCGCGGCCGAGGCCGTGATCTTCTTCGACGACGCCCGCGACTGGGAGTTCCAGCTTCGCCGCAAGCGCGGCGGGCACCTGTTCTCCAAGATGCGCTTTCTCGCGGCGCAGATGGAGGCGTGGCTGGCGGACGGGCTCTGGCTGCGCCTCGCCGCGCACGCCAACGCGATGGCGGACCGGCTGGCGGCGGGGCTCGCCGACCTGCCCGGGGCGCGGCTGCGTCACCCGGTCGACGCCAACCTCGTCTTTCCGGAGCTTCCCGTCCGCGCCCACCGCGCTCTCCAGGCCGAGGGCGCGCGCTACTATCCCTGGCCCGGGGACCAGAGCTTCGACGGCCCCGACGACGCCGCCGCCGGCTGCCGCCTCGTCTGCTCCTGGGCGACGACAGAGGCGGAGGTGGACCGCTTCCTCGCCGTCGCGCGCGGCGCCCTCTCCAGCTGAGTCGCACCCGCACGAAACCGGAACGCTTGCGCGGCGCCGCGGCGCCGCCCATATCATGCGCGTCGCCGGCGCCGCTTCAGGGCCGGCGGAGAGAACCGGTCGCTTTCGCGGAAAGGGCTGAGATGACCCGCATGAGCTTCGCCTCCCACCCATACCTGCTCGGCTTCGAGCAGCTCGACCGCCTGGTCGAGCGGTCCTCGAAGAACGGCGAGGGCTACCCGCCCTTCAACATCGAGCAACGGGGCGACAACGCTTGGCGGATTACACTGGCGGTGGCGGGATTCGCCGAGCGCGATCTCTCGATCACGCTGGAGGACCGCCAGCTGGTGATCCGTGGCCGACAGGCCGAGGAGGAGCGCGATGACGAGCGGGTGTTCCTGCACCGTGGCATCGCGACGCGTCAGTTCCAGCGCAGCTTCGTGCTGGCCGACGGCGTCGAGGTCTCCGGCGCGCATCTCGATTGCGGCCTCCTGCATGTCGATCTCGAGCGCACCGCGCCCGAGAGCGTCGTCAGGACCATTCAGATCAACCGCGGCGGCTGAGAACGGCGTCGCGAGCGAGGCGGGAGAGAAGCCATGGACCATCGCATCGAGTCGGCAGCGCCCGAGGGCGCCGAGAAGATCGTCTACATCCGCAGCGTGCCCGTGGGCGAGCTGCCAGAGCCCGCGCGCGCGCAGGCGTCGGGCGAGGCCGTCTACGCGATCCACGACTCGGACGGGAACCGGCTCGCGCTCGTCGCCGACCGCGGTCTCGCCTTCGTGGTCGCGCGCCAGCACGACATGACCCCGGTGAGCGTCCACTGAGACGCGCCGCGCGGGCGGCCCCGGCCGCCCGCCTCACCGCTCCGGAGGCAGAAGCCCCAGCCCTCTGAGATAGATCAGGGCGCCCGACTCGAGCAGCTCTTCGGGCGCGATGGGCGAGCGCGGCGGCCCCTCCCCGCCATGCCCGAACAGCGCCGCGCAGCCATGCGCCAGCGCCCATATGTGCAGCGCCATCATGTGGCTCGGCGGCCGGCGCCCCTCGGGCGCCAGCGCGGCCAGCGCATCGCAGGCGCGTCGGAGCGCCGCGAAAGCCCGGTCCGCCTCGGCTCGGAGCGCCGGGTCGCTTTCCGGCCGCACGCCGGCCTCGAACATCGCGGTGAAGTAAGCTGGCTCGTCGCGGGCGAAGGCGAGATAGGCCCGCCCGACGGCCTCGAAGGCCGCGAGGGGCGAGGGCTCGCCGCCGTTCCACGCCGCCTCCAGCCGATCGGCGAAGCGGGCGAAGCCGATCCGCGCCGTCTCCCCGATCAGCGCGTCCTTGTCCTTGAAGTGCCGATAGGGCGCGGCCGGCGAGACGCCCGCGCGCCGCGCCGCTTCGGCGAAGGAGACGCCCGCCGGCCCCTTCTCGCCGATCAGCGAGAGCGCCGCCTCGACCAGCGCCTCCCGCAGATTGCCGTGGTGATAGGATTTGCGGTCGGTCATGGTCCGGTCCCGGCGCACGCGCCGACTGGGTTGCCCGACCGCCTCGGATCGCTAGACTGCAGATCGGTCGCGCGGCGCAGCGCAGCGCGCAGCAGCCGCGAGCGCCCGAACATGCCGCAATCATCCGCCGTCGACCACGCCGATCTTCTCGCGCCGCAAGACTGGACCTTTCCGGTTCCCATCGCTTTCGGGCCGGGACGCCTCGCCGAGATCGGTCCGCGTTGCCGCGCGCTGGGGATCGCGGCGCCGCTGATCGTGACCGACCGCGGCAGCCGCGACCTGCCCTTCATCGCGGCGCTGCGCGACGCGTTGGCCCGCGAGGGGCTGCGCCCAGCGCTGTTCGCCGGGATCTCGCCGAACCCGCGCGACGACGAAGTCTCCGCGGGTCGCGCGGCCTTCCGCGAGGGCCGCCATGACGCCGTCATCGCCATCGGCGGCGGCAGCGCGATGGACGGAGGGAAGGCGATCTGCCTGACCGCGACGAACGAGATCGATCTCTGGGACTTCGAGTTCGAGCGTCCCTCGCCCGCGATCCCGCCCGACCGGCCCTTTCCGACGCTCGTCACGATCCCGACGACCGCCGGCACAGGCGCGGAGACCGAGAGCACCGCCATGGTCACCGACACGGCCAAGGGGATGAAGTTCTGCGTCTGGCATCCCGCCCTGAAGCCCGCGCTCGCCCTGCTGGACCCGGCGCTCACCGTCGGGCTGCCGCCGCGCCTGACCGCCTGGACCGGCGTCGACGCGCTGACCCACGCCATCGAGGCGTATTGCGTGCCGGGCTTCCATCCGCTCTGCGACGGGCTGGCGCTCGAGGCGCTGGCGCTGATCGCCGAGCATCTGCCGGTCGCGACGCGCGAGCCGGAGAACATGGCGGCGCGCGCGGGCATGTTGGCGGGCTCGTGCCTCGCGGGGATCGCGTTCCTGAAGGGTCTGGGCATGGTGCACGCCATCTCGCACATGGTCGGGGCCGAATACGACACCCAGCACGGCCTGACCAACGCCGTCGTCCTGCCGGTGGTGCTGCGCTTCAATCTTGCCGGGATGGAGGGCAAGGTCGCCCGGATGGCCGACGCGATGGGCCTTTCAGACCGCACGCCCGAGGGCTTCGTCGCGGCGGTCGAAAGCCTGCTCGACGCGCTCGCCATCCCGCGCTCCCTCGGCGAGATCGGCGTCCCGGTCGACTGCGCCGAGCGCATCGCCGGAAAGGCCCTTCAGGACAGCGCTGCGGGCACGAATCCGCGCTCCGCGACGCTCGACGAGACGAAGGCGCTCGTAGAGACCGCCATCCTGCGCGCGCGGTGACCGCCGGCCGGACGGGTCGCCCTGGAAACGGACCCTTCTACCGGCGGCGTGCGACGAAGTTCTTTCGAAAATCGCAGTGATTTCAACGGTCCCACATGCGGACCGCGCGCGGACCGTCACGCCAGCTCGCGCACGTCCGTCAGCCGACCCGTCACCGCAGCCGCCGCCGCCATGGCCGGGGACAGCAGGTGGGTCCGCCCGCCGCGGCCCTGCCTTCCCTCGAAGTTGCGGTTCGAGGTGGAGGCGCAGCGCTCGCCGGGCTTCAGCTGATCGGGGTTCATGCCGAGGCACATCGAGCAGCCCGCGAAGCGCCATTCGAAGCCGGCTTCCTGGAGCTTCTGGGCGATGCCCTCCTCCTCGGCCTGGGCGCGGACGAGGCCGGAGCCGGGGACGATCATCGCGCGGATGCCGTCCTTGACGCGGCGGCCCTCCATGACCTTGGCGACCTCGCGCAGGTCCTCGATGCGGCCGTTGGTGCAGGAGCCGATGAAGACGGTGTCGATCTCGATCTCGGAGAGCCTCCGCCCCGGCTCGAGCCCCATGTATTCCAGCGCCCGGCGCGCGGCGGCGCGCTTGGCCTCGGAGGCGAAGCTGTCGGGGTCGGGCACCGCGGCCGAGATCGGCAGCACGTCCTCGGGGCTGGTGCCCCAGGTGACCACCGGCTCGATCTTCGCCGCGTCCAGCGTGACGATCTTGTCGAAATGCGCGCCCTCGTCGGAGCGGAGGGTCCGCCAGTATTCGACCGCCATCTTCCAGGCGGCGCCCTTCGGGGCCTTCGGGCGGCCCCTGAGGTAGTCGAAGGTCTTCTCGTCGGGCGCGATCAGGCCGGCGCGGGCGCCGCCCTCGATCGCCATGTTGCAGACCGTCATGCGGCCTTCCACCGAGAGCGCCTCGATCGCCTCGCCGCAGTACTCGATGACGTGGCCGGTGCCGCCCGACGTTCCCGTCTCGCCGATGATCGAGAGCGTGACGTCCTTCGCCGTCACGCCGACGGGCAGCGACCCCGTCACCTCGACCTTCATGTTCTTCGACTTCGACTGGATCAGCGTCTGCGTCGCCAGCACGTGCTCGACTTCCGACGTGCCGATGCCGTGCGCCAGCGCGCCGAAGGCGCCGTGGGTGGCGGTGTGGCTGTCGCCGCAGACGATCGTCATGCCGGGCTGGGTGATGCCCTGCTCCGGCCCGATGATGTGGACGATTCCCTGCCGGGCGTCATTCACGTCGTAGAGTTCGATCCCGAAATCCTCGGCGTTCTTGCGGAGCGCCGCGACCTGGATGCGCGACTGCTCGTCCTTGATCTCGTGGAGGCGGTCGGGCGTCGTCGGCACGTTGTGGTCCGGCACGGCGACGGTCGCCTCGGGCCGGCGCACCTTGCGGCCAGCCATCCGCAGCCCCTCGAAGGCCTGCGGGCTGGTGACCTCATGGACGAGATGCGCGTCGATGTAGAGCAGCGACGTCCCGTCCTCGGCCTCGTGGACCAGATGCGCGTCCCAGATCTTGTCGTAGAGCGTGCGCGGCTCGGACATCGTCGGCGTCCCCCTCTTTCAGCCGCTCGCACATAGGGCGCCGCCGCGTCCGCTGGCAAGACGGCCGGGACGGAACCACGCGCTGGCGACGCGCGTTCTCGACGTCGCCTGCGGTTACCGCTCCTGTACAAGGATACGCTCGATGCGCGCCTCGCTTCCCGCCCTCGCCGTCCTCGCCCTCGCGACGCCCGCCGCGGCGCAGGCCCCGGTCGAGCAGGGCCCGCCGGACGCCGGTTTCGAACCCGCCTTCGAGAACCAGACCCGCGCCCCCGCGCGCGACAGCGGCGTCGATCTCGAGCAGGAGCGGCTGGCGGACGGGTTCGCGCACCCCTGGGCCGTCGCCCCGTTGCCCGATGGACGGCTGCTGGTCACCGAACAGGCGGGACGGCTGCGCGTGATCGGCCTCGACGGATCGGTCTCCGCGCCGGTCAGCGGCGTGCCGGAGGTGCATGTCACGGATCAGGCGGGGCTCCTCGACGTCGCCCCCTCCCCGGACTTCGCCGAGACACGGCGCGTCTATCTCACCTATTCCGAGCCCCGCGGCGCCGAGGTCGGCAACGGAACCACGCTCGGACGCGGCCGGCTTTCGGAAGACGATGCCCGGCTCGAGGACTTCGAAGTCCTCCAGCGGGTCACGCCGCCCTGGACGAACGGGATGCATTACGGCTCACGCATCGCCTTCGACGGCGCGGGCCACGTCTTCGTCACCACCGGCGAGCGCTTCATCGAGGAGACGCGCGTTCTCGCGCAGGACCTGACCAACCATCTCGGGAAGACGCTGCGCCTCGGCCTCGACGGATCGACCCCGGGCGACAACCCCTTCGCCTCGGACGGCGACCCGGAGACGCTTGGCCAAATCTGGTCCTACGGCCACCGCAACGTGCAGGCCGCGGTGTATGACGACGAGACCGACCGTCTGATCGTAATTGAGCACGGGCCGAAGGGCGGCGACGAGGTGAACATCGTCAAGGCCGGCGAGAACTACGGCTGGCCGGTGATCTCTTATGGCGTGAACTACGACGGAACGCCGGTCGGCGAGGGGATCGCGCGCAGAGACGGGATGGAGCAGCCGGCCTACTACTGGGATCCGGTGATCGCGCCGAGCGGGGCCGCGCTCTATCGCGGCGACGAGTTTCCCGAGTGGGACGGAGACCTGCTCGTCGGCGGTCTCGTCTCGCAGTCGCTGGTCCGCCTCGTCCTCGAGGACGGCCGGGTGACGGGCGAGGAGCGCCTGATGCAGGGCGTCGGCCGCGTGCGCGACGTCGCGACGGACGGAAGCGGCGCGCTGCTGGTGCTGATCGACGCCGCCGAGGACGCGCCGCTCTACCGCGTCACCCGCGCAGACTGAGCGCGCCGCCGAATCGGTCCGGCGCGCCGATCGTCAGCCCGCTTCCGACGTGATCCGCGCCAGCGCCTCCGCAGCCGCCCGGGCGCGGCCGGCGTCGATGCTCTCGGCGGCCATCTCGACGCCCTCGCGCAGATCGGCGGCGCGCTCGGCGATCAGGAGCGCCGCGGCGGCGTTCAGCAGCACGGCGTCGCGATAGGCGCCGGGCTCTCCGGCCAGCAGGGCGCGCAGCGCCCGCCCGTTCTCCTCCGGCGCGCCGCCGAGGATCGCCTCGAACGGGTGCTCCGGCAGCCCGGCGCTCTCCGGCGCGATCTCGAAATCGGTGATCGCTCCGACGTCGAGCTGCACCACGCGCGTCGGCCCGCAGATCGACACCTCGTCCGCGCCGTCGGCGCCGTGGACCAGCCAGGCCTTCTCCGAGCCGAGCGCCCGCAGCGTCTCGGCCATCGGCGTCAGCAGCGCCGCGGAGAACGCGCCGGTGAGCTGGCGCTTCACCCCCGCCGGGTTCGTGAGCGGGCCTAGAATGTTGAAAATCGTACGCGCCCCAAGCTCGACCCGAACCGGCTGCACGAAGCGCATCGCCGGATGATGGACCGGCGCCATCATGAACCCGATTCCGGCCTCGGCGATCGCGCGTTCCACGACCGCCGCCCCCACCATCACGTCGATCCCGAGGGCGGACAGCGCATCGGCCGCGCCCGCCTTCGAGGACAGCGCCTTGTTGCCGTGCTTCGCGACCGGGGCTCCCGCCCCCGCGACCACGAAGGCCGCGCCGGTCGAGATGTTCAGCGTGCCCTTCCCGTCGCCGCCGGTGCCGACGATGTCCATCGCGTCGACCGGCGCCCTCACGGCCACGCATTTCGCGCGCATCACCGAAGCCGCGGCGGCGTATTCCTCGACCGCCTCGCCCCGCCCGCGCAGCGCCATCAGCAGGCCCGCGGTCTGCACCGGGGTCGCCTCGCCCGACATGATGATGTCGAAGGCGCGCTCGGCCTCTTCGCGCGTCAGCGGGCTTTCCGCCGCCTGCGCGATCAGCGCGCGCATGTCGCCGGTCATGCGGCCTCCACCGCGCGGCCCCGCGCGATTTCAAGAAAGTTTGCGAGCAGGGCCTTGCCGTGCTCGGAGGCGATCGATTCCGGGTGGAACTGCACGCCGTGGATTGGCAGTTCGGCGTGCCGCAGCCCCATGATCACTCCGCTCTCGGTTTCGGCGGTCACCTGCAGGACGGAGGGCAGGTCCTCGCGCGCCACGTCGAGGGAGTGGTAGCGCGTCACCGCGATGTCCTGCGGCAGGCCCGCGAAAAGCCCAGCGCCGTGATGGCGGATCCGGCTCAGCTTCCCGTGCATCACCTCGGGGCAGCGCCGCACCGTTCCCCCGAACACCTGCCCGATCGACTGATGGCCGAGGCAGACGCCGAGCAGCGGCGATCGCCGTCCCGCGGCGGCGCGTATCAGCTCGAGGCAGATCCCAGCGCGGTCGGGATCGCATGGCCCCGGCGACAGCACGATAGCCTGCGCGCCCATGCCGAGCGCCTCCTCCGCGGTCAGCGCGTCATTGCGGCGGACGACGACCTCCGCGCCAAGTTCGCCGAGGTAATGGGCGAGGTTCCAGGTGAAGCTGTCGTAATTGTCGATGAGGAGAAGCATGGCGGGTCCCGTGCGCGCGGCGTCCGAAGGTTGGACCGCCCCGCGCGACGGCGTCAAGCCGCCGGTCTGGCGTGCGTTCGCGCTCTGTTCTATACTTCCATAATGGACGCCTTTCTCGAGACGCCGGGCGCGCGGCTCGCTCGCGGAGTATGCCGGATGCTGACTGCGCGCGGCGCGGCGCCGGTGATGGAGTTTTCGCCCGAGCGGGGCCGCCGGGTCGACGTGATCGCGCTCGAGGCGGACGGCGCGATCACCATCGTGGAGTGCAAGGCGTCGACGGCGGATTTCCGGGCTGACGCGAAGTGGGGCGGGTATCTCGCTTGGTGCGACGCCTTCTATTTCGCCGTGGACGACGCCTTTCCGGTCGAGCTCCTGCCGGACAAGGAGGGCGTCATCCGCGCCGACGCCTATGGCGCGGAAGTCCTGCGCGAAGCAGCGCCGCGCCGCCTCGCGCCCGCGCGTCGCAAGGCGCTGACGTTGCGGGTCGCGCGCACGGCTGCGCTGCGCCTGCGTTTGACGCTCGATCCCGCCAGCGCCGCGCCGACGTGACGCCGAAGATCGTTCAGCGCGCGAGCGCCTCCAGATGCGCCAGCAGAGCCGGTTCGTCCCAGCGCGCGCGCCCCTCGATCACGCCTGCGACGCGTCCTTCGGCGTCGATAAACACGGCGGTGGGGATCGCTCGGAGGCCGAGCGCAGCGGCGCCCGAGAGACCGGCGTCGACGAAGGGGCTGAGCGCGGTCAGGCCGTGCGCCGCGAGGTGCCGCGCCGCCTTGGCCGGCGCGTCCGCGCCGCGGTCGACGGAGACCGCGACGATCCGGGGACCCTGCGGCCCGAGGCTCTCGGCCAGCGCCGCGACCTTCGGCATCTCCTCGCGGCAGACCGGACACCAGGTCGCCCAGAAAACCACAAGAACCGGTCCGCCGCGCCAATCGCCGAGCGCCGCCGCCGGGCCGTGCTCGCGGATCAGAGGCGTCTGGGGCGCCGCCGCGCGCGGCGCGCGCGCCGCGTAGGCCTCGGCGAAGGCGCGCGCCGGCGCGTAGGTGTCCGGCGCCTCGGAGGCAGCCGCAGGCGCGGAGAGCAGCGCGACGAGCGCCGCCATATGGAACCAAAGGCGCATGGGACCTCCATCGCGGACAGACGCGGATCGTGATACGACCATAGCGTGTCTGGCGCGAACGTCGCGCCCTGGAGCCGCCAGCCCATGGCCGTCGACCCTCAATTCTGGCGCCGCAAGCCGCTCGAAGCGATGACCGAGGCCGAGTGGGAGGCGCTCTGCGACGGATGCGGGCGCTGCTGCCTGCTTAAGCTCGAGGACGTCGAGGACGGCGCGATCGCCTACACACGAATCGCATGCCGTCTGTTCGACGAGGCCGCCTGCCGCTGCACCTCGTATGCGCTGCGCGAAATCCTCGTCCCCGGCTGCGTCCGGCTGACGCCTGAAAGCCTGCGCGACAGCGCCCGCTGGATGCCGGAGAGCTGCGCCTATCGCCTTCTCGCCGAAGGGCGGCCTCTTCCGGACTGGCATCCGCTGGTCAGCGGCGATCCGGAGAGCGTCCACCGCGCCGGCGTCTCCGTGCGCGGCCGCACGGTTCCGGAATACGAGGTGCACGAGGAGGATTACGAGGACCACGTGGAGCCCTCGCTGCGCTGACAAGAAGCTTGCCTGCCCGCTGACCATGCGCGCCGACGCGGCGTCGCCGCACGCAAGCTCTCAGTGCCGGATTTCTCCGGTCAACTCGTAATACCCGTCGTGCAGATCGCCGAACATCTCGACGACGCCGGGATGATCCACCGGATCGCCGGTCTCGTCGACGACGAGATTCTGCTCCGAGACATAGGCGACGTAGTAGCTCGTCTCGTTCTCGGCATAGAGGTGGTAGAAGGGCTGGTCCTTGCGCGGTCGCACGTCCTCCGGGATAGACTCCCACCATTCCTCGGTGTTGTTGAACACCGGATCGACGTCGAAAATGACGCCGCGGAACGGATATTTCCGATGGCGGACGACCTGCCCGATCTGGAACCGGGCCGTCCCGGCGACCTGCTTCGGCATGGACTCGAAAACCTCGTTCATATGGCGGTAGATATCCCACCACCGCACCGATTTCCAGATGCGGCGCCGCGCTGCCGCATGGGCTTGATTGGCGCCTGCGCGGCCGCGTGGTAGGCGCCGGCGTCACGCATAGCACCGGCTTCCCATGATCTTCCTCCAGGTCCTCGAGATCGTCGCGCCCGTCTTCCTCCTCGCGCTCGCAGGCTATGTCTGGCGGCGGACGGGGCGGCCGTTCGACATCGCCTTCGTGTCGCGGCTGGTGATGATCATCGCGGTGCCGTCGCTGCTGTTCTCGGTGCTGAGCAAGATCGAGGTCGATCCCCGGGCCTTTCGCGACCTCGCGCTCGCCTCCCTCGGCTTCTACGCCGCGCTGACCGTCGTGAGCTGGGCGGCCATCCGCGTCTCCGGGCTCGACCGGCGGGCGTTCCTGGCCCCCTTCATCTTCGGCAACACCGGCAATGTCGGTCTGCCGGTCTCCCTGTTCGCCTTCGGCGAGCAGGGGCTGGCCTATGCGATGGTCGTGTTCGCGGTGATGGCCGCGCTCTCCTTCACCGTCGGCGTGGCGATGGTCGCGGGGCGCGGCTCGCCCTTCGAGGCGTTCAAGCAACCGATTTTCTACGCCGCGATCCTCGGCGTGGTCTTCGCCGCCCAGGGCTGGCGCCTGCCCGGCTTCCTCGACGAGACGCTCTCGCTCGCCGGGCAGATGATGATCCCGATGATGCTGATCACGCTCGGCGTGGCGGTCGCGCAGCTCGACGTCCGCGACATGGGGCGCGCGCTCGCCATCTCGCTCGCGAAGGCGGCGCTCTGCGCCCTGATCGCGGTGTTCGCGCTCGGCTTCTTCGATCTTCCACGCGCGGCGACCGGCGCTCTGGTCATCCAGGCGATCACGCCGGTCGCGGTGACGAACTACCTGCTCGCCGCGCGCTACGACGCCGATCCCGACGCCGTGGCGGGTCTCGTGGTCGTCTCGACCCTCGTCTCGGTGCTGACCATTCCCCTCGCGCTGCTCGCGCTGCTCTGAGAACTCGCGCCGGCCGCGGCGGCGTGCTAGTCTCGGTCCAACAAGAAACGATCGAGCGGCATCTGAGGCGAGACATGAACAGGCGCGCTTTCGCGGCGTGTCTCGCGGCGTTCCTCGCGGGTTGCGCGGGGGGCGACCGCGCGGACGCGCCCGTCACCAACGTGTTCGACATCTGCCGGATCTACGACGAGAACCCGCACTGGGCCGAGGCGACGGCCGAGGCCGCCGCCCGCTGGGGCACGCCCCCGGAGGTCAAGATGGCGATAATCTGGCGCGAGTCGGCCTTCCGCGCCGAGGCGCGCCCCCCCTTCCGCCGGGTGATGGGCGTGCCGACCGGCCAGCGCCTGTCCTCGGCCTACGGCTTCAGCCAGGCCATCGACGGAACCTGGGCCTGGTATCTCGAGGAGGCCGACGCGTCGGGCGCGCGGCGCAACGAGTTCTCGGACGCGATCGACTTCGTCGGCTGGTACATGAACAAGACGGCCGACCTCAACCGCATCCCCTTCCGCGACGCCTTCCACCAGTATCTCGCCTATCACGAGGGCCACGCCGGCTTTCGCAGCGGTCGCTGGCGCGGACCGGACAAGGCGTGGCTGCGGCGCGCGGCGGCGCAGGTCGCGGAGCAGGCGGAGCGCTACCGCGGGCAGCTCTCGCGCTGCGGGGGCCGCGCCGCCTGAGGCCCGGCCCCGCCGCCGATCCGCGGGCGGGTCGCCGCAGCGCGGGGGCCGGCGAGGTCGAAAAGGCGTCCGGGCGGCGGCGCCGCCCGCAGGCTCACCGGACCCGGACCGAGACCGTGTGGATGCGGTCGGGGCGCGCGCCGTCGCCGAACTCGCGATAGACCACGGTGTCGATGCCCGCGGCGTCGGCCGGCGCGTCATAGAAGATGGCGCTGGACTGATACTCCGCCCCGTCGCACGGGCTCACCTCGACGATCACGCCTTCCGGCGCCTCGGCGGCGAGCTCGGCCGCGGGATCCTCGAAGGTCTCCGTCGTCACGCCGACCGTTGCGACGCCGAGCGCGCCCTGGCTGACGATCTCGAGCGGCGGCGCGTCCGCGACGCATTCGAACGCGTCGTAGCTCGCGCGGCTCGCGATCACGGTGTTCGCGCCGGCGGCGGCGTCTGCGGCGGCGCCGGCCTCGGTGAGCCAAGGATCCGGCGTCTCCCCGCAGGCGGCGACGAGAGCGGCGGCGGCGAAGACGCCCAAGGTCATGGCGCGCATGAGAAAACTCCGACTGTCCCCTTTCGGCCTGCATACACGAGCGCCGGGCGCCGTCAAAGCGCGGATGCGCGGAACGGTGGCGAAGCGCCGCCCGAGCGCGTATGTGAGCCGCCGAAGTCGCGCGGAGACAACACTCATGGCGGAGACGGAGCGGGGCGCGGGGCCCGGCTGGCACGGAACGACGATCATCGGCGTGAAGAAGAACGGCCGCGTCGCGGTGGCCGGCGACGGGCAGGTCAGCCTCGGGCAGACGGTCATCAAGGCGACGGCCACGAAGGTGCGGCGGCTCTCTCCCGGCGGGGTGGACGTCGTCGCGGGCTTCGCCGGCTCGACCGCGGACGCCTTCACCCTGCTTGAGCGGCTGGAGCGCAAGCTCGAAGGCGCGCCGGGGCAGCTCCGCCGCGCCGCGGTGCAGCTCGCGCAGGACTGGCGGACCGACAAGTATCTCCGCAACCTCGAGGCGATGCTGATCGTCAGCGACGGCAAGGAGCTGCTGGTGGTGACCGGCGCGGGCGACGTGCTGGAGCCGGAGGGCGGGATCGCCGCCATCGGCTCGGGCGGCTCCTACGCCCTCGCCGCCGCCCGCGCGCTCGCCGACGGCGACATGGACGCCGAGGCCATCGCCCGGCGGGCCATGGCGATCGCCGCCGAAATCTGCGTCTACACCAACCACGAGGTCGTGGTGGAGACGCTCGGAGGCGCGGACGCCGATGCCTGAGATCGGGCTGGACGACCTGCGCGCCGCGGTCTCGGCCGGCGTGGTCAGCGAGGCGCAGGCCGCGCGGTTGACGACGCTGGCGGAGATGCGCGCCGGCTATCGCGGCGCCATGGCCGCCGACGACGAGCCGTTCGAGCTGTTCAAGGGCTTCAACGAGGTCTTCACCGGGCTCGGCGTGATGCTGCTCGGCGCCGGCGTCTGGGCGGTCGTCGCGCTGCTGTCGCCCGGCTTCGCCGCGCCCGCCGCGGTCGGCGCGGTCTGGGCGTGGCTCATGGCGGAGTATCTGACCCGCCGTCGGCGCATGGTGCTGCCGTCGCTGCTGCTTTCGGCCGGCTTCGTCGCCGCCGTCGCCGCCTTCGCGGGGGCGCAGGCCGTCGCGCGGCTGCTCGAGGCGACGCCGCCCGGCGCGCTGGCGGATCGGCTCGCGAGCGGCGAGGGTCTCGCGGGCTACGGCGCCGCGGTCGCCGGCGCCGCGGCGGCCGCCGCCCTGCTCTTCTACCTGCGTTTTCGGCTGCCCTTCGCGCTGTTTCTCCTCGGCGTCTCGCTCTTCGCCGCGCTGATGACGGCGACCGGACTTCTGCATCCCGAGCGCTGGGCGCTCGGCGGCGCAGGGCTGGACGGGCTGGTCGACCCCGGCGCCGGCGGCGCGGTCGGCTTCGCGACCTTCGGCTTCGGCCTCGCGGTCTTCGCGGTCGCGATGCTCTACGACATGCGCGACCCGCACCGGCTGTCGCGGCTGTCGCGCTGCGGGTTCTGGCTGCACGTCATCGCGGCGCCGGCCATCGTGAACACCGCGGCGCTGACGCTCTGGACCCAGGGCGGCGCGCTCGGCGCGGTCCTCACCCTCGTCACGCTCGCGCTTCTGGCGCTCGTGGCGCTGGTGATCGACCGGCGCAGCTTCCTCGTGGCGTCCATCGTCTATCTGGGGCTGCTGCTCGGCAGCCTGTTCGAAGGCGTGGGCGGCGCGCTTTCGCAGGCGCTGGCGCTGCTCGCCCTCGGCCTGCTGCTGACCGCCCTCGGCGCGTTCTGGACCGCTGCGCGCAGCGTCGTGATGCGCGCCCTGCCCGAGTTTCCCGGCAAGGACCGGCTTCCCCCCTACGCGGAGCCCGCATGACCGAATACACCCCCCGCGAGATCGTCTCGGAGCTCGACCGCTTCATCATCGGCCAGCGGGCGGCCAAACGCGCCGTCGCTGTGGCGCTGCGCAACCGCTGGCGGCGGCGCCAACTCCCGGACGACCTGCGCGACGAGGTCTATCCGAAGAACATCCTGATGATCGGCCCGACCGGCGTCGGCAAGACCGAGATCAGCCGCCGCCTCGCGAAACTCGCCAACGCGCCTTTCACCAAGGTCGAGGCCACCAAGTTCACCGAGGTCGGCTATGTCGGCCGCGACGTCGAGCAGATCGTGCGCGATCTGGTGGAGAGCGCCATCGTCATGGAGCGGACCCGCCAGCGCGAGGCGCTGAAGCCGCAGGCCCATTCCGCCGCCGAGGAGCGAGTCGTGACCGCCCTCGTCGGCGAGCACGCCAGCCAGGGCACCCGCGACAGCTTCCGCCGCAAGCTCCGCGACGGGCTGCTCGACGACAAGGAGGTCGAGATCGAGGTCGCCGACCAGTCGAACCCGCTCGGGATGCTCGACTTGCCCGGCCAGCAGGGCGGCATGGGGATGGTCAATCTCGGCGACATCTTCGGCAAGGCGTTCTCCGGCCGGACCCGCAAGCGCAAGCTGCGCGTGCGCGACAGCTACGAGGTGCTGATCGCCGAGGAGGCCGACAAGATGATCGACCAGGAGGCCATCACCCGCGACGCGCTGGCGCTGGTCGAGGCGAACGGCATCGTCTTCCTCGACGAGATCGACAAGGTCTGCGCCCGCGAGGGCGCGCGCGGCGCCGACGTCAGCCGCGAGGGCGTGCAGCGCGACCTGCTGCCGCTGATCGAGGGCACGACCGTCACCACCAAGCACGGCTCGGTGAAGACCGACCACATCCTGTTCATCGCCTCGGGCGCGTTCCACGTCTCGAAGCCCTCCGACCTGCTGCCGGAGCTCCAGGGCCGCCTGCCGATCCGGGTGGAGCTGACGGCGCTGACGGAGGAGGATTTCGTCCGCGTCCTCACCGAGCCCGACAACGCGCTGACCAAGCAGTACGCCGCGCTGATGGAGACGGAGGGCGTCGGCGTCGCGTTCACGGAGGACGGCGTGAAGGCGGTCGCCGAGATCGCGGCGGAGGTGAACCGCTCGATCGAGAACATCGGCGCCCGGCGGCTCCACACCGTGCTCGAGCGCGTGTTCGAGGAACTGTCCTTCGAGGCGCCGGACAAGGGCGGCCAGAGCGTCGAGATCGACCGCGCCTATGTCGAGAGCCGGGTGGCGGAGCTGGCGAAATCGGCGGACGTCTCGCGCTATGTGCTCTGAAGCCGAAGCCGCGCGGCGGCCGCGCCCCGAAGAACCTCGCTCCCTGGCGGAGCGACGCCGTTCATCCCGCGAGGGCGGGACGAGGATGCGCATCCTGGCGGCCGCCCTGTGCCTCGCCCCCGTCGCCGAGGCGCGCGCGCGGGATACGGCGATGCTGTTCGGGGGCGTTGCGACGGACGCGCATTGGGAGGAGTTCGTCATCAGCCCCGGCGACGTGTCGCTTTCGGATTCGGGGCTGATCGGCGTCGCCTTCTCGCGCGAGATCGCCGCGCCGCATCCGCGCTTCACGGTCGAGGTCGAAGCCCAGCTCGTCCGCCATTTCGGGGCGCAGGATCACTGGGAGTTCAACCTGCCGATCGTGATGGGCCGCTGGCGCGCGATCCCGTCATGGGACGCGTCCGCGGCGTTCGGGCTCGGTTTCTCCTTCGCCACCGAGACGCCGGCGCTCGAAGTCGCGCAGGAAGGCGAGAGCACGCCGACGATGGCCTACTGGGCCTTCGAACTGGAGAGCGCGACGCCGATCCCCGACACGCGTCTCATCGGTCGGCTCCATCACCGCTCGACGGCCTACGGGCTGTTCGGCGAGGACGGCGGCCTGAACGCGCTCGTCGTCGGGCTCCGCAAGCGCTTCTGAGACGACGGCCCCGCAGCCGCCCCGGAACGGCCGCGACCGGGGCGCGTTGGCCTCCCGACGTTTCACGGGAGGATGACATGACCGGCCAGGCGCCCCAATGGCTCGATCCGGTGATGCGCGCGGGCTTCGGCGCGCGCGCCGCCGTCTACGCGATCGTCGGCGGTCTCGCCGTCGCGGCCGCCTGGCGCGGCGGCGGCGCGGAGGGCACGCGCGGCGCGCTCTCCCGGATCGCGCAGGAGCCGTGGGGCGAGGCCCTGCTGCTCCTGATCGGGATCGGCCTCTTCGCCTACGCGCTCTGGCGGGCGCTCGACGGGCTGATGGACCTCGAGAGCTACGGGGCCGACGCCAAGGGCGCTGTCGCGCGCGTCGGCATGCTCGTGACCGGCGCCGTCCATGTCGCGCTCGGCGTCTACTGCGTCTCGCTCGCGTTCGGCGACGCGTCCGGCGGCGGCGGCGGCCGGACCCAGGGCTGGACCGCGCAGCTGCTGGCGCAGGACTACGGGCGCTGGCTGGTCGGCGCGATCGGCCTCTGCGTCGTGGGCGCCGGCGTCTACTACTGGGTCAAGGCCTTCACCGAGAAGTACAAGCGCAACATCCGCAGCACCGCGACTACCGAGACGCTCGATCCGGCGATGAAGGCCGGCCTCGTCGCTCATGGCGCGGTCGTCGCGATCGTCGGCGGCTTCTTCATCTGGGCCGCGTGGACCCACGACGCGTCCGAGGCCGGAGGTCTCGGCAAGGCGTTCGACGAGATCCGCGCGGCGCCCTCGGGCCAGCTCCTGCTGGCGGCGGTGGCGGCGGGGCTCGTCGGCTTCGCGCTCTTCTGCCTCGTCCAGGCCGTCTATGGCGTCGTTCCGCGCGCAGCGGGCCTCGACGTGATGACGCTCGGCGGCCGGACCGTCGGCGACGTCACCGGCCGCGCGAAACGCGTGGCGCGCCGCGCCGCGGGCTGACCCGGCCGCGACGCGCCGACGCGGCGGGCCGCCGAACGGGCGGCCCGCCCCACCTCTCTGCGCATCCATCCTTGAAGGAGAGGCTTATGGGACTTCTGAACGGAGTGGTGGCGTTGAACGCCACGGCGGCGGGCCTGGCGTTCGGGCTCGCGCTCGGCGGCGGGTTGGCGCTCGCCGCGCATGCCGCCATGGCGATGGAGGCCCGGCGATGATTCTGCGGCTTGGCGTGA
>AACY020564333.1_pt1 | contig 22065 bp, 26 predicted proteins | sample 267378 | NCBI WGS metagenome assembly AACY02 (sample SAMN02954345, study PRJNA13694) | marine metagenome | biome: aquatic; feature: ocean; material: water; isolation source: isolated as part of a large dataset composed predominantly from surface... | reverse complement strand
AATGAAAAGAACTTACCAACCTAGTAATAGAAAAAGAAGTAGAAAACACGGTTTTAGAAGCAGAATGAGAACCAGAGCGGGTAGAGAAATTCTTAAAAGAAGAAGAAAAAAAGGCAGAAAGATAATTTCCGCCTAAGCTAATTGGTTAAATTTACTGCACTAAATAAGAGAAATCATTTTTTCAGACTGAAAAAAGAAGAAAACTGCTTTACTGAAAAAGGACTTAAGGTTTACATAGAAGAAAATAACGATACAAATTCTAAACTTGGAATCAGCATTTCAAGCAAACAGACCACCGCAGTAGAGCGAAACAAATTTAAAAGAAGGATTAAAGAGGCAGTAAGGGGCTTAAAAGAAGAAAAAAATTTTGATATTTATATTGTTGGATATAAAAATAATTTAAATTTAAAAGTTAACGAAATGCAAAAAATTATATCTTCTCACCCAAAACTTATAAAAAAATGAAATTAACAAGTATTTTATTTACGGTGTTTCGAGCACTGTTGGGACTCTTTGGCATTGGTCAAGGGAACTGTCTTTATTATCCTTCCTGTTCAAACCAAATAAGAAAAAGTATGCAGGAAAAAGGTTTCGTAATGACAATTCCTTTAGTTTTTGAAAGAGCTTATAAATGTAACCCACTTTATAGAAAGTTTGGTAAAAATTGGCAATAATTGAACCTTTTGCGCTTGGAATTGGATTTCTTTTATCTTTTGTTTATGGATATGTTCCGTCTTACGGTTCTTCGATTGCAATTTTGACAGTAATAATAAATATTATAATTTTTCCTCTAACTCTTAGACAGACAAGATCTACTAAAAGAATGCAGGACGTTCAGCCAGAGCTCAAGAGACTCCAAAAAAAGCACAAAGACAACAAAGAAGAACTAAATAAAGAGATTGCAGCATTTTATAAAGAAAAAGGAATCAACCCACTCGGCTGTGTTGTTCCACTTTTGGTTCAAATGCCGGTTTGGTTTGCACTGTTCAGAGTTTTAAGAGAGCCTTTATTATTTATACCCAAATCAGAATCGTTATTTTTAGATCTTGAAAACAACGCAAACATTCTCTTTTTTAATATGGATTTACAAATTCCCGCTTCTGAAATCTCTACTTGGGTTGAAAGGGTGCCTTATATCATTGTTATTTTAATGGTTGTTGCAACAGCGCTTTTTCAACAGCAACAAATAACAAAAAAACAGGGAAAGAGTGACAACCCACAGGCTCAACAAATGCAGATGATTGGGAAGGTTATGCCAATATTTTTTGGTTTTATATCTTGGACTCTTCCTTCAGGTCTAGTTATTTATTTTTTAACAGGGAACATCTTTAGAATCGGTCAACAGGCACTGATAATTAGAATTGAAGATAAAAATGAAACCAACGATAAACAAGAGAAACAAAAAGAACAAGTAGAGGACGAAGAAGAAACCAATCAAGAACAAGATCCTCGTAAAAACAGAAAAAAAAGAAGGAGAAAATAATGTCAGACAAATGGGTAGAGGTTGAAGCAAAAACGATTGATGATGCAATAAAAGCAGGTTTAAAAGAACTTAATCTCGAAGACGCCACTGAGGCGAACATAAGTATTTTACGAGAACCAGAAGGAGGAGTTTTTGGAGTTGGGGGAACAAAAGCATTAGTTAGAATATCAGTAAGGTCTGGATTTAAAAACAACTCTAGGTCCTATAAGTCAAGAAACAAAAGAGATACAAGAGATAACAGAGACTCAAGAAAACGAGAAAAAAGAAACTTTGAACCAAAAAAACCAAGAGTTGAAGCGGATCCAAAAGAACAATTAAAAGTATCAATAGATTTTCTACAAGGATTAATTGATTCATTTGGTTTGGACGGAAAGGTCGAAGGAGAATTAGAAGAAAAAAATCTTGTAGTAAACATAAAAGGTGAACAAACAGAGGCTCTAGTCGGCGAAAAGGGAATGATCATACGGTCCTTACACGAGTTAACAAGAACCGCAGTCCAACGAAAAACCGGAGCAGGAACTAGATTAAGGCTCGATGTAGCTGACTACGCTTTAAAAAGAAAAGAAGCATTAACAATATATGCAGAGAGACTTACAAAACAAATTCTAGAAGACAAGCAAGAAGTAATGCTAGAGCCAATGAACTCAGTAGACAGAAAAACCCTTCACGACGCAGTCAGTGAAATTGATGGGATAAGATCTTATTCGGAAGGAAGAGAACCCTATAGGTCTGTAGTTTTTGCTTCAAGCAACACTGAAGAAGAATGACCTTCGAGCCCCAAATGCCTAACTGGGGTTTATTTGAATTTGAACAACATAAAGAAAAACTTGTAAACTATCACGACTGGTTATATACAACCGGAATAAAAACCGGATTAATAAGCAAAAAACCCAAACAGTTTATCTGGGATGAATTTATAGTTCACTCTCTGTATTTTCATCATCTAATAAAAAAATATAGTTTCAAATCAAAAGAGATTTATGATCTAGGTACCGGTGGAGGAATACCAGGAGTACCAATATCAATTGTTAACAAAAGAAAAGTAAATCTTATTGATAATAAAAAAACAAGAATTTATGAGCTTCAAAGGCTTGTAAAGACCCTTAATTTAGAAAATGCGATTCCAAAAGAAGAAGATGCGAACTTCACACTTAAAAACTTAGAAAAAACAATAGTTGTTATGAGGTGCTATGTTTCTACGTTAAATATTGTGAAAATAATGCAAAAATACAAGCTTGAAAACAGAAATATAATTTTTTTGGTTTCTTCAAGCTCTGAAAACAAAAAAGAGCTTAAAAGTTTGTTTCACGTGAAACAAGAAAAGTTTCTTATAAATAAAAATAATTTTCGTACCATTGATGTTATAACTGATATGTGAAATCTTTATCAATAATTTGCCAAAAAGGTGGAGTTGGAAAAACTACAATTGTTGTAAACATTGGTAAAATATTTGCAATAAATGGTATAAAAACCTTGATTATCGATCTTGATCCTCAAGGAAACACATCAACATATCTAGATTTTGATAAAAATAATGAATTTATTTTAACTTCACAAGATTTAATGAGTGGAGACAAATCAAAAGAAATTGGCTATCTTCACGAAAATATGGCAATAATTCCATCAAACCAATCAATTTTAAAATTTAATAATGAAAAAATACTTGGAGGTTCGGTATTAAAGAAAACAATTGATTCCTTTGAGTTCAAAGATTTTGACATTATTTTATTTGATACACCCCCCACAATGAGTTCACTAGTTCAAGAAGCCTTATCCGCATCAGACTTTTACTTGATTCCAACAAAACCAGAATTTTTAGCTATTGAAGGCGTATCCCAAGCGATGAATTTTGCAAAAAAATCTATTTCTAATCAGATAAACATAAATCCAGTATTTTTGGGTGTCATATTAAACCAAGTAGACACTAGAAGATCTAGCTACGTAGATTTTGAAAATGAACTTTCCTACTTACTCGCCGATAAATTACTCGAAACAAAAATATCTAATTCTGTTGATATAGCTGATAGTCCCTATCACTTAAAAACAGTTGAAGATTTTAAAGACGACAGCAAGTCAAAAATAGAATTTTATCAACTAGCAAACGAAATATTAGAAAGGATGAACATAAATGAAAAGATCACTCAGCAGTCTCATTACTGACACAAACGTCAGAGACTACGACGTTAAAGAAATAAACATAAATATTATTTATGAAAGTGACTCCCAGGCTCGAAAAATCTTTGATGAAAATAAATTAGAAGAATTAAAAAATTCAATACAGAAAAATGGTTTGTTACAACCAATTATTGTTCAAGAAATAGAGCCAAATAAATATAGATTGATTGCAGGAGAGAGAAGATTAAGAGCATCGAAGCTTGCAGGTCTTAATAAAATACCCTGCTTGGTGAAAGATGTTGGCGAGAGAGATGCAGCAATTTTAGGCCTGATTGAAAACATACAAAGAGAAAGATTAAATCATATTGAAGAAGCAATGGCCTATAAAGAAATTTCTGAAAAATTCAGCTTAAGTCCGGAAGAAATAGGTCAACTTATTGGAAAAAGCCGAGCTCACGTTTCAAACATTTTAAGATTAACCAATCTTAGTGAAAAAGTTTATGGTGCCCTAAAAGATCAGACTGTTTCAATGGGCCAGGTAAGGCCGTTGATAAATTTAGATTCTGAAATACAGGATAATATTTTAAATGAAATAATTAGTCAAAAACTATCAAGCAGGGCAGTAGAAGATAAAGTTAGAAATCTAAATTTAGATTCTTATTCAGATGAAGAGGTATCTCATTATAGAAATTTTTTCGAAGACAAAACTGGTTCAAAAGTAAAAATAACTAAGAACATTGATAAATATAAACTTTTCTTAACTTTTGATTCAAAAGAAAACTTAGATGATTTTATTTCTAAATTAAGTTAATTTTCAAATTGCTTATTTAGAGTATTAACAACACTCTCAAGAATTAATTCAATATAATTTTTTTGGTAAAATTTACCATTAATAATTATTCCTACCGATTTTGTTTGTTTCAAAATAATCGAGGACTTTCCCATTGATTTTACTTTCAGAGTTGATGCCAAGTTTTCAGCTAGTTTTTTACCCAAAAGGCTTTCAGAAAAAGTTCCTTGGAAGTAATTAATTGAATCATCAACTTCGGGGTTAAAAGATATAAACAAAGTCGGTTGTAGGTTGTTTATATATTCAATTTTATTATTTAGATCCAATTCCTCATTAACTTCTGAAGCAAAAACTGCTACAACACCCTTTTCAATAGAATTTTTCTTAACTTGGTCATAAAATTTAATTTGCTCTTTGTAACTTCCAGAATTTGGGATATCAAAACATATATTGAAACCAATGATCCCAGTATCTAATCCTGGAGAAATAGATTTTATTGCTTCGTTTAAAGAAATATCCCTGCCTGGTCTTATTAGTTTTTTAATTTCATAAACAGTATTAAGACCAACCACGCCATCAATTGTTATACCTCTATTTTCCTGAAACCTTGTTACGCCTTCAACAACAGATTTTGAATATTTTCCGTTTATAGGCTCAGAATAAAAACCCATTCTTGAAAGAAGTTCTTGTAATTCTTCAACGTCTGATCCATACAAAATTTTATTATTAAAACTAAGAATTCTATCTCCGAGTTTGTATCCAAAATTTATTAATTCAGCCCAAAAATCTTTTTTACTATTTATATTTTCAAGACCATTGTCCTCGATAAAAACTCCTACTACAGCCTTTAGTTCATTGATGTTCTCGTTGGTTGAGTAGCCAACATAATTTAATTTTGTTTTTAAATCTTCAACCTCATCTGTTGATAAATTATCTACAAAAGTTGAAAAATCAAAATTAATTTTCAAGCCATCTCTCAGCATCAATTGCTGCTTGGCATCCAGTTCCAGCTGCAGTTACTGCTTGCCTGTAGATAGAATCAGCGACATCACCTGAAGCAAACACCCCAGACATACTTGTACTTGTAGAACTTGTGAAGCCAGTTTTAATGTATCCTTTTTCGTCTAGTTCAACAAAACCATCAAGAAACTCAACATTTGGTGTGTGACCTATAGCTACGAAAACACCATCAATCTCTTTTTCTTCCTCCTCATTTGAGTTACTATCTTTCAGAATTACGGAAGATACTTGTTTATCACCTTTAATTTCAATTACCTCTTTATTCCAGGCAACTTCAATTTGTTCATGGTTCAAAACTCTTTCTTGCATTATTTTGCTTGCTCTAAACTCATCTCTACGATGAACTACTGTAACTTTTTTCGCAAATTTTGTTAGAAATAGAGATTCTTCCATCGCAGAGTCGCCCCCTCCAACCACAATTACATTTTTATCTTTAAAGAAAAAACCATCACAAGTTGCGCAAGCTGAAACCCCATAACCTTGTAATTCTTTTTCACCCTTAACCCCGAGCCAATTTGCCGAAGCTCCTGAAGATATTATTACTGACTTAAACTCATAGGTATCTTTTGATGTTGTTAATTTAAAACCTTCTTCAATTTTTTCAATTTTATTGACTGTTTCAGTTAAAATTTTTGTTCCAAACCTTTCAGCCTGTTTTTTAAAAACTTGCATCATTTCAGGCCCCATAATGCCTTCATCAAAACCTGGATAGTTCTCAACATCAGTTGTCAACATCAATTGACCACCTGATTCTAAGCCTTCAAAAAGTACTGGTTTAAGGTTGGCCCTCCCAGCGTAAATTCCTGCCGTATAACCAGCAGGACCTGAACCAATTATTGCTAGATCATCCATTCTTTTTCTTTCTGTAACTATTTAGTGACAATATCATAAATACTAATCCTAATGCACCCATTGCAAACCCAGTCGGGTTAACACCTAACAAAAGACCAAGGCCTTGCATAATTTTTAATATTCCTGAAAATAAAAATATTACTGCAGTTATTAATAATACAACAAGAAGTAAACCCAAAGAAGCAAAACCAGTTAACCTCTTTACTGGACGAACAATCAAGTCTTTAACACTTTTTATAAGGCTCTCAACTGATTCTATAAAGCTGTCTTCTTCCATAAGTTAATCATAAGCTATGTAAATCTATTCATGAAGTTTTCATGATTACAAGCTTCCTTGGAGAAACCTCAAAATTATTTTTTTTATAAAGACTTAAAGCTACATTGTTATCTTTTTGAGTATTGAGTTTTATATTTATAAATTTTTTATCAATTGAAAAGTTTATAACAGCTTTTAGTAGCATGTCCCCAAGACCAAGTCCCTGAGAGTCTTTTTTCACACCTATACGCTGAAGATAAGTAAATTTTCTTGTTTCACCAAGTATTGCATAACCACTTGGAGATTCATTCGCTCCTATTTTAAAAAGATAGTTATTATTACAGCTTTTCATTGTCTCTATAAAACTACTCAAAGAATTTCTCCAATAAGGGTCAAATATCTTATGGTCTAACTTAAGTAAATCCTCTATATCGTCATGGTGAAACTTTTTAATTTCTACTCTTTTTTCAATCACTTGTGTTTTTGTAGCTAGATTTTTTAAATTTAAAACACAAATGTTCAACGTATGATTTTTTTCCCACCCAGAATTTAACCAAGATCTTGAGAGGTTTTCGTTTATCATTGAAGAGCTAAAATTAATATTTTTATTTTTTGCTATTTTTTTTATTTTCTTTAATAAGCTTGCTCCCCCGTAAATTTTTTCAAACAATATATCATCAACAAAGCCGTTCAATTTCCTTGTATAAAAAACTCCGTTATAGAAATAATGAACTTTTTTATGTTCTGTTGAATACATATTTTAAAATTTTTTTATCTTCCTCATAAGCCAAAAGGCTGAGTGCTTCCTCATAGGGAACTATTGCAATTTCTTCAATTTCTTGATCTGGCTCTTTGTTATAACTTTCAACTACCTTCATTTCATAGAACCAAACTGTTTTTTGGATAGCTTTACCATCTTTCTTTATTTCATATCTTGATTCTGCCATTGGCTTTGTTCCAATTGATGTAACTTTAAAACCCGTTTCTTCAAAAACCTCTCTTTCAGCTGCCTTGATTGGTGATTCTTTTTCTTCTAGATGACCCTTTGGATACCCCCAAAAACCTGAACTGTAATCGTCTTTATATTCTTCACTTAATTTATTTTTTACCAATAGAATTTTGTTGTTTATTAAAACAATCCCACCTGCTGCAAAATCAACTTCTGAATTCATACTTTATTGTTTTTTTAGTTATTCTAAGCTAACAATATGGTACCAAGAACACTATTAAACCGTATAAATGAATATCCATTTTTGGATCAACTATCTTCAATCTATCAAGAAAAAGAGTTCAAGCTCTTTCTTGTTGGAGGAGCTGTTAGAGATTTTATTTTAGACATCGACACCACAGATTTTGATTTTACAACTAACGCATCTCCCGAAGAATCACTAAAGCTTCTTAACGAAAATGGTTTCAGGACAACAAAAATTGGAATTAAATATGGAACTATAGAGGCTTTAATAGACGAATACACAGCACACATAACACAATTTAGAAGCGATACATATGATAAAGACTCTAGAAAACCAAATATTGATAAAACTGAAGACATAGAACAAGATTTAATTCGCAGAGATTTTACATTAAACTCTATAGCTTTTGACATAAAACAAAAAGAACTTATAGATCCATGTAATGGACTAAAAGATCTATCAGAAGGATTATTAAAAACTCCGGCTGACCCAAACATATCATTTTCAGAAGACCCGTTAAGAATGATAAGGTTATGTCGCTTTATTAGTTCTCATGGTTTCGCGCCAGACAAGGATACTTTTAAATCAATTCAAGAAAATTTACATAGAGTAGAAATTGTTAGCAAAGAAAGAATAAGAGACGAATTTTCAAAATTAGTAGTTGGCAAGAATGTTTCAATGGGAATTAGATCTTTGGTAGAAAGTAATTTAATTGATTTTATTATTCCAGAAATCAGAGAATTAAAAATGGAGGTGGACCCGCACCATCACCATAAAGATGTTTACGAACACACATTGCAGGTCACAATGAACGTATCACAAGATCTTAAATTGCGTCTTGCAGCAATACTTCATGATATTGGAAAACCAGCAACTAAAGGTATAGACAACGGTAAAGTTCATTTCAGGCACCATGAAGTCGTTGGCGCAAGAATGACCAAAGAAATTCTTTCAAAATTAAAATATCCAAAGAACACGATAGCTGACGTTGCTTTACTAGTTGAAAACCACTTAAGACCACATACTTACAAAATGGGATGGACAGATTCTGCTGTTAGAAGGTACATAATTGATGCAGGAAACACACTTGATGAGCTAAATGAGCTTGTTCGAGCGGATGTTACAACAAAAAATAATGAAAAAGCAGAAAAAATATATGAGTATTTAGACGACCTAGAGAAAAGAATAGAAGAAGTTAAAGCAAATGAAGAGCTAAATAAATTAAGGCCTCCAGTCAACGGTAATGAAATTATGGAAATTCTAAATATTGAGCCCGGACCAATATTAGGAAAAATTATGGAATCTCTCTACAACCAAAGGATAAATGACGGGGAAGTCTCTAAAGAGGAAGCTATAGAGCTAGCTAAGAAAGTTTACAAAGATCTCTAATTGTATAAAAATACAAATTAATGTATATTTATACAATGGGAAAATCTACAATTCAAAGACAAAAGATAATTGCTGATTTAATAGACGAAGGGAAAATAACCTCTCAAAATCAACTAAAAGGCATATTAAATAAAAAAGGAATTCCAATAACACAAGCCACCCTCTCTAGAGATTTATCAGAAATTGGAGCAACTAAAAAAAGAAATTCAAATAATGATCTTAAATATATATTGCCCAAAGATGATATTAATAATGCTCAAAAATCTATATCAAGAAAAGCGTTAAAAGATTTTGTGTTAAGTGTAGAAGTTGTCTCCAACCAAATAATTGTAAAAACTACAACAGCTGCTGCCCAAGTAGTTGCTGAATCAATAGATAATCTATTCTTTGAGGGAATTGCTGCATCAATTGCAGGTGATAACGTTGTTTTAATTATTTCTTACGGAAACAAGGAAGCCTTAGAAATATCAAAACTTATAGATTCTTATTTGAACTAAAAATAAATTAGCTATTTTATATAAACCTAGATTATTCTTATTTGGATGATGGAATTGTCAAAAATAAATAGAGATAATATTGCGAAAAAAATTGGCCATGGGGCAGTTCTTCTTCATGGGGGCAATACTGTTTACAGAAATAATGATGTTGCTTATGATTTTCGACAGGATTCTAATTTTCATTATCTAACCGAATGGCCAGAACCTAGCGCTCACGCAATTATCATCGTGCAAGACAACAAAGCAGCTTTATACCTTTTTGTACAAGGAAGAAATGAAGAAATGGAAACCTGGGAGGGCAAAAGACTTGGGCCAGAAGGAGCAAAACAACAGTTTGGAGCAGAAGAAGCATTTCTATATGAAGAATATGAGAGCTTAGCGCCAAAATTATTATCTGGAATTGAAGATATTTATTGTGATTATACAAATGCTGCGTTTGAAAAATATGACAAGAAATTAATCAACACAGCAATTCCATACGATCAAAGAGGTTCAAGCTTTAGCAAGGCTACACTAAACTCTCTTTCACCTTTACTTTCTGAATTCCGTTTAATTAAAAGCTCCGAAGAACTTGAGCATCTTAAAAGAGCTTGCGATATTACTGTTGAGGGACATAAATCAGCTATGGAATTTACAAAGAAAGATATGTATGAGTACCAAATAGAGGCTGAGATGGAAAAAACTTTTTATGACTTAGGAGCTGAAAGGTTGGGATACCCCTCTATTGTTGCCTCTGGAGACAATGCTTGCATATTACATTACTCAACTAACAGAGAAAAAGTTGATAACAATGGTTTGATATTAATTGATGCAGCAGCAGAGTTTAAAATGTATTCATCTGATGTCACAAGAACTTTTCCTGTAAACGGAAAATTTACGAAAGCCCAAAAAGATGTTTATACAGAAGTTTTAAACGCTCAAGAATTGGGTATTAAGAATGTTACAACTAAAAAAACAATGTCAGACATTCACACTTCAACTGTTACCTCAATTTCTCAATCATTGGTTGACCTTGGATTAGTACCAATGGGAGTAGAAGAAACAATTTCAATGATGCATTATTTCGAATTTTTTATGCACGGTACAGGTCATTGGCTTGGATTGGATGTGCATGATGCAGGCACTACAGAAGAAAAAAACAAACCAAGAAAATTAAAGCCAGGAATGGTTACAACTATTGAACCAGGAATTTATATTCGCCCAAACAAACCTGAAATCGAGTTTAAATTACTTGAAAGAGATCCTAAAAAAATTAGAGAAAGAAGAAAATCACTTGGGATGGAGAAAGCGACAAAACTTGAAAGTGAAGAAATGAAAGACGCTAAAAGTATTAAGCATAAAATACCTAAAGACCTATTAGGTATTGGAATAAGAATTGAAGATGATATTGTTTGTACAGAAAATGACCCAATAAATCTTACTATTGGGGCCCCAAAAACAATTGACGATGTTGAAGCAATTTGTAGTTAATAATGGTGACACCAAAGTTTGTTTATTCGTTATATGAAACAAGGCTTCAAAATAATTTAAAAAACGAGACTCTTCCAAAACATATTGGGATCATCCATGATGGACACAGAAGGTATGCAAGAAGAGAAAATTTGTTAAGTTACGAAGTTTCTTACCGAATTGGAATGGTCCGATTTAAAGAATGTCTGGCTTGGTGTGACGAGCTAGGCATTGACAATATAACAAGCTGGCTTTTATCTAAAGAGAATTTATCCAGACCTGAAGATGAACTTAACTCTTATTACCTTGTACTAAACGAATTGTTCGAAGAACTTTTAATTGATGATCTTGTTGATAATTTTAAAATTAATTTTGTTGGCAGCATAGATCTTCTTCCTGATTATTTGCAAAATTCAATTAAAAAACTTAAAGAAGTCAGGGGTGGAGGAGAAAAGTTATTAACTATTGCGCTTGGTTATGGAGGAAGGCAAGAAATTGTTGACGCAATGAAAAGTTTACTACAAGAAAATCAAGAATTAGAAATTCAAGATTTAATAAAAAGCATTAACGACGAACAAATTAGAGACCATCTTTATTCACCAAATTCACCTGACATCGATCTAATTATTAGAACAAGTGGTGAGTCAAGACTTTCAGGATTTTTATTGTGGCAAAGCGCTTATTCGGAAGTAGTTTTTCAAGATGTTTATTGGCCAGAGTTCAGAAAGATTGACTTTTTAAGATGCTTAAGGGAGTACGTTCAAAGAGATCGTAGATTTGGTAAATGAATTTGACCCTTTGATTAAAGTTGGCCTATTTTTTCTTTAGAGTATTTGAAAAGCGTTAATATTGACTGATATGGAAATTCAAGACACTCTAAACTCGACCAACTTTACATTTCTATTTCTGATATTTATAGGGTTAAAGTTCACAATAGAAACTTACCTAAAAGTTCGAAATATTAATTCTTTAAAGGTTAATGCGTCTAAGGTTCCTGAAAGATTTGAAAATCTTGTAACAGCAGAAGAATACAAGAAATCTACAGATTACAATCTTGATCGTCTAAAGTTTCAAATAATAGTTTCCTTCGTAAGTATTTTTATTCTTCTACTGCTTACGATTGGTGGGCTACTAAATACTCTTACGTCTATTGTTTCAAGCTATACGTCTTCAAACATTTTAGGTGCTATTTTTTTAGGTCTTTTAATTATTCTAATTTCAGAAATCCTTGAAATACCTTTAGCTATATATTCAACATTCGTAATTGAAGAGAAGTATGGATTCAATAAAACTACTAAAAAAACATTTGTAACGGATATTGTTAAAAACCTACTTATATCTTCAGTGATTTCATGTCTAATTTATGCTGTTGTAATTGGAATAATTGAAAATTTAGGAAACAATTGGTGGGTTTATGCCTTTGGTGCAGTTTTCTTTATTCAGTTAATAATCTTCTTCCTTTATCCAGTTTTGATAATGCCTTTATTTAATAAATTTGAACCACTTGACGACGAGGAATATAAAAAGCCAGTTGAAAAACTGCTTGAAAAAATTAATTTTAAAGCAAAAGGTCTTTTTGTAATGAATGCAAGCTTAAGGAGTTCGCATGGTAATGCATTTTTTACTGGTTTTGGTAAAAACAAAAGGATCGTTTTTTACGATACATTACTTGAGACAATTACACCTGATGAAATGGAAGCAATATTAGGACATGAACTAGGTCATTATAAGTTAGGACATATAAGGAAATCACTCATAAGCTCTTTAATTTTTGGATTTATAGGTTTTTATATCTTGAGTGAAGTTTTAAAGTCTGACAATTTCTTTACTTCACATGGGTTGGATGAGATTACGTTATATTCAAAATTTTTAATGTTCTATCTTGTGGCAGGGACATATACTTTTTTTACGAGACCAATAACATCTTATTTATCAAGACAAAGAGAATTTGCCGCCGATGATTTTTCTTTTAAATTTACAGATGGAAAATATATGGTTTCAGGACTTTTAAAGCTTACAAAAGATAATGCCAGTAACTTAACCCCAGACCCTCTTTATAGTTCTTATTATTACTCCCATCCTCCAATTGCTGAACGAATTGCAAGCATTGAGAAGAAACTAACCAACACTTAATACAAACAAAGCTTGAAGGGTTAGAGCAACAGTTATAAAAAGGAAATAGGAAGATCGCCTACATTTACTACTCCATGATTAACAAATTCAGTAGTTTTAATTTTCATTCGATGTTTACAATATATATATATTTATTTAAAATTGTAATTACAGGGAAAAAATTATGTGTGTTGTATGTAACTTAACAAATCAAGGATATGAAACTGCCTATCTTGCTTCTCAGAATGAAAGCGCGGATACATTCATCGTTCCGGTAGTCAACAGATTATTAGAACTTCATAGCTATCAGGTCATAGATTCAATGCTAATTCAGGCATCTTTAATTGGAATAATACTTTAAAAACTTATTTACAATTCACACACAAATCTGTGCATTTACCAAACAATTCAAGCCTGTGATCTTCAATTACAAAATTAAATTTTTTCTCAATTCTTTTTATTTCTTTTAATAATCTATTTTCAAACTCTGTAGCCATCTCTACATCTATTATTTCACCACAATCACTACAAAATAAATGATGATGATGTGGATGATCTTCCAATATAAGCTCAACCACAGTCTGATTGTCTGGTGTCGAAAATTCATGCAAAATATTTATGTCTTTTAAATCATTTAACACTCTATACAACGTTGATTTAGCTACTTGATTATTTAGGCTACTTAAAAGACTATCAACAGATATTGGTTTTTTATATTTCAACAACTGTTCCAAGACAATAATTCTTGGGTTAGTTATTGAAATGTTATTATCAGACAAAATTTTTCTTGAACTTTTTTCCATAAATTTACTATAACAGCTTGCATTATTTTAAATGAGAACTAATCTCATAAATAATGAGAATTATTCTCATTTATATGTGAAAGGATTGTTATGTCTGACTTTGTAGTAGTAGTTTTTGCAAGTATTGCAGCAGGACTCCTGTCTTTGTCTGTTGCCCTAATTTTATTGAGCAGTGAAAAACTATCATCAAAATTAGTAAAGTACGGTACTCCTTTTGCTGCTGGTGTTTTACTCATGATTGGTTTTAGAGATTTACTCCCGGAAGGAATTGCTGAGGAGGGAGTCCAGGTACTAAATGCTACTTTAGGTGCAATTGTTATATTTTTCTTAATTGAAAAAGGTTTTAACTCATTTCATCACCACCATGAAGAAGATAGGCCAAAAGATAACAAAACTCAAGGTTGGTTATTTGTTATAGGAGATGTTTTTCATAATCTTATTGATGGTATTTCACTAGGTGGTGCATTTTTACTCGGAAGGGATACTGGTTTAATTGCAACAGTTGCTTTAATTTCTCACGACATACCATTAGAGGTTGGTGAGTTTGGTAATCAACTAAGGGTAGGTTTTACTAAAAAACAAACAATAGTCAGAAATATTGTTTCTGGCTTAACAACTGTTTTAGGAGCAATTTTAACTTACCAAGTTGGAGGAAATCTTGATTTGCCGATGGGATATTTATACGGTGGAATAGCAGGATTTTTTATTTACATAGCTTTAAGTGATATTGTTCCAATAATACATTCTTCTGAAAAAGCCAGATATGGATTGCAAACGGGATTCTTATTGTTTGGGTTGGTGTTCGGTGGAACTGTTTCTGCACTAGCACATGATTATATTGATGTCGGACATAATCATGACCATCATGATGACCACGACGAAGAGGGACATGATGACCACGACGAAGAGGGACATGATGACCACGACGAAGAGGGACATGATGACCACGACGAAGAGGGACATGATGACCACGACGAATAGGGACATGATGACCATGTCGAGGTAGACGTCCCAAGCTCAGCACCAGAAAAAATACAGGTTTTAAACTTTGAAGTTGGTGAGGAAATTGAACTCCACTTCAGTTCAGCTACTGAAACTGAAGTTCATATTCATCGATATGATATACATTTTATGGTTTACCCTGACAAAGAAAACGTGTTAAAGATTAACTTAACTATTTCTGGTGAATTTGAAATAGAAGATCATGCCGGAGGCTTTGAGTTTGCTAGATTGGTTGTTTCACCATAAAATTTGTTTGTGGAAAAAACAACATATTCAATATGGCTTCAAAACTCTTCTCATAACCAGGACTTACTAAATCTTATTGATAAGTTTGCAAAGGAAGAGTCAAAAGATAGTTTTTTTCCTCATGTAACACTAGTGACGCATATTTCTTCAGAAGAAGAAGCAATAAACATTTTAAGTAAACTTCGTATAAATAAAGATGAAGTTGTCTTTGATAAAATTTCTACTGGAGACACTTTTTTTCAAAAGCTCTATCTCGAAGCATCAGATAATTCTTATTTTTTTAACGCAGTTTCAATACTTGAAGGTTGGCCAAGTTTATGGGTACCGCATTTATCTTTGTGCTATGGGGATGAGCTACCCAAATCTTTTGATCTGGGGGAGCTTAATGAGCTCATCCCTATAACACTTTCTTTTGATACTCTGTCTTTATTCAAAACAGGACCAAAGGTTTCAGAGTGGAAGGAGATAACCACTCTGTCTTTAGGCTGACTACTAAGAAAGAGGTATTTCTAAAATATTTATACATTTGAAAAGCTTTCATTAGAAAAATCTATTTCTAAACTTTTTGAGTTTGCTATAACTGTAAAATTGTTTTCTCCAACACCAAGAATTGCTGGGATATTATGTTCAGCACATCTAATGGCCATATGAGAGTTTGGTCCCCCATACTTTGTAATTAGCGATTTTATTTTGTAGTTGAAGATCCAATCCCAACCTGGGTCTGCAGCCGGAATAACGACTATTTTATTGTCAAGATTTTCAGGACGATTAGCTTCATCATCTATCAATAAAACGTCCCCATTTATTATTCCCTGACCTATATAATTTCCATTTTTACTCATTTCTTTGTAAAAATAAAAGTCTTCGTTAGAAGTAATTAAATCGGGCATTAATACATTCTTTAATCTCATATCACTAGTATTTTCTTCATTAAATTCAATATCTAGTAATTCAAACAATTCTCTATCACTGGTATTTTTTTTACTTATTTCATTTAAAATTCCATCTATACCTTTGGTGTAATAAAATTTAGAGTTTTCTCTTGTTGAAATTCCGTCTTGAAACATATCTATCCAAGCAGACGCCTTTAAGGGAATATTGTTTACTATGAAATATTTTTCAATATTCGTAAATATTTCCTTTGGTAAAATATTGCCTTCCAAAGGTTGCTCACTATTGTTAATCAGTGATTCTGTAAAACTTAAATTGTTTTTTAAGTTTGATGATGAAAGATTATAATTTCCAGCTCTTATATGACCATAAACATCAAAAAAGTCGTTCAATGTTTTTTTTCCAATTTTGACTTCATAAGCATCAGTTTTCATTTTTGTACTTATGGAATTAACTGATAAAAGCAACAATTTTTTTTGATCTTCTGTAATAACTCCCTTTTCAAGAAGGCTATTAAGTTGAGCAAAGTATACAAATCCTAATCTCGAATGATGAGTAAAAGGAAGGGCCATAGTATCTCTTATTAGTGTGATATTCTCTTTTTTTAAATACTCAAAGCTCTTATCCAATTTTGAGAAAGTTCTTAAAATAATTTCTTTATTCTTTTCTAAAGTAGTTTTATTTTGTGAATCAATTTGAACTAAATCATTATGCCATTGAATAATTTCATTTTTGTCAATTATATTTTTATATTCTTTAGAAAATTCTTCAACTGTATCAAAAATATAAGACGACCTAGAAATATCAAACTCTATAGAGTCATGCAAGTGCGGGTTTTCTTTTAATTTATTTAGCTGATAATCAATTATTTTTTCACAGCTTTCTTTTTGCAAGTTTCTTGTAAGAAAACTATTAAGACTGTGATTTACATTTATATATGCGACATTATTAAACATTTCCATCAATTTTCCACCAGAATATTCGCGATAACCAAACTCTCCACGTTGTATATTCCATGTTGTATCAGTGAACATGAACTTATATAAACCAAAAGCAATATTGTCAGGTTTTTTACCAATCATTTCAGCTGGATTCATATCTGACATATTGCTGTAAATTTTATTTGAGCCAAATCGATCTGAAGTTGTTTCCCTTAGCTTGTTATATTTTTCTAAATTTTTATCGATAATTTTTTTTTCATCAAATATAGAATCTTTATTTAGCTTTTTGCCCATCAAAGGTCTTACTTGGAGCAGCTGTGGGGAATTATTTTTATCAAGAACCATTTCAATATCTAGTTGTTTATTTTTAAATAAGTCTTCAAGTTGTGTCATTACTTTTAGATAAACGTTATTTTTTTCATATTTATTTGGCAGATAATCAACAGATCTGTGCATAAAGAAATTCTCTATTTCACTATATTTGCCTGAAGTTACGGCTTCAGTTTCAGACCCAAAATAAGTAGAAAATGATCTATATGCTGAGTCAGTTCCTACTTTATATGAAGTTATTACTGAGACGCTTTTAGCGTTGTCTACATAATTTTGAAAAATTACTGACTGATTAACTTTTTCACCGTAGCTATCAAGCACCATCGTAAATGATTTCTTAATAGCTACGATATTTTGTTTATCTATCGGACCTAAAGATAGATATTTTCCTGCACTTGAAAACCTTTCTTCGTCCTCCTCAGAACTATTACTTCTTATCATTATTTTTTTAGAAAAACTAACAAGAATTTTCTCAATATGTTCTAAATCTTCTAAATAAATTTGTTTAAAGTATGGAATTTCAATATCTGTATTTCTAGCTACAAATTCTAAATTTTTAGCTTTATTTCCATAAGTCAATTGATTTTCAGCCATAACTCTATTTCTTAACTGACTCCAAAGCAACTTTCACTTTGTCAGCAGGAAATTCATAGTCAATCATTTCACCACTTAAAAAGTTCTCGTATGCCTTCATATCAAAATGTCCATGGCCACACATAGCAGTTAACACAGCAATTTCTTTTGAATTTTGGTCAGCATCTTTGGCTGCTCTTATTGCTGAGGCAATTGCGTGAGTGGCTTCTGGGGCCGGTACAATACCTTCAGTTTTAGCAAAAAGCTGACCAGCCTCAAAACATTCTTTTTGACCAATTGCTTCTGCTTCTATTAGATTCTCTTCATACATCGCGCTTACCAGTGGTGCCATACCGTGATATCGCAATCCTCCAGCATGTATTGGGTCTGGAACAAAACTAGATCCTAGAGTGTGCATTTTTACAACAGGAGCCATACCAACTGAATCGCCAAAGTCGTATGTATACACGCCTTTAGTTAACGAAGGACAAGCCTCTGGCTCAACAGCGCGGATTGTTGTTTTTTGATCCGTTAATATATTATTTCTTAAAAATGGTGAAAATAAACCAGTAAAGTTTGATCCACCTCCTGTGCAGCCAACAATAACATCTGGGTAATCTTCAGCCATTTCCATTTGCTTCAATGCCTCAAGACCAATTACAGATTGATGCATAAGTACATGATTTAAAACACTTCCAAGCGCATATCTTGTACCTTCTTCTTTCCGGGCAACTTCAATTGCTTCTGAAATAGCTATCCCTAAACTTCCAGGCGTATTCGGATCTTCTGTTAAAAATTTCTTACCAATATCTGTTTTATCAGATGGACTTGGATAAACTTTTGCTCCGTAGATCTCCATCATTGTCTTCCTGTAAGGTTTTGATTCGTAAGATGCTGCTACTTGAAATACCTCAAGTTCAATACCAAATGCCTGGCAAGCAAATGATAAAGCGGAACCCCATTGACCCGCTCCAGTCTCTGTGACCATTTTTTTAATTCCTTCCTCAGCATTAAAAAAAGCTTGTGGAATAGCTGTGTTAGGCTTATGAGATCCTGAAGGTGATCCACCCTCATACTTGTAATATATTCTTGAGTTTGTACCTATAGCTCTTTCAAGTCTTAGAGCTCTATACATCGGCGAAGGCCTGTAAAGCTTATAAAGTTCTAAAACAGGTTCTGGAATATCAATATAATTTTGATCAGAAACCTCCTGTAGTATTAATCCCATTGGAAATAATGGGGCTAAATCTTCGGGACCAATTGGCTCCATTGTTTGAGGATTTAGCTGAGGTGGTAACGGATTTGGTAAATCCGGAACAATGTTGTACCACTGCTTTGGTAAATCATCCTCATTTAGTAGATATTTATACTGTTCTTTCATTTTTGCTCCTTCTTTTGGGTTGAGCCCGGAGATTTAATTTCAGTGACAGTAATAAAAAAACCGGGCTGTGCCCGGTTAAGAACTAACTAGTGGGGCAGCTACCTATGTAGTTGTCCACCAATTCCAGCTAGTTATATTTTTCATATTTAACAATGTACCAAATAATCTTGAAGTTGCAAAATTCATTTAAGTAAATTCTTTATTTCTTCTATTCTTTATTAAATGGAAAAGATAATTGTAGCTAAAGATTTAACAAAGATTTATGGCGAAGAAGGAACCTCTGTTACAGCTTTAAATAATGTAAATCTTGATTTTTATGAGAATAAATTTACAGCAATCATGGGCCAATCAGGTTCAGGAAAATCTACCTTGCTTCATTGTCTTGCTGGTTTGGATAAAGTAACTTCTGGATCAATATTTATTAAAGGTACTGATTTAGGCAATCTTAATGATAAAGAGTTAACAAAAATGAGGAGAGATTCATTTGGTTTTGTTTTCCAGGCATTCAACTTAATTCCAACATTGACAGCTGAAGAAAATATAACACTCCCATCTTCAATTGCAGGCAAGAAACCAGATGAAGATTGGATCAATCAAATTGTCAATGCTGTAGATATTGGAGACAGATTAAATCATCGACCTAATGAGCTTTCAGGTGGACAACAACAAAGAGTTGCTGCAGCACGAGCAATGGCAACTAAGCCTGAAGTAATTTTTGCAGACGAACCATCTGGAAACTTAGATTCAAAATCTAGCAAAGAACTACTGACTTTTATGAAGTCAGTAGTAAATGAACTGAATCAGACGATAGTAATGGTTACTCATGATCCCTACGCAGCTTCTTTTGCTGAAAGAGTAATAATGCTTAAAGATGGGGAAGTAGCAAGTGACATGGAGGAACCTACTCAAGAAGAGATTATTTCAAGAGTTACTTCTTTAAGCGATATTTAATGTTTGGATTTACTAAAAGACCACTTTTATTAATTGCCTGGAAAAACCTTAAGACCTATCCGGTAAGAATTTTCCTAACAACATCTTCAATTATCCTTGGAGTTTCCGTAATCATCGCAGCAAATATTTTTTCTGAAAGTAACAAAAACGCTTTTGATAATTTATTTTCTGGAGTTTTTGAAGGAATTGATTTAGTCGTACAACCCGTACAAGAAGATTTTGCAGAAGGCTTTGGGGATGATGGTGGCCAAGGTCCTATCTCTTTTGAATTTAGAAAGATTTCAGATAAAAAAATAAATGAAATAAAGAGTATCGAAGGTGTAAAAGACGCTTGGGGTGATGTTTTGGGATTTGCTCAATTTATAAAATTTGGGCCTAGAAAAGATTGCCATGCTTTCAACCCAGAATGTGAAAGAGAAACTATATTAATACAAAATGGTTTTGCGCCTACTTTTGGAGCAGCATGGGACACATCCCCTTATGCCTCTCAGTGGGAAATTATTGACGGTCAACCACCTACAAATAATAAAGAAGTAGTCATGGACTCAACCACTGCGGAAGGAAATGGTTTTAGTGTTGGGGATAGAGTTACGGTTCTTGCAGGAGCTATTCCAGCTACATTTACAATTGTAGGCATTGCAGAATTTGCTAATACAGGATCCCCAGGAGGTGCTTCATTTGCTCTTTTTGACTTTAGAACAGCTCAAATTCTTTTGGACTCAATTGGAGAAGTTGATTTTATAAATGTTGTTGTTGACGAAAATGCTGATATAAATTCAGTTCGTAATGCGATAGCTAATATTGACGATCAAGGCTTAGAGGTCATAAATGCTCAAGAAGCAGCAGCAGAACAAGCAGACTCAATTAAACAAGGCTTAGATTTTTTCAATACGATATTGAATGTTTTTGCAGGGATAGCAATATTTGTTGGAGCTTTTATTATACAAAATACTTTCAGAATTCTTCTGCTTCAAAGAACTAAAGAACTCTCTTTATTGAGAGCACTTGGTACCTCGAAACGACAAATCTATAGACTTGTTGTTTCTGAATCATTATATATGGCAGTGATTGGTTCAGGCTTGGGTGTGGCTTTAGGAATTGGTTTATCAGTACTTGTAAAAGAGGGACTAAAATATTTTGATTTTGGATTACCAGAAGGCCCTTTAGTACTAACCCCTAGTGCTGCAATCACTGGAATTGTCATCGGTGTTGTTGTTACAATATTTTCTTCATTATTGCCAGCAAGAAAAGCATCTCAAGTTAGTCCTCTTGAAGCAATAAGAGATAGTCAATCTACACCTAGAAGAAAATCATTATTGATAAGATTACTTGTAGGATCTTTAGTTTCATTAACTGGTCTAGGGGTTCTCTTTGGAGTCCTATATTCTTTCTTGAGACTTCCAACTTTATCTGTCCTACAGCAAGTTGGTTTAGGTGCCAGTGTAATTTTTATTGGAATATCTTTCATCACTCCATCTATTACAAAACCTTTTGTGACCATTTTTGACTCAATATATAAATCTATATTTGGGATTCTTGGAAAGTTGGCAACGGAAAATTCAAAAAGAACTCCACGTAGAACAGCTTCAACAGCTTCAGCATTAATGATTGGATTAACCTTAATTTCTCTTGCAAATGTTCTTACAACTTCATTCAAGGCGCAGGCAGAAAAAGTTGTTAAAGAGGTTGTCCTCGCTGATTATCAAGTAAGTGCAGCTCAAATCTTTGCATCACCAAGGTATCCCTACTGGTTTATCAGAAGAACTTATTGCTCTTGATGAGGTTACAGAA
>AACY020291602.1_pt1 | contig 22069 bp, 22 predicted proteins | sample 267378 | NCBI WGS metagenome assembly AACY02 (sample SAMN02954345, study PRJNA13694) | marine metagenome | biome: aquatic; feature: ocean; material: water; isolation source: isolated as part of a large dataset composed predominantly from surface... | reverse complement strand
CGTTATCGTTGAGTACCTCTGACAGTTACGTAATTTAGGAATGAACTCCAGTTCGTAAATTAGGCGCTGTGATCCACCAGCCAATTTGCCAAGACTGGTGTTTCTCTGTGCAATGAGATCGATCAGTCCACACTGCTTAAGATCCAATACATCAATCAGACCTTCAGTGATCGGCGTCAGAGCTTTGGTTCGCTCTCTACGATCAGGCAGAATAGGGTAGAGCTCAGACGCTTTTTGGAGCGTTAAATCAATATCGATATCTATGGCTCGACTGGTTCGTTCGGCATAGGTTGTGACGAGTGAAAGAGCTGGATCAGTATTGATGCAGCCCGTCACGAAACTAGCCGAAATTAGGAGGAATAACCAGTGCTTCATTGGATAGCTTATAGAGTCGTTTTATCAGTAATACGGCGGCAAAGCTCAAGCCGATGAGTATACCTAACCAATAGCCGACGGCTCCCATGCCTATGTACTCAGCAATCACGTACCCACTCGGTAACCCAAGTATCCAATACGCGCTGAAGGCGATCAGTAGAGGGACACGAGTATCCTTATATCCACGTAATGCACCATTGGCGGTCAGCTGTAGCGCATCAGAAAACTGATAGAGTGCGGCGTAGCTAAGCAGAGTGGAAGCGATGGCAATCAACTCTGCATCCTGTGAGAAGAGTGAGGCAATGCCTTCAGACAATATAAAAAGAACAGTGGAGCTGAAGCAGGCGATTAATACCGCGATTCGTAGCCCCAAAAAACCGACCTTTTGCGCGTCTGCAAAGCGTCCAGCCCCATTGAGTTGGCCAACTCTTATGGTGACCGCCAAACAGAGCGACAGTGGCATCATAAAGATCAGACTCGAAATCGATAGAGTAATCTGGTGAGCAGAGATTACGGTTGCACCGTAATCTGCCAAAAAAAGAGCAATGAGGCAGAACATAGTGGTCTCTACCCCGAGGCTAGCAGCGATTGGGATCCCAATAGAGAGCTGATGTTTGATCTTTTTGCTGTCAGGATTAAGCGACTGTTTAAAGATATTTAGCGGTTTGAAGTAGCGGCTGTAGATCAGGTAAACGGTACCCGCTATGAACATATACCAAAAGACAATCGTCGTTGCCCATCCACAGCCGACACCGCCCATTTCAGGCATGCCCAGTTTACCGAAGATAAGAATGTAGTTGAGCGGTAGGTTTAGCAGAACAGCACTGATGCCTATTTTCATTACGATCTTAGTCTGTCCATGTCCCTCAGCAAAGGCTCTTATGGACTGATAGAGCAGCATGCCCGGTATGCCCCAGCTAATCGCAAAAAGGTAGTCATTAGCTGTTGATTTGAGAGCTGGCTCCACTGACAGTAGAGTAAGAATCCAATCTGAAGCGCCATTGATGAATAGCCAGCTAAGCAAGCCTATCGCGATCGTGATCAGTAGATTGTTAAACAGTTCAGAGGCTGTCTCCTCTTCACGTTGTCCACCCACGTGATGCGCAACGATAGGAGTCAGCGCCATCATAGCTCCCGCCAAAGATAACGAGAGCGGTGTCCATATACTGGATCCAAGTGCGATAGCAGCCAGCTCTTCTGCGCCTGCCCAAGAGGCCATTAGCGTATCGGACAGACTCATAGCGGTTTGCGATGATTGTGCTAATAGCATGGGCCAAGCAAGGTGCAGCAGTTGCTTTAGCTCTACTTTGGAGTTGGGCGGAAAAATTGGCATTCTAAATCTCAACTATGCGTGGCTTAAATCTCTCCCGCCTCCTCAAGGACTGTTCGTGCAATACGAAAGCACTCAACGGCCGCTGGAACGCCAGCATAAATCCCCACTGCATGAATCGCCGCTCGAATTTCATCGACGCTACAACCATTATTAAGTGCACCTTTGCAGTGTGTTGCCCACTCATGACTTTTTCCCATGGCACCGAGCATCGCTAAATTCATTAGCGAGCGTGTTTTAGGGTCGATCGCATCATCTCCCCAACCAAACCCCCAACACCAAGCGGTCATCGCTTCCTGAAAGGGGCGGTTAAAGTCATCAGCAGCGGCTAGGTTTTTATCGACATACTCAGCACCCAGTGTGCTGCGACGCATCTCTAACCCCTTATCAAAAAAGTTATCCATGTTGATCTCCTGATTCTATTAATGACGCACAAAAAAACCGGGCACACAGTGTCCGGCTTTTTGCATCGATTTGGAAGATTAATCGATACGAACTTTTACGTAGCTACCTGGAGCGGCTTCAAGCGGCTTGTTCGCTTTGTTGCCCAGAGTCTTAGGTGCATCCACTTTCTTGCCGGCACGACGACGAACCCACTCTGCCCAGTTTGGCCACCAAGAGCCTTCAACTTTTTCTGAAGTCTCAAACCAGTGGTCTGCGCCTTGGCCCTGGTCACCTTTAACCCAGTAGTTGCGACGGTTTTTAGAGGCAGGGTTGATAACACCGGCTACGTGACCGCTGGCGCCAAGAACGAACTCAATGTCTGAACCGAAAGTCTCTGTTGCTTTGAATGTCGCTTTCCACGGGGCAATGTGGTCTTCAATGGTTGATAGGAAGTAACAAGGGATTTTAATTTCGCCTAGATCGATCTTCTCACCACAGATCTCCAGTGCATTCGGCTCAACCAGTTTGTTCTCTAGGTACATCTTGTTGATGTAGTAGGTGTACATGGCGGCTGGCAGGTTGGTGCTGTCAGAGTTCCAGTAGAGGATATCGAACGGTGGTGGCGTCTGACCTTTAAGGTAGTTGTTAACAACGTAAGACCAGATGAGATCGTTCGAGCGAAGCATGTTGAACGATGTAGCGAGTTCACGGCCATTCAGGAAGCCCGCTTGGCTCACTTTCTGTTCCAGCTGTTTAACCTGGTAATCATCAATGAAGACACAGAGATCGCCTGGGTCAGAGAAGTCTGTTAGCGTCGTTAGGAAGGTCGCGCTAGCGATGCTAGTGTCTTTACGCTTCGCCATCACAGCAAGTGCAGTTGCTGTTAGGGTACCACCGACACACCAGCTAACGGTGTTAATCTTGTCGCTGCCAGAGACTTCTTTGGTGACACGAACTGCTTCAAAAATACCTTCTGATACTAGGTCATCCCAGCTTAGGTTTGACTGCTCAGTGGTTGGGTTGCGCCAAGAGACTAGGAAGGTGTTTTGACCCTGTTCAACACAGTACTTTACGAATGAGTTGTGTGGCTGAAGATCAAGAATGTAGAACTTGTTGATGCTCGGTGGAATGATCAGCGTTGGGCGAGTGTAAACCTGTTCACCCTCTGGCTTGTAGTGGATAACCTGAATGACATCGTTCTGGAAGATGACAGAGCCTTCGGTTGTTGCAAGGTTTTCACCTAGAGTGAATGCACTCTCGTCAGTCATTGAGATGCGACCTTTTTCAAAGTCGGTTAACAGGTTTTTCATCCCATCGAGTAGTGACTGCCCCTTAGTATCCAGCGCTTGTTGAAGCACTTCAGGGTTGGTCGCCGCAAAGTTGGTTGGCGACATCGCATCGATGAATTGGCGAGTGTAAAACTCCAGTTTGTTCTGCTCTTGATCAGACAGATTGGCACTTTCAGCCATCTGAGTCAGCATCTTAGAGCTCAATAGGTATGACTGTTTGATGTAGTCGTAGATTGGGTTGGTTGACCACTCTTCAGCTTGGAATCGACGATCACCACGCTCTGGTTCTGCAACTGGAGTCTCACTAGAATTACCGGTTAACATATTGCGCCATAGGTTAAACTGAGCGGTCTGGTAATCGGCGATTGCACGCATCCAGAGTGTTGGATCTTGCAGTGAGCGAGTCGCAAGCTCTGTCCATGACTTGGTAAATTGAGAGAACATATCCTCAGCACCGTTGCCAGAAAAGTTCTCAAGCATTTTGCTTGTCTCTTGGCTTACGTAGTTGATGAACTCTTGAGGGTCTGTAGGTCCGTTACCTTTAGTCGCCATGGTAAAACTCCAATGTATTTGACTGGTGATGCAATGAATTGTTGCACTGCAAAATCTTGCCTTAGAATAACCCTATCTATAGTGTGGAACAAGGTAGAGTTTAGTCTTACTCTATAGCTTAATTATTAAGGAATTTTTAATCGTGAAGTTGCTGGAATTGATGACGACTGAGGGGTGCCATCTTTGTGATCAAGCCCTGCCTCTATTGGTTGAAGGGATCGATCCTGCCAAATTTGAAGTGGACCTAGTCGATATAGCGTTTGAAGATGAGTTGATGAATCAGTATGCCACCCGGATACCAGTATTGGTGGAACCCCAAACTAAACAGTCTTTGGATTGGCCATTTGATGCCGCGCAGCTGGCCCAGTTTATTCAATCAATTGAGCGCCAGTAGAGCCTGTTCGGTCGGCGTTAGCATCTCTCTTGGTTGGCCTTTACGCTGGGCGTAGATGACAGAGAAGCTGAGAACGTTCTGCACATAGGTGCGTGTTTCATCAAATGGAATCAGCTCTATAAAGATCTCTAAGGGTAGATCTTCACGACCTTTAAGCCAGCGACTGACTCGGTGTGGTCCAGCGTTATAGGCTGCGGTTGCATAAATCCGATTTTTATCAAACTGACGGTACATCTGAGCTAGATAGGCCGTACCGAGTTGTACATTGAAATCAGGATCGTAGAGGCGGTTACTGCTTTTATACTTCACCTTGATTGATTTGGCGGTGCGTTTTGCTGTTCTTGGCATGAGCTGCATGAGTCCTCTAGCACCAACGCTGGATCGAGCCCAGGGGAATAGAGCGCTCTCCTGTCTAGCTAAAGCTTGGGCCCAGATAGGATCAATATTTCGTTTACTAGCATGTTTGATAAACAGACCTTCAAACCCCTCTGGGAAACGCAGATCCATATCATTCCAGAACTCATTGTAAGCGGCGGCGAGTATTCCCTGTTGGTACCAACCTAGCTCATTCATCAGATGCGCGGCGTGTTGGATCTCATTCGAAGACATCGTCTCTATCCAGCGATTAAACTCAGATCGTGAGACTGTGAATCGATCAAGTGCTGTCAGCTCTTTTATTCGTAAATAGTGTATAGAACTCCTGAGATTGACTAACAGATTCTGATCAAGAGTGATCGGTTCATGATTCAGATCAGCTGCTTGTCCGAGATGATCGGCCGCTAAGAAACCGTAAAAACTGCGTTTAGTACTCAATGATTCTAAAATGTCAGTGCGCATTGGGTTGTTAGGCAGTGCCGCCAACCAATATTGCCAACGAGGGGAGTCTTGTAACTCACTAGGGAGCTTGGCAATCAGAGTGGCGACCTCTTGCCAGTCCTGTTCAAGCAGGGCTAAGCGAATGCGCCACTCAGTTAGCTCGGCACTGGCATAGGTTGGATCAAGCTTGGCAAGTTTTATGCGATCGTGTGCATCAAGTTCTTTGGCAACTCTAACGCCAACTCGAGTCAGCTCATCTAAGTTATCAGCCTGCTTCAGGTCGAATCGTTTGCCCAGCTTAAGCAGTAGGTTTAATGCTTCGTAAGGGTCATGGCGATAGGCACGTTCAATCGCAATACGTTGAATTTTGGCGAGCTGCTTGGGCGAGTAACCACTGCCCATCTGCAGTACTTTAAAAGGTGATCGATAGACTGAGCGGGCGGCATCAGCAATGCGTCGATCAGACTCTGACTTCACAAAGCGTAGCGCATAACCCGATAGACCCCATTTGTTTGCGTCTAACGCATTAAGCACCCGCTTGAGTGCAACATCGCTGGTCAGATCACCATTGGCTCTAAACAGTCTGAATAGATCATCACAACTGTCAGGTTGGGAGCTACCCACGCTCCAGAGTTGGGCTGCAAGCTTGGCGGCTTCAGTCGTGCGCTTCTGTCGATAGAGTGCTTCGGCATAGCGACACTGCATCTCAGTGTTGGGGGAGTCGATATCAACGTAGTGTGTTAAGAATTCACTCCAATCATTTTTTTCCCCAAGATGCTCTGTGTAGTTGAAGCGCAACAGCCCCTCTAAGTGTGAATCAGGGTACTGGTTGGCAAACTGTTGAATATGCTCTGGCCTGAGCCGGTTCAGTTCGGCGCTGTACTGATTGAAGACTAAGTAGGGGTAGAGGGGGTAAGACTCGAGCTGTTTATTTGCGGGGTCATCAAGATCTAAGCGACCCAGTTTGGCGAGCCTCTCGGCTTTAAGAAATGAGAGTTGCTCTGCACTCTCTTTTGCTTTGGCCATAGTTTCTGAACTAATGGCTAAAGCAAAAGAGAGAATGGAGGCTAAGAGTTTGTTAAATCTATTAGTTTCTAGCAAAGCTCGCACTCAATTAAGTTTCTACACTAACTATGGTTGAAAACTGTAAAAATTTCACCCCTTGTCAGGTTAATTTTTAGCAACTGAGTTAAACTACGCGACCAGTTTTACAATTAAGCGACTCACATGGCATTTATTCGATTTGATCAGGTCTCTCTGGCCTTTGGTACCCGAGCAATTTTAGACAACGCAAACCTGCAAATAGAGGCGGGTGAACGAGTAGCATTGGTCGGTATTAACGGTACGGGTAAATCAACCCTGTTAAAAATCGTTTCGGGTGAAATGGATGTCGATGGAGGTGTCACTTGGCGCAGTCCAACGGCCCGAATTGCCCAATTGCCACAGAGCCTTCCTGCGGCTGATGAGCGTTCGGTTCGCACTGTTGTCGAAGCGGGTTTGGCTGATCTGGTTGAGTTGAGAGATCGCTACGAAAAATTGTTGGCCAACAATAATGCTTCACTCGATGAATTAGAGCGTCTGCAGCATGATCTTGAAGCTCGTGACGCTTGGTCACTGGAGACCCGAGTGGATCGTATTCTCAGTCAACTGCAACTGCCTGGTGAAAAGCTCATGTCTGAGCTTTCAGGGGGTTGGCGACGAAGAGCTGCTTTGGGTGCGGCACTGGTGCAAAGTCCAGATCTATTACTATTGGATGAGCCTACCAACCACCTGGATATTGAGACCATTGAGTGGTTGGAAGAGGTGTTAGCCGCCTACAGGGGTGGGCTTCTATTTATTTCGCACGACCGTGCTCTAGTAGAGCGTCTAGCGACCCGTATTATTGAGTTAGACCGAGGTCAGTTAATCGATTTTCCTGGTAGTTACGCAACCTATCTTACGCAAAAAGAGAAACTCCTCGAGGAGGAGGCTAAGCAGGCCGCTCTATTTGATAAAAAATTGGCACAGGAAGAGGCTTGGATTCGTCAGGGCATCAAAGCACGTCGTACCCGTAATGAAGGTCGTGTTCGTGCACTGAAACAGCTTCGAGTTGAGCGTTCTGAACGTCGTGAGCGCCAGGGGAAAGCCACGTTCGATGTTGAAGAGGCGGTTCGTTCAGGTAAGTTGGTGGCAGAGCTGCAAAATGTCTCTCTAAGTTATGCAGGACAGTCAGTCGTTAAGGATCTGTCAGTCCGTATTCAACGGGGTGATCGCATTGGTCTAATCGGACCGAACGGCATTGGTAAGAGTTCGCTGCTTAAATTGATTCTAGGTGAACAAGCTCCTGATCAGGGGGATGTTCGCTTAGGAAGCCAACTAGTGGTGGGTTATTTCGATCAGTTACGTGGCCAAGTCGACCCTGAGAAGAGCATTATCGATAATGTCTCTGGTGGTCGTGAGAGTATCGATATCAACGGTCGATCGCGTCATATCATCAGCTATCTTCAAGATTTCCTCTTTACCCCAGAGCGTGCGCGAACTCCGGTTAAAGCATTGTCGGGTGGTGAGACCAATCGCGTTATGCTGGCTAAGTTATTCAGCCAGCCATCAAACCTTTTGGTACTCGATGAGCCAACCAATGACCTTGATGTAGAGACATTGGAGCTGCTTGAAGAGATTCTGCTCGACTATCAGGGCACGCTCTTATTGGTGAGCCATGATCGTCAATTCCTCGATAACATCGTCACCAGCACCCTAGCGTTTGAGGGGGAGGGGGTCATTCGCGAGTATGTGGGTGGCTACCATGATTGGTTACGTCAGCGCCCTAAAAATGTGGCTACTCAGAGTGTTGTGCCAAAAACTGACCCGGCTAAAGCGGTTAAAAAGCAGGCAGAAGAGGCTAAAAAGCCGGTTAAGCTCTCTTATAAGCTACAGCGAGAGTTGGATATGCTTCCTGAACAGATGGAGCAGACAGAAGCTGTTGTTGAAGCCCAACAGGCGGTTTGTGGTTCAGCTGACTTTTATCAGCGACCTCATGACGAGGTTACCGCTGAGCTTGAAAAGTTAAGCACTTTAGAAGCTCAGCTGGAAGCACAGATGGAACGCTGGATGGAGCTAGAAGCGATGGCTGAGGGCTAATGCCCCAGTCGTACGGCAAGAATATCGCACTCAGCGCCGTGCAAAACGCCATTAGAGGTTGATCCAAGTAGTAGTGACAGACCATGGCGACCGTGAGAGCCAATGACGATGAGATCTGTTTTAAGATCCTTCGCGACGGCATGAATCTCTGAGCCAGTGTTACCCGTCGCGACAATCGCTTTGTTAACAGGGTATCCAAGGCTAGTGGCTAAAGAGCTCAGTTTCGATTCGGCATGGTTCTCGATTTGATTTTGGATGTCGGCAATGTCGACTGGGATTTCGCCGCCGTAGGCGTAGCTAACAATCTCGACCACATGAATCAGATTTAACTCAGCTTGATTCTGTTCAGCTAGCAGTTTGGCCCTTTCAAGCACCACGCCAGACTCTTCTGATAGATCGATGGCAACAAGAATACGATTGTAGTGACTCATGGTTAATCTCCCTATTGAGTACCTACTATTATTAATAGCAGATAAGAAGGTTTTTAACATATGAAGTGGGCAATTATTGTTCTGATCATGCTCTCTTTGATCGGTTCTATGATGTGGGTCATGCCAACGCCTCGTCAGCGTTTTCAATCTAAGCTCAGATTGGATGCGCGTAAGTTGGGTTTTCAGGTGCAGCTATCACGCCTTGAGATTCCCAGAGCTAAGGGCGAGATGGAGTCAGAAATCATCAACATGCCTGCTTACCGTATGCTGCGTGGCAAATTGGATCGCTCAGCGAAAGATCATTGGGTTGAGTGGGTGGTGGCACGTGTTGATGCCATGGCCGCTGATGGCCTACCCCAAGGGTGGTCCTGGTCAAAGGGCGAAAGGACATTGGACCCTACTAAGCTGAATCTGCTCAGCGATTGGCTTAAGCAGTTGCCAAACGAGGTCGTTGCGGTTGAATCAACAGCGATTCACCTGACGCTCTACTGGCGTGAGCCAGAACATGCTGGCGCACTGGATGAGCTAGCTGAAAAAGCCAATCAACTGTTAACGGAGATGATTTAATGAGTGGCGAGTTAACCCCAGGGCTCTACAGACACTACAAAGGCAATGATTACGAAGTGATTGGAACCGCCAGACACTCGGAGACAGAAGAGTTGATGGTGGTTTATCGAACGCTGTATGGCAATTTTGATCTATGGGTGCGTCCCTATGAGATGTTTGTAGAGAAAGTGCGTTTAGAATCTGGGGAAGAGGTTGATCGGTTTTCACTGATCTAAAGAGCTCGGTTAGCACCTGTTATTTATGCGTTAATTTGCATTTATTTTTTAGCGCTGTATTGTTGCGCCGATAAATTTTTTGCAATGCTCACTTGACGCTGCAGTCAGTTTCCACGTATTTGTAAAAAAGACACATTTTTGAATAGGTAGATAGAGATGGGTAAAACCCTGGTAATAGTGGAGTCACCAGCCAAGGCCAAGACGATTAATAAGTATCTTGGTAACCAGTTCGTGGTTAAGTCCAGCGTTGGTCATATCCGTGATCTACCGACCAGTGGTAGCGCCCAAAAGTCTGATCCTAAAGAGCGCGCTAAACAGGCTGCATTGACGCGAAAACTGTCGCCAGAGCAGAAGGTTGAGCATAAAAAGCGTAAACAGAGAGAGCAGCTCATTGCTCGAATGGGAATCGACCCAAACAAAGATTGGTCCGCTCATTACGAGATCCTTCCCGGTAAAGAGAAGGTCGTTGATGAACTGCGCAAACTTGCTAAAAGCGCTGATCAAATCTATCTCGCAACCGATTTGGACCGTGAGGGAGAGGCCATTGCATGGCACCTTCGAGAGGCTATCGGGGGTGACGACTCTCGCTACCGTCGAGTTGTCTTTAACGAGATTACAAAGAAAGCGATCAATGAAGCGTTCGAAAAACCGAGCGATCTGGACCTAAACCGCGTTAATGCTCAACAAGCGCGTCGTTTTCTAGACCGCGTTGTGGGTTACATGGTGTCGCCGCTGCTTTGGGAAAAAGTGGCTCGTGGTCTATCAGCGGGTCGTGTTCAATCCGTAGCGGTGCGTCTCGTTGTTGAGCGTGAACGTGAAATTCGTGCCTTTATCCCAGATGAGTACTGGGAACTGCACGCTGATGCACAAACTCAAGGTGATAAGGCTGTACGCTTAGAGGTGGTTAAACAGGCCGGTGCTGCGTTTAAGCCAACCAATGAAGATCAAGCGATGGCTGCAGTCAAAGCGCTTCAGAGTGCCTCTTATGAGGTGGTTAATCGTGAAGACCGTCCGACCAGTAGTAAGCCTTCTGCACCTTTTATTACCTCTACTTTGCAGCAGGCAGCTAGCACCCGTCTAGGCTTCGGTGTTAAGAAGACGATGATGCTCGCTCAGCGTCTCTACGAAGCGGGTTACATTACCTATATGCGTACCGATTCAACCAACTTGAGCAACGAAGCGGTAGAGGCTGCGAGAGAGTTCATTGGTTCTCAATTTGGTGGTGAATACCTACCACCTCAGCCGATTCGTTACAGTTCGAAAGAGGGCGCACAAGAGGCGCACGAAGCGATTCGTCCATCTGATGTCAATGTGACATCGGACTCGCTGAATGGTGTCGATGCTGATGCGGTTCGACTGTACGATCTGATTCGTAACCAGTTCTTGGCTTGTCAGATGACACCCGCTCGTTACTTGAGTACACGAGTTACAGTAAAAGCGGGTGCCTATGAACTGACGACCAAAGGTCGCGTTCTGCAGTTTGACGGTTACACCCGTGTGATGAACTTCCGTGGTAAATCGGATGAAGATCAGATCCTACCTGATATGCAGGTAGGTGAATCACTATTACTTAAAGCGTTGGATCCTAGTCAGCACTTTACTAAACCAGCACCGCGCTACACCGAAGCGAGCTTGGTTAAAGAGCTTGAGAAACGAGGCATTGGGCGTCCATCGACCTATGCTGCGATTATCTCAACCATTCAAGATCGCGGTTATGTAGAAGTTCAGAACCGTCGTTTCTATGCACAAAAAATGGGCGATATCGTAACCGACCGTTTGGCTGAAAGTTTCCCAGATCTAATGGACTTCAGCTTCACAGCGCGAATGGAAGAGAAACTGGATGATGTCGCAGAGGGTGATATCAACTGGAAGGATCTTCTCAACAATTTCTACACGCAATTTGAATGTGAATTAGAAGCAGCCCAATCAGTGGACGGTGGTATGCGTGCCAATGATCCAACTGAGACCGATATCAGCTGTCCTGCTTGTCAGCGCCCAATGATGATTCGTACGGCAACTACGGGCGTCTTCTTAGGTTGTTCTGGTTACGCTTTGCCACCCAAAGAGCGTTGTAAAACAACTATCAACCTAATTCCTGGTGATGAGGTTGTTGCAGTGGATGCAGACGATGAGGCAGAGTCGCGTCTGCTTTTAGAGAAGCACCGTTGTGGTAAGTGCAGCTCCTCAATGGACTCCTACTTGATCGATGAGAAGCGCAAGCTACACATCTGTGGTAACAACCCGGATTGTGACGGCTTTGAGGTCGAAGAGGGTAACTATCGTATCAAAGGGTATGATGGCCCTGTGGTCGAGTGTGACAAGTGTAGCGCTGAGATGCACCTTAAAACGGGGCGTTTTGGTAAGTTCTTTGGCTGTACCAACTCAGAGTGTAAAAACACTCGTAAACTTCTTAAGAATGGTGAAGTAGCACCGCCTAAGATGGATCCGGTACCGATGCCTGAACTTAAGTGTCAGAAGGTTGACGATACCTACATCCTGCGTGATGGTGCTAGTGGTCTCTTCTTAGCAGCAAGCCAATTTCCACGTAATCGCGAGACACGTGCGCCTTTGGTTAAAGAGTTGATTCCACATAAAAATGCGATTGACCCTAAATACCACTTCTTGATGGAAGGTCCACAGCAAGATGAGCAGGGTAACCCCGCTCAAATTCGCTACAGCCGCAAAACTAAAGAGCAGTACCTTATGACGGAAGTCGAGGGTAAAGCGACCGGTTGGAGAGCTTACTTCACCAATGGTATGTGGCAAATCGAAGCGGCTAAAGCTAAGAAGCGTTAATGGCCGACCTCTACTCCCAGCGTGTTAATCAGACACTCGCATTTGCTCAATACGCGCTGGTGGGTATTACCACTGAGTTGACCAGTGACTCCCCAAATCGTATGAAACTTCGTGGCTTACAAGAGGCTGCTCTGTTTCATGTGGATAGTGCCTTTAAGGCTTATCTTTTTGAGTTAGCTGAACGTGAACGTATCCTGATGACCCAGGCTACACTCTCTGAATTAAATAAAGCCTTTCAGCAGCAGGCCATCTACTCCAATGAGTTGGCGGAGATGGAGCTTCTAAGTCAGGATCCCACCAGTTGGCTCTCTAAATTAATTCGTGCCATCAACGCTATTCATAAGCCCTTAGCACCTGTTCAGACAGCGACAAGTCAGTCTGAGATAGCAATTACAGATGTGGCTAAAGAGATGAGTCTTGATGAGCAGCTGGAGACCCAGTTGCAGGATTGGTTTGAGCAGTTGAGAGCGATGATTCTTAGGCATCGCTCTGATGCTCAAGAGTGGTAGGTCAGTTCATTCCCTTAGCGTCGACACCCTTCACAAACAGATGATCATTCAGATAGTGTCTAGTGGCATCGCCAAGCGGTGCTGATTTTCGACTGCTGACGTCCATCTGAACAATAGTCGTCTCTGCCGTCGCTACACACACCTCGTCTTGAAACAATACTTGGTACAGACCAAATGAGCTGGTGCCAACTCGGGTCACACCTGTGCCAATATCGAGACGACCTGGCCAGGTGATCTCACCCAGAAAATTGAGATGCAGACTCGCAATGACAAACTCACAATTCTCGTTAGCAAGTGGGTCCTTTGGGTCGTATAGAAATTCGACACGTCCAGTCTCTAAGTAGGTACTGAAGGCAGCGTTGTTCACATGGCCTTGACGATCGGTATCGGCATAACGAATCTTATCGAATGTTTGGATGGGAAAATCGGTTAACTGATAAGGTTGCTGATTTGGCTTGTGCGATCCCACATTATTCTCCTTATAGAGTGGCATTCCACTATTTAGCCTATGATGCATCTTGGTCTTATTCAAGCTAAATAAAAAAGCCGCTCAATGAGCGGCTATGGGGGTCTTTGCTACATCGCAGCAAAGGGGGAGGCTAAATCTTTTTTCGAACCAATAGACACTCAGTTTCACTAGAGATTTGAGTACGTTTTAGTTGGCTGACTAACGCATCATCTGCTGGATCGTTGTGCCAGCAGATGAGTGTGTGGCATGTGCCTGCTTGTAGGGCGTGCTGAGCCAGTTTATCCAAACCATGACGCTTTTCGCGACGCAGTATCCAGACCTTCTTAAGGTCTACGCCTGCGTCGGCCAGCACTTGTTTAGTCAATGATTTTGGTGGTTCTAACATGACCAGCCAGCTCTCATTTTGACTCAACGAAGCCAGCATCGGTAGCAACATGGTGTTCAGGTTAACCTGTGAAGAGTGTTGAACCAGCTCCGTCAATACGAGTGGTTTAAGCCCTGGATCATTTTGCGCAACGTGGTTGTAAGCAAGCATGGTGATTACCTTTAAAAGTCGTTCTGTTGACGAATAACGCCAACACCCAAGCCTTCGATCGTTAACTGCTCTTCACGAAGATCAACCTTGATTGGGTCGAACTCTTCGTTTTCTGCAATCAGATAGACCATATGACCATCGCGGTGGAAGCGCTTGACGGTGACATCCTCACCGACACGAGCGACGACAATCTGTCCCTCACGCGCTTCACGTGTTTGGTGAACTGCCAGAAGGTCGCCATCCATGATGCCGATATCTTTCATACTCATGCCGCGTACGCGAAGTAGGTAGTCTGCTCTGGGACGAAAGAAGTCTGAGCTAATGGTGCAGTAATCATCGATGTGTTGTTCAGCAAGAATTGGTTCACCCGCTGCAACTTGACCGATAATCGCTAGACCCTCTTGCTCCTCCTCTTCACCGACGATACGAATACCACGAGAAGTACCTGGGATCATCTCAATAGCGCCTTTACGCGCTAGGGCTTTCAGGTGTTCTTCTGCGGCATTAGCAGACTTAAAGCCAAGATCGCGTGCAATGTCTACACGTGTTGGTGGAAATCCTGTTTCATCAATGTGGCGACGGATGCAATCCAGTACCTCTTCTTGACGATTTGTAAGCTTCATAAACGCCCCCTATGACAGTTCTGTAATGAATTTAGATGACTGTCTGTTTATTCAGTAATTGTATTTTTATACAGTATTTTGAAGGTCGTCAAGTTTTTTCTGTTTGTATATCCAGTATTTTTGTATGATGGCCCACTGATTCGGAGGCTATGTGCTTAATAAAGAGACCCAAACCACCATACAAACAGCTTATCGCGCCTTTCTTAATGCTCGCGATTTAAAAGCACGCTATGCACAAAAGCATATGATTGCGGCTGTCGCCCGGCAGTTAGGTGGTATTTTGTCGGATGATGCGGGTCAGCGTTTGGGTGAGAATCATCTGGTTGCCGTTGAGGCAGGTACGGGTACCGGTAAAACCATCGCCTATCTGTTAGCAGCTCTGCCGATCGCGCAAGCTAAAGGCAAAACACTTATTATTTCGACGGCTACGGTTGCGCTTCAGGAACAGCTTCTATTAAAAGATCTTCCTGAATTGGCTGAAAATGCCGGTATTGAGTTTAAGTACGAAATCGCTAAAGGGCGCAGGCGTTACCTTTGTGTCAGCCGATTGGAGTCTCTTCTTAGCAATCAACAAGATCTATCCCAGTCCGCTCTATTCGAAGATGAGATGGCTCAGGTGTTAGGGCCTGAACAGATCAAGGAGTACAGTTCTCTATTAGATGAGTTTGCCAGTGGCCGTTGGAAGGGGGATCGAGATGAGCTTGAGCGGAACCTGGATGATGAAACCTGGATGCCGCTTACATCAGATCATATGCAGTGCACCAATCGCCGTTGCGCCCATTTCAATGCTTGCCCATTCTACCGCGCCAGAGCCGATATAGAGACAACCGATCTGTTGGTCGTTAACCACGATCTTGTATTGGCTGATTTAGCGCTGGGTGGTGGTGCGATTCTTCCCGAACCGTCTGATTCAATCTACATATTCGATGAGGGACATCACCTAGGTGACAAGGCGACCAATCACTTTGCTCTATCTATGCGTGTTAAAGGCAGTGAAAAGGCTTTTAAAACTCTAGAACGCCAATTGAAAGGGTTGCTGGATGAGGCAGATTCAGCACTAGTATTGCAAGATCCGATCAGTCGTATTCAATCGAGTCTCAATGTGGTTCAAGGCCATCTACAGCGTCTGGATGATTTGGTCTCTGAACAGTTTTTGCCATTAGCGGTTGATGAGCGAAGATTGCGTTATCCGCAAGGTAGGGTGCCCGACAGTTTGGCCAGCTTAACACGTGAGTTAGGTCAGTTTTTATCACAGGTCGATCCTCAGCTAGAGAAGATTATCAATGCGCTAAAAGGGGCGATGGAGGATGAGGAGTCCTCTCTTGATAAGGGTGTAGGCGAGCGTTGGTTGCCACCGCTGAGTACCCAATTTAGCCGCGTTCAAAAGATGATGTGGCTATGTAGGAGTTTCTCACAAGATATTGAAAATGAAGAAGATAAGGTTGCTAGGTGGTTGGTTCGTCACGAGTCTGAAGCGGGGCGTGATATTGAACTTCATAGTGCGCCTGTTTCCGCTCAACACCATCTTCAAGACCTGCTATGGGATCAGTGTTACGGAGCGGTATTAACCTCTGCAACTCTGACCGCACTAGGGCGATTCGATTCACTCTTCACTCAGTTGGGCTTGCCGTTAGATACGCCAGCATTGCGAATGCCCAGCCCATTTGATTATGCCAATAAAGCGGTTCTGCATGTGCCTAAAATGCAGTTCGATCCCTCTAAAGCAGATCTCCATACCGAGGAGATAGCCGATTGGCTTAACAGAGAGTTACCTAAGTTGAGCTCTGTTTTGGTTCTGTTCACCTCCTGGCGCCAAATGCGTCGTGTAGAGGAGTTAATTGATACGAAGCTGCTGTCGCGTTTAACGGTGCAAGGTGAGCTCAGTAAGCAAGCGATGCTGGTGGAGCATAAGGCGAGAATTGATCGCGATGAGCCCAGTGTTATTTTTGGATTGGCTTCGTTTGCCGAGGGTGTAGATCTACCCGGTCACTACCTAAAAGATGTTATCATTACCAAGTTGCCTTTTAGTGTTCCAGATGATCCTGTGGATGCGACCTTGGCTGAGTGGATAGAAGCCCGCGGTGGTAACCCTTTCATGGAGATAAGTGTTCCCGCAGCCTCTATCAAACTAACTCAAGCGGCAGGCAGATTACTGCGCACGGAGAATGATTCCGGTCGTGTTGTTCTTCTTGATAGGCGTGTTGTTTCACGTCGTTATGGACAGCAGTTGATCGATGCGCTTCCTCCGTTTGCGCGCCATTTTGAATGATCTATTGATTGAGAGATCCCGATTTTGACTACAGATACAAACCCAGAACAGCAACAGGATAACCAAGAGTCTAATGATAAACGCCGTCGCACACAGCGTCGTCGTCCACGTAAAACTCGTGATGATAAGCCTCGTCGCTCACAAGAGTGGAGCCTGGATCAGTTTGCAGTGGAATCTCAAGAGGGTAAAGATCGTTTCCACGATTTCTATCTACCGGACTCATTGATGCGTGGCATTCATGAGCTTGGCTTTGAGTATGCAACACCGATTCAGGCGGCAACGATCAAGCCCGCACTTCAAGGTCGTGACATCATCGGTAAAGCTCAGACGGGTACCGGTAAAACGGCGGCATTTCTGATTGGCATCATTACCGATCTACTCGACTTTAAGTTAGATGTGGAACCGCGTAAGGGTGAACCGCGTGCACTGATAATTGCACCAACACGTGAGCTGGCTCTGCAGATCGCTGCCGATGCTGAGGGTCTATGTAAATACACTGGTTTAAGTATCGTTTCGCTTGTCGGCGGCATGGATTATGACGTTCAGCGTGCTGCGCTGGCCAAAGCGCCTGTCGATATTTTGGTAGCGACGCCGGGACGTTTGATCGACTTCGTTAGAAATCAGGATATAGACCTCTACAACGTAGAGGTATTGGTACTGGATGAAGCGGACCGCATGTTGAGCATGGGCTTTATCCCCGATGTTCGCACCATTATTCGTTCAACCCCACGTAAAGGTGCCGAGCGTCAGACACTGCTCTACAGTGCTACGTTCACGGACGAGATTATGCGTCTGGCGGCGCAGTGGACTCGTGATCCTGTCACTATTGAGATCGAATCTGAATATCAGACAACAGACAACGTCTCACAAACAGTATTTCTTGTCTCAAGTGATGAGAAGTACAACTTGCTGCGCAACTATCTGCGTATCAATGGCGTGGAGAAGGCGATTGTTTTTTGTAATCGTCGTCATGAGACGCGCAAGTTGGCAGAGCGCCTAGAAAAGGACGGTGTTAAAGCAGCGATGATGTCAGGTGAGATTCCGCAGAATAAACGCATCAAAACCCTAGAGGGTTTCCGCAGTGGCAAGATCGAAGTCCTTGTCGCGACGGATGTTGCCGGTCGTGGTATTCACATTGATGGTGTCAGCCACGTTGTGAACTATCAACTTCCTGAAGATGCGGATGATTACGTTCACCGTATTGGCCGAACCGGTCGTGCAGGTGCTACCGGTGAATCGATCTGTTTTGCCTGTGAAGATGATTCGTTCCTAATCCCAGATATTGAGTCGATGACGGGTGTTAAGCTGAACTGTATCCACCCTGAAGCTGAATTGTTAGTTGATCCCAACTGCGTGACGGTGGAAGAGGTGGTTGAAACAGCATCGACAGAGGTGGAATCAATTGAAACTGAATCAGACACTGTTGTTGAAGTTGCAGTGACAGAGGAGCCAACGACAGTTGAGCCAGAAATAGCTGAGTCAGTTGATCTAACTGAGGTTTCATCTGAAGAGAACAGCGACAAGGAGTCTCGCAGTTAATGAGCGGGGATCGTCACAGCCTAGCGGGGATTCAGAAGATAGTGGCCATGATTGTCAGCGCGTTCTTTGCTGTCATCGGTCTGCTAGGCTTTAGCAACAGTGGTGATCCGGGCCAACTGATCCTCTTTATCGTTGCAGCGATCATCTCTTGGTATGTGATTGCTATGTTGTTCAAGTTGGTTGAACGTATTTTAGACTCCTTAGGTTAGGGAAAGGTAATGCAAACAGTGTCTAAGGTTGCCGTTTTAGGTGGTGGTAGTTTCGGTACCGTAATCGCCAATATGACCGCTGAAAAGGGTATCCCGACCTCGTTGTGGGTGCGTCGTTCTGAACTGGCCGACAATATCAACCAGCAGCGCTGCAATGATCGTTATGTGCCTAATTACCCTTTGGCTGACTCATTGATCGCGACGGATGATATTGAAGCGGCTCTGAAAGACGCTCAGGTCGTATTTATTGCGATTCCGAGTAGTGGCTTTCGTGCCGTTCTGAATCAGGCAAAACCCTTCCTCAATGCTGATCAATTGATCGTCAGCACGACCAAAGGTATTGAGGCCGTTAGCTTTAGTTTGATGAGTCAAATCATGGAGCAGGAGTGCCCAGAGCACCGTTCTGGCGTAATCAGCGGACCTAACTTGGCAAAAGAGATTGCTAAGCGAGAGTTAACCGCTACGGTGATTGCCAGTACCGATGAGCACCTTCGCGTAACGGTTCAAGAGCTTCTGCAATCAAGCTATTTCCGTGTCTATGCCAGTGCTGATACATTCGGCGTTGAGCTTGGCGGCACATTAAAGAACATCTATGCGATCGCCTCCGGTATGAGTGCTGCGCTGGGTATGGGTGAAAATACCAAAAGTATGTTGATTACTCGCTCTCTCGCTGAGATGAGTCGTCTTGCAGTGAGCATGGGTGCTAATCCATTAACCTTCCTTGGCTTGGCTGGGGTGGGTGATTTGGTTGTTACCTGTCTATCGCCGCTCTCTCGTAACTATCGAGTAGGTTATGCGTTGGGGCAGGGTAAAACGTTAGATCAAGCGGTTGCCGAATTGGGAGAGGTGGCTGAAGGTGTTAATACGCTTAAATTGGTCAGCGAACATGCGGAGCAGCAGGATGTTTACATGCCTCTAGTGCGTGGACTCTACGAAGTGGTCTTCAATGATGCGCCGGTCAAGGTGGTCATCGGTAAGATGATGGAAGGTGCTCACAGTGCCGATGTTGAGTTCACACTGTCGGGTTTCTGAGCGTGCGAATGTTACTGATGCGTCATGCGGAAGCTGCACCAGGCTTCCCGGATGAATCACGTCGCTTAACCCCCTATGGTGAAGCGTCACTTCAACATCGACCTGAGGGTCTCAAACCCTTCTTAGATGCAGTGACCCATATCTTTGTCAGCCCCTATCGACGCACTCAACAGACTTTAGCTAACCTAGTGCCCAATCGGGAGTGCGTTACACTTGAGTTGATTACACCCGAGGGTGAGCCTCAGGCAGTGCTCGACTATCTACAAACTCTTCCTGAAGAGAGTAGCGTTCTATTGGTCACGCACATGCCGCTGGTGGGTCGTCTGTTCAGTTTGCTGGTGGAGGGTGATAATCGCTTTGGAGTTGGATTTATGCCTGCTCAGCTTGAGGTGATTGATTGTGAGTTTCCTGCAGCCGGGCTGGGGCGTTCAATCGCTCAATTTACTCACTAACCCTGATCAAATGTTCACTGTTAGATCCCAGTATGATGAATCCTAAAGAACTCAATTTTAACGTACATGGCCGAACTATCACTGCACTGCAGTGGGGTGAAGAAGATCAGCCGTTAATATTGGCACTGCACGGTTGGTTAGATAACGCTGAGAGTTACTATAAATTGGCGCCTCAATTGGCGGGTTTTCGTGTTGTCGCGATCGATATGGCTGGGCATGGTCAATCGGATTGGCGCAGCGCGGACTCGGGTTATCCTATTTGGGGCTATGTTGAAGATCTTCATGCCGTGAAGTGCCAACTCCAACCTGAAGGGGCAATTAGGATCCTAGCTCACTCTCTCGGTGCGGGTGTGGCATCACTCTACGCAGGTACTTTTCCCGATCAGGTGATGAAGCTTGGGCTGATTGAGAATCTTGCCCCGTTTACCAATGCCCCTGATCAATTTGCTGAGAACTTAAGCCAATCGATAATGGATAATTTATCCAGTCAAAAACAAGCGACCCCCAAATCCAAAACGCTACTGACTAAGTTAAGAGCTACAGGTCGTTTTCCCGTGCCCTTGGATGCCGCAGAGCGTTTGGTTATGCGCAGTAGTGAATACCTGCCAAGTGGTGAGTTACTCATTCGAGTAGATCCTAGGCTGAAATTGCGCTCATCAGTGCGTTTAACGGAGGACCAGGTTCGCAGTTGTCTTACCCGTATCGACTCGCCCGTTCTCGTTATAGCGGGTCGATCAGGTTTGAGTCAGGAGCTGACCCAAGCGCGTTTACCCTTCGTAAAAAATATTGAATTCAGATGGATGCCTGGTGGGCATCATCTACACTTAGATGATGAGGTCGTGCCACAGATGGCTTCGGCGTTTAATGAGTTTTTCGGTTGAGCGAGTGTGTTGAATGATTAAGTTAGTTTTGCAGCGACTATTCCCCTTGGTTCTATTCTCATCCACGGCGTATGCGAATGAAGTGGCTCCTCTGCCAAATGGGATCACGATTGATCAGTCCGCTGAGCTTGATAAACAGACGACACAAACCGTCCGTGATTACCGTTTTCCTTTAGGAGCGGTAGTTAAGATCAATCGAGACGTCCGTATCGATAAAGAACAACAGCTCTCGGGACAGCTAGCACGCACAACTTGGGAGATGCCAAAATCGTTTGACCCCAGTGAGTTGTTGCAACAACTGCGTGATCAGGTCGTCACTCAAAAAGGGGAGATCCTGTTTGAGTGTGATGGTCGAGATTGTGGAACCAGTAACATCTGGGCGAATGATCTGTTTAATAATGCCGACCTCTATGGTCGTGATGATTACCAGCGCTACTTTGCCGCTAAACTGGATGATCAGTACCTGGCCGCTTATGCCGTACGGCGCGGTAACCGACGTGTCTATTTGCACCTAGATCAAATCACTGAAGCTGAGCAGGCAGTACCTTGGTTAGTGTTATTAGTGGAGCGTGGTTGGGTGAAGCTTCCTAATATTGAAGAGCCCACACTTAAGCTATTAGCTGATCACCTTCAACAGAGCAGTTCACCTGTACGATTAGTGGGACATCAGCAGGGTAGTGATCAAGGGATAGCTGCGCAGGAGTCAAAACGTCTAGTTGAACGGGTTGCGAACTATCTTGTTGATAGAGCTGGAGTGAATACAGACCAGCTCGAAGTGTACGGGGTAGGGGCATTGGCACCCAGTGTGCTAGGTGCCGATCAATCTGCTTTGGTAGTGATTGCGAAGTAACGCACATTTATGGTGTCAGACTGGAAGTCAGACACCAAACAATAGTCGTGGTGATCAGTTTACCAGTGACAGAAATTCAGCACGTGTTGCAGGGTTAGAGCGGAAGCTGCCTAGCATCATAGAGGTCTTCATCATCGCGTTTTGTTTCTCTACACCGCGCATCATCATACACATGTGTTGAGCTTCAATAACCACGCCAACGCCTAATGCACCAGTCACCTCTTGTAGTGCCTCGGCAATCTCTTTGGTCATGTTCTCTTGGATCTGAAGACGGCGCGCGTACATATCAACAATACGCGCTATTTTCGAGAGACCAATCACTTTACCCTGGGGAATGTAGGCCACGTGGGCTTTACCAATGAACGGCAGTAGGTGGTGTTCACACATTTGAGTAGATCTCAATATTTTTTAACGAGCACCATTTTCAGAGTTTAT
>AACY020293988.1_pt1 | contig 22261 bp, 18 predicted proteins | sample 267378 | NCBI WGS metagenome assembly AACY02 (sample SAMN02954345, study PRJNA13694) | marine metagenome | biome: aquatic; feature: ocean; material: water; isolation source: isolated as part of a large dataset composed predominantly from surface... | reverse complement strand
GAGACCCGCCGCGACGCCGAGACCGCCGCGCAGCGCCGCGTCGCCGCCGCCAAGGCCGAGGCCGACGCCGCGCTCGAGCTCGCCCGCCGCACCGCCGCGGAGGCGAAGGCGGAGGCCGAGGCCGACGCGCTCCGCACCGCCGCGCTGCGCGACAAGCTGATCGCCGAGGCCGAGGGCCGCCGCGCCCTCAACGAGGCCGACAACGTGGTGAGCGCCGAGACCGCCGCGCTGCGCCGCGACCTCGCCCGGATCGAGACGACGCCGGAGATCGTCGCGCAGATGGTGAAGCCCGCCGAGAAGATCGAGTCGATCCGCATCAACCACCTCTCCGGCCTCGGCCGCGGAGAGGGCGGAAGCGCGCCGCGCGGCGCGGTCGAAGGCGTCATCGACTCGCTGATGGAGGCGGCGCTCCAGATGCCGACGATCCGCAAGCTCGGCGAGGAGCTCGGCCAGACCGTGGACCGCCACCTCTCCCGCCCGCCCGAGGCCGCCGAGTGACGCCCTCGGGCGCCCTCTATTCCGGCCTGCTCGGCGACGCCGAGATCGGCGCGCTGTTCTCGGACGCGGCCGAGATCGCCGAGATGATCGCCGTGGAGCGCGCCCTCGCCCGCGCCGAGGCGGCGGTCGGGATCGTTCCCGCCGAAGCCGCCGCCGCGATCGACAGCGGGCTCGCGGGCGTGACCGTCGCGCCGCAAGCTCTGGCGGAGGGCGTCGCGGCGGACGGCATCCCGGTCCCCGCCCTGGTCGCCGCGCTGCGGAAGGCGTTGCCGCCCGAGGCCGGCCACTGGCTGCACTGGGGCGCCACCAGCCAGGACGTGATGGACTGCGCCCTCGTCCTCCGCCTGCTCCGCGCCCTCGACGCGATGGAGACGCGGCTGGCCGCGATCATCGCCGCCCTCGCTGACATGGCCGAGCGCTGGGCCGACGCGCCCGTGGCCGCGCGCACCCGCACCCGGATCGCGACGCCCATCGCCTTCGGCCTGCGGGTCGGGCAATGGCTCCACCCGCTGCTCGACCTGCGCGACCGCGCGGCGGGCCTCCGCGCCCGGCTCGCCCGCGTGCAGTTCGGCGGGGCGTCCGGCGCCGCGACCGCTGTCGCACCCCACGGACCGGCCGTCGCCGACGCGCTGGCGAAAGAGCTGAACCTCGCGACCTCGCCCCCGTGGCACGCCAACCGCGCCGCCTTCGCCGAACTCGCCGGCTGGTGCGCCGACCTCGCAGGGGCTCTGGCGAAGCCCGCGGGCGATCTGATCCTGATGAACCGCAACGAGGCGGGCGAGGTCCGGCTTTGCGGCGGCGGCTCCTCCACCATGCCGAACAAGGCGAACCCGGTGGCGGCCGAGACCGTGCTGGCGCTCGCCCGCCACGCCGCCGCGCTCGCTGCGCCGCTGCACGCCGCCGCGGCCCATGCGGAGGAGCGCGACGGCGCGGCGTGGACGCTGGAATGGCTGACGCTGCCGCCCCTCGTCGTCTCCGCCGCCGCGGCCCTCCGCCACGCCGCGACGCTGGTGGAGACGGTCGAGCCCCGCCCCGAGGCGATGGCCCGAACCCTCGCGCTCGACGGCGGCGCGGCGCTGGCGGAGGCCGCGTCCTTCGCGCTCGCCGCCCACATGCCGCGCGCCGAGGCGCAGGCGCTGGTGAAGGCGGCGGTGAAGCGCGCCGACGCCGAGGGGCGGGCGCTGACGGACGTGCTGGCCGAGGCGACCGACGCGCCGGTGAACTGGGCGACGGCGCTCGATCCGGCTGCGGCCGCGGCGCCGTCGCGGGCGATCCTCGACCGGATATTGGAAAGGGCGCGGGCGTGAGCCGCCTGCGGGCCCGCTGCGAGAAAAGGGTCGCGCCCGAGCCTGGGTGGGCGCGGCTTCGCGGTCCGCTGTTTGGTTTATGGTCGCCAGAACGTCTAACCGAGCCGCTGCCTGCGCCGTCGCAATCGCGCCCTCCCGGGGGGAGGGTCGGGCGCGACCCGGCGGTTCCCGCCGGGCGGGAGGAGGAGGCTGAGCGCAGCGCTCATACCGGCGCCCGGCGCTTGGCTTGTGGCCCCCCGCCGCGACTGTATCTCTGCCTGAACGACAAGGGAGGACTCCAATGCTCAGAACCAAGACCGCGCTGATCGCGCTCGCGCTCTCGGCCTCCGCCGCGGGCGCGCAGGAGGTCACGCTCCGCCTGCACCAGATGCTGCCGATCCAGGCCGCGATCCCGAACGGCGCCATCGAGCCCTGGATCGCCGCCGTCGAGGAGCAGTCCGGCGGCCGCATCGACGTCGAGCACTATCCGGCGATGCAGCTCGGCGGCGCGCCCCCCTCGCTCTACGACCAGGCCCGCGACGGCGTGGTGGACATCGTCTGGACCGTGCTCGGCTACACCCCCGGCCGCTTCCCCGTCTCGGAGGCGTTCGAGCTGCCCTTCATGGTCACGACGGGCGAGGCCACCAGCCGCGCCTTCCACCGCTACGTCGAGGCGAACGCGATGGACGAGTTCGCCGAGATCCACCCCATCGTCTTCCACACCCACGGCCCCGGCCTGCTGCATGTCCGCGGCGAGCCGGTGGAGAGCCTCGACGACATGGAGGGGCTGACGCTCCGCGGCCCGACCCGCATCGTCACCGGCATGCTCGAGGATTTCGGCGCCACCGCCATCGGCATGCCCGTCCCCGCGGCGCCCGAGGCGCTGTCGAAGGGCGTGATCGACGGGGTGGCGATCCCCTGGGAGGTCACGCTGCCGCTCCGGATCCCGGAGCTGACCGACGCCCACACCGAGTTCGACAGCGACCGCGGCCTCTACACCGCCACCTTCGCGATGGTGATGAACCGCGACGCCTATGACGCCCTGCCGGACGACCTGAAGGCGGTGATCGACGCCAATTCCGGCCCCGAGACGGCCGCGAAGTTCGGCGCCGCCATGGACGCGGTTGACGTCATCGGCCGCGAAAGGGCCGCCGAGTCCGGCAACACGATCGTCGTGCTGCCGCCCGAGGAGGTCGCGCGCTGGCGCGAGGCCGCCCAGCCCGCCTATGCGCGCTGGATCGCCTCGATGGACGATCGCGGCCTCGACGGCGCCGCGCTGGTCGATCAGGCCACCGCCCTCGTCGCCGAGGAAAGCGGCGAGTGAGCCGCCCGCCGGCGCGCGCCCTGCGCGCGCCGGCTTCCCCATCGGAGACCCCATGCTCGACCGCATCGATCGCCTCGTCGGCGGCCTCGCCTTCCTGACCGCGATGGCGGGCGGCGCCGTGCTGATCGGCATGACCGCGCTGACCTGCGTCAGCGTGATCGGCCGCGCGCTCGACGGGATGGGCCTCGGCCCGGTGCCGGGCGACTACGAGCTGGTGGCGATGGGCGCCGCCTTCGCCGTCACCGCCTGCCTGCCCTGGTGCCAGTGGCGGCGCGGCCATGTGACCGTCGACCTGCTGCTCCACCGCGCCGGCGCGCGCGCGAACGCCGCCGTGGACGTGGTCGCAAACCTGCTGATGACGGGCGCCGCTGCGCTCATCGCCTGGCGTCTCCGGGAGGGCATGACCGACAAGCTCGGCAACGACTTCTATCAGGAGACCACGTTCATTCTCGGCCTCCCTGTCTGGTGGGGCTACGCCGGCGCGCTGTTCGGCGCGACGGTCTTCGCCGTAGTCGCGGCGTGGACGGTCGTCCGCTCGCTGCGGGAGACGGCCGCATGAGCGACCTCGGCATCGCCCTCTGGTCGTTTCCGGTTCTACTCGGGCTGATCTTTCTGCGCGTGCCCATCGGCCTCGCCATGTTCGGCGTCGGCGTGGTCGGCTCGTATCTGATCACCGACCGCTGGGCGCCGATCCTCGGGCAGCTGAAGTCGCTGACCTACGACACCTTCTCGAGCTACTCGCTCTCCATCGTTCCTCTGTTCCTGCTGATGGGTCAGTTCGCGACGCGCGGGGGCATGAGCCAGGCGCTGTTCCGCGCGGCCTCGGCCTGGATCGGCCACCGCCGCGGCGGGGTGGCGATGGCCGCGGTCGGCGCCTGCGCGGGCTTCGGGGCGATCTGCGGCTCCTCCCTCGCGACCGCCGCCACCATGGGGCAGGTCGCGCTGCCGGAGCTGAAGAAGCACGGCTATTCCGACGCGCTCGCGACCGGCGCGCTGGCGGCGGGCGGCACGCTCGGCATCCTGATTCCGCCCTCGGTGGTGCTGGTGATCTACGCCATCCTCGCCGAGCAGAACATCGTGAAGCTGTTTGTCGCCGCGATGATCCCGGGCGTGCTGGCCGCGCTCGGCTACATGCTCGCCGTCACCGTCTATGTCCGCGTGAAGCCCGAAGCCGCGGGCCACCGCCCCCGCGCCGACTGGCCCGAGCGCGGCCGGGCGCTGCTCGCTGTCTGGCCCGTGCTCCTGGTCTTCGGCGCGGTGATCGGCGGCATCTACGCGGGCGTCTTCACGCCGACCGAGGGCGCGGCCGTCGGGGCCGCCGGGACCGGCCTGATCGCGCTCGCCCGCGGGGGCCTCGGCTGGCGCCCGCTCGGCGAGGCGCTCGGCGCCACCGCGGTCTCGACCGGGATGATCTTCTTCATCGTGCTCGGCGCGGCCGTCTTCAACGGCTTCCTCGCCTTCAGCCAACTGCCCCAGCAGGCGGCGGAGTGGGTCGGCACGCTCGGCCTCTCGCCCTGGACGATCCTCGCCGCGATCCTGTTCGCCTATCTGCTGTTCGGCTGCGTGATGGACTCGCTGTCGATGATCCTGCTGACCATCCCGATCTTCTTCCCGATGGTCTCCGTGCTCGACTTCGGCATGGACCCGGAGGAGACCGCCCTCTGGTTCGGCGTGCTGGTGCTCATCGTGGTCGAGGTCGGGCTCATCACGCCGCCCGTCGGCATGAACCTGTTCGTGATCAACGCCATGGCCGACCGGGTGCCGCTCGGCCAGACCTTCGCGGGCGCCCTGCCCTTCGTCGCGACCGACCTGATCCGCGTCCTGATCCTCGCCGCCTTTCCGGCGATCACGCTCGGCCTCGTCCGGGCGCTCTGGTGAGTTCCATAGGGGGAGACCGACCCATGCCCACGCCGCCGTTCCGCGCCGACCATGTCGGCAGCCTGCTGCGCCCCGAGCCCGTCAAGGCCGCGCGCCAGAAGTTTTACAAGGAGCACTCCATCCCGGCGGACGACCTCCGCGCCGCCGAGGACGACGGGATCAAGTCCCTCGTCGCCATGCAGCAGGATGTCGGGCTCAAGGCCGTCACCGACGGCGAGGCCCGCCGCTCCTTCTGGCATTACGACTTCATGGGCGGGCTGACCGGCTTCGAGCTGGAGGAGCGCGACCCCGAGGGCGGCGTTCAGTTCTCCGGCGTGAAGCTCCGCCCGATCTTCCCCTGCATCAAGGGCGAGCTGGACTTCCCCGACGACCACCCGATGCTGGAGCACTTCAAGTATCTCGCCTCGGTGACCGCGGTCGTGCCGAAGATCTCGATCCCCGGCCCCTCCTGCTGCCACTTCCGCACCGCCAAGGCTGACATCCTGCCCGCGAAGTACCAGGACCCCGACGCGCTGTTCGCAGACATCGCGGCGACCTACAAGAAGGCCGTCGCGAAGTTCTACGAGGCCGGCTGCCGCTATCTCCAGATGGACGACATCTTCTTCGCCTATCTCTGCGACCCGAAACAGCGCGAGCAGCGCAAGGCGCAGGGCGAGGACCCCGACGTCCTGATCGACCGCTACGCCTGGATGATGCACGAGGCGATCAAGGACCGCCCGGCGGACATGCTGATCGGCATGCACATGTGCCGCGGCAACTTCCGCTCGACCCACGCCGCCGAGGGCGCCTACGACCCCGCGGCGGACGCGGTGTTCAACAAGACCGGCGTGGACGTGTTCTTCATGGAGTACGACACCGAGCGCGCGGGCGGCCTCGAACCCCTCAAGCTGCTGGCGAAAGGCAAGCAGCGGGTGATGCCCGGCTTCGTCACCACCAAGACCGGCGATCTCGAATCGCTCGACTGGCTGAAGGCGAAGTTCGACGAGGCGTCGAAATACGCCGATCTCGGGCAACTCGGCATCGCGCCGCAATGCGGCTTCGCTTCGACCGAGGAGGGCAACACGATCACCGAGGACGACCAGAAGCGGAAGCTGGAGCTGATCGTGACCGCCGCCGAGGCGATCTGGGGCGGCGTCGAGGCGTGAGGGTCGCAGGCGGCGGGGGCTACTCCGCCGCCAGCGCCCGCTCCTCGGGCCGGGCCGCCGCGAGGGCCGCGATGACGGGGCGCAGCGCGCGGGCGAGCGAGTCGAACCCGGGGCCCGGCTCGATCTTCGCTTCATCGAGGTAGAGCGCGCGGTCGATCTCGATCTGGACGGCGTGGACGCCCTGGCCCGGGCGCCCGTAGCGCTGGGTGATGTAGCCGCCGGCGAAGGGCGTGTTGCGCGCGACCGCGAAGCCGGCGTCCTCGAACGCGGCCTGCGCCATCGCCATCGCCCAGTCGGCGGCTGCGGCGCCGAAACGGTCTCCGAGCACGATCTCGGGCCGGCGCCCCCGAACCCGCGGCGCGGATTTGAGCGCATCCGAAGGCATGGAGTGGCAGTCGAACAGCAGCGCGCGGCCGTTGCGCATCCGCGCGCGGCGCAGCAGGCCGCCCAGAGCCTCGTGATAGGGCGCATGGAAGCGCGAGAGCCGCTCCGCCGCCTCCCCGCGGCTGATCTTGCCGCTGTAGATCGCGGCGCCCTCGGCCACCACGCGCGGGATCACGCCGAGCCCCGCCGCCACCCGCGGATTGATGCCCGTCGCGCGCACGCCTTCGATCACGGCGGGGTCCAGTTCGTCCGGCGCGCGGTTGAGATCGACATAGGCGCGCGGCGCGGTCGCGGCGATCAGGGGCGCGCCGAAGTCTGGCGCGGCCTCGAACAGCCGGTCGATGAAGGCGTCTTCAGAGGCGCGCAGCTCGGTCGCGCCAAGCCGCGCGGCGCGCACGAAATCGCTCGGATAGGCGCGTCCGGAATGCGGGGAGCTGAACACGGCGCCGCCGGCGGAACCGGTCGGCTCGATGAGGCGAAAGGGCGGCGGAGTGCTCATGAGCGACATGATAGCGGGGCGGCGGACGGCGCCCACTGATTCGGGCGCAGCTTGGCGACCGCACAAAAAAAAGGCCGAGCAAGATGCTCGGCCAAGTCCAACAGGGAGGTGAGATTGCCGATCCGCAACGGTGTGATGCATCTCAGCACGTCTCGAAAACAGAAGTAGGCCGCTCCGCGCCGGAAAGCAACTCATCGGTTGGTATGACGCGACGGCGCAACGCGGACATGCGCATCGCGCATGCGTCGCTCCGCCACGTTGCACCGCGTACTAAGCCGCCCGATGCGCCGCGATCTCCGAAAAAACAAAGTCCCGAAACGCCTCGACGCGCCGCGAGCGGCGCAACTCCTCCGGATAGGCGAAGTAGACGGTGAAGGACGGACTGTGGAGCGACGGCGCGACGAGCCGCAGCGTCGGATGGTCGACGGCGAGGTAGTCCGGCAGCGCCGCGACGCCGAGACCGCTTTCAACCGCCTGGAGGATCGCGAAATAGTTGTTCATCAGCAACGTTGTGCGCGCGGCCGCGCTCAACTGCGCGTTGAGCCACCAGCCGACCGGCGTCGGCTGCTGCGCGTTCGGGCTGTAGCCGATCATTCTGTGGGCGCGCAGGTCCTCCGCGCTCTCCGGCGCGCCATTCTCCGCGATGTAGCTCTCGCTGGCGTAGAAGCGCATCGCGATGTCGAAGAGCGGCCGGCGGATCAGCTCGGCCTGCTGCGGCTCGCGCATGCGGATGGCGACGTCGGCCTCGCGCATCGGCAGATCGAGCACGTTCTCGGTCATCAGCAGGTCGACCGCGACGTCGGGATAGGTCTCGAAGAACCGGTGGAGCCGCGGCGTGAGCCACATGGCGCCGAAGCCGACCGTGGTGGTCACGCGCAGCTCGCCGAACACCTCGTCCTTCGAATCGCGGATGCGCGCCCCGGCGGCGACCAGCTTGCGCTGCATCTCCTTCGTGGCCTCGAACAGAAGCTCGCCCTGCTCGGTCAGGATCAGCCCGCGGGCGTGGCGATGGAACAGCGTCGCCCCCAGACCGTCCTCGAGCGCGCGGATCTGGCGCGACACGGCGGACTGGCTGAGGCGCAGGGTCTCGCCCGCATGCGTCAGGCTGCCCGCCTCCGCCACGGCGTGGAAAACGCGCAGCTTGTCCCAGTCCATGCGACCCCTCCCTCGTCTCGTCGCGATACTCTAATGGATGTTTCGGTCAACCGGGGAGCGAAAGAGACCGCCATGCAGACGATCCGCCGCCTCGCGCTGGGCCTCGCCCTGCTCGCCGCCGCAACCGCCGCTCGGGCCGATGTCTTCGGCGCGTGGATGGGCCTCGGGGCCGCCGAGGGTGCGCGCCTCACGCTCTCGGAGGCGCGCCGGGGCGTGGAGGGGGCGCTCGATCTCGGCGAGGGACCGATCGAGTTCCTCGGCGAGCGCGTCGGAGAGACCGTCGAAGCGGAGATTCCGCTCGCCGAGGGCCGGGCCTATCTGCGGATCGCGCCGGAGGCGGCGGGGCTGGTGCTGACGCTGGCGCCGATCGACGCCGAGAACCGCCTGCGCGCGGACCGCACCCGCGCCTACGCCTTCGTGCCCGAGGGGACGCCGATGCCGGAGTTCCCCGCCCGCTTCCTGCCCGAACCCGCCCAGGCGCCGCGGGTGATCGACGCCGAAGCGTTCGTCTGGAGCTATCCCTTCTGGTCGCCCCTCGGCGCCGCGCTCGGCTACGAGGCCGTCGCGCCGCGCTACCGCACCGTCATCCGCCTCTTTCCCGCGGTGCAGGCGGATCTGCTCGCCAAGATCTGCCGAAGCCCCGAGCGCACGCCCGGCATCGCGGAGGCGCTGCGCGGACAGGGCGTCGCCTGCCGCGACGTGCTGAACGCCGCGCCGGAGGGCTCGGCCGCGGCGCGCCGCCTCGCGGAGGCCGCGGATGCGGAACGCCCGGCGCTCGCCCAGACCCTCGACTGCTCGACCGAGGTGCTCGGCCGGAACCCCGACTGCGCCGCGGCAGGACGCGAGACCGCGCGCCGGGCGGCCTCGACGGAGACGGTGGCGACCGTCCTCAACCGCATCCGATAGGCGCCGCCGCCTCCGGCGCTTCGCAGGCGCTCGGCGCTGTTCTATACGGTCCCCAGGGATCGGCGACGCGTCGGTTCCGCAGGAGGAGAGCGCGGTGGGCGGCGCGGTTGGGGACAGGTCGATCGACCGGCGCCTGCGCGCCGTGCTGATCGCCGACGCCGTCGGCTCGACGGAGCGCACCCGCCGCGCCGAGGAGGCCGCGATCGTGCTCCTGCTCGACGGCATCGACCGGCTGGGGGCGGCCGTCTCGCGCCATGGCGGCCGGGTCGCCCGCACGAACGGCGACGGGGTGCTGGCGGTGTTCGGAAGCGCCGCCGACGCCCTGGCCTGCGCGCTCGCCTTCCAGAGCGCATGGCGCCGGGAGGCCGCCGGCGCGGCGCCGGGGCTCGAGCCCTTCGCGTTCCGCATGGGCCTTCATGTCGGCGACGTCGCGGAGATCGGCGGCGAGCCCTATGGCGACGCCGTCAACGTCGCCGCCCGGCTCGAGGCGATGGCGACGCCGGGCGCGGTCTGCGTCTCGCGCGCCGTCCATGATCTCGTCGTCGGGCGTCTGCCCGCGCGGTTCGACGCGCTCGGTCCGCAGCGCGTGAAGGGGATCGACGGGACGATTGAAGCCTTTCTCGCGCACGACCCCGACGCGCCGCCGAGCCCCGCCGTCGTGACGACCGCCTCCGCGGGGAAGGCGGAGGAGGACGGACCGCCCTCGGTCGCGGTGCTGCCGCTCACGCCCCTGACAACGGAGGACGGCGCGCCGTTGCTCGCGCGCGGCCTCGCCAGCGACGTCACGAGCCGGCTGACGCGCTTTCGACGCGTCGACGTCATCGCGCATGCGTCCGCGGCGGCCCTCGGCGCCGGGGCGGCCTCGCCGATGGAGGTCGCCCGGCGCCTGCGCGCGCGATATGTCGCGACCGGGGCTCTCGCCGTAGCCGACCGGCGCATGCGGTTGACCCTCGAACTCGTCGACGGAGCGACCGACCGGCTGCTCTGGGGGCAGACCTTCGACAGGCCGCTGGAGGCGGTGTTCGAGACGCTCGGCGACGCGGCCGAGACGATCGCGGCGGCGATGATGGTCGAAATCGACCGCGCCGAACGCCGCCGTGCGGCGGCGCGGGACCCTGCTTCGCTCGACGCCTTCGGCCTCTGCCTCCGGGGGACGGAGGAGATGCTGGCGATGGAGCCGTCGGGCTGCGCCGCGGCGCTCGCGATGTTCGAGCGTGCGGCCGCGCTCGACCCCGGCTACGCCCGCGCGCTCGCCTCGATCGCGCGGGCCAACGGATTCCGCTGGATCTTTCGATGGGCCGAGGACGCGGCCGCCGCCATCGCGGCCGCGGAGGAGTTCGCCGCCCGCGCCGTCGACGTCGATCCCAACGATCCGAGCGGCCATGCCGAGCTCGGCTGGGTCCGTCTCTACGCCCGAGAGCACGCCCGCTCGCTCGCGGCCTACCGCATGGCGATCGAACTGAACCCGGGCGACGCCGACCTGACCGCCGATTACGCCGACGCGCTCAAGCACGACGGCGACCCCGCGGCGTCGGTCCCCCTGTTCGAACGGGCGATCCGGCTCAACCCGCACCGCGCCGACCATTATCTGCGCGACATGGCCCACGCCCGCTATGTGATGCGCGATTTCGACGGGGCGGTCGCTACGATCGACCGGATGCGGCGTCCCCATCTGAGCCAGCGCGTGCTGGTCGCAAGCCTCGCCATGCTCGGTCGAGAGGGCGACACGAGGAAGGAGGCGGAAGCGCTGCGGCGGCGCGACCCGGGTTTCGCGGCCGACGCCTGGATCGGGCGGGTGCCGGACCGGCTGCCCGAACACTCGGAGCTGCTTCTGGAGGGGCTGAAACGGGCGGGGTTCTGAGGCCGCGCCACGGCCGTCAGAGCGAGGGGGGCAACGCCTCGTGCTCGCCGAGCGGCGCCCCGGTCTCCGCGTCCACCTCGCGCAGCTTGACGCGATAGCCCCAGAGGAAGGCCAGCTTCTCCAGCACGTCCTGCGCGCCGTCGCCGGAGAGGCGCCGCCCGCTGCGGACGCGGTGCTCGACCACGAGATGCCGGTTGCCGGACAGCCGCGCCTCCACGACCTCGATCTCCGGGTCCTGCGCCGCGGCGTCGTACATCCGGGCGAGGCCGCGGCGCACCTTGCGGTAGCCCGCCTCGTCATGGATCGCCGAAACCTCGACCTCGCGCGCCTCGGCCGAGTCGACGCAGGCGAAGAGGCGCATCTCCCGCATCAGCCGCGGGCTCAGGAACTGGTTGATGAAGCTCTCGTCGCGGTAGTCCGCCCAGGCGCCGCGCAGCACGCCGAGCGCGTCGCCGCAGCCCGCGATGTCGGGGAACCAGTCGCGATCCTCCGCCTCGGGCGTCTCGCAGATGCGCTGGATGTCGCGCATCATCGCGAAGCCGAGCGCGTAGGGGTTGAGGCCGAAATAGCCGGGATGGTCGTAGCCCGGCTGCGCCACGACCGAGCTGTGGGAGTGCAGCATCTCAAGCATGGCGCCGTCGGTCAGCTGGCCGCTCTGGTGCATCCGCGCCATGATCTCGTAATGGGTGAAGGTGGCGCAGCCCTCGTTCATCACCTTCGTCTGGCGCTGCGGGTGGAAATACTGCGCCAGCATGCGGACAATCCGGAGCAGCTCGCGCTGCCAGTCGGCGAGCTTCGGCGCGGTCTTCTCGAGGAAATAGAGGATGTTCTCCTCGGGCAGGCCGAGCGCGTCGGCCTCGCGCCGGCCCTCGGGGTCCTCGGGCGCGTCCTTCTTCGTCTTGGGGACGGTGCGCCAGAGATCGTCGTATTCGGCCTCGGCCTCGGCCGCGCGCATGGCGGCGCGCTGCTCGCGCTCCTTCGGGCTCGCGCCGCGGCGGGCCTTGGGGGTCCGGTCGACGCCCTGGTTCATCAGCGCGTGGGCGGCGTCGAGGGTCTCCTCCACCGCGTCGATGCCGTGGCGCTCCTCGCAGTCGGCGACGTAGCGGCGCGCGAAATCGAGATAATCGAGGACGTGGTCCGCCTGCGTCCACTGCTTGAAGAGGTAGTTGTTCTTGAAGAAGTGGTTGTGGCCATAGGCGGCGTGGGCGAGCACCAGCGTCTGCATCGCCGCGGTGTTCTCCTCCATGCAGTAGCAGATGCACGGATCGGAGTTGATCACCAGCTCGTAGGCGAGCGAGGACTGGCCCCGCTTGTAGCGGTCCTGCTCGACGGCGAAGCGCTTGCCGAAGCTCCAGTGGCGGTAGAACAGCGGCATGCCGATCGAGGTGTAGGCGTCAAGCATCTGCTCGGAGGTGATGATCTCGATCTGGCAGGGGTAACAGTCGAGCCCCATCTCGCCGAGCGCCACTTCGCCCAGCGCGTCGTGCACCCTCGCCAGCAGCGGAAAGTCCCACTCCGCCGCTTCGAACAAGGGAGCCTTGCGCGACGGGACCCTTGCAGGCGCGGCGGACTTCGGCGCGCTCTTGCGGGCGCGCTTCGGCTTCGGCGCGGCTTCGCGCCTGTCGTCTCGGGATACGGTCAAGCGGCCTCCCGGTCGCGGGCGAAGAGCCGGCGGAACACCGGCAGGATCTCGTCGGGCGCCGTGATGTGGCGCATGGCGAAGTTGTCCCAGCGCCCGTCCACCTCGGCGTAGGCGCCCCAGAGCGCGCTCTCCATCGAGGCCGACATCATGTGCGGGGCCGAGACCTCGACATAGGCGTAGTACTGGCAGAGGGGCAGGATCTCCTCCAGCTTGTCCTGGCTGATGGCGAGGTCGTCGCTGAAGTCGTGCCCGTCGGAGGCCTGGGCGGCGTAGATGTTCCAGTCCTCCGGCGGATAGCGCGCCTCGATGATCTCCTGCATCTTGATCAGCGCGGTGGAGACCACCGTGCCGCCGGTGTCGGTGGCGCGGAAGAAGCTCTCCTCGTCGCATTCCCGCGCCGTCGTCGTATGGCGGATGAACACGACCGAGACGTTCTCGTATTCCTTGGTCAGGAACAGGTAGAGCAGCATGAAGAACCGCTTGGCGAGGTCCTTCAGCGGCTCGGTCATCGAGGCCGAGGCGTCCATCAGGCAGAACATCACCGCCTGGGTCGAGGGCTTCGGCACGGTTTCGAAGCGGCGGTAGCGCAGGTCGAGCGGGTCGAGATAGGGCGTGAGCAGGCGCTTGCGCTTCAGGCGCGCAGCCTCGGCGCGGAGTTCCTCCGCCTTCGCGGTCTCGCCCGCGGCCTCGGCGGCCTCGGCCTCCGCCTCCCTCTCCTCGATCTCGGACAGCTTGGGGCGGCGGAGCGCCGTGCGCCGCGCGAGCGAGTTTCTCATGGTCTGGGCGTAGGAGAGCTTCGCCGGCGGCCCCTCGGTCGAGTAGCCCGCGCGCTGGGGCTTCTCGGCCTTCTCCTGCTTCAGCTTGCGCTTCAGCATGTCGGGCAGCGCGAGGTCCTCGAAGAACACGTCGAGGAACTCCTCCCGCGTGAGGGTGAAGACGAAATCGTCCTCGCCCTCGCCGTCGGGCGAGCCCTTCTGCCCCTTGCCGCCGCCGCCCTGCTTGGGCTTCGGGATCTTGTCGCCGGCCTGGAAGTGCTTGTTGCCGGGGACCACGAAGTCCCGCCCGCCGGTCTTCGGGTCGAGCCCGAAGGTGGGCTCCTTCAGCTTCTTGACGCGGGCGCGGACCCCCTCCTTGCCGTCGATGGAGGTGACGGTCCGCTTCTTGATCGACTCGTTGACCGCCTCGCGGATCTCCGCCTTGGCGCGACGGATGAAGCGTTGCCGGTTGCCGAGGCTCTTGGACTTCGGGTTGAGCCTCCGGTCGATGATCTGCGAGGGCAAGCCGTCACCCCGCCTTCTTGACGCGCATGTACCAGTCCACCAGCCGGCGGACCTGCCGCGGGGTGTAGCCGCGGGCCTTCATGCGGTCGAGGAATTCGAGGTGCTTCTTCTCCACCTCGCCGTCCTTCTTCGCCTCGAAGGAGATCACCGGCAGCAGGTCCTCGACCTGGCTGAACATCCGGCGCTCGATGACCTCGCGGATCTTCTCGTAGCTGGTCCAGTCGGGGTTCTTGCCGGCGTTGTTGGCGCGGGCGCGGAGGCAGAACTTGACCACCTCGAAGCGGAAGTCCTTGGGGTTCGCGATCCCCGCGGGCTTCTCGATCTTGGTCAGCTCGTCGTTCAGCACCGCCCGGTCCATCAGCTGGCCGGTGTCGGGGTCCTTGTAGTCCTGATCCTCGACCCAGGCGTCGGCGTAGGCGACGTAACGGTCGAACAGGTTCTGGCCGTAGTCGTGGTAGCTCTCCAGATACGCCTTCTGGATCTCGTTGCCGATGAACTCGGCGTAGCGCGGGCCGATCTCCTCCTTGAGGAATTCGAGATACTTGGCCTCGGTCTCCTCGGGCAGCTGCTCGCGCTTGATGGCGTTCTCGAGCACGTACATCAGGTGCACGGGGTCGGCGGCCACCTCGGCGCTGTCGAAGTTGAAGGTCTCCGACAGGATCTTGTAGGCGAAGCGGGTGGAGAGCCCCTCCATCCCCTCGTCCACGCCCGCGGCGTCGCGATACTCCTGCACCGAGCGCGCCGTGGGGTCGGTCTGCTTCAGGCTCTCGCCGTCATAGACCCGCATCTTGGAGTAGAGATTCGAGTTCTCGTGCTCGCGCAGCCGCGTCAGCACCGTCATCCGCGCGAGCATGTCGAGCGTGCCCGGCGCGCAGGGCGCCTCGGCGAGGTCGGACTTCGAGAGCAGCTTCTCGTAAATCTTCTCCTCCTCGGACACCCGCAGGCAGTAAGGCACCTTGATGACGCAGATGCGGTCGAGGAAGGCCTCGTTGTTGCGGTTGTTGCGGAAGGTCTTCCACTCGCTCTCGTTCGAGTGGGCGAGGATGATCCCCGAATAGGGCAGCGCGCCGATGTTCTCGGTGCCGACATAGGCGCCGTCCTGCGTCGCTGTGAGCAACGGGTGCAGCATCTTGATGGGCGCCTTGAACATCTCGACGAACTCGAGGATGCCCTGCGTCGTCCGGTTCAGCCCGCCCGAGAAGGCGTAGGCGTCCGGGTCGTTCTGGCTGTGATGCTCGAGCTGGCGGATGTCGATCTTGCCGACCAGGGCGGAGATGTCCTGGTTGTTCTCGTCGCCCGGCTCGGTCTTGGCGACCCCGATCTGGCGCAGCCTCGACGGGTGCAGCCGGACCACGGAAAATCTCTCAAGGTCCCCGTCGAACGCGTCGAGCCGCTTCACCGCCCAGGGGCTCATGTGCCCGGTGAGGTAGCGCTTCGGGACGCCGTAGCTCTTCTCAATCTCGTCGCCGACCTCGGCCGGGTCGAACAGCCCGAGCGGACTTTCGAACATCGGCGAGAGCTCATCACCCGCGGCGAGGACGTAGATCGGGTGGACCTCCATCAGCTGCTTGAGCTTCTCGGCGAGGGAGGACTTGCCGCCGCCGACCGGGCCGAGGAGGTAGATGATCTGCTTGCGCTCCTCGAGCCCCTGCGCGGCATGGCGGAAGTAGCCGACGATCCGCTCGATCGTCTCCTCCATGCCGTAGAACTCGTGGAAGGCGGGGTAGCGCTTGATCGTGCGGTTGAGGAAGATCCGCCCGAGGCGCGGATCGGCGGCGGTGTCGACGATCTCGGGCTCGCCGATCGCGGCCAGCATCCGCTGGGGCGCGGTGGCGTAGCGCATCGGGTCGTCGCGGCAGCCCTCGAGGTACTCCCGCAGCGTCATCGTCTCGGTGCGACGGCGGGCAAGGCGGCTCCGCTCGGCGCTGAGGAGGTCGGTGTTGGTTTCGCTCATGGCTCCATCCGGCACGCGTGGCGACACATGACTGTGGGTCTGAACTTGGCGCCGATCCAGAATTGACAACGCCCTAACATGCTCGACTCGGTCAAATTAGCATGAGTCGCGGAACGAAAGGTTTCGAATGTCAACCCTTCCAAAGCGCAAAGCCCCTTTGCGGCAAGGGCATGCGGCGCGAGTCGCTGGGAACGGGCGATTTTTCGCGCTGGACCCGCTGTGACCGGCGACCGCCATCGTCAAGGCAGGAACGAGTCGCGCGGCGTTTGGTTGCTCGCAGCGGGGCAGACCGTCGTCTGGGCCTGCCTCTACTACGGCTTCGCCGCGCTGCTGCCGCGTTGGGAGGCGGCGCTCGGCTGGGGCAAGGCGACGCTGTCGCTCGGGTTGACGGTCGCGGTGCTGACCGCGGCGGCGGCGGCGCCGCTCGCGGGGCGGGCGGTCGACGCGGGACGCGGCACGGCGCTGCTCGGCCTCGGCGCGGCGGTGGGCGCTGTGGGGCTCACGCTGCTGGCGGCGACGGAGAGCCGCGCCGGCTTCCTCGCGGCCTGGACCGTGATCGGCGCCGCTCAGGCGGCGTGCCTCTACGAGCCGTGCTTCGCAGTCACGACGCGCGCGCTCGGCGCGCTGGCCCGACCGGCGGTGACGCGCATCACGCTCGTGGCGGGCTTCGCCTCCACGCTCGCCTTTCCCGCCTGGACGGCGGGGGCGGAGGCGCTCGGCTGGCGCGGCGCGGCGCTGGCGGCGGCGGCGGTCTGCGCGGCGGTCGGCGCGCCGCTGCTGGTTTCGGGCGCGCGCAGCCTCGAGGGCGCCGCCGGCCCCGCCGCCCCGCGGCGGCCGCGGCGCGAGGACGACGCGGCGGCGCGCGCCGCGCTGGGCCGGCCGGCCTTCTGGCTGATCGGGATCGGCTTCTCGGCGATGGCGCTGAACCACGGGATCCTGCTGAACCACATCCTGCCGCTCCTCGCCGAACGCGGCGTCGCCGAGGGGACGGCGGTCGCGGTCGCCGCGACCTTCGGGCCGGCGCAGGTGGCGGGGCGGCTCGGGGCGATGGCGGTCGAGCGGCGGGTCGGGGCCGCGCCGATGGCCGCCGTCGCCTTCTCCGCGGCGGTCGGGGCTGCGCTCCTGCTGGCGATCGCCGGGGGCGCGACTTCCGTCCTCTTCGCCTTCGCGGCGGCGCAGGGGGCGGCCTTCGGGCTCGTGAGCCTGCTGCGCCCGGTGGTCACGGCCGAGCGCCTCGGCCTCAAGGCCTTCGGGCGGGTCTCGGGCCTGCTGGCGGCGCCCTATCTCGCGGCGTCCGCCGCGGCGGCGCCGCTCGGGGCGGCTCTCTGGTCTCTCGGCGGCTACGGACTCGCGGTGGCGTGCGCCGCGCTTTGCGCCGCGCTGGGACTGGCGGCGACGCTGGCCCTCGCGCGCGCGCCCCGCGCCTGATCGCGCGCCTGATCGCGCGCCTTGCGCCGACGCGCCGCAGCCTCACGCGCGGGGCGTCTCGCGTCGCCGCAAGCGGCGCGTGCTGCGTCGCAGACCTTCGCCCGAAGAATTCGAGTAAAGTATTCGCGAATCGTTTTCTCCGGGGGTTCGACCATGAATCGTCTTTGTTCTGTCATCTTCGTGGCCGCGCTGAGCGCCCAACTCGCCGCGGCGATCGTCGTGACGCCGCTCGACTCCATATTGACCATCAGCCTCTTCGACGACGAAGGCGATCCGATCGCCTCGGACGGGCAGACGGGGAACGCGACGCTCGCGGCCGGCGGACGCATCGCCGGCGACGGCTACGATGTCGCGGGCGCGATCACCTCGACGGGCGCTTACGGCGTCGCCGGCTCAAACAACGTCACCGACTCGGACTTGGAGATCAACGCCAATGTGCGCTACGAGATCACGAACGACAGCGCGTCGCCCGTGGCGCTCGAAGTCGACTTCGTCGTCAACGGCGGCGTCTTCAGCCTGCCGTCGGCCGACCTTGGAACCGAGATCCGCTTCATCATCGCCCTGGGGCGCGACGGCTCGAGCGCATTGATCGACGGGCCCGGCGTCGGCGGCACCATTCGCGGAAGCGACGACTTCATTCCATTCTTTGAAGACAGTCCGTTCGGCGGGCTGGTCGGCGGCGACGACGGCGATCCAGACACGTTCTACCAATACGTGGTCGAGCCGCAGATCGTCACTTTCGACGCGGGCGTCCTGGCGCCGGGCGCCACGACGCGGATCACCCAGCTCTTCGAGCTGAGAGCCGATATCGGTTCGGTCGAGTTCTTCGAGTTCCGTTTCGCGGACCCGCTCGATGTGAACGGCGTGCCCCTGGGCGGCGGGTCCGGCGCGCCGTCCGTGCGGGCGACCCCGGTGAACGCGGTTCCCCTGCCCGCCTCCGCCGCTCTTCTGCTCGGCGGCGTCGGGGCGCTGGCGCTTGCGCGACGTTCGCGCGGCTGAGCGAGGGGCCTCGGCCCGACGGCGAAGCGACCGTGTCGGACGGCGCGGGGCCGACGCCTGCCGGCTCCGCCCGCGCCGCGGCCCGCTGACGGGCTGCGCGCAGCCCCCCGACGCGCTATGCGAAGCACTCGAGGACAGGGGGCCGCAATGACGCCGCGCATCGTCATCCTGACCGGCGCCGGGATCAGCGCAGAATCGGGCCTCGGCACGTTTCGTGACGCGGGCGGGGTCTGGACGCAGGTTCGGCTGGAGGACGTGGCGACGCCCGAGGCTTTCGCCCGCGACCCCGCGATGGTCCGCGCCTTCTACGATGCCCGCCGCGCGCAGGCGCGGGCCGCCGCTCCCAACCCGGCGCATGAAGCGCTTGCGCGGCTGGAGGCGGCGCGGCCCGACACGCTGATCGTGACGCAGAACGTCGACGCGCTGCACGAGCGCGCCGGCGCGCGCAACGTGATCCACATGCACGGAACGCTCGACGGCGCCCTCTGCGCCGCATGCGGGCATCGCTGGCCGTGGACGCCGGAGACGATGACCGAGACCGACGCGTGTCCTGGCTGCGGACGCGGAGAGGGCGTGCGCCCCGACGTCGTCTGGTTCGGCGAGACGCCCCACGACCTCGACCGGATCGCCGACGCGCTCGACGCCTGCGACCTGTTCGTCGCCATCGGCACGAGCGGAGCGGTTTATCCCGCCGCCGGCTTCGTGGCGGAGGCCGCGGCCGCCGGCGCGCGGACGCTCGAACTCAATCTGGAGCGGACCGAGGTCTCGGCGTTGTTCGAGGAGACGCGGACAGGCCGGGCGAGCGAACTCGTCCCGGCCTGGGTGTCGGAGGTCCTCGGCGACTGACCGTTCAGCGCGGCGAGCGCTTGGCGAGGATCCGCTGCAGCGTGCGCCGGTGCATGTTCAGCCGCCGCGCCGTCTCGGACACGTTGCGGTCGCACAGCTCGAACACCCGCTGGATGTGCTCCCAGCGGACCCGGTCGGCCGACATCGGGTTCTCGGGCGGCGCCGGCTTGTCCGCGCCGCGGGCGAGGAAGGCGGCCTCGACGTCGTCGGCGTCGGCGGGCTTCGACAGGTAGTCGATCGCGCCGATCTTCACCGCGGCGACGGCGGTCGCGATGGCCCCGTAGCCGGTGAGCACGATCACGCGGCTGTCGGGGCGGCACTCATGGATCGCCTCGACCACCTCGAGCCCGTTGCCGTCCTCGAGCCGAAGATCGACCACCGCGAAGGCGGGCGGCTGGTTGCGGGTCGCCGCGAGGCCCTCGGCCACGCTTTCGGCCGCGACGACGGGGTCGAAGCCGCGCTTCTCCATCGCGCGCGCGAGGCGGCGGCGGAACGGCTCATCGTCGTCGACGATCAGAAGCGAACGGTCAGCGCCGAGTTCGGCTGCGGCCTTCGGTTCGGACAACGCTCCGTCGTCCATCATGGCGCTCTCCCATTGGTTGTGGCGAGGAACTTCCTCGGAAAGTTGGAGAAACTATGGGAGGACCCGACCGACGTGTCAAATTGCTAGACGCGTCAAGACAGCGCATCGACGTAGCAGGAGACCCGCTCGGCCATGTCTTCGGGCGGAGTCCCGTGCCGAAAGAAATCCAGAAATCCGACATCCGGGTGCATCAGATAGGTGAAAGTCGAATGATCCATCAAGTAATATGGGTCGTCGGCTTCTCCGGCGCGCGCGTAGTAGACGCGGTATTCTCGCGCCGCATCGGCGATCTGCTCGTCGGACCCGGTCAGGCCGATCATCTCCGGATGAACGAGCGCGGCGAACTCGCGCAGCGCTTCCGGCGTGTCGCGGTCGGGGTCGATGGTCACGAAGACGGAGCGGACGTCGACGCCCTCCTCGGCCAGAAGGCGCTGCGCCTCGGCCATGTTGACGGCGTCGAAGGGGCAGAAATCCGGGCAGTAGGTGTAGCCGAAATAGACGAAAGTCGGACGGTCGATCACCTCATCGGCCGTGACCGTCTCGCCGTCCGCGGCGCGCACCAGCTCGAACGGGCCGCCGATGTCGGCGCCGACTGTCCCGCCGTCCTCGCGGCAGGCTGCGAGCGAGTCGCCCTCGCCGGTCAGGAGCGCGACGGAGACGCCGAGGCCGGCGGCGATCAGGACGCCGGCGGCGAGCGCGGCGGCGCGGGGCGACAACGGCATCGGGTTCCTCCTAAGGCCGTGGCGAGAGGTGGTCCGCGCCGGCGCGGGCCGCGATGCGACGGCGCGCCGCACCATGCTGGCGGCGGACGCGCGGGCGCGCGATACTCCCGCCATGGCCGCGCCGTCCGACCTCGCCCAGATCTTCGCGCCCGATCCAAGGGGGCGCACCGTGCGCCTGCGCACGCTCCTCACGCTGCGCTGGGTGGCGGTCTGCGGCCAGGCCGGCGCGGTGCTCGCGGCCGAGCACCTCTTCGGTCTGAGCTTGCCGCTCGACGCCTGCTTCGTGGTGATCGCGGCGCCGATCGGGGTCAATCTGGTCGCCTGGAACCTGCACCCGGCGAGCAAGCGGCTGAGCGAGCGCGACGCGATGCTCTCGCTGCTGTTCGATCTGGGACAGGTCTCGGCGCTTCTGGCGCTGACGGGGGGCCTCTCCAACCCCTTCGCGGTGCTGATGCTGGCGCCGGTGACCATCGCGGCGTCGGTGCTGACGCTCCGCTCGACGCTCATCCTCGCCTCGGCGGCGATGGCCGCGACGACGCTGATGCTGGTGCTGCACCTGCCTTTGCGATTCGAGGACGGCTCGGAACTGAGCCCGCCGGAGCTCTACGTGTTCGGCCTCTGGCTCGCGATCACGGTCGGCATCGCCTTCATGGCGCTCTACACGCGGCGGATCGGGGTCGAGGCGTCCCGGATGGCCGAGGCCCTGTCGGCGGCGCAGCTCGCGCTCTCGCGCGAGCAGCGGCTGACCGCGATCGGAGCGCTCGCGGCGGCGGCCGCGCATGAGCTCGGCACGCCGCTCGCCACGATCAAGCTGATCTCCGGCGAGCTCGCGCGCGACCTGAAGGACGAGCCGGAATACGCCGAGGATCTCCAGCTGCTCCGCGCCCAGGCCGACCGTTGCCGCGAGATCCTGCAGGACCTCTCGGCCGGCGGCCGGTCGGACGCGCAGGTCCGCATGGCGCCCGCCTCTGCGGTCATCGAGGAAGCGGCCCTGCCCCATCGCGACCGTGGCAAGACCCTCGCGATCCGCGTGAACGGCCGCCCGGCGGGCGGGCCCGGCGACGCCCAGCCGACAGTGCGCCGGACGCCGGAGCTCATCCACGGGTTGCGCAACCTCGTCCAGAACGCCGTCGACTTCGCCACCGCGACGGTCTGGGTCGACGTGATCGAACGCGAGGGCCAGCTGCGCATCTCCGTCGGCGACGACGGGCCGGGCTTCCGGAGCGACGTCCTGAGCCTGCTCGGCGACCCTTACGTCACGACGCGCGGCCGCGCCCGCGGCCGCGAGGGAGAAGGCGAGGGCAAGGGCGGCTACCAGGGCATGGGCCTCGGGCTGTTCATCGCCAAGACGCTGCTCGAGCGCACCGGTGCGCGCCTGCGCTTCGCCAACGGCGGCCGCGGCGCGACAGACGGGCCGACCGGCGCCGTCGTCACGGCGATCTGGCCGCGCGACGCGATCACGGTGAAAAAATCCGCCGAACGCGGTCCTCTCGGCGAAAATCCGCGCTTTGCGAGCGATTCCGTTTAGAGTTCGTTCACTCTACCGTGAGTGGTATGCGCGTGTTAAACACACGCATGAAACCGTTTCGTCTGGGGGGTCGCACTATCGCCTTCGACCGGCTCACGCAGGGCGCGGACGCGTTGCGCATCGCCATGCCGCGGCGAAGCGGCGGGGTCGTGGCGCGCCTTCTGGGCGCGCTAGGCGGCGGCCCGTCGGCCCCGCTCGGGGCGCCGCCGGCCGGCTCGGAGGGCGTATGGTTTCTCGGCGACCGCGTTGCGCGGTCGACGGCGGGCGCGCGGCGGCTGCTCGGAGACGCGGCGACGGTCGGGCGGTCCGCGCGCGAGGCGTCCGAAGCCATCGCCGGAGGCGA
>AACY020293552.1_pt1 | contig 22278 bp, 17 predicted proteins | sample 267378 | NCBI WGS metagenome assembly AACY02 (sample SAMN02954345, study PRJNA13694) | marine metagenome | biome: aquatic; feature: ocean; material: water; isolation source: isolated as part of a large dataset composed predominantly from surface... | reverse complement strand
GGACTTCACCGCCTGCTCGATTTCGGCGCCGCTCCATTCCCGGGTGCTGGCCGCGAGATAGCCCAGATCGAACGCACCCGGGTCGCCGCCGTTGGCCTCGATGTGGAGCCGGAAGATCTCGCGGCGCTCGTCCTGATGGGGCAGATCCAGGAAGAACAACTGGTCGAAGCGCCCCTTGCGCATCAGCTCCGCCGGCAGGGCCTGGATGCGGTTCGCGGTGGCGGCGACGAACACGCGCGGGTTCTTCTCCTGCAGCCAGGTGAGGAAGCTGGAGAAGATGTTCACATTGCCGGCGCCGTGGGCACCGCCGCCGCCGTGGTCGTCGTAGCCGAAGGCGTTCTCGATCTCGTCCACCCAAAGCACCACCGGAGCCACGTCCTCGGCCATGCGCGTGGCCTGCTCGAAGGCGTACTCCGGCGTGCCGAAGCTGCCCGAGAGCACCAGACTCATATCCATGCGCACCAGCGGCAGCTGCCAGGCCGCGGCGATGGCCTTGGCCGCCATGCTCTTGCCGCAGCCCGAAATGCCCATGAACAGCACACCGCGCGGGAGCGGAATGCCCGCCTCGTAGGCCTGCTCCGAGAACAGATCGGCGCGCTTGGTCACCCATGCCTTCAGATTCTCCAGGCCGCCGATGGCGTCCAGGCTGCGCTGGGGCGGGTAGAAGCGCAGGCAGCTCTCCTTGCGCAGCAGCTGGGATTTCTCCTCCTGGATCTCGGCGAGTGTGGCGTCCAGCGCCACCGGCGCGCCCCGAAACAACCGCGCCTGCAGGTGCATGACCTCGTTCAGCGACAGCCCACGCATCGCCGCCGCGTAGCGATACAGATCCGCCCGCGGCGTATCGCCGGTGTTGGGCGCCGCGGCCAATGCCTCGACGATCTCCTCCTCGGCGGGGAGGTCCATGTCGATGAGGAACAGCTCTTTTTTGAGGATTTCCGGCAGGAGCAGCTGCGGATAGCTGAAGAACACATGGCTGCTGCGGTGCTCGAGGCGGTAGTAGAGATCCCGCACCGCGCGCACCAGCGCCGGATTCGCCTCGAACCAGGCGGGCAGGTCCTTCATCAGATACAAGGCCGGCTGCTCGGACCCGGCGATGGCCCGCAGCGCCGCGATGGGGTCGCGCAGATCGCCGTCGCCGGCGGCATCGGCGACCGCCGCCAGCGCCGTCTCCGCCGCGTCGCCGTCGCCGGCGCGGAAGCCCTCGGTGGCGCTCCAGACGACGAGCGCACCGGCGCCGTTGTAGTAGCTCCTGGCCACCGAGCGCAGCAGATGCTCGAGGCGCGCTTCCTCCCAGCCGATGACATAGAACAGGGGATACCGGGAGCGCAGCCCGCGCGAGATCTTCTGCACGGTCTGACGGTTGAGGACGGCCATGGACGTGACTGCAACTGCTGTTGTCGACGGATTACCGCCCGAGCCTACGCCCCGGCCGCCGGCGCGTCCAGCCGTGTCGCGACGCGCAGCGCCGTACCATCCGATGGGCTGCGCTGGCGCATCGCGCGCCGCCGTGGGCTCGGGTATGGTTGCACCGAGAGCAAAGCGATAGAACTGAGACTGAGGTAGCGGAAAACCATGGCAGCGATACGCGTGGCAGTGGCCGGTGCGGGCGGGCGGATGGGTCGTACCCTGGTGGGCGCCGTGCACCGGGCCGAGGGGATGGTGGTGAGCGCCGCCACGGAGCAGGCCGACAGTGGCCTCATCGGCCTTGACGCCGGCGAGGTTGCGGGGGTCGGCAAGCTCGGTGCCGCGCTGCGCCCCGACCTGAACGAGGTGCTCGGCGAGTTCGACGTGCTCATCGACTTCACCACGCCGGACGCCACCATGCACAACCTGGCCCTGTGCCGCGACGCGCGCTGCCGCATGGTCATCGGCACCACCGGCTTGAGCCCGGGGCAACGCGAGGCGGTGAGCGAGGCGGCCATCGACATCGCCCTGGTCTACGCGCCCAACATGAGCGTCGGCGTGAATCTCTGCTTCAAGCTGCTGGCGATGGCCGCCCAGGTCATGGGTGATGACGTGGACATCGAGATCATCGAGGCCCACCACCGCCACAAGGTGGATGCGCCCTCGGGCACGGCGCTGCGCATGGGCGAGGTCATCGCCGCCACCCTCGGCCGCACGCTGGAGGATGTCGCCGTCTACGGCCGTCACGGCCACACCGGCCCGCGGCAGCGCCAGACCATCGGCTTCGAAACCATCCGCGCCGGCGACACCGTCGGTGAGCACTCGGTCTGGTTCGCCGCCGACGGCGAGCGGGTGGAGATCAGCCACCGCGCCAGCAACCGCATGACCTTCGCCCGCGGCGCCGTGCGCGCCGCGCACTGGATCGCCGGCCAGGAGCGCGGGCAGTTCGACATGCAGGACGTGCTCGGCCTGCGCGAGCGCTAGCCGCGCACCCCCGCCGCCGGCCCCGCGCCCCCGACGTGCTCAAGCCGCTGCGCAAGACCCTACGGCGGCCAGGAGAACCAGAGCGTCGCGGCAGGCTGATGCCAGTCGCGCCAGCACAGCCCTCAGCAGGGCGGGTCTCCGCCCTCTCGGCGTTGGAGGCCACATCCAGACTGACAGAGTGGTGCGCAGGCAAGAGACGCTCCAGCAGGGATGTCTTGCCGACCTGGCGCGGGCCGGTCAGCACCAGCACGGGATGCGGCGCGGGTCAGCGTACCTCGTGGTGCTTGAGGTCGTAGCCGCAGTCGCTGTAGTACTTCCAGCGCTGGCGTCCGGCTCGCAGGATGCTCGGGTCGCGGTCCAGCGGCTCGCACAGGCGCTCGAAGCGGCCGAAGAATTCCGGCACCTCTGCGCCTAGGTTGATGAGCACCTGATCTTCGTCGGCGGGCTCGCCGTTGGTGCTGATGAGCAGGGGCGTGTAGCGGGGGTTGGTCTCGCCCACCAGGCCGTGGGGCAGGAAGCTGCCGTCGCGAAAGGTCCACAGCAGGCGATCGAGCCGCCGGGCGAGGTCCGTGTCGGGGCAGTGGACCAGCACCCGGCGGCCCTCGCCGTAGGCGCGCTCGGCAATGCGGCAGGTGAGGCCGAGGCGGTCGCCGCGGGCGCCGTCGGCGAGCACGTAGAAATCCACCCGGGTCATGGCGCGGTCGACGGCGGTCCGTTGCGGGTCGTTCCTAGTCCGCGGCCGCCACGCCGCTGCGGCGAATGAGGAGCTCGCTGAGCAGGGGCACGGGCCGGCCCGTGGCGCCTTTCTCCTTACCCTTGACCCATGCGGTGCCGGCAATATCCAGGTGCGCCCAGGGATAGGCCTTGGTGAAGCGCGAGAGGAAGCAGGCGGCGGTGACGGCACCCGCCTCACGGCCGCCGATGTTGGCCATGTCGGCGAAGTTGGTATCGAGCTGCTGCTGGTAGTCATCCCACAACGGCAGGCGCCAGACGCGGTCGTCGGCGGCCTCGCCGGCGGCGGTGATTTCCTGCGCCAGCGTGTCGTCGCCGGTGAAGAGTCCGGAGGGATGTTTGCCGAGGGCGATGATGCAGGCGCCGGTTAGGGTGGCCATGTCCAGCACCACCGCCGGCTCGAAGCGCTCCACGTAGGTGAGGGCGTCGCAGAGGATGAGCCGGCCCTCGGCGTCGGTGTTGAGGATCTCGATGGTCTGCCCGGATAGGCTGGTGACCACGTCGCCGGGCTTGTTGGCGGCACCCCCAGGCAGATTTTCGGAGGCCGCAACCACGCCGATCAGGTTGATGGGCAAGCCCATGCGCACGGCGGCCACCATGGCGCCGAAGACGCTGGCGCCGCCGGCCATGTCGTATTTCATTTCGTCCATCTCGCCGGCGGGCTTGATGGAGATGCCGCCGGCGTCGAAGGTGAGGCCCTTGCCCACCAGGACGATGGGCTTGGCGTCGGCGGCTGCGCCCTGGTAGGCCATCTTGATGAGCTTGGCGGGCTGGCGGCTGCCGCGGCTGACCGACAGCAGCGCACCCATGCCGAGCTCGGCCATGGCGTCTTCGTCCAGCACTTCGGTGCTGAGGGCGCCGAGCTGGTCGGCCAGGGCGGTGGCGCGCTCGGCGAGGTAGGTGGGCGTGCAGATGTTGCCGGGCAGGTTGCCAAGCTCCCGGGCCAGCGCGACGCCGGCGCCGATGGCCTCGGCATGGGCGACGGCGCGCTCGGCGGCGGCGCGTTGCGCCGGTGCCACCCAGAGCTCGAAGCGCTCGAGCAGCGCCGGCGCATCGGCCTTCGGCGGCTTGGTCTGTTCGTAGCGATAGGCGCGCTCGGCCGCCTTCAGTGCGGCCGCGCGCACGCCGGCGTAGTCGTCGAGGTCGTCCGGCAGGGCGAGCAGCGCCTGGCTGACGTTGTGCTCGCCGAGCCGCGACAGGGCCGCGCCCAGGGCCTTGGTGAGCGTGCCGCGGTTGCACTCCTCGCGCTTGCCAAGGCCGAGCAGCAGCACCCGCTCGGCGGCGATGCCCGGTAGATCGTAGGCCAGCAGCAGGCCCTTGCCGCCGTCCAGATCGCCCTTGCGCAGCAGCTGGGTGATGGCGCCGTCGCTGGCCTCGTCGATGGCCGCCGCCGGGGCGGAGCGTTTGTGCTTGTCATAGACGCCGAGGATCAGGCAGGGGGTCTTGGCCTTGGCGAGGTCGCCGCCGACGATCTTGATCTGCATGGGGTCTCCTGTTGCGACTGGCTGGCTGCTGCGAGCGCCGGCACCGTGGCGGCGCCCGGCTGTGCTAATGTCCGCGGCCTCGAGTCTACCGGAATGCCGTGGAAGGCAGAAATGCGACTCGCCACAGCCGCGCCCGGACCACACGACGGATCACACGACTGGATACACGACTGGGCATGCAACTGTGACCCGTTTGGACCGCTACCTGGCCCGGGCCGTGATCCTCGGCACCCTGGTGACCTTGGCGGTGCTGCTGCCACTGCTGGCGTTCTTTCTGCTCGCGGACGAGCTGAACAAGCTGGGCACCGAGGCCTATGGTTTCAAAGATGCGCTGTGGTTCGTCACCCTGAGCCTGCCGCGCTACCTCTACCAGGTGTTCCCCATCGCGACCCTGATCGGCGCCCTGGTGGGGCTGGGTCAGCTGGCGCAGGGCTCTGAGCTGGTGGCCATGCGCGCCGCGGGCGTGTCCATCGGGCGTATCGTGCTCGGCGGCATGCTCGGCGGCGCGTTGCTGGCGGCGGCCGCGGTGGTGGTGGGGGAGTGGGTGGCACCGCCGGCGGAGCAGCGCGCCGTGGCCTTGCGGCAGCTGAGCCAAAGCGGTGACGATGTCGCCATGACCAGCGCGGGGCTCTGGGCCCGTGACGGCGAGACCTTCGTCAACATCCGTCGGCTCGGCCTCGGGGCGGACCTGCGCGACATCTACATCTACGAGGTGCGTGGCACGGCGCTGATCGCCGCCACCTACGCCGAGAGCGCGACTTATCGCGACGGCGGCTGGGTGCTCAAGAATATCGAGCGCAGTCTGATCAGCGGCGACGGCGTGCGCGTGGAGCGCCTCGCGGAGACGGCTTGGTCGTCGCTGCTGCGCCCGGCGCTGCTCAAGGTCATTGTCGTGGAGCCCCAGGCGCTTTCGGTGTGGGGGCTCTACCGGTACATCCGCTTCATGGGCCGCACCGGCCAGGACGCCGGCCGCTACGAGGTGGCGTTCTGGGGTAAGCTGGTGCAGCCGCTGCTGATTCTGGCCATGATCTTCGTCGCCATCCCGGTGCTGCTGGGCACGTCGCGCAGCACTGGCACGGGCCTCAAGGTCTTCGTTGGCATCGTGATCGGCATCGCCTTCTATCTGGTCAGCCGCAGCTTTGCGTTCTTATCGTTGTTGTATGGCATGAGTCCGGCGGTGGGCGGCGCTGGCGCCGCCGCTGATCTTTGTCGCCGCCGCCTTCGTGCTGCTGCGGCGGGTGGGCTGACGGGCCCCAACAGGGGCACCGCGGCTGAGCTCCGTGGTGTCGGCTGATCGGGGCTGCGGCATCTGATCGCCGCGGCGCAGTGTGCGGGCACGGTGTCCGGGGCTTTGCCGGGCGCCGGCACTGTTGCACAATGGCGCCCCGGCGGTCAGCGGCGGGCGCGGGCGTCGCGGGCTGACGCCGGGCTGCACTTCGGCGCCCGCCGGCGGCAACCAGCAAGAGCACCGACAGATGGACTATCCGGGTATCGAGCAATTCGTCGGCAACACGCCCCTGGTGCGGTTGCAACGCCTGCCGGGGGAGACGTCGAACATCATTCTCGGCAAGCTCGAGGGCAACAATCCGGCGGGCTCGGTGAAGGATCGTGCGGCGCTGAGCATGATCAGCCATGCCGAGGCGCGCGGGCGTATCCGCCCCGGCGACACCCTGATCGAGGCCACCAGCGGCAACACCGGCATCGCACTCGCCATGGCGGCGGCCATCAGGGGCTATCGCATGCTGCTCATCATGCCCGAGCACATGAGCGTCGAGCGCCGCCAGGCCATGGCCGCCTTCGGCGCCGAGATTCGCCTGACACCGCGGGAGGCGAGCATGGAGGGCGCCATCGACCTGGCGCGGGAGCTGGAAGCCCAGGGCGTCGGCGTGCGCCTGGACCAGTTCTCCAACCCGGACAACCCCCTGGCCCACGCCGAGACCACGGGGCCGGAAATCTGGCGCGATACCCGCGGCACGGTGACGCATTTCGTCAGCGCCATGGGGACCACCGGCACCATCATGGGCACCAGCCGTTATCTCAAGGCGCAGAATCCAGCCATCCAGATCGTCGGCGTCCAGCCTGAGCCGGGCGCCAGTATCCCCGGCATCCGCCGCTGGCCGGAGGCTTATCTGCCGAAGATCTACGATGCCTCGCGGGTGGACCGCATCATCGATGTCTCCCAGCAGGAGGCGGAAGACACCATGCGCGCCATGGCCGCCCGTGAGGGCATCTTCGCCGGTGTTTCCTCCGGCGGCGCCATGGCGGCGGCGCTGCGGCTGTCGAAGGAAGTGGAGCACGCGGTGATCGTCAGCATCGTCTGCGACCGCGGCGATCGCTACCTCTCCACCGGCGTCTATCCCGCCTGAGCGCCCGGGGCCGCACACCAGCACCTTGAGCAAGCAGCGCAAGCCCCTGCCCACCACGCCCGTGGTCGCGGACGTGGTATCCCTGAGCCACGACGGCCGCGGCGTGGCCCATGTCGACGGCAAAGCGGTGTTCGTGCACGGCGCCCTGCCGGGAGAACAGGTGCTGCTGCGCTACACCCGGCGGGCGCGGCGCCATGACGAAGGCATGGTCACCGAGGTGGTCAGGGCGTCGCCGGCGCGCGTCGAGCCCCGGTGTGCCCATTTCGGCGTCTGCGGCGGCTGTGCGCTGCAGCACATGGACCCGACCGCCCAGGTGCACCTCAAGGCGCAGGTGCTGGCGGAGACGCTGGCGCGCATCGGCCAGGTGGCGCCGGCGCGCTGGCTGCCGCCGTTGTCCGGGGCGCCCTGGGGCTATCGCCGCAAGGCGCGCCTCGGCGTGCGCCGGGTGGCCAAAAAGGGCCGGGTGCTGGTGGGCTTTCGCGAGCGGGGCTCGTCGTTCGTCGCCGATCTTCAGCATTGCGATGTGCTGCATCCGGCGGTGGGCGCACGGCTGCCCGCGCTGGCGGCGCTGGTGGACAGCCTCTCCATCCGCGAGCGCCTGCCGCAGATCGAGATGGCCCAGGGCGACGGGCCCCCGGTGCTGGTGTTGCGGGTGCTGGACCCGCCGTCGGCGGAGGACGTGCAGAAGCTGCAGGCCTTCGCCGCCGACACCGGGCTGCGTCTGTATCTCCAGCCCGGCGGCACCGACACCATCGCGCCGCTGCCGGGCCAGGACGTTCAGCTCAGTTACCGCCTGCCGATGCCCGAGCTGCAACGGGCGTCGAGTGGCGATCTGGACATCCTGTTCGAGCCCGCGGATTTCACCCAGGTCAACCTCGAGATGAATCGGCGCATGGTGGATCAGGCACTGGGGCTGCTGGACCCGCAGCCGGATGCGGCGGTGCTGGATCTGTTCTGCGGCCTCGGCAACTTCACTCTGCCGGTGGCGAGGCGCGCGGGGCGTGTGGTGGGTGTGGAGGGCGATGCGGGGCTCGTGGCCCGGGCGCGCCGCAATGCCGCCCACAACGGCATCGACAATGTCGAATTCCAGTGCGCGGACCTCTATGCCGAGCCCACGGCGGCCGCCCCCTGGCACGGCCAGCGCTTCGATCTGGCGCTGCTGGACCCGCCCCGCAGCGGCGCGCGCGAGGTGCTCGATCCGCTGGCCGCCACCGGCGTGCGCCGGCTGGTCTATGTCTCCTGCTATCCCGCCACGCTGGCGCGCGACGCCGAGCACCTGGTGCACGGCCTCGGCTTCCGGCTGATGGCCGCCGGCGCCATGGATATGTTTCCGCATACCGCGCATTTGGAGTCGATGGCGGTGTTTGAGCGGGGGGTGTGATTGGTTGATGGTGTGTGGGGCGGGTGTGTGCTTGTGCCTGAATGCCATTGATCGACTTGGGTGTGTTGCCGGCGATGCCTACAGAAATCGAGCGTAAGTTCCTCGTCATCGGTGATAGCTGGCGCGACGCGGTGGAGTCCGAGACGCGCATCATGCAGGGCTATCTGGCGAATAATCAGAACGCGACCGTCCGGATACGCGTGGCGGGTGAGCGGGCCTGGCTCACCATCAAGGGCATGGCGCGGGGGGCGAGCCGCAGCGAGTACGAATACGCCATCCCCAGCGCCGATGCGGTGGCCATGCTCGCGGAGCTGGCGGTCTCCGCCCCCATCGATAAGGTCCGCTATCGCGTGCGCTGCGGCGCCCATGTCTGGGATCTGGACGTCTTCGCCGGCGAGAATCAGGGGCTGGTGATGGCGGAAGTGGAGTTGGGCCGTGAGGACGAGCCCTTCGACATGCCCGACTGGGCCGGCCGCGAGGTCACCGCCGACGGGCGTTACTACAACGTCAATCTCGCCCGGCATCCGTACCGGCATTGGTGACCCGCAGGTCACACGGCATCGACGCGCCAGCGCGCGGCGGGCGTCCAGCGCGGCCCACCGCCTGCTTCAGTACAGCCGCTCCGGTGCGCCTGAACAGGGCGCGCCTCAGCTGGAGATCATCATGTTAGCCCGGCGGCCGCATCTGTGGCCTGGTGCCCGATCGAAACGGCGAGCCCCAGCGCTGGGTGTGGACTGCTCGGGCGCACCGGCTCAGCGCACGAGATCGACGACGCGCCAGTCCTTGCCCTCGAGTCCGAGCACCACGTGGGTTTCGCTGCCCAGGGGGCCGAGACGGATCACGAAGCGATTCCAGGATTCGAAAAACGCGAAGTCGATGGCGTCGATGAACAGTGCCGGTCGGCTCTCGCTGACGCGCTCGGCGGCTTGGCGCAGACTGTCTTGCACCCATTGCAGCGTGATGGCCTGATCCAGTGCGGCATCGCCCAAGCGTTGCAGGTTGCTCTGCAGCCAGAGCAGTACTTGCCCGGGGCCGGGATCGCCGTGCGGCTCGAAGACCGGCACCGATGCGCTGAGGCGGGCCGCATAGTTGGCCTGGATGGCGGCGAGATCCACAAAGGGCGCCAGGCCCTCGGGCTCGGCGGCGCGCACGGCATCGTCCAGCCTGAAGACGGTGTAGTAGGGCCAGAGGCCATAGGCCAGCACGGCCAGCACCAGCAAGTAGCCCAGAAGGCGAGTCATGGCACGTCACCCGCGCGCAGTGTGCAAGGCCCCTCATTGTAATGCCTCGCAAGCCCGGCGTGCGTGCGCCGTGGTCCTATGAGCGTGCGCCAAACGCTGGCAAGGCGCCGCGCTGCGGCGTTTATAATTCAACGCCGTCTCAGCCGCGGAGTGCCGATGTCAGCGGCCACCACAGTCAGACCCGCCCACGCTCGCACGCGGGTTGTCGCCAATCCGGTGGCGCTGCGTGCACCAGCGGCCGAGGGCGCGGTGGAGCGCCACGCGTGAGCAGCGCAGCCACCGACGGCCTGGAGATTTACCTGGTGGGCGGCGCGGTCCGCGATCGGCTGCTGTGCCTGCCGGTGGACGAGTCCGATTATGTCGTCGTCGGTGCCACTGCGCAGGCGATGCGCCGGCGCGGCTTCACACAGGTGGGCAAGGACTTCCCGGTCTTCCTGCACCCGGAGACCAAGGATGAGTACGCCCTCGCACGCACCGAGCGTAAACGCGCACCGGGTTATCACGGCTTCGATGTCCATGCCGCGCCTGAGGTGACGCTCGAGCAGGATCTGGCGCGTCGGGATCTCACCATCAATGCCCTCGCCGAGGACTGGGACGGGCGCATCATCGATCCCTTCGGTGGCGTCTCGGATCTCAAGGCGCGGGTGCTGCGTCACGTCTCCACGGCCTTCGCCGAGGACCCGGTGCGGATTTTGCGTGTCGCCCGCTTCTCGGCGCGCTTCGCCGAGCTGGGTTTCCGTGTCGCCGACGAGACCATGGCACTGATGCGCGAGATGGTCGCCGCCGGCGAGGTGGATGCGCTGGTGCCGGAGCGCGTCTGGCAGGAAATGGCCAAGGCGCTGTCGGAGTCCAAGCCGTCGCGGTTTTTCCGTGTGTTGCGCGACTGCGGGGCACTGGCACGGCTGCTGCCCGAGCTGGATCGGCTCTGGGGCGTACCGCAGCCCGCAGGCTCGCACCCGGAGATCGACGCCGGCGAGCACGCCATGCTGGTGGTGGATATGGCGGCGCGGCTGTCGGATGCGCTCGAGGTGCGCTTCGCCGCGCTCTGCCACGACCTCGGCAAGGCGACCACACCGGCGGCGCAATGGCCCCACCACCGCGGCCACGAGGCGCGCAGTGTGGCGCTGGTGGGCGATGTCTGTGCGCGGCTCAGGGTGCCCAAGCGCTTCTGCGAGCTGGCGCGGCTGACCGCCCGCTATCACGGCCAGGTGCATCGCGCGCACGCCCTTGCGCCTGCGACCCTGCTCGGTCTGTTCGAGGCCGCGGATTTGTTCCGACGCCCGCGCCGGCTGGAGCAAATGCTGCTGGCCTGCGAGGCCGACTATCGCGGGCGCACCGGCTTCGAGGAGCGCACCTACGCCCAGGGCGAGCTGATACGCCGTTGTGCCCGCGCCGTGCGCCAGGTGAACGAGCGCGCCGTCGCCGCGGCGACGACGACACGTCAGGATATCCCCGAAGCCATCCGCCGCGCCCGGCTCGCGGCCATTGCGCAGACCTGCCGTCGTCCGGGCGGTAGCGTTGGCGGCGCCTGAGGCTTGCGGAGGTAATGACGGCCATGTGGGGCATCGCCGAGCGCTATTTCCTCACCGAGATCGTCAAGGTCTTCGGGGCCATCATGGCGACGCTTGTGCTGGTGGTGGCGAGCATGCTCCTGCTGCGCACGCTCGAGCAGGTGAACATCGGCAATCTGCGCGCCGGGCTGGTGCTGCACTTCCTGGGGCTGCAGCTGCTGCGTGATACGGCGACGCTGCTGGCTCCAGCGGCCTTCCTTGCGGTGTTGATGGCGCTCGGGCGCATGGCCCGCGACAGCGAGCTCATCGCCTTCTCAGCGGGCGGGCTGCGTCCGTTGCGGCTGTTGTGGGCCGTGCTCTTGTTCGCGCTGCCGGTGGCACTGGTGACGGCCTGGTTCGCGTTGGTGCTGAAGCCCTATGCCTCGGCACAGATCCAGCTCATCGAGTCGCGCAAGGACGACGAGGCCACGCGCATCAGCGGCTTGCAGGCCGGGCGCTTTTACCAGCAAAGCGACGGCGCCGTGACCTTCTATGCGGCGGACATGGACAGCGGCGGTCGCTTCACGGGGGTGTTCGTGCAGGATCGTCGCAGCGATCCGCCACGTATCGTGCTCGCCGAGCGCGGCGCCTATCGCGAGTCTGCCATGGCCGGGGAGCAGGCGGTGGTGCTGGAGCAGGGGCGACGCTTCGACGGCACCCCCGGAGATGCCGCCTACACGTTGGTCGACTTTGCGCGGCTGACGTACTACATCAGCGGCGCGGGCGCCGGCCAGGCGGGGCGCTGGCGCCGTGCGGCGACGCCGACGGCGGCGCTGCTCACGTCGGCGGATATCCGTGATCGTGCGGAGCTGGAGCATCGCCTGAGCGCCGCTGTGGGTGTCATCGTCCTCGGCCTGCTCGCGGTGCCGCTGACACAATTGTCGCCGCGACAGCGCAGCGGTGGGCGGCTCGCGCTCGCGCTTCTGGCGTACTTTGCGTTCTTCAACGGCCAGCGTCTCGCCGAAGAATGGATGACCGGGGGGGTGACGCCACCCTGGCTGGGCCTGCTGTGGTATCAGGCCGCCATCGTTGCCATCGTCTTCATCGCTTTACTGCCGGGCAGCGGCCCCTGGCGCCGGCTCCTGGCGCGGCTGCGCGGGCGCTGAGCAACCGCAGGGCCGTGCACGGCCCTCATGCCAGGCGGGGTGGGGCATCGGCGACGGCGATATCCAATAATTTCGGCGACGCCATGCCGTCTGCGCGCTCGCTGGCCTCGTCGATGGCGAGGCGCAGGGCGGTGGCCAGGGTCAGGGCCTGCACGGCGTCGGCGTTGGTGGTGTCACCGTCGGCGCAGAACTCGTCCACGATGCCAAGAACCCGGTGCAACAGTAGCGCGACGTCTTCGGCGTTGTCGGTGGCGGGATGTAGCGGTAACTCGAGGTCGAAGCCGACGGAGGTGTCGGTTGCAAGCGTGTGCTGGGCCATGGTCTTCGCTCCTGTTCGTGATCGTCGCGCTTGACTGGGCGCTTGTTTCGGCTAAAAGGCTGTTCAAAACTTGGACGCGCCCGAGTCGACTCCATTTCAAATGGACGGTGGCGGCGTCGTCCATGGCAGTCGGCCGATGTCAGGCCGATATGTCCAGGCATTGTCAAACCTTGGATGTCACTCTAGGCTGCCACCGGCCTTCTGTCAATAAAATGTTCAAATATGATATGGACAAAACATTAACATACGGGGCCCGCCTGTGACCGATACGAACGCACCCGCCGTCGGCCAGACCTATCGCATCGGTGCCGTGGCGCGGCTGACGGGGATTCCGCCGGATACCCTGCGCGTCTGGGAGCGCCGCTACGCCGTGGTCACCCCGGTGCGCTCGGAGGCGGGCACGCGCCTCTATCATGCCGAGGACGTGAGCCGCCTCAACCTGATCAAGCGCCTGGTGGACAACGGCGACGCCATCAGCCATGTCGCGCGGCTGTCGCTGGAGCATCTGCGCCAGCGCGCCCAGGGGCTGGACAGGCCGGCGCCGGCGTCGCAGGAAGCCCATCCGTGCCGCGTGGCTGTGCTGGGACCGTCGCTGCCCGTGATGATTCAGACTGAGCCGTGTCGGGACCAGGACCAGACGGAGGCACAGGTCCAGTTCGTCGGCCTCTACACCGAAGAGTCGGTGTTCCGCGACCAGGTGGGCGGACTCGGCCTGGATTTGTTGGTGCTGGAGTGTCCGACCATCCATGATGACCAGCTGCGCCCGCTCGCCGATCTGGCGGCGCGCAGCGGGGCACCGCGCACGCTTGTGATCTACAACTATGCGAGCCGCGAGGTGGTGAGCCGTCTCGAGGCGCAGCACATGCTCGCCAAGCGAGCGCCGGTGAATGCCGATGAGCTGCGGCGCTGGTGCGGCGCCATGCATGTGGCGGGCGGCGGCGGCTCGGCGGCGCTACTCGCGGACTTCGATCTCAGTGCGCCGCCGCCGCCGCGCCTCTACGATGCCGCGGCCTTGTCGCGCATCGCCGCGGCGTCGCCGACGGTCAAGTGCGAATGCCCCCACCATCTGGTGCAGCTGGTTTCGAGTCTTGTGGCCTTCGAGACGTACTCCCGCGAATGCGAGCACCGCAATGCGGACGACGCCGCCCTGCACGCCTTCCTGCATGCTGCCACCGCACAGGCCCGCGCCACCATGGAGGCGGCGCTCGCCCGGGTGGTGGAGGCGGAGGGCATCGATGTTTGACCACGTCGGCGAGGGATGCCGCCGCGTCGGCGTCTCGGGGTCGCTCGGCGGCCCGCCGCGCCGCAATCGCCGATGCGGACCCGAATGTCTGATCACAGACTGATAACATCCAATCCCAGCGCCGCCAGCCAAGACCATCTGTCATGATCTCTCTTCTCGATTACGGTGCGGGCAACGTCCGCAGTCTGCGCAACGCCATCACCCGCCTCGGCTACGAGGTCAGGGATGTGCGCGCGCCCGAAGACATCCTCGCCGCCGAGCGCCTGTTGTTTCCCGGCGTCGGCGCCTTCGGCGCCGCCATGGCGCGGTTGCGGGACCAGGGCTTCGTCGAGCCGTTGCTGGATTACCTGCGGGCGGATCGGCCCTTTCTGGGCATCTGCATCGGGCTCCAATGTCTGTTCGAAGGTAGTGACGAGTCGCCGGAGGTCGCCGGCCTCGGGCTGATTCCGGGCCGCGTGGCGCGCTTCCCGTCGCAGGCGCTGTCGGTGCCGCACATGGGCTGGAACGGCGTTCGGGTTTGCCGTGATGCCGAGCTCTTCGCGGGGCTGACGGCGGATCGCTTCTACTTCGTGCACTCCTATTGTGCCCGGCCGGACGCCGCCAATGCGGATTGGCTCCTGGCGGAGACCGACTATGGCGACGCATTCGTGTCCGCCGTCCAGCACGGGCAGGTGATCGCGGTGCAGTTCCACCCCGAAAAGAGCGGGCCCGCCGGGCTCGCCTTCCTGCAACGCTTTCTCACGGGCACCGTCGCCGTGGCACCGGCCTTTGCGCCGCGCATCCTCTCGGCGCCTGAAGCCGCCAAGACACCGCATCCGCCGGCGCCGCCAACCCGGCTCGCCAAGCGTGTGATCGCGTGTCTGGATGTGCGTAGTAACGACGCCGGCGATCTGGTGGTCACCAAGGGCGATCAGTACGACGTGCGCGAGGGCGGGGAAGTACGCAACCTGGGCAAGCCGGTGGAGCTGGCGGCACGCTACTATGCGGAGGGCGCCGATGAGATCACCTTCCTCAATATCACCGCCTTCCGCGACTTTCCGCTGCGCGACCAGCCCATGCTGGAAGTCCTGCGGCGCACCTCCGAGCAGGTGTTCGTGCCACTGACCATCGGCGGCGGCATCCGCGCCTTCACCGATGCCGACGGCAACAGCTACAGCGCCCTGGACATCGCCGACGAGTACTTCCGCTCCGGCGCCGACAAGATCTCCATCGGCTCGGATGCCGTCTACACCGTGGAGCAGGTGCGTGCCCGGGGCGCCGACGGCGGCAGCGCCATCGAGCAGATCGCCGCGCGCTACGGCAATCAGGCGGTGGTGATCTCCGTGGACCCGAGGCGGGTCTACGTGAGCGGCCCCGAGGCCACCGAGCGCCCCGTCATCGAAACCGCCCACCCGGGCCCGAACGGCGAGCGCTTCTGCTGGTTCCAATGCACCGTCAGCGGCGGCCGCGAGGGCCGCGATGTGGATGCGGTGGAGCTGGCCCGGACCTGCGAGGCCCTCGGCGCCGGCGAGATCCTGCTGAACAGCATCGACCGCGATGGCTCCGGCTCGGGCTTCGATCTGGAGCTGGTGGCCGCCGTGCGCGCCGCCGTGCGCATCCCGGTCATCGCCTCGAGCGGCGCCGGGATCCCCGAACACTTCGTCGAGGTCTTCACCGCCACCGGTGCCGATGCCGCCCTGGCGGCGGGGATCTTCCATCGCCGGGAGGTGCCCATTGCGGACGTGAAGACGGCGCTCGCCGAGGCCGACATCCCGGTGCGAATCGTCTGATGGACGCAGGGCCCCGTCGGTGCCCGGCTCCCGCGCGCAGGCGCCGGCACGCGCCGGCGGCGGCCCTGGCGCTCTGCGCCGCCCTGCTGTTGGCGGGCTGCGCCGGCTTCGGACTCGAGCCCGAGCAGCCGGCGGCGACACGACCCGCCGGCATGGATCGCGACGAGCTGCTGACCACCATCGCCACCTGTCACCTGCGCCGCGTCGTGCAGAACGATGACCGCGGCGCCACCGACGCCGCGGTCATCGCCGCCGTGGAGCGCTACGACTTTACGGTGGAAGAGATGGTGCAGCGCGCCAACGCCCTGACCGTCGCCGCCGTCAGCGATGCGGAGGCGCGGGATGCATTGCGACGCTTGGCGCGCAACGCCTGCGAGCAGCTCGCCGCGCTCACCGACGCCGCCTCCGGACTGGTCCGGTTCGATGCCGCCGGTAACATCGGAAACACCTGGGTCGTGGTCAATGGCGAAATCCAGGAAGGCTTCGCCGATGAGGTCATCGACAAGCTGCGCAGCGAGAAGGCGGTTGGCCTGCTCATCTCGAGCCCCGGCGGCTCGCTCTTCGAGGCCCGGCGGCTGGGGCGCTACCTGCGCCAGAACGGTCTCAGGGTTGGCGTGCAGGATGTGTGCACATCGGCCTGTGTCGACGTGCTCGCCGGCGGCATCGAGCGCTACGTGACCCGCAGCGCCAAGCTCGGCATTCATCAGAGCAAGGTGCCCAAGCACCTGAGCAGCCACGAGGGTGGGCAGCTGTCGGTGGTGGCGGCGGCGCTCTACCTGCGCGAAATGGGCATCGACGACACCGTCGCGCTGGCGGCGGCCTCCGTTCCCAACGATCGCATGTACTGGATTCCCGTCGCCGAGGCCCTGGAGACGGGTCTCGCCACCAAGCTGGTGGATGCGTTCTAAAGGGCGCGCCTGCGTCGGGCGTCGACGCCAGCGGGCCAACAACACAGGCGATGCGGTACAGGTGATACGCGCGCGTGATCAGCGCTGCCCAGGAGGCACGGCCCTGGTCGGCGTCGGCAGCGACCGTCGCCGTGAGCGGGTGCGGGCACGGGTGGCGAGCAGGCCGGCGGCGGCGATGAGCAGGGTGCCCGTGATGGTGGCCAGCGTCAGCGGCTCGTCCCAGAGCAGCCAGCCGTAGGCGGCCCCGAAGACGACGGCGGAGTAGCCGAACACGCCCATGCGCGACGCCGGCGCCAGCGACAGGCCCCGGGTCAGCGCCAGCTGGCCCAGGGTCGCGGCGATGGCAATGGCGACGAGGCCTGCCGCCGCCGGCCAGGACGGCGTCTGCCAGCTCCAGGTCAGCGGTACCGCCGAAATGGCGGCGGCGATGAGGGCGAAGTAAAAAACGATACGCGTCGGCGGCTCGGTGCGCGAGAGTCGCCGCACCGTCACCTTGGCCAGGGCCGCGAGGACACCGCCCATGAGCCCGATCAGCGCCACCGGCGAGACACTGATGCCGCTGTCTGTCACCCCCGGGTCGAGGATCACGGCGACGCCCGCGAAACCGATGCCGAGCGCCAACGCCAGCGTCGGCGTCACCCGCTCGTGCAGCCAAAGCACGGCGATCAGGGGCATGAAAATCGGCGCGGTGAGCTTCAGCAACATGGCCTCAGCCAGCGGCATGGCGGCGATGGCGTAGAAAAAGCAATACATGGCGGCGACGCCGGCCCCCGCACGCAGCAGGTGCAAGCCCGGCACCGAGGTTGCCAGCGTGCCCACGCCGCGATGCGCGAGCCATGGCAGCAGCAACAACAGCCCCAGGATGTTGCGGGCAAAGACGATCATGGTGTTATCCAGCTCCGTGGATACCAGACGGATGCCGACACCCATGCTCGCAAAGCACAGCTCGCCGAGCACGATGAAGACCGCACCGCGAACCAGCAAGTGGGGCCCATCAGGCATGGCGGGCACGACGCGCGCGGTTATGTTGTTCAAGAACAACAGTTGTAAGGTGCGCAAGTGCCATGAGTACGATAGAAAGCCTTTTTAGGTAAACGGCTTACAGGAAAGGCCCGAATACCGTGATGCAAGAAAACCGAAAAGATCGAAAAAGTTGCACGAATGCCGCGAACTTTGGCTAAACTATTGGCGCCGATGCCTGTATCTCGCCCAGTATGCGCGCCGCTGCGTTCATGCCCACCGGCGAGCGTCACACTGCAACAGGGCACTTGCAGCAGCGCTCACCACTACCTATTTTGACACCACGCAACATTTTGGGAGTCTAAGATGCGATATCTCACCACCCTGCGGACCCTGGCGCTGGCACTGCCGGCGACCGCCGCCCTCAGCTTCGGCGCCGTCGCCCAGGAGCCCGAGGAGACCTTCTGGTACGCCGCCGGCGACCCGGCCGCACCGGAGGGCCAGCTTTGGGCCACGAGCTACGGCGAGTGCTGGCAGTCGACGCCGCCCGACGGCCCCACCAACCTGCCGCCCTGCCAGGTGATCGAGGTCCGTGATCCGCTGGTGCTGCGCATCCAGTTTGCGCTGGACCGCTACGGCCTGAACGATATCCTCAACCCCTCGGTCCTGGCGGCTCTGGACGACTATATCCAGGACGTCAAGGACTCGCCGCACCAGGAGCGTCTGGTCATCGGCGGCTTCACCGACAAGCTCGGCACCTTCGACTACAACCTGGTGCTGAGCGAGAACCGCGCCAACACCATCCGCGAATACATGATCGACCAGGGCATCCCCCCGGGTGACATCGCCCGCGTCACCGGCTACTCCTGGGATGTGCCCCCCGAGTTCCAGGTCGGTGATCTGGGTCCGCTCGAGAACAACCCGCTGCGCCGCCGCGTGGTGGTGCTCGAGGTACCCGAGGCGATGTAGCGGGCCTGAGGCCGGCGGCGCAGGCCGGCAGCCATGCCCCAGCAGCCCGCCGCAGGCCCTGCGGCGGGCTTTTTTGTGTCTGCTACTGTGCTGAAGGCCGTGGCATCACGCGTGCGCACCCGGCGCTTCGGCGCGCATCAGACGGCCCGCGCCTGCTCCGCGGCGTTGCCGAGGTAGCGGGCAGGGGTGAGGGCCTTGAGCTCGGCCTTGGCGTGCCCGGGAATGGCGAGCTGCTCGATGAAGGCGGCGAGGGCATCCGCACCAATGCGCCGCCCGCGGGTGAGCGCCTTGAGCTTTTCGTAGGGCTGCTGGACGCCGTAGCGGCGCATCACGGTCTGGATGGGCTCGGCGAGCACCTCCCAGTTGGCATCCAGGTCCGCGGCCAGGCGCGCGGGGTCCGCCTCCAGTTTGCCGATGCCCTTCTGCGCGGACTGCAGGGCAATCAGCGTGTGGGCCAGGCCGACGCCGAGGTTGCGCAGCACCGTGGAGTCCGTGAGGTCCCGCTGCCAGCGCGATACGGGCAGCTTGGCGCCCAGGTGGCCGAGGAGGGCGTTGGCGATGCCCAGGTTGCCCTCGGCGTTCTCGAAATCGATGGGATTGACCTTGTGCGGCATGGTGGACGAGCCGACCTCGCCGGCCACCGTCTTTTGCTTGAAATAGCCAAGGGCGATGTAACCCCAGACGTCGCGGCAGAAGTCCAGCAGCACGGTGTTGAAGCGGGCCTGGGCGTCGAACAGCTCGGCGAGGTAGTCGTGGGGCTCGATCTGGGTGGTGTAGGGGTTCCAGGTGAGGCCCAGGGATTCCACGAAGTCCCGGGCCAGCGCCGGCCAGTCGATCTCGGGGTAGGCGACGCGGTGGGCGTTGTAGTTGCCGACGGCGCCGTTGATCTTGCCGAGCAGGTGGACGCCGGCAACGGCATTGCGCTGGATGCGCAGGCGATGGACCACGTTGGCCATCTCCTTGCCGAGGGTCGTCGGCGACGCCGGCTGACCGTGGGTGCGCGAGAGCATGGGCTGCTCGGCATAGCGATGGGCCAGATCGCGCACGGCGTCGATGACCGCATCCATGGCCGGCAGCAGGACAGCTTCCCGGGCCGCGCGCAGCATCAGCGCATGGGCCAGGTTGTTGATGTCCTCGCTGGTGCAGGCGAAGTGGATGAACTCCGCCAGAGCGGCCAGCTCGGCATCGTCCGCCACCTGCGCCTTCAGGAAGTATTCAACTGCCTTCACGTCGTGGTTGGTGGTGCGCTCGATGGCCTTTACCCGGCCGGCGTCGTCCACGGAGAACGCCTCGACGATGGCATCGAGGCGCTCCCGCGCGGCGGGCGAGAGCGCGGGCACCTCGGCGATGCCCGGATGCGCCGCCAGCGCCTGCAGCCAGCGCACCTCCACCAGCACCCGGTGGTGGATCAGGCCGTATTCGCTCGCCAGCGGCCGCAGGGCCTCGGTCTTGTTGCCGTAGCGCCCGTCGATGGGGGAGATGGCGGTGAGGGTGGAGAGGTCCATGGCGGTGGCCTAGGCGGCGAGCTTGCGCAGCACGTAATGCAGGATGCCGCCGTGCTGGTAGTACTCCACCTCGTTGGGGGTGTCGATGCGCACCCGGGCCTGGAACTGCTTGCCGCCGCCATCTGTGCCGGTGGCGGTGACGGTGACGGCTTTGGCGCGGCCGTCGTCCAGGCCTTCGATGCTGAAGGACTCATGGCCGGTGAGCCCCAGGGACTCGGCGCTCTCGCCCGGCTGGAACTGCAGCGGCAGCACGCCCATGCACACCAGGTTGGTGCGGTGGATGCGCTCGTAGCTCTCGGCGATGACGGCGCGCACACCCAGCAGCCGCGGCCCCTTGGCCGCCCAGTCCCGTGAGGAGCCGGAGCCATATTCCTTGCCGGCGATGACGATGGCCGGCACGCCGTCGGCCTGATAGCGCATGGCGGCGTCATAGATGGACATCGGCTCGCCCGAGGGCTGATGCAGGGTCACGCCGCCCTCGGTGCCCAGCGCCATCTTGTTGCGCAGGCGAATGTTGGCGAAGGTGCCGCGCATCATCACCTGGTGGTTGCCGCGGCGCGAGCCGTAGGAGTTGAAGTCCGCGGGCTGCACGCCGTGCTCCATCAGGTAGCGCCCGGCGGGGCTGTCCGCCTTGATGTTGCCGGCGGGGGAGATGTGGTCGGTGGTGACCGAGTCGCCGAGCAGCGCCAGGCAGCGGGCGCCGGTGATGGCGGCCACCGGCTCGGGCGCCATGGTGATGCCCTGGAAGTAGGGCGGCTCTTGCACATAGGTGCTGCTCGCATCCCAGGCGAAGGTCTTGCCGGCGGGCGCCGCGAGAGCCTGCCAGCGGGCATCGCCCTTGAACACATCGGCATAGGTCTGGACGTAGTCGTCACGGCCCAGGAAGCTCGCCACCGTGTCCGCCACCTCGCCCTGGGTGGGCCAGATGTCGCGCAGATATACCGGCTTGCCGTCCTGGTCCGTGGCCAGCGGATCATTGTACGGGTCGAAGTCCATGCGCCCGGCGATGGCGTAGGCCACCACCAGCGGCGGCGAGGCCAGGTAGTTCATGCGCACCTCGGCGTGCACCCGGCCCTCGAAGTTGCGGTTGCCGGAGAGCACGGACGCCACCGTCAGGTCGCCGTCGGCGATGGCCTTGGAGACCTCCGGTCGCAGCGGCCCGGAGTTGCCGATGCAGGTGGTGCAGCCGTAGCCCACCACGTGGAAGCCCAGGGCCTTCAGCGGTTCCATGAGCCCGGCGTCTTCCAGATACTTGGTCACCACCATGGAGCCCGGACCCAGCGAGGTCTTGACCCAGGGCGGCACGCTCAAGCCCCGCGCCACGGCCTTCTTCGCCACCAGCCCGGCGCCGAGCATGACACTCGGGTTGGAGGTGTTGGTGCAGGAGGTGATGGCGGCGATGACCACGGCGCCGTCGCCGAGCGCCACGTCCTGGCCGTCCATGGTGGTCTGCACGCCCGGGTTGCTCTCCACGCCGCGCTCGGCGTTGACCCCCTTGAGCGCCGCCTCGAAGCCCGCCTTCACGTCGGTGAGCGCCACGCGGTCCTGCGGGCGCTTGGGCCCGGCGAGGCTCGGCACGACGTTGCCGATGTCCAGCGCCAGGGTCTCGCTGTAGTCCGCCTCCAGGCTGCCGTCGGCGTCGAACATGCCCTGGGCCTTGGCGTAGGCCTCCACCAGTGCGACCTGCTCGTCGCTGCGGCCCGTCAGGCGCAGAAAGTCGAGCGTTTCGTCGTCGATGGGGAAGAGACCGCAGGTGGCGCCGTATTCCGGGCCCATGTTGGCGATGGTGGTGCGATCGCCCATGGGCAGTGTCTTCACCGCCGGTCCGTAGAACTCCACGAACTTGCCCACCACGCCGTGCTTGCGCAGCATTTCCACGATGGTCAGCACCAGGTCCGTGGCCGTGGCGCCCTCGGGCAGCTTACCGGTGAGCTTCACGCCCACCACCTTCGGGATCAGCATGGACACCGGCTGGCCCAGCATGGAGGCCTCGGCCTCGATGCCGCCCACGCCCCAGCCGAGCACACCGACGCCGTTGATCATGGTGGTGTGGCTATCGGTGCCCACCAGCGTATCCGGGTAGGCCTGGAGCACGCCGTCGTGCTCGCGGCCGAAGACGACGCGGGCCAGGTATTCCACGTTCACCTGGTGCACGATGCCCGTGTCCGGCGGCACCACTTTGAAGTTGTCGAAGGCCTGCTGGCCCCACTTCAGGAATTGGTAGCGCTCCTTGTTACGGGAGAACTCCAGCTCCGCGTTCAGCCCCAGCGCCGCGTCGGAGCCGTATTTGTCCACCTGCACCGAATGGTCGATGACCAGCTCCGCCGGCTGCAGCGGGTTGATCTTGTCCGGGTCGC
>AACY020183682.1_pt1 | contig 22342 bp, 31 predicted proteins | sample 267378 | NCBI WGS metagenome assembly AACY02 (sample SAMN02954345, study PRJNA13694) | marine metagenome | biome: aquatic; feature: ocean; material: water; isolation source: isolated as part of a large dataset composed predominantly from surface... | reverse complement strand
TTAGTACAATATCTAAATTATAATTTTCAAAGTGTTTTAGTCCATTTTTTACAATTTTAGGAGCGTCTTTGTTGTTTTCATCTCCATAAACTTCAACACCGGATTTTTCACAGTTTGTTTTTAGCTGGACTAGTGCACCAGGTCGATAAGTATCAGCACCAATGACTCCTACCTTGTAACCCTGTTTGGTGAGAAACTTTGCTAATTTACCTGTAACAGTAGTTTTTCCACTGCCTTGGATGCCAAGCATGAGTACTTTGTTTAGCTTGCCTGCTTTGAATTCAAAATTATTTTCTTTTCCAAGTAATCCAGCTAGCTCATCATATAGAATTTTGATAATGTGATCCTTGCGTGAAAGTCCTGGAGGAGGGTTTTCATTAATGGAGCGTTGCTTAAGATTTTCAGCAATTCTTAGGGCTAGATCAATTTTGACATCAGCTGCTAGTAGAGACTTTAAGACATCATTTGCTAGTTGTTTGATTAGTTCCTCATCAATACCAGAAGAGCTTACAATTTTTTTAATAGCCGCACGAAGGCCTGTCTTGAGATTATCTAGCATTATTGATCAACTCTGTCTCCAATATTTCAAATCTTCCTCTGTATCCATCCCAAAATTTTCTAGATTCGATAATTTTAATCGGGTTAGAGAATAGCGGACTGTTTATGACAAATGTTTCTGCCTCACCACCCTCAAAACTCAAATTAAATTTTGATTTTTCAGATTTTTGTATTAATTCTGCAAGATTATCTTTGGTGATTATTTTTCCAATCCAAGATTCGTCCAATCCATCACATGAAATAGAAGATATTAGAAATTCAAATCCTGAATCAAGCAATTCTTGCATATACAGTTTTTGATCCTTTTTCCAAAGCGGCGATATTACTTTTAGTTCTAAATCATGTGCTACTTTTTCAAATTTGTTTTTTTGAAATTCAGAGAGAATACCACCATGAACAATGCCCTCAATGAGGTATTCTTTTTTTGCTCGAGATAATCCTTGTTTAATTATCTCTATTTCATTTTGAGTATCATCAGATTTTGACTCTAAGAAAATTTGTGGGATTTTCATTGCCAATGCTTGCATTTTTGTTGCCTTGATATTTGGATGATGTAGCAAGTGACTTTCTGCAGACATTGCAATTATAGTGATTAGACATTTTACATCATGACCCATTTTTTTGGCCTGAAAAATCGCATATGTGCTATCTTTTCCACCAGAGAATAAAACTGCCAGATTCACAAAAACAATACAGTCAATTGGATATTAGAGTCCTTCAACACTCATAATCGTCATCAACAATCAGATGGCTTTTCCGACCTATCATCAGGACTATTTTTAGAATTATATCTGCAATATTATTTCTTAACTCTTTATTCGCATGACCTTTGTGCGGTCCATGACTTTCCAATATTCAACCATTTGTCCTTGCTCTAGTTTTCCTTGAACCTCATCATCAATCATCTGAACGTCTATAGTCTCAAATGTTTCACTGTCCATTAACTGAACTTGTTCTCCAGTAATAGAGATTATTTGTCCAGAGCGCTTGTCAATTAATGGTACATGAACTTGCATTGAGACAGGACTTACATGTGGTCTTTTCTGTCCATCAAAAATTCCAACACCCACAATCCTTGCTTTTGCGGCACCGTGTTTTCCCGGTTTACTAGTATCATATTCAATAATTCTACATGGTTCACCAGAAGGCTGATCAGAAACTGGCAAAAGAATGTATGAACCAATTTTTAATGATCCAAGTTCTGCTGGCTTGCTCATAGTGAGACCATTTTATGGTCATTATTTAATATTTATGAAGTTCACTTTAATTTTTCTAAAATTGAAAAACCAACAAGATTATTCATTGTGATACCCTTTCTACAAACATTTCTTCTAGTTTGCTCACAGTGTTTGTTTATACTCTGATGGCCTTTATGGCTAGAAACCTCTAGTACAACGATATTATCCTTGTAAGGAAACGTAAATTTTGGCGGCTCTGATGAAATAGAAGACATTTTTCCCGTTGTTGCTTTGCTTACAAGTTCATTTTTTGATACTACCAAAGCGAGATCTGATATATCATCGTCGGATTTTGAATATTCAAGATAATACACAGAAACAAAATTCATTTTTTCATCTAAATTACGTTCAAAAAGCTCCTTGCTAGTATTAAAGACAAAGGCCATTTTTTCTTGAGGATTCTTTTCTAGTTCTGTGGAAATTTTCTCATCATTTTGAAATTTCGCTAATAGATAGTGATTGGCATATGACGGAAAGTAAGGTTTGCTATCATCTGAGAAAGTTGCCGTGACAAAATACATGCTATCTATGTTTTTTGATCGTTGCCAAGAATCTTTGATTTCTATAGATTGGTGATCATGCGTATATGCTACACATGCATAACCATCTGAAGTTACCTCAGACACAAAAAAACACTCTCCAGATATTATTTAACAGTTTTTTGATCGTCTTAAACAGAAAATCAATATTTTCTTTGAAATTTTTTGAAATTCTATCAATACCTATTTAATAGAAACATTAGCGAATTTTTTTGTCCCAGCCTAGCTCAGCCTGGTAGAGCTTCCGGCTGTAGTGGTTGGCCATCGGCTAACTGAAAATCACAGCCTACTAGGCACACAGATACCGGAGTGTCGAAGGTTCAATTCCTTCGGCTGGGACTACACTCCTTATTTTCTAGTTTAGATTATTATCCAAGTTATTTGGAACTAATTCTATGGAAAAACCAAAGTTTTGTACATCAATTGCATGCATGGATGGAAGAATACAAATTCCAATAATGACTTGGCTAAAGAAAAATCATAATGTCGATTATGTTGATACAATTACAGAGCCAGGTATGGACAAACTATTTCGTAATCCAAATAAGATCGAAGAGATCAAGTCCAAGGCATTAATTTCAGTAAATGCACATGGTTCAAAGATAATCATTGTGTCAGGACACCATGATTGTGCAGGAAATCCAGTAACAAAACAAGAGCACATTATTCAGATTAGAGAGGCCGTATCCATCATTGAATCATGGAATCTATCAGTTAAAGTAATTGGTGGATGGATTAACGAAAAGTGGGAATTAGAAATATTATAAAATTTTTAATTTTTTGAGAATAATTTGTCACAATGTCAAAAGTATTTACAATATTGAATAATCAACATATTATAAAATGATTTTAAATATTTCTTATTTCATTATTCATACTTAACATTGTTAATCATTAACTAAATACTTAATTGACAGATAAAACATGTTTGTCAAAACAAAAAAAAGTTCCAAAGATTAGAAAAAAGGCAATATTTGTAATTCTAGGTTTTATTGCTTTAGGTTCTATTAGCGGATATGCTTGGATAAATTCAATGATTCCAGTAAATGGTAGTGGTCCAGTATTTGGATTTGGTGAAAATATTGTAATTACGACAAAACATAGTGAGCAGGGTTTTGTATTTGCATCACAAACAAGCGGTAAAAAAAGCATAGGCCCAATGCATATATCACCAGCAATTCAGCTCTCAAAAGGACAGCTAGCAACTGTGCGCATCATGAATGAAGATAAAACATCAAAACACAATTTCAACATAGACGAATTCAATGTACACGGCCATGATTTGGGATATTTTGAGACTCAATCAATAACATTCATTGCTGACAAGGTTGGAACTTTCCACTATCATTGTACAATTCATCCAGAAATGAATGGAGAGCTCATCATAGAGTAATTATTCAAGAGAATTATACTGATGAATATGTCAAGCTCGGAAGATTCTAAACGATTCAGTGTGGTTGAGATTATAGAAAGTTTCATCACCAAAATCAACAGAATTCAGAAAACTCTTGTAGGAATTTCCATATCTTCTTTGATACTAGCACCTATGGCAATTGGTTTATCAATTTATTTGATTTTACATCCTCACTTCTTTTTCATTTTAGATGAATATGATGAATTTGGTCTCTTTCTTGGTATTTCATTATCAGTAATTATCGGAGTATCAATTACATGGTTTGCTCTAGGTATTCGTCAATATTCAATGTTAAAATCTTGGAATGCAAAATATTCTAATTATATTCAAAAAAAAGAGCGTGTAGATAAGACAATTTCTTCAGAGTTTAGTCTAGACGAGGATCAAGAACCGTAAATTATTTTTCGCTAGAATCAACAGGTTTTCTGGGAAATAGTTCTTCGTAAGGCTCTATTATCATCCTACAAAAATCCAAACCTTTGGCAGTAGCTTTGTAAACTGTGATTACTCTCTTGCCATCTTCGACCATAGATTTTGATATGAATCCTTTATCTTCAAGACTATCCAAAATGTATTTGTGTTTTTTTAGATTAAGGCCGCTATAACTTACAAGGGTTGTTTGATTAAGCGAGCCATATTCAGCAAGTAAACTAATGATATCCTTTATGATGTAGATTTTTTCTCGATAAATTTTATTAGTCAATGATTAAAAATTATAATTGAAGTAAATAACCTCTCAGATTTTAGTATCTTTGTTTACTCTTTTCTAACCCTGTGAAAAGGTCACAATATGAAAAAGTCTCTCAATATTCGCATGATTTAGATTAACAGAAAACCACATATGCAAATAATCAGATATTAAACAAACGAGTCAACTTGGTTAACTAGACATTATAAGCCACAAATTCAGTATATTCTCATGCCAATCAAGTTTGTCTGTAGAGACTATGGATTTGATTGTGAATTTGAAACAACATCAACCGATGTTTCAGGTGCTATTGAGCAATATAGTAAACATTCTACTGATGAACACGGAATAGAATATTCCAAAGAAGCCCTAATGCAATTCATAAATAGAAAAGGATGATTTAGAAAATTTTTAAAATTTATTTTGGCATATTCATATTTTCAATAAAAAAATTCTAAAATTCTCAGATGAATAGTTTAATCAAATACATTGCTGCATAAGACATTACTGCACTTGCAGGAATTGTAATTATCCAAGCCCAAACGATCCTTTTTCCAATTCCCCATCTAACTGCAGTAAATCTTCTAACAGAGCCAGCACCCATTATCGAGCCGGAAATACCATGAGTTGTGCTAGCTGGAATTCCAGCATGTGCAAGTACTGCAAGAATTGTTGCACCACCAGTTTCTGCAGCAAATCCTTGATATGGTTTGAGTTGTGTGATTTTGACTGCCATGGTTTTAACAATTCTCCAACCTCCAAAGAAAGTTCCTAGTCCAATTGCAGCAGCTGCCATTATAATTACATAAAATGGAATCTCAAAACTAGACGTAATACCTTGCGTAAATAAAATCAGAGCAATTATTCCCATTGTTTTTTGTCCATCATTTGCTCCATGCGTCAGAGAAAAATATGTAGACGAGACTAGTTGGAGTCGTCCGAATATAGAGTTGACCTTACCAGGTCTTTTCTTTGCAAATAGGGTAATTATCAGGGTTGCAAGACCAAAGGCGACAATAAAACCTACTACTGGTGATACAATGATTCCCACAAGAACTTTTTCCAGTCCTCCAAAAATTATTGCGTTTGTTCCAGCACCAGCAATTCCTGAACCAATAATACCACCAATTAATGCGTGGCTACTCGATGATGGAAATCCCCAAATCCAAGTAATCAGATTCCAAATAATTGCGCCAACTAGTGCTCCAATTACGATATGAATCGTTACAAACTCGGGATTAATTATTCCCTTTCCAATTGTGGTTGCTACTGCTACACCAAACAAAAACGGCCCTACAAAATTTGCGGTGGCGGCAAGACTTACTGCTTGAAGCGGTTTGAGAATTCGTGTCCCAACAACAGTTGCAATTGAATTGGCTGCATCATGAAAACCATTGATAAAATCAAAAAATAATGCTGCCAGTATTGCAGTTATTGCAAGCTCATACATGGTTACGTGTACTTGAGAACAATGTCTTCAATTACGTCAGCAACATCAAGACATCGATCAGATGCAGACTCGATTGCTTCATAGATATCTTTGAGTTTGATTATAGTTATCGCATCACTAGTTTCAAATAATTTACCAACTGCTGTTCTGTACAATTCATCTATGTTATGTTCAATGTCGCTGATTTTTCGACAATGTTCAATTAAAGATTTGTCTGCTTTGACTTCTTTAAGCCGAGATATTAGAAGCTCGACTTCTTTAATGGCATTTAAAAGCTCTTTAGCAATATCGAGCATGTATGGCGGTGCAGTTTGCACATGATAGCTTTTGATCCTACCAGCAATGCCCTCAATGTAATCAATTACATCATCAGTCTTTGAGGCAATTCTTTGGATGTCTTCTCGGTCAAGTGGAGTTATGAAAGTCTTGTTTAATTCAGCAAAGATAGAACGCGTGAGATCATCGGCTTCTCTCTCTAGTTTTTTGATTTCCTCTTGATAATGTTGACTTTTGTCCATATTTGCAAGCAAATTCACAAGCTGTTCAGCGGTTTCTTTAGCCTTGATAGCTAAATTATCTAAAATGGTTAGAATTTCTTTTTCATTTGATTTTACCCATGATAGCCAAGGTGACATATCATGACTGCAATTTGTATTGCTTTAAACTGTGTGCTACATATTCTATAGTTTGCTATATAGACAGAGATCCTAGCAAAACAATTTTGTATTAATCAATTCAAGTAATTTTATGAAGCGAATTGAAGCAATTGTTCCATCAAATAGGCTTAATTTTGCAGTTGCTGCAATGGAAGAGTTCGGATCTACCGGAATAACAGTCATCGAGGCCAAAGGTAGGGGAAAGGGCACTAGGCCGTCATTGCGTAGTTCTCGCGGCACGAGTACCCAGGTTGCAGAATACAATATTTTGGCCACAGTCATATCAATTGTTGAAGACTCTAAAGTAGAACAAATTGTTAATGCCGTAATGGATGCAGTAAGTACTGGTTCAAGCGGCGACGGAAAGATCTTTATCTCTTCAGTTGATCAAGTTATTGATATTCAAACAAAGAAAAAAGATTTCTAGTTTCTAGTAGAGTTGAGGTCGTAGATAGTTTTTCTGGTTTTTTGTTGGAGTAATGGCAAGTATTCCATTATGCAAAAATTAACAAAATCAGAGAAAGATTTGATTTTGTAAGTTTCCAATAATGATAATTTATTTTGTTCGTAAAAGGCCTCGACTTTTGTCAGTGTGTATTTTTGTAGAGGTACCAACCTACTGCGCCTTGTCTGAGTAGTAGATTCTAATTCTTTTTCTCCTTCAAGTGTATGCATATCGACAATTTCAGTCATCTCTGATACAAAGATCTTTCCACCATCAGATGTTTTCAGGCCAGATGATTGTGAAATTATTTCTATTACTTTTTTTGCATCTAAATCCGGCACTGCCAACTCTATTTTAAGAAGCGGAATACTCTTGAGGTTATTGCTACCTATTTTGGAGCCTCTCTGTTGGGTAAAGATTTCATTATTTGATATTTCATGCTTTGCAATGAGAAAAGAACCTATTGTAGATAGTTTATTATTCAAATCACAAAGATTCTGCGCCCGAATTATTGCTTCAATTTTCTTCATGATTATGGATTAATTATTGCTCTACCCAAAATTTTACGCGATTTGAGATCTTCTAGTGCCACATTGGCTTCAGATAAAGAATATCTCTTGGAAATTATGGGATTAATTACTCCACGTTTTGCAAGATTTAGCAATTCGACCATATCATTATAGTTTCCAGTGTAGGCTCCCTGAATTGTAATTGCCTTTAGTGGTATAGAGACTAGTGATAAATCGATTGCACCACCAAAGAGTCCAACTAGTGTCATGGTTCCTCTTTTACGAATTATTGCCAGTCCCATCTTAACGGTAGGAGGTGCATTGACAAAATCAATTACACAGTCTGCGCCTTTACCATCACAGAGTGACATTATTTTTTGGACTGCATCAGGATCTTTAGAATTAACGAAATGATCAGCACCCAGTTCTTTTGCAGTTTGAAGTTTTGAGTCATCAATATCAACAATAATGATATTTGCATTAGTTATGGCTCTAGCAATTTGAACACCCATGAGCCCAAGGCCGCCTGCCCCAAATATTACCATGTTACTTTGGGATGTTGCATTTGATTTCTTAATTGCAGTATAAGCAGTAAGTCCTGAACACGCCAGAGACGCAGCTGCATCTAGTTCAATTCCGACGACTTTGGCAAGAAATTTGAAGTGTGGAACCAACGCATATTCTGCATACCCGCCATTTTGAAAGACACCTAATGAACGAGGAGTATCACATACATTATCATTGCCAATTCTGCATGCAGTGCAATTTCCACATCCGATCCAAGGATATACTAAAACATTATCGCCAACTGAAATTCCTTGCACTAAATTACCGATTTCAGTCACAGTTCCTACTATTTCATGACCTGGGATCACTGGAAATTTTACCCCCCTATCAGTGACTTTCATAAAACCATCACCAGTATCGTAGCCGCCTTCCCAGAGATGAAGATCACTATGACAAACTCCTACTGCTTTTACCTTAACTAGTACTTCAACTCCTTTAGGGGACGGAGTAATCACCTCGGAAATCTCAAGTGCCTTTTGTGGCTCTATGATTCTGGCTGCTTTCAATGGATATGGGTATCAATGGTTAGAATATAAGAGTTGACTGGCGACGGCAAAAAAGTAGAGCCTTCTAGTATTAGTAGATACGAATTAACTCTAATTTGTTGAGTGAAAATCAAACAGAAAATATCTCTCAAGCACCAGTAAACATTTTGTTCAATCCAAACACAGTGATAAAAAAGGATGTTTGGGAGATCAACATCATACAGATATTAGAGATTTTAATTAAAATTCTGAAAAAGGCAGATAAGAAAGACTTGCGCGTGGCTGGAATGGCTGCATTATCATCTTCGCTGATTCATAGAATGAAAGTTGAGAGAATTTTTGCGTTACAAAAAGCTGCCATGGAGAAAAAACCACTTACTCAAAGAACCGACATAGATATACAATTACTAAACATTCCATTCAGACATGAATCAACATATCCAGTCACATTAGAAGAATTAATGGATCTACTTGAGAATCTAATCGGGACAATAGCAAACCCACGTTCAAGAAAAGGAGGACAATTAAAGTTCGAACCAATAGAAGCACCAGACTTTAAGGAATATTTTGTATCATTAGAATCCATAATAGGCAAGTATGAGGAACTCATACTCCGTAAAATTGATGCAAGTGGGCATGGTTTTTTGCAGACAATAATTGTAGATCTTAACACCACAGATGCAATAAGATGCTTTTTTGCGATTTTGTTTTTGGCAAGGGACCAAAAAGTAGATCTTGAACAAGTAGGAGATGATATCAAAATCACAGTATTACGAGAGGTCACACCATGAAAATCGAGGACGAGGCTGAAGCTACATCCAGACTAGAAGCGGCTCTGTATTCTGCTGGAAGACCACTCACAATTGAAGAATTAATCAAGGCATCAGGCACAGAATCTCGAACAAAAACATTGGCACTGTTGGGAAATATAGAAAAAAAGACCAAGTCGGCATTTAGGGCAATCGAGGTTGCTACTTTACCTGACGGCTCATATGTAATGCAGTTAAAGCCAGAACTCAATGACACTGTTCGCAAATTTGCATCACGTCCTATTTTGGCAAAAGCTACACTAAAGACCCTATCATACATTGCATACATGCAACCGATATCCTCAAAGCATTTGGTTGAAACTCGTGGAAGTGGAGTATACTCGCACCTAAAAGAATTAGAACAGCTAGACTTCATAGCTCATCAAAATGTAGGTAGACTCAAAATTTTCAGTACGACTTCAAAATTCCAAAAATATTTTGGCATATCAGGAGACACGGATATTCTAAAGCAGATTTTATTCAAGAAGCGAAAATCATCTCCACCACCACAACCAATTACGCCCCAAGCATGAATTTATCAGTAATTTGGGCGTTGTGTATAAATTAGAGTATTTTAGTTTCTACCTTGTGAAACGATCAGTAGAAAATCTTGCTACTAGCAAAATTACTGGAGGAAGACGTGTCCCGTTAAAGACTAGAAGAAAATACGATATGGATAGATTTCCAAATGAGGCAGTATTAGGAGAACAAGTAACTGTGACTAGACAAGTTCGTGCTAATCACACAAAGACAGGACTAAAGACTACCAATCTAGTGAATTTAGCTATTGCTGGAGGCAAAGTTAAGAAAACAAAGATCCTAAAAGTTTTAGAAAACGCTACAAATAGTGACTACCAAAGACGAGGAGTCATTTCTAAAGGAGCGATTCTCGAAACAGAGGACGGAAAATGTCGAGTTGTATCAAGGCCTGGTCAGCACGGACAAATCAATGCAGTTTTGATAAAGTGATTAAATGAAAGATTACGAACATGTCGTAATCTGGCTGGATTATTTTAACAAGAATTTGACAATAAGAGCTGGGCGAAGACTACCCAAAGAAAAATGCATCTTTGATCCATCGCTCAAGGAACTTCAAGATGCGGTAGTAGACGCAGGTATGAATTTCAAAGAATCTAATGATAAAGCAAGATTTCCTAGACGTGCGTTTGTAAGGTCAGGCTACATTGTAGTTCCTAAATCCGCCTCAAAGGGAAAAATACTTGGAAAAATTTCTGAAAAGCTTGTATCGAAAAGAGCAAAACAGACAAAATAAGATCGCGTATAGCTATAAGCTAAAGTAAATTTGACAAAAGCACATGATTAGCTGAGATCCATTTTCAATAATAATTGCAGGAGATAGGGGAAATAATGCACTTAGCCAGTAGTGGCCGGGTCATAATACGACTCAAACGTCCACTAGAGGAAGGCGACTATGTTTGTGACGATTCAGGTAGAAAAATCGGCAAAGTCACTGAACTAATAGGTCCAGTGTCTGCACCGTTTGCTTCAGCCATATCGATGACAAACAACATCAAAAAATATGTCGGCGCCAAAGTGTACTTCCTTGAAGAGCCTGTGATTAAGCGAAATAAATCAAGGAGATATAGAAGATGAATATCACAGAACTAGAAACTTGCTGCCCAGAATGCAAATCATCTTTAGTAGATGATATTCATAATGGAGAGCGAATTTGTTCCATGTGCGGAATAGTAGTCATGGAACAACTGGCAGATTATGGTCCAGAAACAAAAAGCTCTAGCCTTGAAGAAAGAACAAAGCTCACACGAGCAAGCGGACAAACAACTTTTTCGCAACACGACTTGGGAGTAACCACAGAAATTTCCATATCAACAAAGGATTTTTCTGGAAAAACAATCAATTATCAAGTCGCAAATCAGATGCACAATCTCCGAAAATGGCAACAAAGAATCAGAGTTTCATCTCCTAGAGAGAGACGACTTGCAAACGTACTATCAATGATTGGCAGTACGTGTCAAAATCTGACATTGTCAGAAAATGTTTTGGAAACTGCATCTATGATCTATAGAAACTTGGACTCACATATGGAAGTCAAGGGAAAATCTGTTGCATGCATCGCTGCTGCCGTAATTTACATGGCATGCAAACAATGCAATGTTGTAAGATCATTGGAAGAAGTTTGTTCAGGAACTGGCTCAAATAAAGACCTCAAAATGAGGACCAAGTTATCAGCCAAATACTACCGCATGCTTGTCATGGAGCTTGGCTCAGTCACAGCACCAGTAATAACTATGGACAAGTACATCTCCAAAATCTCAAATCTTACCAATACTGATGTAAGAGTGGAGAGACTTGCTTTGGAGATTGCTGAGAAGACAAAGGACAGAAATGTTGCAGATGGTAAAGCACCAAATGGTATTGCCGCTGCTTATCTGTACATTGCCTCAATTCTTTTGGGACAAAATGTACTTCAACGCGATGTGTCAAGTGTTGCAGGCGTTACAGAAGTCACCATAAGAAACAGGTGTAAAGAAATTCTTTCAGGCTACAAGCTAAATCTGACTTTAAGACCAAGTTTAGCCAAAAACTAATCTTTTTTCTTTTTATTTTTGATTAGGATCAGCTAAAATTCATCGAGATTATATACAGAAACAGAATTTTTTGTAAACATGGCAGTTCTAGAGATTAAAGACCTGCATGTGCAAAGAGAAGGCAAGTCTATTCTTAAAGGAGTGAACTTGAAAACTGGTCCCGGAGAGGTTCATGCAATTATGGGTCCTAACGGTTCTGGAAAATCAACTCTAGCATATACTTTACTTGGCCATCCAAAATATGAGATTACGCAAGGAAAAATCATCTTTGATGGTGAAGATATTACGGAAGCTTCTACTGACGAACGTGCCAAGAGAGGATTATTTTTAGGATTTCAGTACCCAACTGAAGTATCCGGAGTCGGATATTCGCATTTTCTCAGAACATCATACAATGCATTATCCAAATCATTGCAAAGTAGCAATAGGGAAGTTTTCATCACAGTAAGAGAATTTCAAAATTATCTAAAAAAGAACCTACAGACAGTTGGGTTAAGAGATGACTTTTTAGGAAGATATCTCAATGAAGGTTTCTCAGGCGGGGAAAAGAAAAGATCCGAAGTACTTCAGATGGCAGTACTAAAACCAAAGGTATCCATACTTGATGAACCAGATTCAGGATTAGATATTGATGCAGTGCAAGCAGTTGCTAAAGCAATAAGTGATGTCTCAACACCCGATGCCACCATTATCGTAATCACACATTATGCCAGGATTTTAAAATTCCTAAAAAAATTAGATTATGTTCATGTCTTTGCACAGGGTAAAGTGCTCAAATCTGGTGATGCCGGATTAGCTGATGAGTTAGAACAAAAAGGTTATGACTGGATCGTAAAGGCATAGAAAATCAAAAATTCAAATCTTTTCAACTGTTTAGAATTAAAATGTTCAAAAATTTTGATATAGATTAATCATCTTTGACGATTTCTCTTTTTTTATAAGAATCATATTCTAGAAGACAGTAATAATCAAAAATTTTCATTTTTTTTATTCGTGCTGCTTCGACACATGAGTTGATTTCAGAGACTAACAACCCTTGTGCAGCCAAAAATGCCTCATCATGTTTTCCAAGTTTCAAAAACGCTTCGGATTTAGCTAGAGAAATCTCATTATTTTTTTCTATTTTTTGAGCCAAATCATAATTCTCTATAGCATCAGCGTAGTTCTCTAGAAGAAATAAAGAATTTGCTTTGTTTAAGAGAGATGTAATGTTTTTCGGATCGATTTTTAGAGTCATGTTGTAAAAAGATATTGCCTCATCATGTTTTCCAAGTTTGTTATACGCTAATCCTTTAGTATTAAGTAGCCACGAATTTAATGGGTTTTTTAATAAAATTTTATTGCATAAAATAATTACAGAGTCATAATCACCTAATTTTTCTAGTGCCATAATTTTATTTTTTATAGAATACTCATCATAATCATTAAACTGAAGTACTTTATCACAAATCGAAATTGCTTCCTTGTATCTTCCCAAATTTAATAGTGCATTTCCCATATTCTGTAATGCAATCAAATCTCCAGAATTAGAATCTAGTATATTTTGGCAATATGAAACAATTTCTTCCCATTTTTTTCCAGAGTGAAGTTTTTTAATAATTTCTACTGAGGGGTCAACATTTGACATTAAAGATCATATCATAGTGTACAAGATTAAGATTTCATAAGATTCTACCTAAATTTGAAATTTTTTTAGTTTTAGGCAGGTAAAGAACGTTTAAGAAATAATTTCTTAGTCAAATCCATTAGGAAAAATAGATACATTTTCAGGTTTGCTCATCAAAGATGTCTCTCAAGTCACTCAGAATCCAATGAATGTGTTTTTTAAAAAATGAAATATACTTTATTTGAACTAAAATTATGAAAACTAAAATTCAAAATTATCGTTAAATAGACCATATGAAAAAGAAAATCATGTCAGAAAATAGAGTATTCTTTAATTTTTCATTTTTCAGGATAGATCCAAAATGGCGCTGGATGGCTGATTTAGCAAAAGAGGAATCAGCTAAAGAAATAGAACAAGTCATAAGAAATTCCAAGATAAAGTGTAGGACTTATTCGACCTTGGGGATTCGTGATGATGCGGAATTTTTGCTATGGTTTGCTTCAGAATCGTTAGAAGAGATTCAAGGATTAATTTCAAAAATATACTCCACAGTGTTCGGAAAATATATCGTTCCATCACATGTTTATGTGTCATCAACTAGACCATCAATTTATGCAAAAAGTGGTCGTTCTGTATCTTTTGTTGTTGGAGATGAACAAAAAAAGTATGTTATTGTTTATCCTTTTATCAAAACGAGGGAGTGGTATTTACTCCCAATAGATGAACGAAAAAAAATGATGGATGAGCACATAGAAATTGGTCATAAATTTCCTCAGGTTTTACTGAACACCACATACTCTTTCGGAATCCATGATCAGGACTTTATGCTTGCATTTGAAACTGATGACCTACATGCATTTCAAGATCTAATTATGCAACTAAGAGAAACTCAGGTCTCAAAATATATTGAAAAAGATACTCCGATGATAGTTTGTGTTAAAAAAGACATTGTTTCTTTGATTTCTAGTCTTGGATAATCAATATCCATCGCATTAATTAAATTTCAAAAGATTTCATAGATGTAAATCTTGGATAAGCATAAATGTAAATCATTAAGAATGAGTTCAAGATCAGGGTTAGAGTATCATGAAATATCGCACATTAGGAAAAAGTGGAATTAAAGTATCTGAAATAGGATTTGGAGCTTGGACAATTGCGCTTGATTGGTGGGGGAAAAAAATCGAGGAAGATGAAGCGAAGAGAATGCTCAAACGGGCTTATGATCTCGGAATTAATTTCTTTGAGACGGGTGATATGTACGGTAAGGGAAAGAGTGAAAAATTGATCGGTGAGGTTTTCAAGGGGATGCGCAATGACATCGTTATTTCTACTAAATATGGATATGAATTTGAGAGTGCTGCACAAATAGGACATTCAGAATTACCGCAGAGATTTGATCCGTTATTTACTGAGCATGCTTTACGAAATAGTCTTGCTAGATTACAAACAGATCATATTGATGTATACGGTTTACACAATCCAAAAATGTATCATATACAAGACGATGTCATTTTCAATACGCTTGATAACAAAATCAATGAAGGTCTGATTAGCACATATCAGGTTGCTCTAGGTCCCGCTATTGGTTGGACAAAGGAAGGATTGGCTTCAATGAATCGTAAAAATGTTGCAGCGGTACAAACAGTGTATAACATCTTAGAACAGACACCGGGAAATGAGCTCATTGACGAGGCCTCTAGAAAGAATGTTGGTATTTTGGTAAGGGTTCCAGACGCATCAGGAATATTGACTGGAAAGGTAAAAGCTGATACCAAAATAGATGAAAAAGATCACAGATCAGTGAGAAGAGGAGAATGGGTAAAATCAGCACTTGATAAAGTGGAGCAGTTAAGACCTATTGCGAATAGAAATAACCTCACCATAACTGAGCTTGCAATAAAGTTCATTTTGTCAAAAAATCCCGTATCTTCCGTCTTTCCCACTGTAATAAGTATTGATGAAATTGAACAATTCGCTGCAATGTCAGACGGACAGTATGTATCTTCTTCAGATATGGAGCAAATTGCAAAAATCTATTCAACTTGGCCACCTTATGAAATTAAGGCTACCATTGCATAATTCTCAAAGAACGATTTTAATATTTTGTAATTTAGAAACTATGCCGAAATTGTTTGTTCTATTGTGAATTCACTTTCGGTAAAATATTCTACACGTGTTTTTTTGAATTCACGGGAACTAAATAAAATTCGATAGTCATTGACATCGATTTGTCTTTGAATTTCTTTTGCCATTTCTTCAGCTTCTGGGATCGATTTACAATGAACCATTGAAAATACGTTGTAAGGCCAATCAGCATATACTGGTCTCTGATAACAATGACTAATTTGTGGAAAGGCACCCAATTTAGTTCCAACAATTTCAATTCTTTCTTCTGGAACCCTCCAGACAATCATGCCATTAGCTACAAATCCTGCATCTCTGTGTCTCAATATGGCTGCATAGCGTCGCATTACACCGATTTCTTCAAAATAGTTTAGTTTCTTGAAAATCTCTTCTTCTGTAATACCAAGTGCGTTAGCAGCTGGAACAAATGGTCTATCCATAACAGGTAAGTCTTTCTGTAGTTGTCGTATGAATTCCTTATCATCTTCCGTCGGATTGAATTTTACTTCAGAAATCTTTTTCTTTTCTTCTGTTGGTGCAATATCTTGTTGTTTATCTTTTGACATGTCAAGTTTAACACCAATTTTGAATAGTTTTATTGTTGGCAAGAGTCTGACTTTGATGATTCCTGGCAATTTAGAAAATTTAGTCACCTCAGTTTTTAGATCAGTGCCAGGCGGAGTAGCTAAAGTAAACCACAAGTTGTATTCATGATTTCTTTCGTAATTATGAGAGACACCCGGATGTCGATTTATCTGATTAGCAACATAATCAAGATTTTCAGGAGAGATTGCCATAGCAACCAAAGAGCTTTTGTATCCTAATCTCCTTGTATCAAAAATTGCTGATAATTGTCTTAGGATTCCTGACGATTTAAGAGATAAAATTCTGCTTTTCAAATCATCGTTTGTGATATTAAATTTTTCAGCTAATACATTATAGGGTTCAGATACAAGCGGAAAAGACCATTGGATTTCATTTAGAATTTCTCGGTCTAAATCATCCATCAAAAAGTTAATCATGATTTGAATTAAAAATGTAGCGAGTTTTTCACAATCCTATAAATACAATTATGATTCTGCCCTGATCGTGATTGTAGACCTAAACCTTAAAGGCAAACTAGTTATCATCGTAGGAGCTGGTAATGAAGGTCTAAAAAAAATTAACTCATTACTAACACAAGATTGTAAAATTCTAGTTATCTCTGATTCAGAAAATGACCAAATAATTAATTTTGTAGCAGATAGTAAGATAGAATTCATAAAGGAAAAGATCGAAAATGCAGATTTCATAAAAAATTACGAGCCAATTTTAGTCATAGCTTCTACTAACAATAAGGAATTAAATAGAAAAATAGTGGTTGAAGCAAAAAAGAAGAGATGTTATGCCTATGCGTCTGATGATCCAGAATTTTCAGATTTTTCTCATCCCTCTGTAATTAACATACAAGACAGTATCCAAGTTGCAATTTCTACTGGCGGTAGTTCGCCAGTAATGGCAAGAAAGATCAAGGAAGATGTTGAAAAAATAATAGTTGATTCCATTGATAAAGTGGATATTTATCACATAAAGCTGCAAAAAATCATACGTGATGCCGCAAAATCGAAAATTTCTACGCTTGAAGACAGAAAAAAATACCTCTATACGGTGCTAAATGACAAATATATCAAACAGTTATTAAAAGACGATAATTTTTCAACTGCGCAGGACGAAGCCATGAGGATATTGAAGGATTGGAAATGAACAACATAATCAATGCTCGTGTAACTTTTAGAAATTCTCCAATACATATTTTGGAAAAATTTACTTTCAAAGATTTGGATTCTGCATACAAATCATTCAAAAAGCACTCAGGTTTAAAAGAATTAATAATTTTACAAACTTGTAATAGGGTAGAAATTTTTGGCTCTGCTGATCTTATCGACATATCCAAAATAAAGAAGACGTGGGCATCGTTATCAGGATTAGAAGAATTAGCATTCCAAGAAAATTTCGAAGTGTCCGACGATGTAGAGGTATGTGTTCATCTCCTTAGATTAACAACTGGATTGGATTCCATGGTCATTGGCGAGGAGCAGATTCTCGGACAAATTAGAGACGCGACTATAGATGCTAAAAGAAGGAAGATGACTGGTGAGTATCTGGATGCATTATTTGATAAAGCAATAAAAATTGGTACACGTGTTCGTAATTCTACTGGTATTAACAAGGGAACAATTTCCGTAGGATCAATGGCAGTAAAATTGGCAGAAGAAAATATAGATGAACTAAAAACAAAGAAAATACTTTTGATTGGGACAGGTGAAGCTGCTACCCTAGTTGCAAAGTCCCTAGACAAACGCGGATATTCATTTCATATAACTAGTCGGACGGTTGAAAGATCTAAAGCATTTGCGGAAACTGTTGGTGGAAGACCAATTAGCTTCGAAGAAATTATGAAAGGATTTTCAAATTATGATGTGATATTTGTTGCAACCGTTGCACCATACTTTTTGATCACTTATGATAGAATTAGTGAGGCCATGAAGAAAAAAACAGGAATGATGATTTTGGACTTGTCAAATCCAAGAACAGTTGATGAAAGAGTCGCTACCATTCAGGGTATTAAAATGATGAATCTCGATCAAATAGCAGAGATGGTAGATAAAAACATGCGATATAGGAATGATAAGAAAAATAATGCAGAAAAAATAATTAATGAAGAGATTCAGGTTCTAGAAGCACAGATGAGACGACTAGAAATAGAACCCGTAGTTAAAGAAATTTTCAAAGATATTGATAGTAGACGTACTAGGGAATTAGAAAAAGCCCTTCGAATGCTTGGTGAGATTGATTCATCACAAGTAAAAATCATCGATGATCTCACAAAGGCAATAGTTGAAGGAGTTATTTCCGAACCAATGAATAACCTTAGAAAGGCTTCAGAGCAGGCGGATACTGATTTAGTGAAAGCGGCTGCTAAATTATTTGATTATAAGAAAAAAGATTAATCTAGAATTATATGGCATAAGGGTTAATTTTTCATGGTGTCCTCCTCATTTCCGACTAAACGACTACGTAGACTAAGAAAAAATGAAAAGATGCGGAATTTGGTTCAAGAAGTTTTGTTCTCAACAAATGATTTGATCTGTCCAGTTTTTGTACAAGAGAATCTAAATGAGAGAAATGTTGTAAAATCAATGCCAGATATAATCAGATTACCTTTAGATGAACTAATAGGCGAGGTTGAAGAAATTAAAGAGTTAAAAATACCAGCCATCATGTTATTTGGAATTCCTGCAAAAAAGGATGATGCGGGTACTGGTTCATTCGTCGATGATGGAATTGTTCAGAAAGCAATATCCCAAATTCGACAAAATTTTGGAGATAGTATGGTCATAATGGCCGATGTATGTTTATGTCAATATACTTCATCAGGACATTGTGGAATTCTAAAAGACAACAAAATAGATAATGATATCAGTCTGAAAACACTTGCGGATATTGCGTTATCTCAGGCCAAATCCGGAGTAGATATCGTCTCACCATCTGCAATGATGGACGGTCAGGTGAAAGCAATTAGACAGATTCTCGATGATAATGGATTCACAGATGTTGGAATTATGTCTCATTCGGCTAAACATCGTTCGTCATTTTATAATCCATTTAGAGATGCTGCAGATTGTGCACCACAATTCGGAGACAGGAAAACATACCAAGTTCCATTCACAAATCCACGTGAGGCTATGCGAGAAATTGAATCAGACATTACAGAAGGAGTCGATATAGTAATGGTCAAACCCGCACTCGCATATCTAGACTTAATTGCTGAGACAAAAAGAATTCACAACATACCAATTTCTGCTTACTCAGTATCCGGTGAATATGCTTTAGTAAAGGCGGCAGCACAAATGGGTTGGATAAATGAAATAGACATAATGACAGAAATTCTATATTCGATTAAAAGAGCTGGTGCAGATATGATAGTCACATATTTTGCCAAGAAAATGGCATCTCATTTGGGCAAATGAGAAATGATGAGAGATTTGAGATAGAGCGAGCATTTGACTTATTGCCACATGTGGTTGGAGCTAGTTGGGCATGTATTTGGTTTAGATTAAATGGAATCAAAAAGCCCTCTGTTGAAGAATTTAGAAGTAAAACACTAGAATACTTTCTTTTATTGAAGAAATATGAAGATGTTTTTCCAACGGGAGATAAATTTTCAGAAATTAATTCATATATCAAATATCGTCTTGCCGATGAGACAGAAAAGATTATTCAAGGTAAAAATCCAGAAATAGAAAAAAGATACAAAAGATTCATAGATTACGGATAGAGAATTCAAAATTTAATTTTTTAGTAAACATTTAGAGAGGTTAAGAATTTTAGTAGAACAAAGTTTTATGTAATTTCATTCCTCATTTGAGATAAGAATTTCATCATTATTTTATTTCTCTGTTTTGCCAGTTTTTTTCCTGTTTTTGTATTCATCTTTTTTTCAAGGGTGAGTAATTTTCTATAAAAATGATCCACAGTCCAAATTCTATCGTTCGGTTGCCTTTTCTTACAGAAAGGATCAGAATAATTATACAGCAATCTTTGTTCAAAACCACCAACTGTAAAAACCCTAGCTATTCCAATAGCTCCCAGTGCATCCAATCTGTCTGCATCCTGAAGAATTTTGCCTTCTATTGTTTTTGGAATTTTTCCACGGGAGAAGCTATGGTCACGAATTGCATCACAGATTGTCATTATATCTTCATTGGAGAAATCGTATTTACGCAAAATTCTTGATGCCAGAGTAGCACTTTTTGTCGATGAGTATTTTGAACGCGGATCTGATTTTGGAAAATTAATTATATCATGAAGTAAAACTGATGCCATAACTAGAACATTATTTGCATTTTCGTGTTTAAGAATTAATTTTGCATTTTTATACACTCGCATTATATGGGAATAATCATGAGCTGGATCGTTAAGTAGTCGTTTTTTGACTTCCAATTCTAATAATTTAAGTTGTTTCAAATCAAAAAAAGATCATTATTTCCATAATTTAGGCCTTACAAATTTTAATTTTCTTTCAGATAGTAAAAGATTCCAATTCACGCATGTAAAGAGCAAAAGAGCAATAAGAGTAACACCATCAATTAAAATCATTCCCCATAATCGATCTTCAAATAATTTTACAAAAGGCATCAGTACAATTGTACTAAATGTAATCATGATGAAGTATGAAATGGATCTACCAATCCAAAATCCACAAAAGATTTGAAAGTTTCTTGCCTTCATAAGTCCATAGCCAATGAATAGAAAATTACTTGGAAGTGGAGTTGCTGCAAAGAGTAACGAAGTAATAAAAAATCCTAGTGGTTTTGATTGTAGATAAGTACTCAATTTATCTAGGCTTGTTTTTCGCTCTTCTCCCATGAATCTCCGAAAATACAATGTGCTTTGCAACAAAAACGCCCTACCAGCAGTAGCACCTGTTGCGCCGACTAATGCGAGAACGATTGGACTGTAAGAATCATTTAAGATGTAAAAGGAGCCCAGAATTATCCAAGTAGGAGGCATTAAGATTGGCGACATATTGACCAGCATCAATAAAAGAAAAATTCCCACATACGACAGATGTTCAAAGATTGCCAATATGTCCAACATGCAATAATTTTTATTTTCTTTTTTAAATGGGTTTGTTATATAACTGAATTAATTTCCGAATTCGAATTAAAACTTGGAAAAATTTTGCTACCATCAATGAAATTGAAAATTTGTGGATAAAATATCCAATATATTTAAATTTTAAGAGATTCATTATAATTTGTGAGTGCCCGAGTTTGGAAGTGTTATAGGTGTAATCTAATTTTCCGTGATGAATTATCTGCAAAGATACACTATGACCTATCAGGGCATAAATCAACCACCTCTGAAATTTTAGAAGTATAGATGCAGAGGGTGGGATTTGAACCCACGAACCCCTAAGGGAAGGGATATCTTATTTTGATCTTGAGTCCCTCTCGGTTGGCCGGGCTTCGATACCTCTGCAAGTCCAATTTTCAAATTAGAGTATATAACTGCTCTAACTAAAAATATCAATTTTTTCAAGATTGAAAACAATTTTCAAAAACTTAATTATGGAATGATTTGGATTTATTGCGTGGTAAGCACAGAACAAGCTAAAAACATGCGAAACAAAATCGATATAGAAGGCACCATAGAAGATATGGGAGAACCACGAACAGTAAATCTCAAAGTAGGCGGAACAACTGAAGTATGCGATGCATTTTTGGTTGATGATGCAGGAAAAATTAAACTTGCGCTTTGGGGTGAAGATATCAAAAAAGTAAGAAATGGTTCTAAGGTAGCAATAAAAAATGGCTACACAAATACTTTCAAAAACGAGGTCTCGCTTGGAAAAGGAAAATATGGCGAATTAATCGTCAAGGAATTCTAGTTAAACCTAGAAGTTTTCTTTCTATAATCAATTATTAGAATAATTATTCCTACAATCGTGGTTAAAACCCCGATGATTAAAGCAATTCCAGATACGGCCAAAGGCACAAGTGTTTTCACCAATGGAGAATCAGGATTTGAAAATTTTTCAGATGATTCAGGATTTTTTGTAAACATCATGACTACATTTATTGTTCTAGTTCCAGTATTTTGGACATTAAAATTATAGACTTCGGCATTATCAACTTTAAT
>AACY020306406.1_pt1 | contig 22433 bp, 21 predicted proteins | sample 267378 | NCBI WGS metagenome assembly AACY02 (sample SAMN02954345, study PRJNA13694) | marine metagenome | biome: aquatic; feature: ocean; material: water; isolation source: isolated as part of a large dataset composed predominantly from surface... | reverse complement strand
CTTCCTGTCCCTCAGAGACAATCTCGGATGGCTTATGGCCACGCTCCGAGGTCATCTGAGAAATATGCACAAGGCCGTCACGGGCACCAAAGAAGTTCACGAAAGCGCCAAATTCGACAACCTTCACCACCTTGCCATCATAAATCTCGCCAACCTCAGGCTCCATGGTGATGCCTTCAATGCGCTTGCGCGCGGCATCGATGGATGCGCCATCGGGGGAAGCGATTTTCACGGTGCCGTCATCGGAGATGTCGATCTTTGCGCCGGTTGTTTCCACGATGTCGCGGATAACTTTACCGCCGGTGCCAATCACTTCGCGGATCTTATCGACTGGAATATTCATCACCTCGATGCGCGGGGCATGGACGGAGAATTCATTGGCAGAGGTGCGGGCTTTGGCCATTTCGCCGAGGATATGCATACGGCCATCCTTGGCCTGGGCCAAAGCTTGCTGCATGATTTCTTCGGTGATGCCGGCAATCTTGATGTCCATCTGAAGACTTGTGACGCCCTCTTCGGTACCGGCCACCTTGAAGTCCATGTCACCAAGGTGGTCTTCGTCGCCCAGAATATCGGACAGGACCGCAAAACGCTCATCTTCCTTGATGAGGCCCATGGCAATACCAGCCACCGGGCGCTTTAGGGGCACGCCGGCATCAAGCATGGAGAGGGAACCACCGCAAACGGTCGCCATGGATGACGAACCGTTGGATTCGGTGATCTCAGACACCACGCGCAGCGTGTATGGGAATTCTTCCGGTGCCGGGAGAACGGCATTCAGGGCACGCCATGCAAGCTTACCATGGCCGATTTCGCGGCGGCCTGGGCTGCCCACGCGGCCGGTTTCACCGACCGAGAATGGTGGGAAGTTATAATGCAGCAAGAAGCGCTGCTTATGACCACCATCAAGACCATCAATGGTCTGCTCATCATCACCGGTGCCGAGCGTGGTCACGCAGATGGACTGGGTTTCGCCGCGTGTGAACAGGGCCGAGCCATGGGTCCGGGGCAGGAGGCCGGTTTCGCAAACAATCGGGCGAACAGTGACGAGGTCACGGCCGTCAATACGGGTGCCTTTGTCAAGAATATCGTTGCGCACGATGTCCGCTTCCAATTCTTTGAAGGCATCCTTAACCAACACCGCATCGGTGTCGTCATCGGCAAGAGCTTCTGCCATTTTGACCTTGGCTTGAGCGACCTTTTCCTGACGTGCGACCTTATCCTTTGTGGAGAATGCATCACGGAGATCATCGGCAATGATGCCCGCAATTTTTTCTTTGATTTCGGCAATCGGTGGCGGTGTCACTTTCCAAGGCTCTTTGCCCGCTTCCTCGGCCAGGTCAATGATCATGTCGATCACCGGCTGCATTTGCTGGTGGCCGAAGCTGACGGCGCCGAGCATCTGTTCTTCGGATAGTTCCTTGGCTTCCGATTCCACCATCATCACCGCTTCGGCGGTGCCGGCAAGCACAAGATCAAGGTCACTGGTCGGGATGTCATCATAAAGTGGGTTGAGGATATACTCACCATCCTTAAAGCCCACGCGTGCGCCACCAATCGGGCCCATGAAGGGCACACCAGAAAGGGTCAGGGCAGCAGAAGCTGCAACCATGGAGAGAACATCCGGGTCATTTTCATTGTCAAAGGACATGACGGTGCAGATCACCTGCACCTCATTGCGGAATCCTTCAAAGAAAAGCGGGCGAATAGGACGATCGATGAGGCGGGAGATCAAGGTCTCGCGCTCGGAAGGACGGCCTTCGCGCTTAAAAAAACCGCCGGGGATACGGCCGGCGGCATAGGTACGTTCCTGGTAGTTCACGGTCAGTGGGAAGAAGTCCTGTCCAGGCTTTGCTTCCTTGGCTGCCACAACGGTGGCCAACACTGAGGTTTCGCCATAGGTGGCCAAAACGGCGCCATCGGCTTGGCGGGCAATCTTGCCCGTTTCGAGCCGCAGGGTACGTCCACCCCAGGTCAGCTCCTTAACGTGATGATTAAACATGCAAATATATTTCCTACGTCATGTATATGGATCAAGCCGGCGGCCCACCCGCCGGCTTGGTTATCTCAACAAAGCTGTTGGGGCGTCAGCGACGGATACCCAGGCGCTTAATAAGTTCAGCATAACGCTCATGCTCACGGACCTTCACATAATCCAGGAGACGGCGGCGCTGGTTAACCAGTTTGATAAGACCACGGCGGGAATGGTTGTCCTTGGCATGGGTCTTAAAATGTGCGGTGAGGTTGTTGATCCGCTCGGTGAGGATGGCAACCTGAACTTCAGGTGAGCCGGTGTCACCATCTTTGGTGGCGAATTCTTTGATCACTTCTTGCTTGCGCTCGGCGCTAATCGACATTTTTCTCTTCTCCGACATCAAGGTTAAACTTTGTTTTGGGGCGGAACATGCCGAACTCCAAATGACCAAGTGCCAATGGGGCCCCATTGGCCCTGACCAGCATTTCACCATCTGGGGTGTCCTGATTTCCGACCCGGACGGTTTGACCATTGGCCACTTGCCATCCTTGCCGCCCATCAAGTTCGAGAACCGGGATGTCGTCCAGAACCGTCTCGAGGGGCAGTACGCCCGAAAGCGCGGCGCCCTTATGGACGATTTCTTCCAACTTTTCCAGACCCAAGGCGTCATCTTCCCCAAATCCTGCCGTCTTGGTGCGGCGCAAAAAGCGAACATGACCCAGGCTGCCCAAAGCCTTGGCAATGTCCTCGGCCAACACCCGGACATAAAGCCCCTTGCCACAGGTTACCTCCAGCAATGGACCCTCATCACTATCGCCCAGCAATGTTAACTCATGGACCTCCACATCCCGGGCCTTAAGCGCAAATTCCTCGCCGGCACGTGCCCGGTCATAGGCCCGTTGCCCATTTTCCATGATGGCCGAATAACGAGGAGGAATCTGGCTGATAGAGCCCACAAACTGATCCAAAATGCCCGCAACATCCTCCAGGCTTGGTCGGTGGTCACAAAATCCCGTGGCGGTACCCTCGAGATCGCCGGTGTCGCGCTCTTCGCCAAGCCCAATCACAAATTGGTAGGTTTTGGGTGCATCCATGATCCGGCTGATCAGTTTGGTTGCCTCACCAAGGCCCACAACCAGCAGGCCTTCGGCCAACGGGTCGAGGGTGCCGGCATGGCCCGCCTTGCGGGCGTCCAGGATGCGGCGAACCTTGCCAAGGGCCGGGGTGGAGCCGAGACCCCGGGGCTTGTCGAGGACCACCCAGCCATGAACATCCTGCCCACGACGCCGGCGGCCCATCTTTTAGGACTTTCCAGCCAGCAATTGCCCGATGCGGTCCGCCTCATCGAAGCTTCCATCAGCGGCAAAATGAAGGTCGGTGGCAAATTTAAGCCGCACCGAACGGGCCACCTTACCTTTGAGCTGATGGCGCATACGGTTCAGTGCAGCCACGGCCTCGGCGGTTTCCACCTGACCATGGGCTGCCACATAGACCTGCGCATGGCGCAGATCCGGTGATGGCCGCACCTCGGAAATCAACACATTGCCCCTGGTGAGGATGGGTTCCTCATGGAGGTCCCCACGCATCAGCAACTCACCGAGCACACGCTTGATCAATTCACCAACCCGAAGCTGGCGCTGGCTTGGTCCATTGGGATTCATGGCATCATTCCTCAGGCGTCGAGCGTCCGGGCAATGGTCTCAACCTCATAGATTTCGATCACATCACCAACCTGAATATCCTGATAATTTTCAAAGGCCATGCCGCATTCCTGGCCAGCGAAAACTTCCTTCACCTCGTCCTTAAAACGACGCAGGGTGGATAAGGTGCCTTCATGGATGACCACGGAATCACGGATCAGACGAACCTTGGCGGAACGTTTCGCCATGCCTTCAGAAATCTGGCAACCGGCGACCTTACCGGTCTTGGTGATATTAAAGACCTGCAAGATTTCGGCATTACCAAGGAAGGTTTCCCGCAAGGTTGGCGCGAGCATGCCCTCCATCACGGCCTTAATGTCGTCCACCAGGTCATAAATCACGTTGTAATAACGGATTTCCACCTGGTCACGCTCCGCCATCTGGCGGGCCGGCGCATTGGCACGAACGTTAAAGGCAAGGATCGGGGCATCCGACGCACTACAAAGCGTGACGTCGGATTCGGTCACACCGCCAACACCTGCGTGAAGGACACGCACCGCCACCTCTTCATTGCCCATTTTTTCCAGCGCCGCCACAATGGCTTCAGAAGAACCCTGCACGTCAGCTTTCACCAAGACCGGCACTTCTTTGCGCTCGCCTTCCTTCAACTGGCTCATCAGCTGATCCAAGGATTTGGCCACGGGCGTGTTGATCCGGTCACGCTCTTTGCGCTGGCGGTATTCCACAATTTCCCTGGCCCGGCCCTCACTATCAACCACACTGAATTCGTCACCGGCACTAGGTGCCTGGTTCAAGCCAAGCAATTCGACCGGCACCGATGGGCCAGCCTCATTAACCCGTGCGCCGTTATCAGCAACCAGGGCACGAACCTTACCCCAGGCGGCACCTGCCACCACAATGTCACCGGTGCGCAGGGTTCCGGACTGGATCAACATGGTACCCACGGCACCACGGCCACGATCAAGCTGGGCTTCCACAACAACACCACGGCCAGGACGGTCCGGGTTGGCCCGCAATTCCAACAATTCGGACTGCAGAAGCACGGCTTCTTCCAACTTGTCCAAACCCTGGCGCTTCAAGGCAGAGATTTCCACATCAAGGATCTCACCACCCATGGATTCCACATAAACCTCATGCTGCAGCAATTCGTTGCGGACACGGCTTGGGTCTGCGTCAGGCTTATCCATCTTGTTGATGGCGACGATGATGGGCACACCGGCTGCCTTGGCATGGGAAATCGCCTCGATCGTCTGGGGCATCACGCCGTCATCAGCAGCCACCACCAAAATCACGATGTCGGTGACCTTGGCCCCGCGGGCACGCATGGACGTAAAGGCCGCGTGGCCAGGCGTGTCGATGAAGGTAATACGTTCACCGCCATCGGTCTCCACCTGATAAGCGCCGATATGCTGGGTGATGCCACCAGCTTCCTTGGCCACAACAGCCGTTTCGCGAAGCGCATCAAGCAATGAGGTCTTACCATGGTCAACATGGCCCATCACGGTCACAATGGGCGCCCTTGGTGACAGGTCACCTTCTTCTTCAACCTCGGCCTGAAGCCCCTCTTCCACGTCGGAATCGGCAACCAGCTTCACCCGATGGCCCATGGTTTCAGCGATCAATTGGGCGGTCTCATTATCGATGACCTGGTTGATGGTGGCCATCACACCAAGCTTCATCAATTCACGGATCACGTCGGCCGCACGCTCGGCCATTCTGTTGGCCAGTTCCTGAACCGTGATGACCTCAGGGATCACCACATCGCGTGTCACCTTTTGGCGTGGCTCGTTGGAAACCTGTTTTTTCTGCTGACGCTCACGCTGGCGCCGCATGGCTGCCATGGAACGCTGACGCTCACCATCATCATTGAACGCATTGGTGACCGACAGCTTGCGCTGGCGCTGACGCGGCTCAGCCTTGCGTGCAGGCGTGGCCTTTGACTCTTCCTCATCCCGGGCCTTGACCTTGTTTCTTGGCGCCTGGCTTGGGGCTGGGGCAACCGCGTCCGGGATAATATCCGGTGCAGCGGCCGGGTCTGGGCTGCGTGGGGTGCGGGGTTTTGGGGCTTGGCGTTGTGGTGCCTCGGCCTTACGCACGGAATCTGGACCCGAGCGACGTGCCGGACGGTCGTCATTGGCGCCAGCAGCCGGGCTATTCGCCTGTTGCTCTGCTGCCTTGGCCGCTTCTTCAGCTGCTTTTGCAGCAGCCTCTTCCTGCTCACGCTTTCGATTGGCTTCCAATTCGGCCTTGCGGGCTTCTTCTTCCCGGGCCTTGGCCTCGCGATCCTGGGCCTCGGCATTGCGACGTGCCTCATTGGCCTGCTGAAGGCGCTCCAGCGCGGAACTGCCGCCGCCGGTTTTGGACTTTTCCAAAACCTTCTGACGGGCTTCCCATTCTTGTTTGGTCAGGCCACCGGGATAGGTTTTGGGCGCTGCCTGCTGCCCGGTCTTGGCAGCAGCTTCACCAGGTGTGACCACTTTCTTACGTTTGCGTTGAACCACAACAGCAGGATTGCCGGCGCCACTTCGCCCGCCAGCACCCACACCAGGGCGCAGCGACAGGGTCTTGCGCGCGCCAGATTTGGCAGGGTTCTTTTGTTCATCATCACTCATATTTAACGTTCCAGCCTGTCTTTCAAAAATTCCTGGTCCATGGCCCCTTCCAGGGCCTCCAGACGGGCAACTTCCCCGTAGATCTGCGTTGTGAGGCGTGAAGAGGTCAACCCCACATGCACCACATGTTCCTCACCCAGGCATGATGCGAGCGATGCTGAATCAAAATGGCGCAACACCGGAACATCCCTGTTCAAAGATTTGAGCTTTCTCAGCCCATCCTCCGCGCCATCACTGGCATGAAGGAAAATGTCAAAGGGCCCACCCGCTTTCAACTTGTGAAAACCTTGAACCAACATACCTGCCTTGCGCGCCATGCCGAGCAAGGACAACACACGCTGGCGCAGCAAAGAGGCGATGGCCTCAATATCAGCGCGCGCCACGGGCGGCATGCCACGGGCAAGGCGGGGCGCTTTCTCAGCCATCTTTGGCAGGCAACCAGCATGCACCCAATAGCCACGGCCTGGCAACTTCTGGGCCAGATCAGCCACCAATGCTTTTTCCGGCCCTGGCTTAGCCACCATCCGCACCATCACGGCCGGTTGGTCATGGCCCGCACAGATGATGCAACGACGACTTCCGGCCTCTTTGTCAGGCTTGCCGATGGCCTCAGGCCTCCTCTTCCTCCACCAAGCTTTCTTCGCTTGCCGCCTCAATGCTGGAGACATAGGCCTCCAGGTCATCCTCGGTCATCCAGCCCATGGCGATACGGGCGCGGATCACCAACATTTCAGCATCGGCCAGATCAAGCATGCCACCAAGGATTGGAGGTTCACCATCTTCACCGGTGGCCAATTCCTCAGCCACCAGGCCGGCAAAGTCCTCAAGGCTCTTGATGTCAGCGTCCACAAGCGCCAGCAGCATGGTGCCGGACAAACCTTCAAAGGTCACCAAATCCTCGGTTGCACCTGCCTCGCGGGCCTGATCGCGGCGTTGGTTTTCCAGGTCATCGAGGTAATTGCGCGCGCGCTCCTGCAGGGCCTCAGCAAGTTCGTCATCAAATCCATCGATGGCCGCAATTTCTTCCGGCGCCACATAGGCCACTTCCTCAATATCGGTGAAGCCTTCGGAGGCCAGGAGCTGGGCGACCATTTCATCCACATCCAGGGCATCGGTGAACAATTCGGTGCGCTGGCGGAATTCCTCCTGGCGCCGCTCGGATTCTTCCTGCTCGGTGAGGATATCAATTTCCCAGCCGGTCAAATGACTTGCCAAGCGCACATTCTGGCCACCCCGGCCAATGGCGATGGACAGATTGTCATCGGGCACCACCACTTCCATGCGGCCGGCATCCTCATCCATGATCACCTTGGCCACATCGGCAGGCGCCAGGGCATTCACGATGAAGCTCGCTGTGTCCTCGGTCCAATTGATGATGTCGATTTTTTCACCCTGCAACTCATTCACCACGGCTTGCACCCGCGATCCGCGCATACCCACACATGCGCCGACAGGATCAATGGAGCCATCACGTGACAACACCGCAATTTTCGCACGGCTACCCGGGTCCCGGGCCACGGCCTTGACCTCAATGATGCCCTCATAGATTTCCGGCACTTCCATGGCGAACAATTTGGCCATGAACTCCGGCGCGGTGCGCGACAGGAAGATCTGGTGGCCGCGTCCTTCATTGGTCACTTTATTGATGATGGCCCGGAAACGGTCGCCCACCCGGAAAGCTTCACGGCGGATGAGCTGCTCCCGGCGGCAAATGGCTTCTGCACGACCAAGATCCACGATCACATGGCCATATTCCACCCGGCGAACAACGCCATTAATCACTTCGCCCACGCGGTCCTTGAACTCTTCATATTGGCGCTCACGCTCGGCATCACGGACCCGTTGGACAATCACCTGCTTGGCGGATTGTGCCGCGATCCGGCCAAAATCCAAAGGCGGCAAATCCTCGATGATGAAGCCGCCCAATTCCAGGTCTGGATGGGTTTTGCGCGCATCTTCCAGAAGAATTTGCTGGGCTGGGTTTTCCACTTCTTCGACAATCTCGGTGAAGCGCTGCAGGCTGATGGCGCCATTTTTTTCATCGATTTTCGCCCTGATGTCATTTTCCACACCATAACGTGATCGGGCTGCGCGCTGGATCGCCTCTTCCAAGGCCTCAATAACAATAGCCTTGTCGATCGACTTTTCGCGGGCCACCGCATCGGCGATCTGCAAAAGCTCCAACCTATTGGCGCCAACCATGCTCATTCTTCTTCTCCTTCACCATCGGCCTGGGCTGCCTCATGGGCACGCCTTGCCTGTTCCATCAGATCATCATTCATCACCAACTTACCCCGGGCGATGTCCTCGTAAAAAAGCCTGGCGGGGCCGTCATCGGCGTCCAATTCCACCCATTGCCCACCATCATCGGCCAACAGACCCTTCAACCATCCGCGGTGGTGGCGTCGGCCATTCTGGTCTGGGCGATGGAGGTCAACCTTCACCTCATAACCAGCCCAATTGGCATAATCTTTGGCCCGGGTGAGTGGGCGGTCGATGCCGGGCGACGACACCTCCAAATTGTAAAAACCCTGGATGGGGTCTTCCACATCGAGAAGCGCTGAAGCTTCCCTGGAGATCGCCTCACAGCCACCCACATCCATGGTGCCGTCGGGCCGTTCCGCCATGATTTGCAACGTTGTGCCCTTGCCCTGACCCATCATCCTGATGCGCACCAGCTCATAGCCCAGATCCTCAATCATCGGGCTCAACAAGTCAGCGACACGCTCTTCCAATGGATTTGATGCAATCATCGACCATCAGTCCTTCAAAATTCCAACCAGCGGACCACCTGATGCCAACAAAAAAGGCGGGGCCCCGTTTTCGCGAAGCGCCCACCTCCAACATCTGAGGTCCAGCAATTGGTGTTCTATGTCATGTCTGGTGGCCCATTGGCAAGGCCATCACCGCCGTTGGAAGATCAAATAACAGGGTTTACGGCCTTCCCGGAGGGCCTTGGCTTCGTAACGTGTGCCCGGCCAACCTGGGAAAGGTTCATGCCAACATCCCGCCCGTTCCACCTGCCAGACAAGTTCAGGAACCTCCCGCTGATGCCTCAGGACCCAGGAAATATAATCAGGAATATCAGACGCCACCTGCAACATGCCCCCAGGACGAAGCGAGTTGGCGATCGCACGCAAGGTGTCCTCTTGCAAAAAACGTCTCTTATGATGGCGGGTTTTGGGCCAGGGGTCCGGGTAAAGAACCACGGCCCTAGTCAGGCAAGCTTCAGGCAGGTTTGCCAGCACCTCCCGGGCATCACCCTCATGGAGGCGAATATTTGTGAGTTCATCCTCCACCACCGCCCGGACCATTTTGGCCATGCCATTTTCAAAGGGCTCGACCCCCAAAAAATTGCTGCCCGGTTCTTGTCGCGCACGGGCATGGAGATGCTCACCACCACCAAAACCAATTTCCAGCACCAGGTCACCATCCCGGCCGAATAATGCCGAAGGCTCGATGGGCTTCGGGCCCTTGCCGTCAAACATATCCAAATGTTGGTAATGTTCCTGGTAGGTTTGGGCCAAAAGGGCGCGCAGGGGTTTTCCCTTACGCCGACCATAGAGGGTTTTTCCTACTTGTTCCTTCGGTTCCTGATCCATGGCACCAGCCCCATCACCAACATCCAAGCAGCAAGAATGGGCACAAGCACCCATTCGCCAATCTTGGCAAACAGGCCCGGGGCATAACGCCCTGGAAGCTGATCTTCAACCAGCCCCTCTATTTGCAACCCCAAAGACGCCGTGATGCCGCCCCGGGCATCAATAATGGCGGAGATGCCAGTATTGGCAGCACGGAGCACGGGAAGGCCGGTCTCCATGGCACGGTATCTCGCCGCCATCAAATGCTGGTGGGGCCCATGGGAGGTGCCAAACCATGCATCATTGGTCACATTCACCAGGAAATGATCATCCCCGGCTCGGGCTTCTGGAAAAGCTGCCTCAAAACAAATCAATGGCTGGGCCGTTAAGCCAGTCTGCAGAAGGGGCAGGGAATGGCGCGCATCACCCACCTCAAAATCCACATTCATGGGAAATAATTTGTCCAGGCCCAGAGGCTCCAAAAAAGCCCGGAACGGCAATTGCTCGCCAAAGGGCACCAACCTTCTTTTGGCGTAAGAAGCGGTAATGTCCCCACCCCGATCAAGGGTGATCAGGGCATTGCGGACCTGGGTTTGTTCCGGGTTTAAGAAGATCAACTGACCACCCAAAAAATCATGTTGGCCATCACCTGCCTGCATGATGTCACGACGCACTTGGGGGTTGCGCATGATATCCACCGGCAAGGCATTTTCCGGAAAGACCAGAATGTCGAAAGAGCCAGGCTTATTGGCAAGGCCCAAAATCCGGTCAACATGGGCATCACGCAGCACCCGAACCCATTTCAGTTCCTGGGGAATTGATGGTTGGACGATGCGTATTTTTTCGTCCCGTGGCTCGGGCAGGTCACGTTGGCTGCCCCAGAAAGCAAGTGCTCCGACCAAGATCATGGGCAGGGGTACCAGGTAATAACGCCCGAATTTCCATGCCCAAAGGGATGCCAACAAAAGCAGCCCCAAAAATAGCGGAAGACCATGGCTGCCCAGCTGATAGACCAGCTGGTCAAGGCCGGTATCGGCAAGGCCATATGCCTGCAGATTCCATGGAAAGCCCCCCAGAATGACCCTACGGAGCAATTCACCAAGGGACAAAGCAAGGATGGCCCGGGCGAGACTTGGCACAAAACCAAGATCTCTGCGCCAGAGCAGCAAGAAGCAAAGCAGATCTGTGAGGGCCAACACCGCCCCAAGCAAAATCACCGCCCCATGGCGGAGATGCCCAAAACGATCGGCATCAACCAGAAATGCTTCCCCAACCCAGGCCACCCCGGCCCCATGGGCGATGAGCCCTGCCAACAGGACCGCCCCTGCCAGATGCCAGCGTCGGTTGGCCCACCAAACCATCAAGCCATAGGCAAACCAAGTCAGAAAAAAAGATGGCCAGAATGGCTCGGGGGCATGGCCTGCCATGCGCATGAGGCCTGCTGCCGGTGCCAACAGAAACACCAACAAAAGAAGCCCAGGCAGGCCCGACATCATTCTTCCTTGCCGGCCTCGGCCACACTGGCCCCAATTCTGTTGATCCGAACGCGCTTGATGCGCCGCGCATCGGCATCTTCCACCACGATTTCGAAACCCGCCTCGGCCGCGGGGATAATTTCCCCGCGAACAGGAATCCTGCCGGTCAGCGAGAATACCAGACCGCCCAGGGTGTCCACCTCATCCTTCATTTCTTCGGTAAGATTCACGCCGGTGAATTCCTCAAATTCTTCCAGTTCGAGACGGGCATCGGCCACATAGGAAAGTGGCCCTTCTTCCTTAATGAGGTCCACATCATGGCTGTCATGTTCGTCTTCGATCTCGCCCACCACCTGCTCGACGAGATCTTCAAGGGTCACCAGGCCGTCAGTGCCGCCATATTCATCAATTACCAGGGCCATGTGGATGCGGGTGGCCTGCATTTTGTTCAAAAGATCGAGCGCCGTCATGGAGGGGGGTACGAACAAGATTTCCCGGCGAACCTTGGAAAGCTTGAATTTTTTGTCGCCTGCATCGGCGTGGCTGATGAGGTCTTTTACATGCACCAGCCCGGTGGGGTTATCGAGGCTGCGCTGGTAAAGTGGCATGCGGGAATGGCCGGAACTTTTAAAATCCGCCACGGCATGTTGGTAATCTTCCTGGTCATCAAGGGCCTGGATTTCTGCACGGGGGACCATCAGATCTTCGATCCTGATACGTGCCAGGGTCAGGACATTGATGATCATGGCCCGCTCTTCCCGGCTGAGGCTGGCTTCTTCCACCAATTCCTGAATTTTGGCCCGTTGAAGTTCCGGTGTTTCCGGGCCACCAAGGCCTAGCAGGTTTCTTAAACTCGACACATTCATGCCTGACGCTCCTCACCATAGGGGTCGGCAATGCCGAGCCCCGCCAGCAGAACACGTTCCTGCTCTTCCATCTGGGCGGCCTCATCCTCATGGCCATGGTCATGGCCCAAAAGATGCAACAGCCCATGGAGCATTAGGTGGGTGGCATGGTCACCCAGGCTTTTGCCCTGGGCTTCGGCCTCTTCGGCCAGGCGGTCATAGGAGAGCACCACGTCACCAAGCCCCAATTCCTCAAAAAAGGCCTCGGGCGTTGGAAAGGCAAGCACATTGGTCGGGGCATCCTTGCCCCGAAATTTGGCATTCAATTGCTGCACTTCCTCGTCATCGGTCAGGAAAAGATTGGCGCTGAGGCCCTCGGTTAGGTTTTCCAAAAAACCGGCAAAACGTTCTTCCATTAAGGGCCTCAGCCCATCCCAACGCGGGTCGCTTGGCGACCCGTCACTTTCATTGGTCATGACAGCAGCTTGCCCTCCGCCTTGGCATAGGCCTTCACAATGCGCTCCACCAGGGGATGGCGCACGACATCTTCATTGGTGAAGCGCGTATGCCCAACACCTTTGACATTTTCTAAGAGATCCACTGCCTCCATCAGGCCGGACTTGGAGCCTAGGGGCAAATCCACCTGGGATGGGTCACCAGTGATTGCCATCCGGCTATTCTCACCAAGCCTGGTCAGGAACATCTTCATCTGCACCGGGGTACAATTCTGGGCCTCATCAAGGATCACAAAAGCATTGGCCAAGGTTCGGCCGCGCATGAACGCCAATGGGGCAACCTCAATCTCGCCGGATTCCAGCTTCCTTGCCACCTGTTCGGCCGGCATCATGTCATAGAGGGCATCATAAAGCGGGCGGAGATAAGGATCCACTTTTTCGCGCATGTCGCCGGGTAAGAAGCCCAAACGTTCACCGGCCTCCACCGCGGGGCGGGACAGGATCAAACGGTCAACCTGACCATCCAGAAGCATGGCCGCCGCCATGGCCACGGCGAGATAGGTTTTGCCGGTACCGGCCGGGCCAATACCAAAGACCAGCTCATTTTCTTGCAAATGTTTGAAATAAGCTGCCTGATTTTCGGAACGTGGCTCAATCTGGCGGCGCCGAACAGCGACCTTGCCGCCTTCGCCCCCGCCGGAAAATTCATTGCCACGATCAAATTCCTGGGCGGCAATGGAACGACCAGACGCAAGCTTGTCGTAATTTTTGCGCAAAATACCGGCTGCCTTTTCGCAGGCCTCCGGGTCACCAGAAAGATGGAGCTGGTTGCCCCGGGCAACGATTTGAATATTCAGCGACTTTTCCAGCTTCACGAGGTTGACCTCATGTTGGCCAAAAAGTTCGGGAAGATGCTTGTTATCCTCAAATTCGAGGACATTGCCTTGTTCAGGCATGGACGACTTCTTTCTATCCTTGCGGCTCAATGATCATCCCCTGAACGACGGGCTGCCAACGAATTGGCTTGCACCCCAATGATATCCACCGACACCATGCGCCCAATTTCATCTTCTTGGCCATCAAAAAATACCGGCTGAAGGTAGGGAGAGCGGCCAACAAGCTGACCTTCATGGCGGCCTTTCTTTTCGACCAACACATCCATGGAGCGCCCCACCAAACCCTCGGCGAAGGAAGTTGTTTGTCGCTGCAATTCGTCCTGCAAAATCTGCAACCTGGAAGCTTTCACCGAATCGGGAACCTGCATGGGCATTACCGATCCCGGTGTACCCGGTCTTCGTGAATATTTAAAGGAAAAGGCTTGCACATAGCCAATTTCTCTAACGACCTTCATGGTCTCTTCGAATTCCTCATCGCCCTCACCGGGAAAACCGACAATAAAATCCGATGACAGGGCAAGGTCCGGCCGCAAATTGCGAATGCGGTCGATAATTTTGCGGTAGCTGTCCACATCATGACCACGATTCATGGCCTCCAATATTTTGTTGGAGCCAGACTGGATGGGAAGGTGCAGGTAGGGCATCAGGGCCGGCACCTCACCATGGGCGGCAATCAAATCATCATCCATGTCCCGTGGGTGTGAGGTGGTGTAGCGAATGCGCTCAATATTCGGGATTTCAGCGATTTCGCGGATCAGGCGGCCAAGGCCCCATTCCCCATCGACTGCCTCGCCATGATAGGCATTCACATTCTGGCCAAGCAGGGTCACCTCGCGCACGCCATCTTGGGCCAGATCCCTGATCTCCTGGAGAATGGCCGCGGCCGGTCGGGATACCTCGGCACCTCTTGTGTAGGGCACCACACAGAAGGTGCAGAATTTGTCACAACCCTCCTGGACCGTCACAAAGGCCGTTGGCCCGGTGACCTTGCGTGCCACCGTAATCTCATCAAATTTTGATTCCGCCGGAAATTCGGTATCCAGCACAGAACCTTGCCCACGTTCATGCCGGGCCAATAATTCAGGTAAACGGTGGTAGGATTGGGGGCCCACCACAATATCCACCGCCGGCGCCCGGGCGATGATTTCCGCGCCCTCTGCCTGGGCCACACAGCCAGCCACGGCAATTTTCATGGTTTCATTGCTGCGTGTTCTCATGTCCCGCAACCGGCCTATCTCAGAATACACTTTTTCCGCCGCCTTCTCACGGATATGGCAGGTATTGAGGATCACCAAATCCGCATCATCGGGCTGCCCGGTCACTTCATAACCAATAGGTTTAAGCAGGTCTGCCATCCGTTCGGAATCATAGACATTCATCTGGCAGCCATAGGTCTTGATATGAAGCTTGCGTGGGTTCGGCAAAATTTGGTCCCCGGAAGTTAAGCGATGCGCGCGAAATCAACTTTCTTGCCCGCATGGCGGCGCAAGGTTTCAAGACTTGCCACTATCTGTTCATGGCTCATGCGGGCAAGTCTTTTGCGGTCATGGTCCCGGGCATAAATAGGCTCGTGAAGATGAACGGACACATCAACCGGTCCCAATTTGAAGAATTCCCATACATGGGGAAGCAAATCCATGTCCGCATACCAACCAACGGTGGGGTGGTCATCCCGACCCATGGGCATGCCATAACGCCTGCGGTAACAGACAGTTACGGGATAAACAGGCATGTCGGGGAATTTTTCGGCGACGGAAAATAATGACGACCTAAATGGAAGCACATGAATGCCCCTGCCCGACGTGCCCTCGGCAAACACCATCATGGTGCTGCCCTCGGCCAAACGTTCACTGATCTCGTCGCGCTGCTTCGCCAATTGTTTTTCACGCTTGCGGCTGATGAAGACCGTGCGTTGAAGGCGTGCCAGGATGTTGAAAAACGGCCATTTGTTAATTTCTGCCTTGGCCACAAAGGACAAGGGGCAAATGGTCGAAAGCACGGGAATATCGAGCCAACCCTGGTGGTTGGCAACCATCAAGGCCGCACCCTTGGTGGGTCTGGCACCGGTCACCGTCACACGCACACCCATCAAGCGCAGAAGCGAACCATGGAACCAAACCGGAAACCGAAGCGACCATCTTGGCGCAAAACGTTTGTTGAATGTCTGGATGGGCATGCAGAGCAGGATCCACATGACCGAGATGAACGCCACACGCGTCGCACGGATCCTGCCCATGAAATGTTAAGCCTTTTTGCGCTTGGCGCCGAGACCGATCTGCTTGGCCACTTCCTGGCGGCGCTTGGTGTAGCTTGGCGCCACCAAAGGATGATCTTTGGAAAGGTTATATTGGGCGCGGTAGGCTTTTTCATCAAGGCCGTGGGCGGACATCAAATGACGACGCAATGTCTTCATTCGGGCGCCGCAAACCAGGCAAACCACCACATCCTCCTCAACGGACGCTTCCACCGGCACAGCAGGTTCCGCAGGAATGGCAGGTGCTTCCTCGACCGTGGCCTCAACCATCTCTTCTGTAGCAGCTTCCGGTTCCGCCAACATCTTCGTCGCTTTTGGCGCGGCCATCTGGGGCGCAACACTGGCTGCGGATTGGCCGCTCAAGGCGGTTCTTGTGGCCGCCACGAGACCTGGCAATTGGGCCTGGTCAACTTGGTTGGTGGTCACATAGGCTGACAAGATTTCAGATACGGCATCGAGAAGCGCAAGTTCTAATTCAGTATTGGACACATGGTCAGTCAAAGGCAGGCTCCTTAGCGGAAGGTGAATATAAAAATGTAGGATTGCGACAGCTCATAACATAAGCATCGGAAGTATTTCCAGTTATTTTGTCTTTATAGTATTTTTTTCGCAAGCCTACTACTTCAAAGCCGGTTTTTTTATATAAATTGAAGGCCTGTATATTATTTACCGATACTTCCAACATGTATTTTTCGACAGCATGTTCAGCCTTCAAATGCTCCAAGGATGCGATTAACAAACGTCCCGCCAGGCCCTTGGCGCGCAATTCTTCATGAACATGGAGCCAAAGCAATTCTGCCTCGGGTGCCAAGACCCGCCACCAACAAAGCGCCTGACCACCAAAGGCCATGACAAGATCAGCATCACCCATCTTGCCTGGCGGGGCGTGATGGGCGCGCAAGGCATCATTGGCTGCTTCACCCGCCAAAAGGCTTGGACGACTTAACGCAACCATGGTGGGCGTGTGGCAGGTGTTGCGTCGGGAGGGCGCACATAAAGGGGCTTAGCCTGCAAATTGGGGCAGGGACCATGAAAGAAAGCTTTCGGCTCAAGACCTGGCCAGTCATTGATCACTGACAACCCAGCTGGTTCTTCTGCCACCAAATGGGGTTCGTCCAAAAAACCATCGGCTGATGGTCGCGCCAAAATGACATCAGCCCCGCCCTGCGAAAAACCAAGCAGCTGCCCATCAAATTCGCCCGCATTATTCATCGCAAGATGAAACAAACTGGTGGCTTCCAGGGGGATGCCCAAGGCCCGGGACAGCCCCTGGCCATAGGCCAGGCCAGAACGCAAAGAGGTGAACCCACCCGGCCCCACACAAACACGTATCTGCGTCACGTCCTGGAAGGACCCACTGGCCTGGGCAAGCAAATCTGCGACAAGGCCCGGCATGTCTTCGGCAATTGCACGGCCCAGGGGCCTGACATTTATTTGGGACCCATCATCAACAACAACGGCATGGGCAAAACCTGCCGTTTGAATCCCCAAACGCATGGCTTTTAAACCTGGCGGACTTCCACGACATCGGGAATCTGCCGGCGAAGCATGTTTTCAATGCCGTGTTTTAAGGTCATGGTTGCCGATGGGCAGCCAGCGCAAGCACCGCGCATCGAAAGAAAGACAACACCCTTTTCAAAACCTTTTAGTTCCACATCACCACCATCCCGGGCCACGGCTGGGCGAATATAGGTGTCGATCACCTCACGTATCTTGGCGGTGACCTCGTCATCATCAAAGACCTCCTCGGCACCAGCCTCCGTGGCAATGACCGGCGCGCCGGACATAAAATGATCCATGATGGCGCCCAGAACCGATGGCTTCAAATGGGGCCATTCCCAATCATCCGCCTTGGTCACGGACACAAAATCACCGCCCAGATAAACACCTGTCACACCGGAAATCGCCATCAACCGGCCGGCCAAGGGTGAGGGGTCACAATCTTCGCCAAGGGCAAATTCCATGGGTTGGCCGGGTGCCACATCCTGGCCCGGCAGAAATTTGACCGTCGCTGGGTTTGGTGTGTCCTCGGTTTGGATAAACATATGGGCTCCTTGGATTTGGGTTTAGGTTAATTCGTCAATTTGTTGGTCGCTCAGGTGACCTGGTACGATAGATATGGGCACGCGTAAGCCCCCTGACAATTCACCAGCCAGGCTTTTCACCAATGGGCCAGGTCCTTCACCTTCAATACTCGCACCCAGCACCAAAATACGCACCGCCCGGTCATCATCCAGCTCGCCCAGCACCTCATCATGCATGCGCCCCTCGCGGATGACATATTCCACGGGAATTTCAGAAATCTCATGAATTTCATCGGCCAAATTGGTCAGCAGATCTTCTGCAGCCGCCCGGGCCTCATCCCGCATCATCTGCTTCACGCCAAGCCAATGCTCAAAGGAAGGTTCATCAAGAACAGATAACAACTTCACCAAACCTTCCGTGCGCTCCGCCCTGCGGATCGCAAAGCGAAGCGCCTTACGGCATTCTGGTGTGTCATCGACCACCACCATGAATTTTCGGGCTTCTTTAACCAACTAATACCCCCGGCTCATCTTCGAACACCATCTTTGCCAATATTACCAAGCCCAACTATGGGGATGGCCCGCAAAAATTACAAATGCCTTACGCCGTCAGGCCCATGCGCTGATAGACCATATCCCTGGTTTCACGGGCGATGACAGAGGCCCGCTCGCCACCCTCGGCCAAAATCTTGTCGATGGCCTCAGGGTCTGATTTCAGGCGCTGCATTTCGCTCGTGATGGGTTCCAAATGGGCAAGTAGGGCTTCGGTCAGGGCGGGCTTAAAGCTTGAGAATTGCGCACCGCCATGCTCGGACAAAATGTCCGCCATGCTCTTGCCTGTCACGGCGGCCATGATGCCCACCAAATTGCGTGCCTCGGGCCGCCCCTCAAGGCCATCAACCTCGCTGGGCAGGGCTTCCGGGTCGGTGGTGGCCTTACGGATCTTCTGGGCAATTTTGTCGGCATCATCGTCAAGATGAATGCGGGATGCTTCAGAAGGGTCTGACTTGGACATCTTCTTGGACCCATCGCGAAGGGACATCACCCGGGCTGCCTCGGCAAGGGTCAATGTTTCGGGCTCAGGCAACATATTTTCGGTGCCGTAATCCGTGTTGAATTTGCGCGCAATATCCCTGGCCAATTCCAGATGCTGGCGTTGGTCATCGCCCACCGGCACATGGGTGGCGCGGTAGGCAAGAATATCTGCAGCCATCAGGACCGGATAGGTGAACAGGCCAACGGATGCATTTTCTTTATGCTTGCCGGCTTTTTCTTTGAATTGGGTCATGCGGTTCAACCAACCCATTCGGGCGACACAATTGAACACCCAAGCCAATTCGGCATGCTCACGAACCCGGGATTGGTTGAACAAAATGGCCTTTTTGGGGTCCACACCGGCAGCAATGAATGCCATGGCCACCTCGCGGGTTGATTGGCGCAAGGCTTCAGGATCATGGGCCACGGTGATGGCATGCATGTCGACCACACAATAAAGACATTCATGATCATTCTGCAGGGCAACGAATTGGCGAATGGCGCCGAGGTAATTGCCCAAATGCAAATTGCCGGTGGGCTGCACCCCAGAAAACACGCGTGACTGGCTCATGTTGATCATTCCTATGTAAATTTTGCGGCTGGGCCGCCAAACCCTTGCGCTTATGGGGAGGCTGAGGGGGGAGGGTCAAGAAGAAGGGCGTCGTAATTTGCGAAGGTCCGACAAGCCCACCACCTTAAGGCCGAGCACCATGGCGGCAAAAACCACAACACCTAAAGCGACCCGAACAGACAGATCCAAAACTCTGGCCCACCAATCATCACCGCCAAGATCAGGCACAAAAAACAACAAAAATGCCATCACCATGCTTGCCACCAACAGCTTCAACAAACGCATCACCAGTTTCACGCGCCATTCATGATAGCCGCGCCACCACATGACCAACATCAGGCCCATGGCCTGAACAACAGAAGCCACAGCCGTGGCCCAGGCAATCGCCACATGGCCATGGATTGGGAAAAAAATCAGCGAGATGGTGATGTTCACCAACATGGACAAAAGGGCCAGTTGCATGGGCGTGCGGGTGTCCAGGCGGGCAAAAAAGGTTGGCGAAAATATTTTCACCAGAACATAGGCTGGCAGTCCTGCCGCAAAACCAATAAGTGCTGCCGCGGTGGCCATCGTATCCTCGGCGGTAAAGCGGCCATGTTCAAAAAGTGTGGCAATAATGGGCTCAGCCAACACCGCCAATCCAAAGGCGGCGGGTAGGGTCAAAAACATGGCGGTGATGAGCGATTCATCCACAAGACCCGCCGCGCTGCCATCATTTTTGTTCAAGGAAGCGGTGAGCTTGGGCAGCAACACCACGGAAATAGCGACCCCGATCAAGCCCAGCGGAAACTGGTAAAGGCGATCGGCATAGTAAAGATGCGCCCGGGCCCCATCTTGAAAGGACGCAATAATGCCTCCGGCCAGGATGTTAATTTGAACAACACCACCCGCCAGAATGCCCGGGCCCAACAGCCGGAAAAATTCTTTAAGCCCGGGACCCCAACGGATGAAACGCAGGCGCAAAGATAAGCCCGCCTTCGCCACACCCCATGCCACAATCCCGGCCTGCAAAAGCCCGGAAAACAAGATCGCAAAGATAAAAATGTCCGCAGCAAGCTTTGGGGAAGCATTCAGGTCCAGCGACAGGCCGAGGAGGATCGAGATGTTGATGAGCATTTCCGCAAGCAATTCTTCCCCAAGGCCCGCCCCAAGACCAAGCGCCATGATGCCCACAATATTCAACATGCTGGGCGCCGCAGCGGCGAGGGCAAAACGGTTGAAGGAATTCAAGATCGCCGAAAACAGCGCCATCAGGGAGGCAAAAACCAGATAGGGGAACAAAATCCGTGCATATTCCACGGTGACATCAAACTTGCGGGGGTCCTCGGTGATGGTGAAGGGAAGTTCCAAACCAAAAATGGCGGTGATCCTGGTGGCCAATTCCACCGAATAGCCTGGGGCCAGAATGGTCACGATTTGCGGCATGAAGATGATGGCCAACAAATTGACCACCAACAGCATGGCCAGCAGCACCGACAATACCTGCTCGGCAAACAGCCGGGCCTGGGCTGGGCCGCCCTCGGCAAGCCTGGCCCCAAACATGGGCACGAAGGCTGAATTAAATGCGCCCTCGGCAAAAATCCGCCGGAAGAGGTTGGGTATCTGAAACGCGGCCACAAAAGCATCGGCCAAAAAACTGGAGCCAAAGCTCACCGCAAGCAGCAAATCACGCAAAAAGCCCAGGACACGAGACAGGAATGTCCAACCGCCCACCAGGGCAGACGATCTCACAATGCTCAAGCAACCTTCTCCTGGCCTGTTTCTTCAAACACCGCCAACATGGACGCGGTGATTTTGTCCAGCTTGGCCTGACTGGTGACCTTCAGGCCAAAAGCATCCCGGACATAAAAGACGTCCACCACTTTTTCCCCGAAGGTGGCAATCTGGGCCGAAGAAATTCGCAAATTCTGCGCCACCAACACCCGAGAGAGGTCGTAAAGAAGACCAACACGGTCCCGGCCACTCACCTCAATCAGGGTGTGCGTGCCCGAGGCGTCCTGATCAATCACAACATCCGGGGCGACCTTGAAGGCATCGGCCTTTGAGGGCGCCTTACGTCGCACAGCCAGCACCTCAGGCAACACCACATGGCCCCCTAAGGAATCAAGAACCGCTTTTTCCAGTCTATTGATCCGCGATTTGTCGGCGATAGCCTGACCACGTTCATCCTGGAGCCAGAGGGTGTCGAGGGCCAATCCATCCATGGTTGTAAAAATTTTGGCATCGGCCACCGACAGACCAGCCAGGGCCACAGCACCGGTAATCCTTGCAAACAGTCCAGGATGGTCACCGGTCAAAATCGAAAATCTGGTGATCCCTCGGAAGCCATCATCCTCGGCGGCAAACACGATATCTTTGCCTGTCCGTTGCCGCTCGGCCACCAATTTTGCATGACTTACCATGCTGTCGGCATCCATGACGGTCCAATAGCTGTCATAATGCATGTCGAGGAAAGCAGCCACCAATGCCTCGTCTTCGCCACCATGACCACCGGAGAATTGTTCCTGAAATTGCTGCTTTGCCAACATGGCGCGCTGGGAACGCCGTTGCACAGGGTTGGCACCGGCAAGTGCGTCATCAGCCTCCTGATATAGTTGCCGCAACAGGGACCCCTTCCAACCATTCCAAACACCAGGCCCCACGGCACGGATGTCGGCCACGGTCAGGATCAAGAGGTAACGAAGCCTCGCAGGTGACTGCACAAAAGCCACAAAGTCCCGGATGGTCTTGGGGTCACTTAAATCGCGCCGTTGGGCCGTGTCACTCATCACCAAATGATGACGCACCAGCCAGGCCACGGTTTCTGTCTCGGCCGCAGTGAATCCCATCCGCGGGCACAGGCGGTAGGCAATACGCGCCCCGGCAATGGAGTGATCCTCATCCCGGCCCTTGGCAATGTCATGGAGCAACATGGCCATGTAAAGAATTTTCCTTGTGCCAATCCGGGGAAATAATTCCGTGGCCAGGGGATGTTCATCCTTCAATTCGCCCCGCTCGATTTGCGCGAGAATACCAATCGCCCGGATCAAATGCTCATCGGCAGTGTAGT
>AACY020303078.1_pt1 | contig 22568 bp, 12 predicted proteins | sample 267378 | NCBI WGS metagenome assembly AACY02 (sample SAMN02954345, study PRJNA13694) | marine metagenome | biome: aquatic; feature: ocean; material: water; isolation source: isolated as part of a large dataset composed predominantly from surface... | reverse complement strand
GCCGTTTCGGACGCGGGGATCGATCGCTTCCTCGCCGGCGTCCTCGGTCCCGTCGCCGCGGAGGTGCGGCGCGAGGGGGCCGCCGCGACGCATTGCAACACCTGGGGCGACGGGTTGTTCGTCGTCTTCGCCGATCCGGTCCGCGCAGCCGACTGCGCGGCGCGCGTCATGGCGGCGCTCGCCGAGGTCGATCCGGCGGATCTCGGCCTGCCCGGCGATCTCGCGCTGCGGCTCGGAGGACACTACGGACCCTGCTTCGAACGGGACGACCCGCTGCGGGGCGGTCCGAACTGCTTCGGCGCCGCGGTGACGCGCGCGGCGCGCATCGAGCCGGTCGCGCCGCCCGGCGCCTTCTACGTCACCGAGGAATTCGCCGCGGCGCTCGCGATGGGCGATCCGGCCCCCCCGCTTCTGTCCTATGTCGGACGGGTTCCGCTCGCCAAGAACGCCGGCGCCACGCCGCTCTATCGATGCGCGCCGCGCTCCGGACCCGGGGCTGCGCCATGACGCGGCGGACGGTGCGCGTGTTCGTCTCCTCGCCGAGCGACGTCGCGCTCGAGCGCGGCCGGGCCGAGCGCGTGGCGCGGCGGCTCAGCGGGCTGTTCGACAGGCTCGAGATCGACGTCTATCGCTGGGAGCGCAGCAGCTACTTCTCGGCCCATGAGGGGTTCCAGCCGCAGATCCCGGACGTGGACCGGTTCGATCTCGTCGTCGGCCTGTTCTGGTCGCGGCTCGGCTCGGCCCTGCCGCCGGACTTCCAGCCCATGCCCGATGGTCGCCCTTACCCCTCCGGCACCGCCTTCGAGATCCTGCGCGCGATCGAGCGCCGGCGGCGGAGCCCGACGGGCCGCCCCGACGTCCTGATCTACCGCAAGACCGCGCCGCCCCGGATCCCGATCTCCGACCGGGCGGAGCGCGCCCGGCGAATCGACGACCTCGCCGCGCTCGACGCCTTCGTCGCGGAATGGTTCGCCGACGAGATCGGCGGGTTCCGCGCCGCGTTCACGCCGTTCGAGAGCCCTGATACGTTCGAGGAGGTGTTCGAGGCGCATCTGCGCGCCTGGCTGCGCGAGAACCATCGCCTCGGCCGCGAGCGCGCCTGGCGCGTTGAGGAGCGCGGGGCGCCCTTTCCCGGGCTCGACGCCTTCGACGCCGGACGGCGCGCGGTCTTCTTCGGGCGACGCGCGGATGTCGAGCGCGCCCGCGAGCGGCTGGAGGACGCGGCGGCGCGGGGCTGCGCTTTCCTCCTGATCGACGGCGCGAGCGGGGCCGGCAAGTCCTCCCTCGCGCGCGCCGGCCTCCTGCCGAGGATCGCCGATCTCGAGCTGGACCTGCGCCGCGCGGTTCTCAGGCCGGCCGCGGCGCCGCTGGCCGCCCTCGCGCGCGCTCTGTTCGCGCCGCACGCGGCGCCCGAACTCGCGCAGGGCGATTTTCCGACCCCGGACGCCTTCGCCGCGCATCTGGCTGGCGGCGGAAGCGCGGCCCCCCTGTTGCGCGCGCTGGACCGGGCGGCCGAGGCGCAGCGGGCGGCGGAGGGCCGGCGCTCGGCGCCCGCCTTGCGCCTCCTGCTCCTTGTGGATGAGCTCGAGGCGCTCTTCGCCGGGTCCGTCGCGGCGGCTGAGCGGCGCCGTTTCCTCGCCGCGCTGTCCGACCTCGCGCGCTCCGGTCGCGCCGCCGTCGTGGCGACGTTGCGCGCGGACTGGCGCATGGCGGCGCTCGGCGAGCCCGACCTCGCGCGGCTGGTCGACGAGGGCGCGACGCTGACGCTGGCTCCGCCGGGGCGGGACGCGCTCGCCGAGATCGTGCGCGCGCCCGCGCGCGCCGCGGGGATCGCCTTCGAGCGCGGCCCGGACGGGTTCGGCCTCGACGAGATCCTCCTGCGCGAGGCCGGGGACGCAGGCGCGCTGCCGCTGCTGCAGTTCACGCTCCAGGCGCTGTATCAACGCGCCGTCGCCCGCATCGCGGCGGCGGGGCGGCGGCTCGGCGATGTCGGGCCCGACGAGCCGGTGATGACTCTGACCCTCGAGGACCACCGGCGCCTCGGCGGGATCGAGGGGATCGTGAACCGTCGCGCCGAGGCGGCTTTCGCGTCGCTCCCGGGGCCTGCGCAGGCCGCGCTGCCCCGGCTCGTGCGGGCGCTGGTGGAGCCGGGTCCGCAGGGCGCGCAGCTCCTGCGGCCGGCCGTCGCCGCGACCGTCGCCGAGGACGCGGCGGGACGCGAGCTCGTCGAGGCGCTCGCGGCGGCGCGCATCCTCGTGCGCGACGGCGACGCGCTGCGCTTCAGCCACGAAGCGGCGCTCACCGGCTGGGAGCGCGCCCGCGAGGCGGCGGCCGAGGCCGAGACCTTCCTCGCGGTGCGCGCCGAGGTGGAGCGCCAGGCCGCGCGGTGGCGCGCGCAGGGCCGGCGCCGCAGCCTTCTGCTGCCCCCCGGACGACAGGTGTTCGAGGCCGAGGCGATCCTGCGCGCCCATCGCGACGAACTCTCGCCCGCCGCGCGACGGTTCATCGAGCGCTCGGGCGAACGCGCGCGGCTCGGGCGCAGCCTCGCCGCCCTCGCGGCCGTGCTGTTCGCCTGCGTGGCCGCGGCGGCGCTCTGGCAGTCCGAGACGGCGCGGCGCAACGCGCTCCTCGCCGAGCATGGCCGCGCGGCCGCGGCGGCGGCCCGCGACGACGCCGAACAGGCGCTGCGCGCGGCCACCGCGGCGACCGACGCGCTGGTCTTCGATCTCGCGCAGGCCTTCGAGCACCGGGGGCTCCCGAGCCGGATCGCCCGCGCGATCCTCGACGAGGCGCGGGCGCTTCAGAGCGCGCTCGCGCGCCGCTTTCCGGACGACCCGAGCCTGCTTCGCAGCCGCGCCGCGGCCTTCGGCAAGACGGGCGACCTGCTGATGATCCAGGGCGACCCCGCGGCGGCGCTCGACGTCTACGAGGCCGGGCTCGCGCTCAGCCGTCGCCTCGCGCGCGAGGACCCGTCCGACGCGGGCGCCGGACGCTCCGCGATGCTGACCCTCCTGCGGATCGGGGATCTGCGCCTCGCCGCGGCGGAGGGCCCGGCGGCGCTCGCCGCCTACGAGGAGGCGCTCGCCATCGCCCTCGCGATGCTCGAGCGCGGCCCGCACGACCCGGAGCGCGCGGCGGACGTGGCGCTCGGCCGCGAACGGATCGGCGACGCGCGGCTGCGGCTGGGCGACCTCGTCGCCGCGCGCGCGAGCTACGACGCGAGCCTCGCCGTCCGCCGCCGACTCGTCGCGCGCAGGCCGCTCGACGCCCTCGCCGCGCGCGACCTCTCGGTGAGCCTCGAGCGCGTCGGCGACATGCTGCTGCGGCGCGACGACGACGCCGGCGCCCTGGCGCGCTACCGCGAAAGCCTCGCGATCCGCCGCGGGCTCGCGACGGCGGAGCCCGGAAACACGGAATGGGCGCGGAACCTGATGGTGAGCCTGAACAAGATCGGCGACCTGCGGCTCAGGACGGGCGCGCCGGAGGGGGCGCTGGCCGCCTTCGGCGAAGCGGTCGGGATCGCGCGCGCGCTCCTGGGCGCAGACGGGGAGAACGACCGCTGGCGGCGCGACCTCGCCATCGGGCTCGACCGTCTCGGCGACGCGCGGGCCGGGACGGGCGATCGGGCCGGCGCCGAGGAGGCCTACGCCGAGGCGCTGCGGCTGCGTCGCGCCGGGCACGCCCGCGATCCGGGCGACGCGCGCTGGGAGACCGATCTCGTCGTCAGCCTCTACAAGCTCGCGACGCTGCGCGACGGCGACGCGCGGCGCGACCTGATCGACGAGGCGCTCGACAGGCTGCTGCGGCTCGAGCGGCGCGGGGCGCTTTCGGCCGATCAGGCGGAATGGATCGAACTGCTCGAGGCCGAGCGCGCGAAGTCCTGAGGCGGCCCGGGCCCGTCGCGGACGCTCAGACAGCCCCGAGCGCCGCCGCGAGCGCCGCCTCGAGCCGCGCGGCGCGGAAGGGCTTCCCGATCGCGGAGCCGTGCGGGTAACCCTCCCCCGGCGCGCCGTAGCCGGTGGCGTAGACGATGGGCGTTCCCCGCTTGGCGAGGGCGAGCGCCACCGGCAGGGCGGGCGCGCCGCGCAGGTTGACGTCGAGCAGCGCGGCCTCGAAGCCGCCCTCGGCGACCTTGTCGAGGGCCGCCGCGACGGTCGGGACCGGGCCGACGGGGACGGCGCCAAGGCTTTCGAGCACGCGCCGGACCGTCATCGCGACCATGGGCTCGTCCTCCACGACGAGGATGCGGCGGCCGGCGAGCGGGCTCATGGCGTCGGCTCCTCCGGCCAGTCGCCGGCGATGCGGCAGACGACGCCCTGCGGCTGGAACTCCAGCGCGACCGTATCGAATTCGTAGGCCAGCGCCTCCTCGATCATGGCGGCGCCGAAGCCGCGGCGCTCGGGCGGCGGCGGGGAGACGGGCGGGCCGCCGCTCTCGCGCCATTCGATCTCGAGCCGTCGCGGCGGGCCGGCCTCCAGGCTCCAACGCACCGCGACGCGGCCGCCCTCGTTCGAGAGCGCGCCGTATTTCGCGGCGTTCGTGCGCAACTCGTGGAAGGCCATGGTCAGCCCCACCACGCGGCTCGCCGGCACGGCGACGTCCGGCCCCTCCAGCGTCACGCGGGGGGCGGCGCCGTTGAGCTGGATCGCCGCGCGGATCAGCGCGCGCAGCTCCGCGACGTCGCTCGCGTCGCGCACCAGCAGGTCGTGGGCGGCCGCGAGCGCCGCCATGCGCTCCTCGAAGGCGGAGACGGCGTCCTGCGCGGAGATCCGCCCGCGGAAGGTCTCGGTCGCGATCGACTGGACCACGGCGAACATGTTCTTCACGCGGTGGTTCAGCTCGCGGATCATCAGCTCGCGCCGCGTCTCGCGCCGGACCGCTTCGGTCTCGTCGAACAGCAGCCCCGAGAAACGATCGAAGGCCTCGCCCGTCCCGCGGGCCGCGACGCCCCGCTCGACAAGGTGGCGCGCCCCGTCCTCCGCGCCGTCGACCCGGTAGCGGAGCGCGTAGCGACCGCCTTCCTCCGTCGCGCGCGCGATCTCCGCCGCCACGGCCGCCCGGTCGTCGGGATGGATGCGCGCGCGCAGCGCCTCGATGGTCAGCGGCGCGGGCGCGGGCGGCGCGCCGTAGAAGCGACGGGCGCGCTCGTCGAACTCGGCGGTTCCGGCGGTCTGGTCGGTCACGATCCAGCCGGCCTCGGCGGCGTCGAGCGCCAGCCGGAGCAGCGCCTCGCGCGCGCGCCGCTCTTCCTCCCGCCGCCACGCCTCGGTCTCGTCGATCAGCAGGCCGCGCAGGCGGAGCCCCCCGCCCGTGACGTCGGTCAGCCGCCAGGCCCGGCCGTGGATGCGGCGCAACTCGCCGTCCGGCCGCAGGATGCGGTAATGCAGGTCGAAGACCGCGCCCTCCTCAAGCGCCTGCGCCGACAGCGCCCGATAGGCGTCGCGGTCCTCGGGATGAACCTGGGCGATCCAGACCTCCGCGGGGATGGGGGCGGCCTCCTGCGGCAGACCGCGGATGCGCCGGGCGCGCGCGTCGGCCGTCACGAGGCCGGCCTCGGGCTCGTAGGTCGCCCAGCCGGTCCGCGCCGCCTCGACCGCCTGCTCGAAGGACGTCTCGCGTTCGAGCCGCGCCGCCTCCAGCGCCTCGCGCGCCATGCGCTCGAGCACGCGGTCGGTCGTCTCGATCGTGGTGTGGAGCACGCCGACGACGGCGCCGGCCTCGTCGAGGACGGGGCTGAAGCTGTAGTCGAACCAGGCGTCGTCCGGGCACGGGCCGCGCTCGAGCCGGAACGGCGCGTCCCGGAAGGCGACCGTCTCGCCGCGCCGCGCCGCCGCCATCTGCGGCGCGATGATCGCGGCGGCCTCGCTCCAGACCTCGGTCATCGGCCGGCCGAGCGCCGGCGGCTTGTCGCCGAGCAGCGGCCGATAGGCGTCGTTCAAGGCGCAGACGCGGAGATCGTCCCCCGCGAGCACGACGGTCGGCAGGCCGCTCCGCAGCGCCGTGGCGATCACGGCGCGGAGGGCGGGCGGCCACGCCTCCATGGGGCCGAGCGAGGTGGCGGCCCAGTCATGCGCGCGCATGCGCGCGGCCATGCCCGCATCGGGCGAGGGCGTTTGCGGCGTCGGGGCGTCGGCGACCATGGCGGGGCGGCCCGGGCTGGCGAAAGACGGTCCGCCAGCTTGCCGCCCGCCGACGAGGCCCGTCCTTGCGCCGGATCAAGGCGCACGGCCGCAAGGCGTCGCCGGTCGGCTCAGAACGGCGAACCTGCGTCGGCCTCCGCCGTCGCCTTTCGCTCGGCGGACGTCCCTTCCGTCTCCACGGCCGCTGCGAAGAGATAGCCCGCGCCGCGAATCGTCTTGATGCAGCGCGGATGCGACGGGTCTTCCTCGATCTTCTGGCGCAGCCGGCGCACCTGCATGTCGATCCCTCGGTCGTAGGGCGACCACGCGCGGCCCTTCAGGCGGTCCATGATCTGGTCGCGGCTCAGCACCTTGTTCGGGTTGGTCACGAACAGTTTCAGCAGCTCGAACTCCGCGCCGGTGAGCTCCTGCTCCTCGCCGTCGTCGCGGCGCAACTCGCGCCGGGTGAGGTCGACGCGCCAGCCGTTGAAGGCGATCGTCTCCCGCGGCGCGAGGGCGCGGGCGGCGGTCCGCATCGCGACGTCGCGGCGGCGGACGACGGCGCGGACGCGGGCGATGACCTCGCGGATGTGGAAGGGCTTGCAGATGTAGTCGTCGGCGCCGAGCTCGAGCCCCAGCACCTTGTCGACGGTATCGCCCTTGCCGGTGATCATCACGATCGGGACGTCCGAGACGGTGCGCAGCCGCCGCGCGGCGGTCAGCCCGTCCTCGCCCGGCAGGCCGATGTCGAGCGCGATGACGTCGATCTCCATGCGCCCGACCGTGCGGAGCATCGAGCCGGCGTCCGGCGCCTCGATCACGTCGAAATTCTCTCCGTCGAAGGCCTCCCGGAGCACCTTCCGGACGCGGGGATCGTCGTCGACGATCAGGATTCGCGTTCGCCTCGTCATGTTCCCCCCTTACGCCCATCGCGCTCCCGCGCGGCGACTACGACTTTAGCACCGTTTCGTTCTACAGTGTGTCGCCGAAGAACCGTATCAATTTACCGTTTGTTACGCGGCCTGCACGCATGACGCGAGCCATGGCCTGTCTTGCAATGATTTTGCGAGGCGCGCTTGGGCGGCGTCGGCCCGCATCCGCGGGCCGCCCGACCGCCCCTGCGCGAATCACTCCACCGTCACCGACTTCGCGAGGTTGCGCGGCTGGTCCACATCCGCCCCCCGCGCCACGGCAGCGTGGTAGGCGAGCAGCTGCGCCGGCGCGGCGAAGACGATCGGCGCGATCAGCGGCGGCGCGGTCGGGACGACCAGCGTCTCCGCGCCGAGACCGTCGAGCCGGGCCGCGCCGGCGGCGTCGGTCACGACCAGGCAGCGCCCGTCCCGCGCCAGAAGCTCGGAGATGTTGGACGCAGTCTTGTCGAACAGATCGTCGCCGGGCGCGAAGGCCACCACGGGGCGGGTCCGGTCCACGAGCGCGATCGGCCCGTGCTTGAGCTCGCCCGCGGCGAGGCCCTCGGCGTGGATGTAGGTCAGCTCCTTGAGCTTCAGCGCCGCCTCGAGCGCGAGGGCGTGCATGGCCCCGCGGCCGATGTAGAGCACGCTGTCGGCGGCCGCGAGCCGCCGGGCCGCGGCCTCCGCCTCGGGCTCGACGCGCAGCGCCTCGGCGAGCAAGCGCGGCGCGGCGGACAGCGTCTCGATCAGCGCCGCCTCCGCCGCCGCGTCGAGCGCCCCGCGCCGACGCCCGGCGTGGATCGCGGTCGCCAGCAGCGCGACCAGCTGGCCGGTGAAGGCCTTGGTGGAGGCGACGCCGATCTCGGGCCCTGCGTGGATGGGGATCGCCACGTCGGCCTCGCGCGCGATGGTCGAGGTCTCGACGTTGATCACGCCGCCGACCGCCGCGCCCTGCGCGCGGACATGGCGGAGCGCCGCCAGCGTGTCGGCGGTCTCGCCGGACTGGCTGACGACCAGCACGATCTCGCCGGGGCGCAGCGGCGCGTCGCGGTAGCGGTATTCGGAGGCGACGTCGATCTCCACCGGCAGGCGCGCGAGCGACTCGAACCAGCGCTTCGCGACCGCCGCGGCGTAGTAGGCGGTGCCGCAGGCGACCATGGTCAGCCGCGGGGCCCCCTCCCAGCCGAGCGCCTCGGCGGGGCTCGCGATGCGCCGGCGGTCGGGCGAGAGCATGCGGCCGAGCGCGTAGGCCGCGACGGCGGGCTGCTCGGCGATCTCCTTCGCCATGAAGTGGCGATGGCCGCCCTTGTCGGCCAGGACGGCGTCCACGGAGAGGTGATGGACCTCCCGCTCCGCAGGCGCGCCCGAAGCGTCGAAGACGCGGACGTCCGTGCGGCGCAGCACCGCCCAGTCCCCCTCCTCGAGATAGGCGATGCGGTTGGTCAGCGGCGCCAGCGCGAGCGCGTCCGACCCGACGAAACTCTCGCCCTCGCCGAAGCCGATGGCGAGCGGCGAGCCGCGCCGGGCGCAGACGAGAAGATCGTCCTCCCCGTCGAACAGGAAGCAGAGCGCGAAGGCGCCCTCCAGCTTGGCGAGGGTCGCCGCGACCGCGTCCTCGGGCGCGAGGCCGCGCGCGAGCATCGCGGCGCAGAGCTGGGCGACCACCTCGGTGTCGGTGTCGGAGCGGAAGGCGACGCCCTCCGCGGTCAGCGCCTCGCGCAGCGCCCGCCAGTTCTCGATGATGCCGTTATGGACGACGGCGACGCGTCCGGCCCGATGGGGATGCGCGTTGGCCTCGCTCGGCGCGCCATGGGTCGCCCATCGCGTGTGGCCGATGCCGCTGCGCCCGAGCAGCGGCTCGGCCTCCAGCAGCGCGGCGAGGGCCGAGATCTTGCCGGAGGCCCGCCTCAGCGCGAGCCCCTCCGGCGCGAGCGCGGCGACCCCTGCGCTGTCGTAGCCGCGATATTCGAGCCGCCGCAGCGCGTCGAGCAGGATCGGCCCGGCCTCGCCCTGCGTCAGGACCCCGATGATTCCGCACATGTCTCCCCCTCCGCTCCCCTGGCCGGGCCGCTCTCGCGCCCGGCGAGCCCGGCGCGCAGGCGCAACGCCCGGCCCGGCTTCACGCATTGCCGCCCCCGCGCGAGCGCGAGCGCGTCCGACGGCACGTCCTCGGTGATGGTCGATCCCGCCCCCACGATCGCCCCGGCGCCGACCGCGACCGGCGCCACGAGCGAGGTGTTCGATCCGATGAAGGCTCGTCCGCCGATCCGGGTGCGGTGTTTCTCCAACCCGTCGTAGTTGCAGGTGACGGTCCCCGCGCCGAGATTGGCGCCGGCGCCGATCCAGGCGTCGCCGACATAGCTGAGGTGAGAGACCTTCGCGCCGCGCTCCAGCACGGCGTTCTTCACCTCGACGAAATTGCCGACGCGCGCCCCCTCGCCGATCTCGGCGCCGGGCCGCAGGCGCGCGAAGGGGCCGATCTGCGCCCCTTCGCTGACCGCGCAACGCTCTAGATGGCTGAAGGCGGCGATCCGCGCGCCCTCGGCCACCGAAACGCCCGGCCCGAACACGACGAAGGGGCCGATCTCCACGTCCCGGCCGAGCGCCGTGTCGTAGGCGAGATAGACCGTGTCGGGCGCGAGCATCCGAACGCCCCTCGCCATCGCCTCGCGCCGGGCGCGGGCCTGGAAGGCGGCCTCGGCGGCGGCGAGCTGCACGGGGTCGTTCACGCCGAGCGCCGCCTCGGCCGCGCAGAGCACGACCTCGCCCGCCTCGTCCGCCTCCGCCGCCATCGCCGCGAGATCGGTGAGGCGGAACTCGCCGGATCGCGGGTCGGCCCGGAGCCCGCGGACCCACTCCCGCGCCCGGGCGGCGTCCACCATGAGCGCCCCGGAATTGCAGAGGATCTCGCCGGTCCGGTCCGGATCGTCCGCCGCCTCGATGATGGCGGCGAGCCGCCCGTCGCGCCCGAGCCGCAGCCGGCCGAGATCGCAGGGCGCCGTCGCCGGGAACCCGAGCACGGCGAGCGTCGCCCCGCGCGCGTGGGCCCGGAGCAGCCCGGCGAGATCCTCCGGCCGGACGAGCGGCGCGTCGCCCGGCAGGACGATCAGCGGCCCCGAGCCCGCTGGCGCCTCGCTCAACGCGACATGGACGGCGTGCCCCGTCCCGAGACGCTCGGCCTGCTCCACGAGCCGGGCTCCCGGGGCGATGCGGCGGACGGCGTGCGCGACCGCGCCCTCGACGTCGGAGACGACCACCACGACGGCGGCCGGCGACAACGCGCGCGCGGCGGCGAGGGCATGGGCGATCATCGGGGCGCCGCCGACCGCATGCAGCGGCTTCGGCAGGTCGGACCGCATGCGCGTCCCCTTACCGGCGGCGAGCACCACGACGGTCGGCGCGGCGGTGACGGGACCGGAGGCGGTCATGACGCGTAAGCCGCCATCTCGTCCGCCCACGCCGCCTGGGACGGCGGCGTGGAGCGCAGCAGCGCCTCCTCGATCTCGACCGCCAGGCTCTCGATCAGGCCGCGGTCCTCGCCCTCGATCATCACGCGGATCACGGGCTCCGTGCCCGAGGGCCGCACGACGAGACGGCCGTCGCCGCCGAGGCGGGCACGCGCGGCGGCGACGGCGCGCTGCGCCGCCGTGCTTCCGAGAGAGACGTCCCGATCGGCGACGCGCACCGAGCGCATGGTCTGCGGAACCGGCTCGAACACCTTGAGGATCTCCGAGGCGGGACGCCCCTCCCGGGCGAGCTCCGCCAGCGCCTGCAGCCCGGCGATCACCCCGTCGCCGGTGGTGGCGTGGTCCGCCAGGATGACGTGCCCGGACTGCTCGCCGCCGATCGAGCAGCCGCGGGCCCGCATCTCCTCGATCACGTATCGATCGCCGACCTTCGTGCGGTGAAGACCGAGCCCGAGGTCCGCAAGATGTCGCTCGAGCCCCAGATTGGACATCACCGTAGCGACGACCGCGCCGCCCGAGAGCCGCCCTTCGGCCGCCTGCCGCGCGGCGATCAGGGCGATGAGCTGATCGCCGTCGACCACCCGCCCGGTCTCGTCGATCAGGTGGACCCGGTCCGCGTCCCCATCCAGCGCGACGCCGATGTCGGCGCCGGTCTCGAGCACGGCCTTGCGACAGGCGTCGACGTCGGTCGAGCCGCAGCCGGCGTTGATGTTCAGGCCGTCCGGCGCGCAGCCGATTTCGACCACCTCCGCGCCGAGCTCCCAGAACACCCGCGGCGCGGCCCGCCAGGCGGCCCCGTTGGCGCAGTCGAGCGCGATCTTCAATCCGTCGAGCCGAAGGGAGCGCGGGAAGCTCGCCTTGGCGAACTCGACATAGCGTTCCGTCGCGCCGTCGACGCGCACCGACCAGCCGACCTGAGCGGGCTCGCTGAGCGTCGCCCCCCTGGCGAAGCGACGCTCGATGGCGGACTCCTCGGCGTCGGACAGCTTGTAGCCGTCCGGCCCGAAGAACTTCACGCCGTTGTCCTCGAAGGGATTGTGCGAGGCCGAGATCATCACGCCGAGCCCCGCGCGGAGCGACCGGGTGAGCATCCCGACGGCCGGCGTCGGAACCGGCCCGAGCAGCAGCGTGTCGACGCCCACGGAGGCGAAACCGGCGGTCATCGCGGTCTCCAGCATGTAGCCGGAGAGCCGCGTGTCCTTGCCGATGGCGACGGAGGGGCGCCGCCCGTCTCGGCGCAGCTCCAGCCCCGCGGCCTGCGCCAGGCGCACCGCGCCCTCCGGGGTCAGCGGGCCGGCGTTGGCGACGCCGCGCACCCCGTCCGTTCCGAACAAACGATCGGTCATCGGATCTCTCCGCACATCAGGGTTGAGGGTCAGGCGAGGGCGAAGTCCTCGACCAGCAGGTCGCCAAATCCGAGCGCGCCCTCGGCGAGGCCGGCGAGCGTCAGCGACGTGTCGGCGTCCGGCGCGAAGACCAGCCCGTCCGGCGACGCCGAGAAGGCCGCGAGCGCCGCCGCCGCGTCGGCGAAGCCGAAGCCGACCAGCGCCACGGCGTCCTCGCCCGGCGCGAAGTCGAGCACCACGTCCTCGCCGCCGCCGAGGGTGAAGGCGAACACGTCCGCGTCGCCGCCGCCCCAGAGCGCGTCGTCGCCCGCGCCGCCGTCGATGCGCTCGGCGTCCGAGCCGCCCGTGATCACGTCGGCCCCCGCGGTTCCCGCCACGACGTTCGCCGCAGTCAGCGAGACGGCAGCGGCGTGCAGGGCGTCCTCCGCGAAAGTCAGCGTCATGCGCGCGCCGTCGGTCGTCCCGCCGTCGGCCCCGCTCGCCACCGCGGCGTCGGTCCCGAGGCTGCGCAGCGTCACCCCGACCGCGCCGCGGCCCTCGAAGGAGAAGGCGAGGTCCGACCCGTCGCCCGTGACCGAGACGAGATCGGCGCGCATCGGCAGGCTGTCGATCCGCGTGACGTCGGCCGGCGTCGCGCCGGTCTCGATCCGGAAGGTCCCGCCGTCGCGGTCGGTGAAGACGCGGTCGGCGCTCCACGCGTACCAGCCCTCGACCGAGGCGACCGGACCCGGCGCCTCGATGGCGAAGCGTCCCGCGTCGTCGGAGACGACCGTCGCGACGAGGGCGCCGGCGTCCTCGGACAGGGTGAAAGTCGCGTTCGAGAGCGCGCGGATGCGGCTCGCGAGGTCGTCGCCAGTGACGAACTCCATCCCGTCCGCCGCGGCCTGCGCGATGACGCTCTCGAACATCTCGCGCGAGTAGTCCCGCTCCTCGGCCCCGAACCAGTTGGTCGGTCCGTAATCGTGCCAGGGCAGAAGGGCGATGGGCGCGTCGGCCTGTCCGGTGATCGCCGCGTATTCCTCGGCCCAGACGGCGGCGGCCTCCTCCGGCGTGCGTCCCTGGAACTGGATCAGGGAGAAGTCGAAGGACATGTTCGGCGCCAGATAGACCTTGTCGCCGGTCTCGGGCGAGAAGAAGCCGATGGCGTTCGGGTAGCCCGCGCCGAGGCCCGAATAGCCGCCGCTCATGTAGTCGTACTCGGCGATGATCTCGGCCGACGCCGCGACCTTCTCCGGCGCGCCGGGCACGGCGACGCCCGTGATCGGGACGTCCAGTTCACGTTCGAGCTTGTGGCGCGAATGGCCGAACTGGAACGTGAAGGACGCCTCCAGCACCGCCTTCTCGACCGCGCCGAGCGTTCCCGGCTCGATGGCATCCGGATTGCGCGGGTCGGTCTTCGCAAGCGCCTCGGCCAGCATCGCGCGGACCTCGGCCGCGGTCATGGCGGCGAGCGTCTCCAGCACCTCCGGGTCGGCGTCGGCGCGCCTGCAGTAGGGGCACCAGCAGACCATCGGCTGATCGACGAGCTGGGCGTAGGCGGCCGCGCGGTCCTCCAGGATGGCGTCGCTCACGTCCTCCGGCAGAAGGAGGTTCGTGTCCATCGGATGCGTCCAGGAATGCGAACCGATCTCGCTCTCGAGCGCCTGGAACCGCTCGTAATACGGCGCGGACTCCGCCCAGTCGGTCCGCTCGCCCGGCGGATAGGCCCCGATGTCGAGATAGTAGGAGGCGACGTGGCCGTAATCCGCGTACCAGTCCTCCACGATCGGCAGCAGGACGTCGTAGATCCCCGGCTCGGTCCCGGTGACGTCGAGCGGGCGCATCGCCTGGTCCATGTCGACGCGCGACATGAACATGCCCTCGCCGCGGGTCATGCGCAGACCGGCCTGCGGCGCGTCGCCGAAGACGGCCCAGTCGATCGCCGCCTGGAGGATGTTGGCGTTGCCCATGACGCCGGGCGAGGCGAAATGCGCCGCGCGCCCGCCGCTTTCGGTGACGATCAGCGCGTCCGTGGCGCGGGTTTCGTTGGGCAGGAAGACGTCCTGCGTGAACAGGGTGCGGCCGGTTCCGGTGACGTCCCGGAAGTCGAGATAGGTGATGTCGTTGAACTGCGTCGGGGTCTCGCCGTCGGCGTAGCCGTCGAGGATCGGATGCGCCTCGGCCGTCGCCGTCACGGCGACGCCGTCAGTCTGGCCGAAGCCCTGCAACTCCACCCCGAGCAACGCCCGCATCCGGGCGTAGGTGTCGCCCGAGAGCGCGGCCCCGGTCTCGTCGTTGGTCATGAAGTTGCCGGCGGCGACGAGGGCGGTTCCGGCCGCCTTGGCGCCGGTGAGCGCAGCGGTGATGGCGTCGGCCTCGGCGGCGCGGACATGCGAGAAGCCGGGGAACACGATGGCGTCGTAGGCGGCCAGCGCCGCCGCGTCGGTCAGGTCGGCCTCGCTCAGCAGATCGAAGGGCAGCCCGGCCTGCATCGCCTGGTTCTGCGCCGATAGGATGAGCTGGTTATAGGCCGTCTCGTCGAAGAAGTTCGCCGCCGTCGTCTCGGAATGGACCACGGCGACCCGCAGGTCCGGCCCCGCGGGCGGCGGGGGCGGGGGCGGGGGCGCGTCGCCCACCACGAAGTCGATCAGGTCGAAGTCGTTCGGCAGGAAGGCGCTGTCGTTCACGTCGGCGTAGAGCCGCACCTGCGCCGGGTCGCCGATCAGCGCCTTCGGCACGGCGATCTCCAGCGCGCCGCCGTCCGCCGCGAAGCGATGCGCGACCTCGCCGATCAGCGTCTCGCCGGCGCCGCCGGAATAGAGCCGGGCGACGCCGTCCGCGCCGACATTGACGTTGAACTCGGCGCCGCCGGTGAGGCCGAAGATCTGGTGGCCTGTGCCGCGGTCAAGATCGGTGTCGAGCCAGACCGTCGTGTTGGCCCCCACTCCGCCGCTCTCCGCCGAAAGCGCCACGACCACGGCGTCGCCCTGAACGTCGCCCCGGAAGGCGTAGCCGGGGGCGCCGGTCGCCGCGTCGTCGAGCCGCTGCGCCGCGGTCCAGTCGCCGAGCGCGCCGTCCACGGTGATCGCGCCGAAGCTCTCGTCCGGGGGCGGCGGCGGCGCGTCGCCCGCGAAGAAGTCGATGTTCGAGTAGTCGTTCGGCACGAAGACGGCGTCGTTGACGTCCGCGAACAGCCGCACGCGTTCCGCGCCGCCGAGCAGGCTGGTCGGCACGGCGATCTCCAGCGCGCTCCCATCCGCGGCGAGACCCTGGTCGAGCTCCGCCACGAGCGTTTCGCCGGCGCCCCCGGTATAGAGACGGGCGATGCCGTCGGCCCCGACATTCACGTTGAACTCGGCGCCGCCGGCGAAGCCCCAGATTTGGTGCCCGGTGCCGCGGTCAAGATCGGAGTCGATCCAGACCGTCGTGTTCGCGCCGACCCCTCCGCTGTCGGCGGACAGCGCGAGATACAGCGTCCCGTCGATCACGTCGGCCCAGAAGCCGTAGCCGGCGGCCCCGGTCGTGGGCGTGTCGAGCCGCTGATCGGCCGTCCAGTCCCTGAGCGCGCCGTCGAGGGCGATTGGGTCGTCGGACGGCGGCGGCGGGGGCGCAGCGCCGTCGCCGACGAAGAAGTCAACCGTGGCGTAGTCGTTCGGCAGGAACGCCGCGTTGTTGACGTCGGCGAAGACGCGGATGCGCTCCGGCGATCCGATCAGCGCGTCCGGCAGGAACAGCTCGAAGGCCGAGCGGTCGGCCGCGAAGGCGTGGTCGATGCTCGCCACGAAGGTCTCGCCGGCCGCGCCGGTGTAGAGCCGCGCGACGCCGTCCGAGCCGACCTCGACATTGTATTCGGCGCCGCCCGCGAAGCCCCAGATCTGATGGCCGGTCGAGCGGTCGGCGTCGGCGTCGATCCAGATCGTCGTCGTGACCGTGATCGGCGCGGCGTCGGAGGAGAGGGCGAGCGCGAAGCCGCCTTCCTGCTCCGCGCCGAAGAAACCGTAGCCGGGCGCGCCGGTCGCGGGGGTGTCGAGCCGCTGATCGGCCGCCCACTCGCCGAGCGCGCCGTCGATGGTGATCGACCCGGCCTGCGCCGGGCCGTCGCCGCCGTCGGTCAGCGCATAGGACTGGTTGGCGTAGTCGCCCGGCAGGAACACGGCGTCGTTCACGTCGATCCGCGCCTCGAGCGCCGAGGGATCGCCCGCGAGCAGGTTCCGCGGCAGCGCGACCTCCAGCACGGTGCGGTCGGCGCTGTAGGCGTGGGCGAGCGCGGCCTTGAAGGTCTCGCCCGCCGCGCCGGTGTGGAGCGCCGGCGCGCCGTCGGCCCCGATCTCGATGTTGTAGTCCTGGCCGAAGACGAAGCCCCAGATGTCGTAGCCGGTCAGCGGGTCGCCGTCGGTCTCGAGCCAGATGGTCGTGTTCTCGCCGATCGGCCTTCCGTCGCTCCGGATCGCGAAGACATAGTGGCGCGCGCCGTAGCCGCCCCAGACCGAGAAGCCAGGGGCGCCGTCGGCGGGCGTGTCGAGCCGCTCGGCGTCGCTCCAGTCGCCGACGCCGCCGTCGAGCGTGAAGGCGCCGAAGGTCGCGGGCGCGACCGTGCGCGGCGCGACGATGAAATCGACGTTGTCGTAGTCGTTCGGCAGGAACGCCGCGTCGTTGACATCGGCGAACAGCCGCACGCCGCCCGGAGCGCCGGGCACGAGCGTCTTGGGCAGCGCCAGCTCCAGCGCGGTCCCGTCGGCGGAGAAGGCGTGCGGAACCTCGCCCGCCGGCGTCTCGCCCGCCGCGCCCGTGTAGAGCCGTGCGACGCCGTCGGCGCCGACCTCGACGTTGAATTCGGCGCCGCCGGCGAAGCCCCAGATCTGATGGCCGGTCGTGCGGTCGAGATCGGCGTCGATCCAGAGCGTCGTCCCAGGGCCGATGGCGTCGGGGCCGCTCAGCGCGACGAGCCACGCGTCCGCGGCCTCGACGCCCCAGATCCCGTAGCCGGCCGCGCCGGTGGCGGGCGAGTCGAGCCGGGCGTCGCCGTCCCAGTCCGACAGGTCGCCGTCGAGCGTCACCGCGGAGGGATCGGTCGCGAACTCGGCCGCGGCGGGCGCGCCGTCGAGCATGACGGCGCCCGCGTCGTCCTCGGCGCGCAACCGCGCGAGCTCGGCTGCGTTAGGGGCCGCGCCCCCCACCGCCAGGGCGAAGAGCCGCCCCTCGTCGCCGGGGGCGTCGCCCGCGCCGAAGCGCGCGTCGAGGCGGTGGCCGATCTCCTCGACCAGCGCCTCCGCCAGCGCTGGGCCGCCCTCCGCCGCAAGCGCGGGCGCGACGAGGATCAGGTCGCGCTCCGCGACATAGGCCGCCCGCGCGCCCTCGGGCAGCGCGCCCGCGGCCGCGGGCGCGGCGCCGAGCGCGCCGTCGGCCGCCGCGCGCCGCAGCGCCTCCAGCCCCGATCGCGCGTCGAACCCCTCGCCGAAGATCTCCGCGAGACGGCGCGCCGCCTGCGGGTCGGCCGCGAAGGTCCCGAGACGCCGCGCGGCCTCGGCTTCGGCGTCCAGGAATGCGGCTCCGGTCGGGGTCGCGCCATCCAGCATCGTCAAGCTCCTCGCGTCTCGCGCCGGATCTCGGCGCTCTCCCAGGCGGTGCGGGCCGCGGCGAGCCGCCGACCGATCCCGGTCCGCTCACCGCCCGCTCCCGAAAACATGAGGCTGTCGTTGCCTCCCACGAAGAAAAGGTAACGGTATTTTGGAATGGCGCTAACGGTGATTTGAAACGTAATCAGAGCCATTGTCACAACTGTAACGAAGAAAGCTTGTGAAACTGCGATTTCACCGCTGGCGAAGAGAGTTGAGAGCGAGAAGTTCGTAACGAAGAAAGCGATCTGGATGGCGGCGAAGGCCCGTGGGCGGTTACAGAGGATCAGCAAGGCGCCGCCGGCGAGCGCGAGCGCGTGAAAGCCAGCCGCCGCCACGCCGAGCCGGAGCGCGACGCGCTGCTCGAAGCCGAAGCCCATCGCCGTCGCGATCTGGGGGGCGAGCAGGACGACCAGCACGGCGAAGCCCGCCTGCGCGGCCGCCAGCCGCGCCACGCCGCCGAGCAGCGCCGCGCCGAGCCCCTCCGATTCGGCCGTCAGCGCCGCGAGGCCCGCCCGGGCGGCGACCGCGGCGCGGAAACGCTTCACGGCCCGCTCGAACGCGCCGGTCTGAAGCATGTGGAGCGCGACCAGCGCCGGCGCCGCCGAGAGATGCGCGACGAACATCGCCGTGTCGTAGGGCGGATAGTGAAGGAAACCGGCCGGCGAGACCCGCCCCGCGGGCGACAGCCACAGCGCCCACTTGTCCGCCCAGACCCCCAGCACCGCGAACAGCACCCCGGCCGCGAGCCAGCCCGAGCGGCGGAAGCCGTCGAGCAGGATCCAGGGCGCAAGCGCGGCGTCCTCCGCCCCGGGCGGGCGGCGGCGCAGCACGATGGCCGCGCAGAGCCCCGCGCAGCCGAGCGGCGCGACGGCGAAGCACCAGACCACCCCCGCGAGCGTCGGCGCCGCTGCGAGCAGCGCGAGGATGGCCACGAGGGCCGCCGCGAGGCTCGCAAGAAAGGCCCCGACCAGCGCGCCGCGCATCCGCAGCGCCTCCATGGCCGAGAAGGCGGTCCACATCAGCGCGCCGCCGCCGGCGAGCGTCGCGAGCGCCCAGACGAGCCGCGGCGGACCGAGATCGAGCGCGCGCGCCACGATGAGCGTCAGCGCCTGTGCGGCGGCCGCCGCCGAGAGCGCCGCCGCGACCGCGAGAGCGAAGACGAACCGTCCGCCCCGCGCCTCCTCCGCCGCGCGGATCAGCCGCCCCGCCACCGCGCCGAAGGGCGCGGCGGCGATCAGCGCGATCCCGAGGCCGTAGACAACCGCCAGCCGCACATCCTGCGCCGCCTCCGGCCCGAAGATCGCGCGCGCCGCGCCCGCGACCAGCCAGAGCGCCGCGATCACGGCGAGCCACGGTCCGAGCGTCGCCGCCGCCGCGCCGAGCCCCTTCAGGGCCGGCCCGGCCAGCGGCCCCGACGCCGCCCAGGCCGCCGCCGCCCGCGCGCCGCTCACGCGGCGAGCGCCCGGTAGAGCGCGGCGTAGCGCGCGGCGGAGGCCTCCTCGGTGAAGGCGGTCTCGACGCGGCGGCGGAGCGCCGCGCCGCACCGCCGGCGCGCGGCCTCGTCCGAAAGCAGCGCGACGGCCGCCTCCGCGAGCGCCGCCGAGTCCATCGGCGGCGCGATGCGCCCGCCAGGGCCGAGCGGCGGGCTCTCGCCGGGCGGGCCGTCGACGATCTCGCGGCAGGAGCCGACATCGGTGGCGACGCAGGGCACGCCCGCCGCGCCGGCCTCGAGCAGCACCAGCGGCTGCGCTTCGCTGACGCTCGTCAGCATCACGAGGTCGAGCCGCGGCAGCCAGTCGCCGACGGCGACGCGGCCCTCGAAGCGCAGCGTCTCGCCGAGCCCGAGGCGGTCGGCGAGCGCGCGGCATTCGGCGGCGTAGCCGGGGTCCTCGTCCTCGGGGCCGAGCACATGCGCCCGCAACCCCGGCGCCGCGCGGCGCATCGCGTCGACGGCGTGGATGAAGGTCTTCACGTCCTTGATCGGCGTGACCCGCCCGATGAGCGCGACGCGCGGCCCGCCGTCTTTCCGCGCCGGAGGCGGCCCGGCCGGGTCGAGGCGAACGCCGTTCGGAATGACCTCGAGCGCCGCCTCCTGCGCGCCGAGCGCGCGTTGCGCGCCCTGGTTCGCCGCGTAGAGCGTGGTGACGCGCGTCGCGGCGGCGTAGACGATGCGCGCGAAGCTCTCGAACGCCTCCACCCAGACGCGGCGCATGTCGGGCCGCGGGTCGGGCGCCAGGCCCGCCGCGACGACGTCGGCGATCCAATCCGCCGTCAGCACGTCGATCCTGCGCTCGCTGGTGTAGATCCCGTGCTCGGTGAGCGCGAGCGGCGCGTTGAAGCGCCGGGAGGCCCGCGCCGCGGAGAGCCCCGCGAAGCCCGTCGCGATGGCGTGGTAGATCCGCGCCGGCGGCGGCTCATGCGCCAGCACCGCGGCGACGCCTCCGAGCAGGAAGCGCCAGGCCCAGAAGAAGTCCTCGAACGAGGCCTCTGGCGCGATGCGGCGGCAGCAGGTCTCCAGCGCCCGCCAGAACAGGGGCGCCGTCATCAGCTCCAGCGGGTCGAGCCGCCGCGCCCGCGCGGGCAGCCCGAGCAGGCCGCGCCGCAGGGCGGGCCGATCGACGAGATCGATCAACGCCGCGAAGGCGGCCGGATCGCCGCCGCGCAGCACCCCCTCCAGCAGATCCGCGGCCGCCCCCGCCTGCAGCGCGAGCGGAGGTCGCATCGGCGGCCGACCCAGCGGCGCCGACAGGGGCACCGTGTCGAGCCGGATCAAATTCTCGGGCGGCGCGTAGAGCGGCGTCCGCGGCCGCGCGTCCGAGACGAGCGCGATCACCGAGAAGCGGAGCTCCGGGCGGCTGCGTATCAGCCAGTCGAGCCAGGTCGACACGCCCCCGGCGACATAGGGGTAGCATCCCTCCACGACGAGGCAGACGTCGGCGGGCGCCGTCATGCGACGCCTCCGCAGGCATGGCGGCGCCGCGGCGCGCGCGCCCGCTTCGGCTCCGCCGCGGCGTCGGCCGAACAGGTCGCCGCGGCGCCGGACATGGTCGGCTCCGGCGCGGTCTCTCGCAGCCGCGCCAGCAGCGCGGCCGCCTGAACCCGGATCGACGGATCGTCCGAAGCGGCGGCGGCGCGGAGCGCGGGCGCCATCCGCGGGCGCAGGCAGCGCGCGATCGCCTCGATCGCCGCCTGTCGCTCGGTCGCCGTCCCGGCGTCGAACACCTGCGCGAGCGGCTCCAGCCGCTCCGGGTCGGGGCGCGGACGCCGGTTCTGCAGGATCGCGGCGTAGAGCGCCTCCGCGGAGGCTGCGGGGAGCGGGGCCGGCGCGACCGCCGCCTGCGGGGCGCGTCTCGCGCCGAGCGCGCCCGTCGCAGCGACCGCCAGAGCCAGCGCCCCGAGCGGGCCGAGAAGCGCGACCAGCCCGCCGCGCGCCAGCATCGGCGCCCCGCCGCCGAACGGCGTCGCCGCGGCGAGGGCGCCGCCCAGGCCGAACTGCCCGAGGAGCAGCGCCTCCACGCTGAGCGCGCCCGTCAGCGCGCCCCAGGCGGCCGCGCCTCCAGCCAGACCCAGAACGCCGTCGAGCGCCGCTCCGGCCGCGCCGGCGCTAGCGCGCATCGGCCGCCGCCGCGGCCGCGGCGTCCCTCAACGCCGCGACCGCGGCCTCCGCGATCAGCGCCGCCACGCCGGCGGCGCGCTCGGGGTCCGAGGGCGCGGCGCGCCAGCGCAGATCGACGAAGCCGACCGACCCGGGCCCGCGGCCGAGGATCGCCCTTCCGCCCGGCGCCGGAGACCGGGCGGGGGCGAGGTCGGCCGGCGCGCACCGCGCGGGGAAGCCGTCGGCCGTCGCGGCGAGGCGCGACGGCCCGCCCTCGCCCGTCTCGGCGTAGAGCGCGGCGTCCGCCTGCGGGAGCAGGGTCCGCATCGCCTCGGCGAAGCGCGCCGGCAGCGCCGCGGGGACCGCGCGCCGCAAATCGGCCAGCAGCGCGGCTTCCGCCGCCGGGGGCCGCGCGTCCGGGCGGGTGACGAGGGCCACTTCGAGCTCGCGCACGATCTCGTCGAAGCGGGACGCCTCCCGCGCGAGCGCCGCGTTCATCCGCTGAAGCCGCCCGTGATCCGCGGCCAGCGCGGCCTCCCGCCTGATCTGCGGCTCGCGCAGCAGGCCGAGGATCAGACCCGAGGCGAGCCATTGCGCCGCGAGCGCGCCCGAGGCGGCCCCCGCGCCGTGGACCACGAACCCCGCCCAGTGCAGCGCCAACCCGGCCAGGCCGGCCGCCGCGAGTCCGCCGTAGAGCCCGTGCTGCAGCGAGACGAGCAGCACCGCCGCCCAGAACGGGTGGATCGCCATCGCCGCGAAGCCGCCGGCCCCGAGCAGCGCGATCTCGGCCGCCTGAAGACCGCCGACGAGCAGCGCCGCCTCGAAGGCCGCGCGCAGGATCCGCGGCCCAGTGCGCAGCGCCGCCAGGGTCTCCGCCGCCTCGGGGTCCCAACGGATCTCGCCCGGCGCGGGCGCGGCCTGCCGCGCTTCGGTCACTGGAGCCGCGCCTCGACCAGCGCCGCGATCTCGACCGTCACGACGTCGCCCGGCGCGACCTCCGTGTCCGGCGCGGCCTCGATCAGCCGCTCGCCCTCCCCGTCGCGGCGGCGGATGGTGAGCCGGAGCGCCCCGCCGGAGACGCCGAGCGCCGCCTCCTGCACCGCGAGCGCAGCCCGCTGCGCTTCGAGGGCGTCGATCTCCTCCGCGAGGCTGCGACGGGCCTCGGCGAGCCGCTCGCGCCGCGCGGCGCCGCGCAGCCGCGCCTCCTCCGCCGCAGCGGCGCGGGCGGCCTCCGCCTCGTCGAGGGCGAGCGCGGCGTCGAGCCGGGCGCGCGCCACGGTCTGATGCCGCGTCATGACGTCGTCGACCCGATACATCGGCGCAACGCCCTTCTCCTGCAGGCCCAGAAGCTCGTCGAGGCGCGTCTGGCTGTCGGCGAGCTGCGCGTCGAGCGTCGCGAGGCGGTCCGCGGCCCGTGCGACCGCGGCGTCGTGGGCGGCGGCGCGCGCGGCGTCGGCCTGCGCCTCCGCCGCCAGCAACGCGCCGTGCGCGGCCACGGCGGCCCTCTCGGCCTCGAGCCGGTCGGGACCCAGC
>AACY020296665.1_pt1 | contig 22570 bp, 19 predicted proteins | sample 267378 | NCBI WGS metagenome assembly AACY02 (sample SAMN02954345, study PRJNA13694) | marine metagenome | biome: aquatic; feature: ocean; material: water; isolation source: isolated as part of a large dataset composed predominantly from surface... | reverse complement strand
CGTCGCGGTGCTGGGGCTGCTGGCGCTGTTCACGCACACCCACGCGTTCTGGGTCGCGGGGCTTCTGCTGGCGCTGATCGACCTGCCGGACATCTCCACCCCGATCCGACGCATGGTCGGCGCGCTAGAGCGCATCGCCGGGATCCGGCCGGAGAGCCCGACCGAAGACCCCGAGGCGCCGCGCCCGGCCGCGCGGGCCGAGCCGCATGCGGGCGGCGGGGCCGGCGCGCCGCATGCGGCGGTCGCCGCGCCGCCGCGGGAGGGCTGAGCCGTGCTCGAACTCCTGCTCTGCTCGATGGTCACGGTGCTGCCCGACTACCTGTATCGCCGCTTCGCGCAGGACAAGCGGATCGGCCGCGAGATCACGATGTTCTCGGTCTGGTACGAGCTGCGCATCGGCATCACCGGCTGCCTGCTGCTGACCGTGCTGCTCATCACCACGATCTTCTATTTCCACCCCTCCACCACCAGCGCCGCGCCCTTCTTCCGCACCGTGCCGATCCTGCCGGAGGCCGGCGGGCGGGTGGCGCAGGTGCATGTGCCGCGGAGCGGCGCGGTGGCGGCGGGCCAGCCGCTGTTCACCCTCGACGACAGCGCCCAGCGCGCGGCGCTCGAGAGCGCGACGCGGCGCATCGCGGAGATCGACGCGGAGCTCTCCGTCGCGGAGACCGATCTCGCCGCCGCGGACGGCGCGATCGAGCAGGCGCGGGGCGCGCTGCGTCAGGCGCAGGAGGAGCTCGACACGAAACTCGCGCTGCAGGCGCGCAACGCGGACGTGGTCTCCCCGCGCGAGATCGAGCGGCTGCAGGCGGCGGTGGACGGCCGGCAGGGCGGCGTCGACGCCGCGCTCGCGCGGAAGGCGGCGGTCGAGCGCCGTCTCGCCGTGCTGCTGCCGGCCCAGCGCGCAAGCGCCGAGGCCGCGCGGGACGAGGCGCAGGTCGCGCTCGACAAGACCGTAGTCTACGCGGGCGTCTCGGGGCGGGTGGAGCAGTTCACGCTGCAGGTCGGCGACTTCGTGAGCCCGCTGATGCGGCCGGCGGGCCTGCTCATCCCCGGCGACGCCGGACGGGCGCAGATCCAGGCCGGCTTCAACCAGATCGAGGCGCAGGTCGTCCGCCCCGGCATGGCGGCGGAAGCGGTCTGCGTTTCGAACCCGTTGAAGGTGATCCCGATGGTGGTGATCGGCGTGCAGGATTTCGTCTCGACGGGGCAGATCAACGCCGGGCAGCAGCTGCTGGAGGCGGCGCAGCTCTCACGGCGGGAGGGGACGATCCTCGCCAATCTCGAGCCGCTCTACGAGGGCGGGATGGCGGACGTCCGCCCGGGCTCGAACTGCATCGTGAACGCCTATACGAGCCATCACGACGAGATCGCCTCGGGCGAGGTGGGGTTCTGGCGGGGGCTGCTGCTGCACGGGATCGACGCGACGGGGCTCGTCCATGCGATCCTGTTGCGCTCGCAGGCGCTGCTGATGCCGATCCGGACGCTGGTGCTGTCCGGCCACTGACCGCGGGCGCTTGCCGCGCCCCGCGCGCCATGCCATATGCGTGGCTCGACCGCGCGCCGGAGGGCCGGCGCCGCCAGAGAGAAGGGAGGCGGGTCTTCATTCCCCGCCGAGGACGACCATGAAGATCTGCAACTCGCTCCGTTCGCTGAAGCAGCGCCACAAGGATTGCCGCGTCGTGCGCCGCAAGGGCCGCGTCTACGTGATCAACAAGACCCAGAAGAAGTTCAAGGCGCGCCAGGGCTGATCCGGCCCAGACCGCGGCCCCGGCCGTGGCCTACGCCGCCCCGCTGGCCGATGTCGCCGCGCTCCTGCGCGGCGTCGGCGGCGCGCGCCTGAGCGAGACCGAGCGCTTCTCCGAAGCGACGCCCGAGACGCTCGACGCCGTGTTCGCCGAGGCGGCGAAGCTCGCGGAGTCGATCCTCGCGCCCCTGAACGCCGCTGGCGACCGAGCGCCCGCGCGGCTCGAGAACGGCGCGGTCCGCACGCCTCCCGGCTTCGCCGAGGGCTATGCGGCCATCCGCGACGGCGGCTGGTGCGGGCTGACCGCGGACCCCGCCCATGGCGGGACAGGGCTGCCGCAGACGGCGTGGACCGTGGTCAACGAGTTCTTCTGCGGCGCGTGCCTCTCGCTCTCCATCGCGCCCCTCCTGACCAACGGGGCCATCGAGACGATCGAGGCGCACGCCGACGCAGCGCTGCGCGACGTTTATCTCCCGAAGCTGGTCTCCGGCGCCTGGACCGGAGTCATGTGCCTGACCGAACCGCAGGCCGGCACGGATGTCGGCGCGGTCCGGACGCTGGCCGAGCGCGACGGCGACGGTTGGGCCCTGACCGGGCAGAAGATCTATATCTCCTGGGGCGACCACGACTGCGCCGAGAACGTCGCGCATCTGGTCCTGGCGCGCACGCCCGGCGCGGCGGCGGGCTCGCGCGGGCTCTCGCTGTTCCTCGTCCCGAAATTCGTCCCGGACGCGGCCGGTGAGCCTGGAACGCGGAACGCGGTGCGCTGCATCGGGCTCGAGCACAAGATGGGGCTGCACGGCTCGCCCACCTGCGTCATGGCCTATGAGGGCGCGCAGGCCTGGCTCGTGGGCGCGGAGGGCCGCGGCCTCGCGACCATGTTCACCATGATGAACAACGCCCGCCTCGGCGTCGGCGTGCAGGGAATCGGCGTCGCCGAGGCCGCGACGCAGGCCGCCGTCGCCTATGCGCGCGAGCGGCGGCAGGGCCGCACGCCGGTCGGCGACGGGACGGGCCCGATCGCGGACCACGCCGACGTGCGGCGGATGCTGCTGACGATGCGCACGCGCACGCTCGCCGCGCGCGCGGTCGCGCTCGACTGCGCGATGAGCCTCGACATGGCCCGCGCAGCGCCGGAGGCCGAGCGGGCGGGCTGGGCGGCGCGCGCCGCGGTCCTGACGCCGCTCGCGAAGTCGTTCGGCACCGACGTCGGCTGCGAGGTCGCGTCGCTCGGGATCCAGGTGCATGGCGGCATGGGCTATGTCGAGGAGATCGGCGTCGCGCAGTTCCTCCGCGACGTCCGGGTGACGACGATCTACGAGGGGACCAACGGCGTGCAGGCGATGGACCTCGTCGGCCGCAAGCTCGCCGACGGCGGGGCGGCGGCGCGGGCGCTGCTGGCGGAGGCGACGGAAGCGGCGCGCGAGACCGCCGACGGGCCGCTCGCCGCAGAGGCGCAGCGACTGGAGGCGGCGCGCGCCGCGGTCGCCGGCGCGACGGAGTGGATGCTGGCGGCGCCGCCGCGGGACCGCGCGGCGGGCGCCGTCGCGTATCAGCGCGCCTTCGCGCTGGTCGCGGCCGGAAGAGTCCTGCTGCTTGCGGCCGCGGCCGAGGCGCGGCTCGTCCCGGTCGTCCGGGTTTTCCTGACGCGGGAGCTCGCGGCGGTCGACGCGCTGGTCGCCGAGGCGTGTTTCGGCGCGGAGGACCTCTACGCCGCCGAGCTCGCGTGAGCGCGGGTCTCGCCTATCCGTTCGAGGCGCCGGAGCCCGGCGGCGCGGTGGAGGTCGCCGAGGGCGTGCTCTGGATGCGGCTGCCGCTGCCGATGACGCTCGACCACGTCAACGTCTACGCGCTCGACGACGGCGACGCCTGGACGGTGATCGACACGGGCATGAACTGGCGCGGCTGCCGCGACGGCTGGGCGGCGCTGCGCGCGGGGCCGCTGGCGGGGCGCGACGTCGCCCGCGTGATCGTCACCCATCACCACCCCGATCACATGGGCCTCGCCGGGCCGTTCGTCGAGCTGGGGGCGACGCTGCTGACGACGCGCACGGCCTGGCTTTTCGCCCGGATGCTCCAACTCGACCACCAGGACCGGCCGACCCCCGAAGCGGTCGCCTTCCGACGCCGCGCCGGCTACGACGCCGAACGCCTCGCGGCCTTCGCGGCGGAGACGCCGTTCAACTTCTCGCGCACCGTCGCGCCCCTGCCGCTCGGCTTCCGCCGCATCGCCGAGGGCGACGTCGTTACGGCGGGCGGACGGCGCTGGCGCGTGCGCTGCGGCGGCGGCCATGCGCCGGAGCACGCCACGCTCTGGTCGGAGGACGACCGCCTCGTGCTGACCGGCGATCAGGCGTTGCCGCGGATCTCCTCCAACATCGGGGTCTATCCGACCGAGCCGGAGGCCGATCCGCTGTCGGACTGGCTGGAGAGCTGCGCGCGGCTCGGCGCGCTGGCCGACGACGCGCGGCTCGCGCTGCCTGGGCACAACCGGCCCTTCACCGGCCTCGCCTTCCGTTTTCGCCAGCTCGCAGAGGGGCATCGCGCGGCGCTGACGCGGCTGCGCCGCCGGATCGCGGAGCGGCCCTGCGCGGCGGTGGAGTGCTTCGACATCCTGTTCGGCCGGCCGATCGGCGAGAGCGAGTTCGGGCTGGCCTGCGTGGAGGCGGTAGCGCATATGAACCATCTGCGCGCCCTCGGCGAGGCGGTCGCCGAGGAGGACGAGGCCGGCGCGCTGCGGTTCAGTCCGGCCTGATCGGGCTGGTTCAGCCGAGCGCCGCGGCGGGACGCCCGTCGGCGTAGGGCGCGAGCGCGCGGGCGACCATGCCGTGAACCGGCGTCGGCACGTCATGGGCCGCGCCGATCCGGGCGACCGCGCCGCTCAGGTCGCGCAGCTCCAGCCGCCGGCCGCGCACGATGTCGTCGCACATCGAGGCGCGCACGCCGGGCGGCATCCCCGACAGGAAGGCGATGGTCCGCTCGGCCTGCCCGTCCGGATAGCCCAGGCAGGCGACGCGCGCGACGGCCGCCGTCTCCTCGACCGCCTCGCAGAGCAGCGACCAGCAGCCGGGATCGTCGCGGATCGGGCCGATAGGCAGCCGGGTCAGCGCGGTTATGGCCGAGATGGCGGAGAGCAGGGTGAACTTGACCCAGAGGCGCACGGGCATGTCGTCCGCCAGCGTCGCATCGACGCCCGCCGCCGCGAAGGCGTCGCGCAGGGCGGCGCAGCGCGCGCTCTCGCGCCCGTCGATCTCGCCGAACTCGACGCGGCAGGTCTGGGCCGAGTGGCGCACGACGCCCGGCGCGCGGACGTCCGCCGGGATATAGGCGGCGCCGGGTATCACGCGCTGCGCGCCGACGACCGATGCGATGCGGTCGCAGGAGGTGACGCCGTTCTGGAAGGTCAGGACGGCGGTCTCGGGGCCGAGCATCGGCGCGAGCGCCTCGGCCGCGCTTTCGGTGTCGGGGAGCTTCACGAGGAACAGGACGGCGTCGACGGGGCCGATCTCGGCGGGATCGTCGCTCGCCGAAACGTCCGGCAGGTGCAAATCGCCGAGCGGGCTTTCCACGCGGAGGCCGTCGGAGCGGAGCGCCTCAAGCATCGCGCCGCGAGCGACCAAGGCGACGTCCACCCCGGCCGCCGCCAGACGCCCACCGAAATAGCCACCGAGCGCGCCCGTCCCCATCACGCCGATCCGCATCCGCCGCCCCTCCCCTTCAGCGCCGGCCCGGAACGGTCCGGCCGATCATCCCGGCGGCGCGAGCGGGCCGAAGACCGACCAGCCGGTCTCGCGCGCCAGCGCCTCGAACGCCTGCGAGGCGACCACGGAGTTGCCCTTCGAGTCGAGCCCCGGCGACCACGCCGCGATCGAGGCGACGCCCGGGACCACTCCGAGGATGCCGCCCCCCACCCCGCTCTTGCCCGGGACGCCGACGCGGAAGGCGAACTCGCCCGAGGCGTCGTAATGGCCGCAGGTGAGCATCAGCGCGTTCAGGGCGCGGGCGCGCTCGGGCGTCACCACCGGGTCGGACGCGCCGGCGTAGCCCGCGGCGGCGAGGTAGCGGCCCGCGGCGGCGAGCTGGCGGCAGGTCATCGAAAGCGCGCAGCAGTGGAAATAGACGTGCAGCACGTCCTCGACCGGGTGACGGAGGTTGCCCTCGGCCGCCATGAAGTTGGCGAGCGCGCGGTTGCGCGCGCCGGTGCGCGCCTCGGAGGCCGCCACGCGTGCGTCGCAGCCGATGGTCTCGTCGCCGGCGAGGCGGCGGACGAAAGCGAGCAGTTCGAGGATCGCGCCTTCGGGCGTGCGCCCCGCGAGCAGGATGTCGGCGACCACGATCGCGCCGGCGTTGATCAGCGGGTTCCGCGGCACGCCCTTCTCGTGTTCGAGCTGGACGATGGAGTTGAACGGGTCGCCCGAGGGCTCGCGCCCGACGCGCCGCCAGAGCGCCTCGCCCGCACGCTCCAGCGCGAGCGTCAGCATGAACACCTTGCAGACGCTCTGGATCGAGAACGGGACGTCGGCGTCGCCCGCGGCGGCCTCCTCGCCCGAGACCGGAGAGACCGCGATCCCGAAGCGCGCCGTGTCGACCTTGGCGAGTTCGGGGATGTAGGCGGCGGGCCGGCCTCGCTCGGCGACGCGGCCCATGTCGGCGGCGATGCGCGCGAGGGTGGCCGCGAGCGTCACGACGCGTCGGCGGCGACCTGGCGCCACTGATAGGCGCGGCCGTCGGGATAGACGACGACGATCCGGACGAAGCCCGGCGGCGCGTCGCGCTCGGCGACGACGGCGCGGGCGCGGCCGGCCTCGAGATCGGCCCCGATCGCGTCGGCGTCGAAGCAGCCGAACCAGAAGGGCGCGATCAGGGGCGCCGGGGCCTCGGCCTCGGGCGCGTCGGGCAGCGAGGCCGGGTCGAGGCGGAAGCAGCCCCGCATCTTCAGCGGAGAGCTGTCGGCGTCGATGCCCCTGTATCCGACCACGGGAACGGGCCGGCCCGAGACCTCGACGAAGACGAGGCCGTCGACGGTGCGGTAATAGGCGAAGACCGTGAACCACCAGAGCACGAGGCCGAAGAAGGCGGCGAAGGCGACGAGCCCGCCGGCGAGCAGGCGGCCGCTGCGTCCGCGCGCGGGCGGGGTGGTGGCTTCGGTCATGGGGCGGCGTCCTTCGGCGTCCTCCGCTCGGAACATAGCGCGCCGCGGCGATCAGGCCGCATCGGCGCCGCCCGCTTCGGTCTCGAGGAAGGCGTCGGCGCAGCGTTTGGCGAGGGCGCGGACGCGGGCGATGTAGGCCTGGCGCTCGGTAGGGGAGATGACGCCGCGGGCGTCGAGCAGGTTGAAGAGGTGGCTGGCCTTGATGGTCTGGTCGTAGGCCGGGTGGGCCATGACGTTGGCGCGTCCGAGCTTGGGGTCGACGGGCGCGGCGTCGAGGATGCGGGCGGCTTCGGCCTCGGCGTCCTCGAAATGGCGGAAGAGGGTCTCGACATCGGCGACGTCGAAGTTCCAGCGCGAGTATTCGCGCTCGGTCTGGCGGAATACGTCGCCGTATTTCAACGGGATCTCGGCGTCCGGATCATTGAAAGGCATGTCCATGACGTGCTCGGCGCCGAGCACATACATGGCGAGACGTTCGAGGCCGTAGGTGAGTTCTCCGGAGACCGGGCGACAGTCATGGCCGCCGACCTGCTGGAAATAGGTGAACTGGCTGACCTCCATGCCGTCGCACCAGACCTCCCAGCCGAGGCCCCAGGCGCCGAGGGTCGGGCTCTCCCAGTCGTCCTCCACGAAGCGGACATCGTGGAGGGCCATGTCGATCCCGATGGCCTCGAGCGAGCCGAGATACCGCTCCTGGAGGTCGGGCGGCGACGGCTTTATCAGCACCTGGAACTGGTAGTAGTGCTGGAGACGATTCGGATTTTCCCCGTATCGCCCGTCGGTCGGCCGGCGCGAGGGCTGGACGTAGGCCGCCGCCCAGCGGGTCGGGCCGAGGGCGCGCAGCGTGGTCGCGGGATGGAAGGTGCCGGCGCCGACCTCCATGTCGTAGGGCTGCAGGACGGCGCAGCCCTGCCCGCTCCAGTAGGTCTGGAGGCGCAGGACGATCTCCTGGAAGGAGCGGGGGCGGTCGGTCATGGGGCGTCTCCGCGGCGGACCGCGTCCGGTTAGCCGGGGGCGGGAGAAGGGTCAACGGCGGGGGCGTTAACCGGCGTCGGTCGCTGGTCGGCCATGCGTCGGCTTCGCGTCTGCTTCGCGTATGGCGCCGAAAAGACTCGGGAATTTCGTTAAGGAGAAGCGGCGACGGCGGCGCGCCGATCTGGTGGTGAGTCCGAAAACGGATGAGTCCGCTTCGGGGCCTTTGCGGTCCTAGCGGAATCGGCGCAGTCCATAGCGGCGCCGTTGCGTGCTGAGGATCGCGCGGACGCCCCAGGGCGGTCGCTTCGGAACGCCGGTGCGGAAGCGGTTTATCGCGCAACCCCGCACGATCGCTCCGCTTCTTGCAGCCGTAGTAATGCGACCGCCCCCGGGATGGGGCGGCCGCGCGATCCGTGCTGGTCGCACGGATCGCCATCACCGCTGAGCGCATGACCAACGACCCCTCCGTCCCGCGAAACAGAGGATCTGTCTCGGTCAGCGCGCCAGGATCCGCTCGGGCAGGGTGTCTCGCCAGTGGCGCGGCTGCGCGCGGAGAGCCGCGCCCGACGCTGGGCAGGCGCCGCCCTGGCTGGTCGCCCGGGCGAACCCGATCTCTGGGGGCGCGCGGCGATCGGACCGCGCACAGGTCTCGAGGTCGACGGCGGCGCGGGGCGGCCCGGCCGGCCGCAGGCGGGGCCGGCCGGGCCGGCCCAGCCGGTCTCAGCTCAGGCGAACCACCAGCGCTCGACCCAGCGGCCGCCGTCGAGCGCCCAGTTGGCGGCGACGTCGGGCCCGTGGGTCACCGTCTCGCCCATGGCGTAGACGTAGTTGGCGAAGGCCCAGACGATCACGCCGCCCTCGTCGCGCAGGATCTGCTGCATCTCGAAGTAGATGTCGCGGCGGTTGTCCTCGTTCAGCTCGCCGCGGCCCATCATCAGCAGCTCGTTGAAACGCTCGTTCTCCCAGTTGGTGTCGTTCCAGTTGGCGCCCTCGGCGTAGGCCTGGGTGAACATCCAGTCGCAGGTCGGCCGGCCGCCCCAGTAGCAGGCGCAGAACGGCTCTCTCATCCAGATATCCGACCAGTAGCCGTCGTTCGGGACGCGGTTGACGCTCAGGTTGATCCCCGCCGGCGCGAGATGCTCGCGCAGCAGCACCGAGGCGTCGACGGCGCCGGCGTAAGCCGCGTCCGCCGCCGCGACCTCGAGGTCGATGCTGTCGTAGCCGGCGTTCTTGAGGTGGAACTTCGCCTTTTCGGGGTCGTAGGTCCGGTGCTCGAGCTCGGTGTTGTGGAACGGCACGGAGGGCGCGATCGGGTGGTCGTTGCCGACGACGCCGCGGCCGAACACGATGCGGTCGAGCATCTGCTCGCGGTCGATGCCGTGCTTCAGCGCCAGCCGCAGCTCGTTGCTGTCATAGGGGTTGGTGTCGGTGAGCATCGGGAAGGTGTAGTGCAGGAAGCCGGTGGCTTCCTCGACCTTCACCCTCGGGAGGCGCTGCATCAGGTTGACCGTCTTGAGGTCGACGCGGCTCATCAGGTCGACGTCGCCGGTCTGGAGCGAGTTCTGCCGCGCCGCGACGTCGGGGATGTAGAGGATCTCGAGCTCGTCGAACCAGCCGCGGCCCTCCTTCCAGTAGTCGTCGCGCTTCGTGAGGAAGGTGCGCACGCCCGGATCGAAGCTCTCCATGACGTAGCCGCCGGAGCCCACGTAGTCCCGCCAGTTCGCCGTCCCGTCGGCGTTGGCCGGCATGATGAGCAGGTGATAATCCGCCATCAGGTAGGGGAAGTCGGCGTTCGGGCCGGCGAGGGTGAAGATCACCGTCTCGGCGTCGTCGGCGCGGATCTCGGTGATCGGGTCGACGATGTCCTTCGCCGCCGATTTCGACTCCTCGCCGCGGTGGTGGTTGATCGAGGCGATCACGTCCTCGGCGGTGACCTTGGCGCCGCTGGAGAAGGTCGCCTCGGGGCGGAGACGGAACACCCAGGTGCGCGCGGCGTCGGCGCCCTCCCAGCTCGCGGCGACGTCGCCGACCAGCTCGCCGTTCGGGGCGATCTCGGTCAGGGTCGAGTGCGTCGCGAAGCCGACCGAGATCATGTAGATGTCGGTGTAGGTCGCGGGGTCCAGGCTGTCGGAGGTCGCGCCCTCGGCGAGAGCGGCGCGCAGGCGGCCGCCGCTCTTAGGCGCCGCCATCGCCGGCGCGCCCATGAGCCCGAGCGCGCCGAGCGCGGCGCCCCCCTGCAGCACGGAGCGCCGGTTCGGAAGGATCAGGTTCGAGGCCATTGGGTCGTCTCCTGTCGGTCTCGGTTCTTGTTGGTCCTCAGAGCAGGCCGCGGGGGACCGTCTCGTTGCGGGACGTCTCCAGCGCGACCGCGTCGCCCTCGAAGGCGCGGATGCGCCGTTCGAGGAAGAAGCTGTGAGCGTCGCAAGTCATAACCGCTTCCGTCTCGATTTTCACGCGCCAGTCGTCGCGGCCGAGCTCGTAGAGCCAGCGCGCCTCGTGCCGGGCGGAGAGCGGGTCGCCCTCGCGGATCGCGAAGCGCTGGCGCACCACATGGCCGATCTCGAGGCCGTGCGCGGCGTTGCGGGTCATTCCGAAATCGTCCTCGGTCTCGAGCGACGCCAGCCCGTCGGCGTCGAGCCGGAGCGCGCTCTCGCCCCGAGGGGCGCGCAGCTCCTCGGCGTCGAGGGTCGGGAAGGACCGCGCCGGGCCGGGGGCCTGCGGGTCGGCGAGCGGCGGGCCGGTCCGCTCGGGGAGGACGAGGCGGCATCCGGCGAGGTCGAGCGTCACCGTGGCGGGCGCGGGCGAGGGCCAGATCACCGGCCAGTAGGAGGTGGAGAGCGCAAGCCGGACCCGGTGGCCCGCGCGGAATCGGTGGCCGCAGGCGTTCAGCGCGATCCGCGCGCGGCAGGTCTCGCCCGGGACGAGCGCGCGCGGCGCGTCCTGCCCTGGCAGATGCGCGAGGTTCAGCGCGCGGTAGGAGACGCGCTGCGACGCGCCGTCGGGCGCGACGTCGCAGAGCCGCAGGACCAGCTGGGCGACGGGGCGGTCGACGGTGAAGGCGATCTCGGCCTCGGGCCGGCCGACGATCTCGAGATCCGCGTCGAGCGGAGGGCCGTCGAAGCGGACCGAGCGGGCGTCGTCGGCGGCCTGGTCGTCGGAGAGCTCGTTGTCGATCCGCATCCCCGGGCAGAAATAGGCGGCGCCCCGGCCGACGGAGAGCGGGGTCGAGACCGGGACCTCCCCCGCCGCCGGCGTCTCGCCGAGGCCGTCGGGGCGAAGCGCGAAGGCGCGCGGGCGGACGGACGGCGACGGCCAGTCCGCCTCCGCCGCCCAGGCGCCGTCGCGCGGGCCGTAGAGCGGGCTCGGGGGCGATCCGTGCTCGCCGAGCCAGAAGCGCAGCGCGGGCAGCGCCTCGGCGCCCGTCTCGTCGCCGCGGAGATGGCGGCCGAACCAGCGCAGCGCCTCGCCGTGGAAGTCCGAGGGGAGGATGCGCGAGAGATGGGGATACTTGTGCTCCCAGGGCCCGATCAGCGCCTTGACCGGCGCCGACAGGTTCTCGGCCAGCGCCACCGGCGCGTTGACGTAGGCGTCGTTCCAGCCGCCGATGGAGAGCGTCGCGGCCTCGATCGCCGGCCAGTCCTCGCAGACCGAGCCGTGCCGCCAGTAGTCGTCGCGGAGCGGCCGGCGCAGCCAGTCGGCGGCGAGGAAGGGCATGCGTTCGATCCGCTCCAGCCAGCGTTCGCGCCAGTCGTCGCGGATCGCCGGGTCGGGCGGGCGCGACATGTAGGCGGTCATCTGCGCGCCCCAGTTGAAATTGTCGGTGAGCAGGCAGCCGCCCATGTAGTGGATGTCGTCGGCGTAGCGGTCGACGCTCGAGCACATCGTCACGACCGCCTTCAGCGCCGGCGGCCGGCGCGCGGCGAGCTGGAGGCCGTTGAAGCCGCCCCAGCTGATCCCGATCATGCCCACGTTCCCGTCGCACCAGTCCTGCGCGGCGATCCAGGCGAGGACGTGCTCGCCGTCGCGCATCTCGCCCTCGGAATACTCGTCGTCGAACAGCCCGTCGCTGTCGCCCGAACCCGCCACGTCGACGCGGACGCCGGCGAAGCCCGCGGCGGCGAAGACCGGGTGGGTCGATGCGTCCCGCGCGGCGGTGCCGTCGCGGCGGCGATAGGGCAGGTATTCGAGGATCGCCGGGACCGGGCCCGCGCCCTCGGGCAGCCAGAGATGGGCGGCGAGGACGCGGCCGTCGGGCGTCTCGATCCGGACGTGGTCGATCTCGCGGACCGGGAAGGGCATGGGGGCTGAACTCCGGCGGGGGCGGCGCGCATCATGCGCGGGGAGGCCGCGGCGGGGAAGGGCGGCGAAGGGGCGCGCAGGGGGGCGCCGCGGGAACCGACGCGGCGCGGCGGGATTGACCCCGCATGACCGACGTCGCCCCGCAGGCGCTCGCCCGTCGGGCGATCGCGCACATGAACCCGCCCGTCTTCTTCGGATCGGCGGCGCTGGTGATCGCCTTCGCGGTCTTCGGCGGCGGCTGGACCGAGACCGCGTCCGAGACGTTCCTCGCCACCCAGCGCTGGGCGTCGCGCAATTTCGGCTGGGCCTATGTCCTGATCGCGACGGGGATGCTGGTCTCGCTGCTGGCGCTGCTCGCGAGCCCGGCGCGGCGCGTGCGCCTCGGGGGGCCGGAGGCCGAGCCGGAGTTCTCGCGCGCCGGCTGGTTCGCGATGCTGTTCGCGGCGGGGATGGGGGTCGGCCTCGTGTATTTCGGCGTCGCCGAGCCGGTGATGCACTACAACGACCCCCTCTTCGCCGAGCCGAGGACCACGGCGGCGCTGACCGAGGCGACGCGTCTGGCCTTCTACCACTGGGGCCTGCATCCCTGGGCGATCTACGGGGTGTTCGCCCTCGCCATCGCCTACGCGCATTTCAACCGGGGCCTGCCGCTCGCGCCGCGCGTGCTGCTCGAGCCCTTCATCGGGCGGCGCCATGAGGGCGCGGCGGGGCACGCGGTGGACACGCTCTGCACGGTCGGCACGCTGCTCGGCGTCGCCACCTCGCTCGGGCTCGGCGCGATGCAGATCAACGCGAGCCTCGACCTTTTCTTCGGCCTGCCGGATTCGGTGGGCGTGCAGACCGCGCTGATCGCGGGGATCACCGCGGTCGCGACCGCATCCGTGGTAGTGGGCGTCTCGCGCGGGGTGCAGCGGCTGAGCCAGCTCAACATCGCCTGCGCGGCGGCGCTGCTGGCCTTCGTGGTGCTGGCGGGGCCGACGCTGACCATCGTCGAGCTGCTGGTGACGGGGATCGGCGGCTATCTCCAGACGCTGCCGCGGATGAGCCTCTATCTCGATCCCGGCCCCGACAGCGCGTGGCAGACGACGTGGACGCTGTTCTACTGGGGCTGGTGGATCTCCTGGTCGCCCTTCGTCGCGATCTTCGTCGCGCGCGTCTCGAAGGGCAGGACCGTGGGAGAGTTCATCCTCGGCGTGCTGCTCGCGCCGACGGCGGTCACTTTCGTCTGGTTGGCGGCGTTCGGCGGGGCGGGGCTCGCCATGGCGCGCGGCGAGACCGACGCGATCTCGCCCGCGATCGAGGAGAGCGTCTCGAGCGCGCTTCAGACGATGCTGAGCGCGCTGCCGCTCGGCGGCGCGGCGGCGGCGCTGGCGACGGTGGTGATCGCGCTCTTCTTCGTCACCTCCTCCGACAGCGGGTCGCTGGTGGACGACATGGTGACCTCGGGGGGCGATCCGAACCCGCCGCGGGCGCAGCGGGTGTTCTGGGCGGTGTCGGAGGGCGCGGTGGCCGCGACGCTGCTGGTGCTCGGCGGGCTCGACGCGATCCGCAACGCCGCGATCAGCCTCGGCCTGCCGATGGCGCTGCTGCTGGTCGCGGCGGCGGCGGCGCTGTTCCGCACGATCCTGCGCGACCCGGCGGCGCGGGGCCGCGCCGCCTGAGCCGGCGGCGCCCGTCACGCCTCCTCGATTTCGAACTGGAGCGCCGTCAGGACCTGGTCGTAGCGGTCGAGCACGTCGATCCGGTCGCGGCCGCCGAGATAGACGTTGGCGAGCTCGAAACTGTAGCTGTCCTGGTTGGCGAGCGCGGCGAGGTCGGTCCCTTTCCCCACCATCAGCTGGATGCGGGTGTCCTCCTGCCGGGACCGGATCCGGTCGAGCGCGGCCTTGCTCGGGGCGTAGGTCACACGGCCCGGCGCGTAGGCGCGGCTGAAGAAATGCGCCGCCACGTTCCAGCGGCCCTTGCGCGGCAGCGGCCGCGGCTTCCGCCCGAGCGCGAGGTCCACCACGACCGAGAGATGCGAGACGCCGTGGACCTTGTGGAACAGGTCGGCGTGGCTCTGCGAGGCGCGCGGGTTGATCTCCAGCAGCCAGACCTGATCGGCGGTCTGGTCGTAGAAGAACTCGATGTTGAACGGCCCGTGGGCGTAGCCGATCTGCTGGATCACGAGCCGGGCGACGTCCATCATCCGGTGCTGGATCTCGAGCGGCAGCATCGAGGGATACTCGTAGCGGGCGAAAGAGGGACCGTCGGCCTCGCGCACGCTGTCCACCACCCCGTAGATCACCACGCGCCCGTCGAAGGCGTAGCCCTCGAGCGTGCATTGCGCGCCGCCGATGGTCGATTCGGCGAGGAAGCTCTCGGGCATCTCGGTGATCTCGTCCGGCATCTCGTAGGCGCGCATCACCTCGCGGAAGGGTTCGATGATGGCCGGGCCCTTCTCGCGGCAGGTCTCCATCACCTCGGCGAAATGGCGCGCGTCCGTGATCTGGTAGGCGAGATAGGAGCGGAAGGACTTCACCGGCTTGATCCAGAACGGCGGCACCAGCCCGAGGCGGTCGAACGCCCCGTCGTCGAAGGGGTCGAAGAGCTGGAAGGTCGGGATGTGGTCGGCGGCGACCTTCTGGTGCTCGAGCCGGCCCCAGTACTTGTGCTCGGCCTTGAACAGCGGCTCGAGGCCCGGGCCGGGCAGGTCGAAACGCTCGGCGAGCGCCGCGGCGATCACGGTGCCCGGGAAGTCGAAGAAGCTCGCGACGCCCGCCGGGCCGCCCGGCGCGGCGGCCATGCGCGAGGCGGCGAGCTCGATCAGCGCGGCGACGTCGACCTCCGGGTCGTCGCGGATCTCGGCGAAGGTCAGCGCGGGGGCGAAATCCACCTCCGCGGCCTGGGGCAGCGTGCGCAGGGTCTCGAGATTGAACTCGTCGAGCCCCACGAAGAACATCTGTCGGCGGTCGGCCATCGGTCGCGCTCCCTTTCGCTCCGGCGGGGCAGATCGGGTTCGCGCCCCCGGCGTCAACGCGCGAGGGGCCCGCGCGGCGCCATGCGGGACGGATGGACGCTTGCCGGCGGGCGGCCCCTGCCCCAAAGCGTCTGGCGTCAGCCGTCCGGAGGCCCCGAGCCATGACCGCCCCCTTCACGCCCCTCGTCGCGGACCTGCCCGCCACCACCCCCTTCGTCGGACCGGAGGCGCAGGAGCGCGCGCGCGGGCGGCCGTTCCGCGCGCGGCTGGGCGCGAACGAGAGCGTCTTCGGCCCCGCGCCCGCGGCCGTCGCCGCGATGGCGGAGGCCGCCGCGGACGGCTGGATGTACGGCGACCCCGAGACGCACGCGCTGCGCGCGGCGGTGGCGGCCGAGGCCGGCGTCCCGGTCGCGTCGGTGACCGTCGGCGAGGGGATCGACGGCCTGCTCGGCGTGGCGCTGAGGCTGTTCGTCGAGCCGGGCGCCGCGGTCGTGACGTCGCTCGGGGCCTATCCGACCTTCGCCTATCACGCGGCCGGTCTCGGGGCGCGGCTGCTGCGCGTCCCCTATCGCGACGACCGCGAGGACCTCGACGCGCTCGCCGCGACCGCGCAGGCCGAGGGGGCGCGGGTGGTCTACCTCTCGAACCCCGACAACCCGATGGGCACCTGGTGGACGGGCGAGGCGGTCGCGGCGTTCCGCGCGGCGCTGCCCGAGGGCTGCGTGCTGTTCCTCGACGAGGCCTATCGCGAGTTCGCGCCTGAGGAGGCGCAGGCGCCGGTCGCGGCGGACGACACGGGCGTGATCCGGTTCCGCACCTTTTCGAAGGCGCACGGTCTCGCGGGGCTGCGGGTCGGCTGCGCCTTCGCGGCGCCGCAGGTCGCGGCGGCCTTCGACAAACTGCGCAACCATTTCGGCGTGAACCGCGTGGCGCAGGCGGGAGCACTGGCCGCGCTGGCGGCGTCGGACCACCTCGCCGCGGTGGTCGCGAAGGTGGCCGCGGCGCGGGAGCGGCTGACGGCGATCGCCTCCGACAACGGGCTCGCCGCGATCCCGTCCGCGGCCAATTTCGTCGCGATCGATTGCGGGCGCGACGGCGCGTTCGCGCGGCGCGTGCTCGCGGAGGTCGTCGCGCGCGACGTGTTCATCCGCATGCCGGGGGCCGCGCCGCTCGACCGCTGCATCCGCGTCTCGGCGGGGACGGAGGCCGATATGGCGCTGTTCGCCGAGGTCCTGCCGAAGGCGCTGGCCGCGGCCCGAGCCTGAGCGGGCGCGACAGGTCGCCTTGCGGTTGGACGCCGCGCGTCCGACCGCGCCGCCGGCATGGTCGGACGCCTCAGCCGCGCAGGCGTCTCAGGACCGCCGCCGGAACCGGTTGGGACTGCTCCGCCTGCGAAATTGCGCCAAGAGAAACCAGTCAGGGGAATCCGTATCGGCCTCACACCATTTTTCTACAAGATGCATCATGTGACGCTTTTGCTTTGTGCGAATAATAAGAATGGGGAGAAGACCGGAGCGTCTTCTGATCTGACGGCAACACGGTCGCTGAGTGGAGAGGTTCGCGCCCGAGCCTGGGTGGGCGCGACTGAGCTTCCCGCTGTTTGCTTTATGGTGGCCAGGGCTTCCGACCGCGCCGCAGCTTGCGCGGTCGCAATCGCTCCCTCCCGGGGGGCGACGATCGACTCGAAAACCTTCCGGTGGAAGGTCTTCAGCGAGGAGCGGGCGGAGCCCTGGACAGGGCAGGCGCGACCCGGCGTAAACGCCGGGCGGAACGGGGAGGCTCGGCGAGTCCACCTGATCGGGAAACGCTCTATCGCGGCTTCCACGGTGACCACGATCGCGGATGTGGTCGACGGACGTCGGCGACGGCCAGACGTCGCTGCGCAAGGCGGTCGCGCTCGCGAACGGGGCGAGCGGGGCCGACGTCGTCGCGTTCTCCGCCGACCTCACGGGTCGACGATCACGCTCAAGGCGGGCGCGCTGACGATCACCGACAGCGACTTCGGCGGCAACAGGTCGAACCGAGCGGGCGGGGCGCTGGAGTTCGTATCGGGAACAGTCGCGATCACCGGCGACGCCTTCACGCACAACGCCACGGCTACGAGTCCCGGCCACGGCGGCGCGCTCAATGTGACGGGCGACGCGGAGGTGACGATCACGGGCGGCGCCTTCACCGGCGCCCGCGCGGCGCGGGACCGGGCCTGCTCGGATCAGGCGTAGAAGAAGCGCTCGTCGACGACCTTCCCGTCGCGCACCGTGTAGAGCGCCATCTCGCTCATCTGCGAGCGCTCGCCGGTCTCGCGATTGGTCGCGTCGAGCGTGAAGCCGACGACGAACTGGTCGCCATGCACCCAGGGCCCCTCGACCGTCCCGCCGTGAACCTCGAAGGTCTTCTCCCACCAGACATGCTTCTCCAGCACCGCCTCGCGCCCCTGGAGCCGGGCCATCGGCCCGTCCATCGCCTCGACGCTGAGCACGTCGTCCGACCAGAACCGCCGCGCGGCCTCGTCGCCCCGGTCTTCGCGGCAGAGCGCCGTGAACGCCTCCGCAACCTCACGAGTCGTCATTGGCGCCCTCCCTTGGTTAGCGGGAGATTAGCCGATTCTCATGAACTTTGCGCGAACACTCATTCAGCCGCCTCCAGCCCGAGGAAGCCGCCCGACTGACGCGCCCAGAGGGCCGCGTAGAGACCGCCGGCCGCGAGCAGGTCCCCGTGGGGTCCCTGCTCGATGACGCGTCCGCCCTCCAGCACGAGGATCCGGTCCATCTCGGCGAGCGTCGAGAGGCGGTGCGCGATCGCGAGCACGGTCTTGCCGCGCATCACTTCGTGCAGCGCCTCCTGGATGTCGGCCTCGACCTCCGAGTCGAGCGCTGAGGTCGCCTCGTCGAGCACGAGGATCGGCGCGTCCTTCAGCAATGCGCGCGCCAGCGCGATGCGCTGGCGCTGGCCGCCGGAGAGCTTCACCCCGCGCTCGCCGAGGCGCGCGTCGTAGCCCTCGCGCCCCCGCCCGTCGCGAAGCCCGGTGATGAACTCGTGCGCATGGGCCCTTCGCGCCGCCGCCACGAGTTCGGCCTCGCTGGCGTCGGGCCTGCCGTAGAGGATGTTGTCGCGGGCCGAGCGGTTGAAGATCTCGGTCTCCTGGGTGACGGTCGCGATCGACCGGCGGAGCGCGGCCTGCGTCATCTCGCGGACGTCGGCCCCGCTCACGGTCACCGCGCCCGCCTCGACGTCATGCAGGCGGAGAAGCAGCGACACCGCGGTCGACTTGCCGGCCCCGGAGCGCCCGACGAGCCCGACCTTCTCGCCCTTCGCGATCTCGAAGCTCAGCCCGTCGACCCCGCCCGACGGGCGACCGTACCGGAAGCGGACGTCCTCGAAGCGGATCGGGCCGCCGCGGGTCTCGTCGGACGCGCCGCCGGCGTCGGTGATCTCGTGTTCGGGGGAGAGGGTGCGCGCGCCGTCCTCGATCGCGCCGATCTCGCCGAAGATCGACACGGCGTTCATGGAGATCCAGCCGGACATCTGGCTGAGCCGCATGGTGAGCATCGCCGCCGCGGCCACCGCGCCGATGGTGGCCGAGCCCGCGATCCAGAGCCAGAGCCCGATCCCGAGCATCGCCGCCGTCGCCACGGTGTTCAGCACGGCCAGCGCGCCGCGAATCCCGAGCATGGTGCGTCCGAACGCCAGCGCCGCCTCGCGAAAGCGCCGGAGCGCGCGCTCGGCCGCCAGCTCCTCGCGCCCGGCGTGGGCGAAGAGCTTCACGGTGCGGATATGGCTGAGGCTGTCGACGAGTTGCCCGGTGACGCCCGCCCGCGCCTCGGCCCGCGCGCGCGCGCGGGCGCGGATCGCCGGCACGAACCAGCGCAGCACGAAGCCGAAGGCGACCGTCCAGAGGATCGCGACCGCGGCCAGCCGCCAGTCGGCGATCCAGAGCGCCCCGGCCATCGCCGCGAGATAGGCCACGAGCATGCCCATCGACGTCAGCGTGTCGTTCGTCGCGGTGACGACCGCGTTCGCCGTCTGCATCTGCTTCTGCGCGAGGCGGCCCGTGAAGTCCTCCTCGAAGAAGCGCATCGACTGGCCGAGCGTGTGGCGGTGCAGGCGCCAGACCGTCATCGGGTAGAGGGCGGGCCCGACCGCGAGCGACGAGTAGGCGGACTGCGCCAGCATCGAGACCGGCTTGGCGACGGCGATCACGCCGGCGAGCGCCAGCAGCCACGGCCATTGCTCGGCCAGAAAGGCGTCGGGCCCGCTTTCGGTCGCGCGATCGACGAGCGAGCCGATCATCCAGAAGATCAGCGCATCCGTGGCGCCGACGGCGAGCGAAGCGAGGGACAGGCCGAGAAGACCGGACCGCGCGTCGGCGAGCGCCCAGCGCAGGAAGCGCCAGAGCGCCGACGGCGGCCGGGTCTCGGCATAGGGCTTGAAGGGCGGGATCAGCGTTTCGGCGCGCGCGCATGCGGCGAGCGCGGCGCGGCCCGCCGCGCTGCGTTCGAGCGCGGCGCAGAGGCGCGCGATCGGGCGCGGCAACGGCGGCGGCGCCTCGCCCTCCGCATGGCTCCCCGGTCCTCCACTCATGGCGCGCTCCCCCCTGCATGTCGCGGCCACCCCTCGGAAAGATCGACTGCGCGGCCCCGAAGTCCAGCGCGCGCGGGGCGCGCGCCTCGCGCCGCGCCGGACGGGGCGCCCTCGCGGCGCGACGGATCAGGCCGCATCGGCGTCGATGAAACCGCCGGACTGGCGCGCCCAGAACCCCGCGTAGAGGCCGCCCCGCGACAGGAGCTCGGCGTGGGGCCCCTCCTCGGCGATGCGTCCGCGGTCGAGCACCACGATCCGGTCCATGCGCGCGATGGTGGAGAGCCGGTGCGCGATCGCGATCACCGTCTTGCCCTCCATCAGCCCGTAGAGCGCCGACTGGATCTCCGCCTCGACCTCCGAGTCGAGCGCGGAGGTGGCCTCGTCGAGGACCAGGATCGGCGCGTCCTTCAGCACTACCCGCGCGAGCGCGATGCGCTGCCGCTGGCCGCCCGAGAGCTTCACGCCGCGCTCGCCCACATGGGCCGCGTAGCCGCGCCGGCCCTGCGGGTCCTCGAGGTCCTGAATGAACTCGTGGGCCGAGACGCGCCGCGCCGCCTCGATCACCTCCGCCATCGTCGCGTCCGGCCGGCCGTAGCTGATGTTGTCGAACACGGAGCGGTGGAGCAGCGAGGTGTCCTGCGTGACCATCCCGATCGAGGCGCGCAGCGAGTCCTGCGCCACGCCCCGCACTTCCTGGCCGTCGACGAGCACGCGTCCCTCTTCGGCGTCGTAGAAGCGCAGAAGCAGGCTCACGAGGGTGGACTTGCCGGCGCCGGAGCGCCCGATCAGGCCGATCCGCTCGCCCGCGCCGATCTCGAGGGTCAGGCGGTCGATGCCGCCCGCCCCGCGGCCGTAATGGTGCGAGACCGCCTCGAAGCGGATCGCGCCGCCCTCGACGCGAAGGGGCGGCGCGCCGGGCGCGTCGACGAGGTCGACCGGCTTCGAGATCGTGCCGACGCCGTCGCGCACCACGCCGAGGTTCTGGAAGAAGTCGGACGTCGCCCACATGATCCAGCCGGTCAGCCCGTTCAGCCTGACCACGAGCGCCGAGGCCGCCGCGAGCGCGCCGATGCTCGCCGCGCCTCCGGCCCAGAGCGCCATGCCGAGGCCGATCACCGTGACCATCAGCAACCCGTTCAGGACGACGAGCGCGATCTCCATCGAGGTGAAGAGCCGCATCTGCTTCTGGAAGGTCCGGCGGCCGTCGGCGAAGCTCTCGCGGGCGTAGGCGTCCTCGCGGTCGGCGTGGGCGAAGAGCTTCACGGTCTGGATGTTGGTGTAGCTGTCGACGATGCGGCCCGTCATCTTGCTGCGCGCCTCGGAGAACGCCTCGGAGGCCGTCGCGATGCGGGGCACGAACCAGACCAGCAGCCCGAGATAGGCGCCGGTCCAGATCACGAGGGGGACCGCCAGCCGCCAGTCGGTGTCGGCCAGCACGACGAAGGCCCCGATGATGTAGAACACCGCGAACCAGAGCGCGTCGAAGATCTGGAACGTCGCCTCGCCGACCGCGGGGGCGGTCTGCATGATCTTGTTGGCGATGCGGCCCGCGAAGTCGTTCTGGAAGAAGCCCATCGACTGGCGGAGCACGTGGCGATGGGTGCGCCAGCGCACCAGCGTGCCGATGTTCGGCAGCATCGCCTGGTTGAGCAGGAGCGTGCCGACGATCTGCACCGCCGGGCGCAGCAGCAGAACGAAGAGCGCGGCGGCGAACAGCTCGAGCCCGCGATCGCGCAGGAGGTCCGCCGGGTCGGTCCCCGCGAGCAGGTCGACGATGCGGCCGGCGTAATAGATCAGCGTCGTCTCGACCGCGGCCGTGAGCAGGCCGAACACCATCGCGAGCGCGAGAACGCGGTTCAGCGGCGCGAGGTGGCGCAGCAGGAAGGGGACGAGCCGCTCCGGCGGCGGCTGGCTCTCGTCATACGGGCCGAACGGGTCGACCGCCTCCTCCGCGACCGGATAGAGGCGGTCGCCGAGCCGGCTCAGTCGGTCGATCATGCGTCGCATAACGGGGCTCCGGGCCGAGACGCGCGGACGCGCCCCCGCCCCCGGCCGCGGGACGGCCGGGCGGCGCATGAGAGAGCGGCCGCTGCGGAGGTCGGTTGCTTACCCCGAATCGCGCCGGCGGTCATCCCGCGCGTCGGGCCGCGCCTCGCGCGCCTTGCGCATCGCGTGGCGGAAGGCGCGGAGCCAGTAGAGGATCCCGCCGATGGCGACGGCCCAGAGCACGGGGTAGAAGGGCAGCACCGGCGAGGGATCGTCCCGCACGGCGATCATGATCGGGCCGGCGAGGCCGAGCACCGTGACGCAGGCCGCGGTCACGACGAGGCCCGCGCGGCCCTTGCGGCGGATGCGTCCCGCTTCGTCCTCCATGCGCGCCTCCCGCTCGACGGACCGGAACCTAGCGGGCGTCGCGCGTTTTGCGACCCGCGGCGGGGCGGCGGAGGGTCATCGGCGACGGAGCGCCCACCAGGCGAACCATGCGACGCCGGCGATCATCACGGTCGCGTAGACCGCGGGCAGCACCGCCACGATGGGGCGCGGATCTCCCACGACCGGGTCGGGGATCAGGCTGGCGACCAGCAGGACCGCGGCCGCGACCGTCACGCCGAAGATGAAGAACCGGCGGGTCCAGCCCGGGCCGGGCTTGCGCCCGTCCGGCGCGGTTTCCTCGTCCATCTCGCGTCTCCTTTCCTTTGCGGCGGCGCGTCCCGTTGCGAAGGACCGGCGCGCCGCCTACCGGTTCGGGTCGAGACCCCGGAGGTGGAGCCATGACCGAAACGCTCAAGGAAGAACGCGCGCGCGCCGCGGACTGGTTCCGCGATCTGCGCGACCGGATCTGCGCGGCCTTCGAGGGGCT
>AACY020358530.1_pt1 | contig 22654 bp, 15 predicted proteins | sample 267378 | NCBI WGS metagenome assembly AACY02 (sample SAMN02954345, study PRJNA13694) | marine metagenome | biome: aquatic; feature: ocean; material: water; isolation source: isolated as part of a large dataset composed predominantly from surface... | reverse complement strand
CGCGAACTCGAACTGGTGCTGCCGACCAAGCGGCACGGCCTGCGCGGCGTGCTCGATACCGCCGCGCAGCACGAGGACGTGCTCCTCACGCCACGCTTCGAAATCGATGTGCTCAGCAGCATCGTGCAACTGGTCGGCAAGACGCGCTTCGCGACCATCCTGCCGCGTATCGTGGTCGAGCGCGCAGTCCGGGCGGGCACGCTGCGCGCTTATCCGATTCTGGCGCCACGCATCGTGCGCCACATCGTCTGCATCACGCATCCGCGCCGGCCGCTAAGCGCCGCCGCGGAAGCGCTGATCTCGATCATCGCCGACGAACTGCGTCAGGTGCTGAACGCCGCGCCGCTGGATGCGACGAAGGACACCCCTGCCCCGACGAAGAAAACTTCATCGAACTGAAACCCATCTGCCTGAACGGGCCGGACAGAAGCCGTTCCCATCCAGTCGCCCGATTGAGTGAAGGCGCGATGCGCGGCGGATGACCGGCTCGCGTCAGGCGCTGCATCCCCCAATCAAACGCAGCGGAGCGCGAGCGTCCTGACGTTCGAATCGGTGCCAAAGGCGGTTAGAATGCGGTGAATCCACGGTTCGCGCGCAAGCGGTACCTAAGGGTCCGACGCGAAAAGACAGCTCAAAATGGAACGACAAACCGACTCTCGCGCCCCGCGCCCGAAAGAAGCCGCCACCCGACAACCTGCACCGGCTCATCTTGGTGACATGCTTGACAGCCTGAGCGACGGTTTCATGTCGATAGACAGATCGTGGCGCTTCACCTACCTTAACCATACAGCCGAACGATACCTGCAGCAGAAGCGGGAAGACCTGCTCGGACGCGACATATGGCAGTGTTACCCGGACCTGGTCGACTCCGGCTACTATCGCATCTATCAGCAAACGGCGGCCACTGGACTCCCCGCCCGGCACACCGACTATTACGCCCCGCTCGATACTTGGTTTGAGGCCCGTTCATTTGCTCACGACGATGGCATTACGGTGCTCTTTCGCGATGTCACGCGCGAACGCAAGCACGCGTCGCAACTGGAATTTGAAGCGAGTCACGACTATCTGACTGGTTTGGCCAATCGGCGCAAGTGCATGGAAGCGCTATCGCAGGCGGTCGCTGCAGCTGCTTCATCCGGCACTGCGCGTCGTGCCTCGCTGGCAGTCCTATTTATTGACCTGGACCATTTCAAGGAAGTCAACGACGCGTTCGGCCATGCTGTGGGCGATGAGCTGCTGCGCGGCATCGCGAAACGGCTACTCGCAATTCTTAAACCTGATTTCTTTGCTGCGCGCGTCGGAGGCGACGAGTTTGTTCTTTTGTTACGCGACACGACCGCAAGCGCCGCTGAAGCGTTCGCCCACGCGGTGCTCAGCGATCTCGCAATCCCGTTCGAAGCGTGCGGAAGATCCATCTCCCTGTCGGCTAGCATCGGCATCGCGCTACCGGGAGCAACACCGGACTCAGCCGAGGCATTGCTGAGCCATGCCGACACGGCCATGTACGCGGCGAAGTCATCCGGCCGGTTTCAGGTGCGCCTGTACGATGGCGCCCTCGACCGGGGCATGCGTGACCGCCTTGCGTTACGCATGGAGCTTCGTGAGGCGTTTGCGGCCAACCAGTTCGAGCTCCATTTCCAACCCCAGGTGGCACTCGCGGACGGTTCCCCAATCGGGGCCGAGGCGCTTCTTCGCTGGCGCCATCCCGAACGAGGCTTGCTGACACCGCACGCATTCCTGGATGTGCTGCTCGATTCTCCCTATGAAGCCGTGCTTGTCGAATGGCTGCTCAATGCGGTTTGTCGGCATATCCGGACATGGCGGCGATCGGGGGTATTCGTCCCTCGCATCAGTCTCAATCTGTCGGCCCGGCAGCTCCTCGGGGCGGGACTTGCAGACACGATTCTCCGCATCGCGCGGGCACACGACGTGTCTCCCGCAACGCTCGATATCGAGGTGACGGAGGACTCTCTGGTGAGCGATATCGAACAGGCAACCTCCGTTCTTGCCGCGCTGAAGCAAGCCGGCATATTCACGTCGCTGGACGACTTCGGCTCTGGCTACTCCAGCCTCAGCTATCTTGTCCGACTGCCCATCGACGCACTGAAAATCGATAAGTCGTTTGTGCGGGCACTGGTCGACTGCGAGAAGGCGCCGGCGGTTATCCGAGGCATTGTCGGTCTCGCCCGTTCGCTCGGCATGAAGACTGTCGCGGAAGGCGTCGAGTGCCCAAGCCAGGCCGAAGAACTGAAGGACGCCGGCTGCGATGCCATTCAGGGTTATCTGGTCAGCCGCCCGCTTGACCCGGACGCATTTGCGGAATTCATGCTGCGTGGTGGAATGGAGCCAAAGTGACTCCAGGCTGGGCCTAAATCCTGAACACCGCCACCGTCTCTTTCAACATTCGCGCCTGTTCCTCGAGCGACTGGGCCGCTGCTGCGGCTTCTTCAACCAACGCGGCGTTGTTCTGCGTAACCGAATCCATTTCCGCGACGGCGCGGGCGACCTGCTCGATACCCGTGCTTTGCTCCGCCGAAGCGGCCGATATCTCGTCCATAATGTCCGCCACGCGGCGCACGCCGGTGAGGATCGCCTGCATGCGGCCGCCTGCCTCGGTGACCAACGTGCCGCCCGCCTGCACTTTTCCGCTCGACGTCTCGATCAGTTCCTTGATCTCCTTCGCGGCAGCCGACGAGCGCTGCGCCAGCATGCGTACTTCGGCCGCCACCACCGCGAAGCCGCGTCCCTGTTCTCCGGCGCGCGCAGCTTCGACCGCTGCATTGAGCGCCAGAATATTGGTCTGAAACGCGATGGCATCGATAATCGCAATGATGTCGCCGATACGGCCCGAGCTCTGATCGATTTCTTTCATCGTCGTCACCATGTCGCCGACCACGGCGTTGCCGTGGTCGGCCACGTTGGCCGCATTGGCAGCGAGAGTTTGCGCCTGGCGTGCATTCTCGGCGTTATGCCTTACCGTGCCGGTCAGCTCTTCCATGCTGGCGGCGGTTTCCTGTAACGACGCAGCCTGCTGCTCCGTCCGTGCGGACAGATGGAGATTGCCTGAGGCGATCTGTTGGGCCGCCGTGGCGATGGCATCGCTTGCGTGACGCACTGTTGTGACGGTGCTTACGAGGCCGTCGCGCATTTGCGAAAGACCGTGCAGCAGCAGGCCCATTTCATCGTGCGAGCGCGCTTCGATCCGCTGCGACAGGTCGCCCCTCGCGATCCGGTTGAAGTGTCCCAGCGCCTCGCTGAGCGGAAGGCCGATCGCGCGGCGCAATGACATGAAGGTGAAGACGCCGGCGAGCAGCCCAAATACGACAGAGGCGATAGTTATTGCACGAAAGCGCTCAAAACTCGCCTCCGAGTCATCGTACTGCGCCTTTGCCTGATCGCGTTGAAACTGCTTGAGATCCGCGCTCACCGTGACATAGTCGGTATTCGCGAGCGCGATTTTCTTCAACGCGACCTTGACTGCCGCATCGTCCATGCCCTTGACCGAATCCGCAAAAGCATCCAGTTGGTTTTGCACCTCGCCACGCTTCGCACTGACCGCGGCGGCAAGACGATTTTCATCCGCTGTGGCAGGCAAGGCAAGATACTTCGTCCACGCATCCATCCCCTGCCCTTTGAGCATGCGGTAAGTGGCGATGTCTTTCTCGACCGTCGGGGCGGCCGGATCGAAAGCGATCCGGTCGACGGTCGTGCGCTCGCGGCTGATCGCGAGCTCCGCGTCGCCGATCAGCCGCGTGCTGGCGAGCCGGTTCGTGTAAGTCTCGCGGTTGGCGTCGTTGCTGCGCGCCATACCTGTTACGCCGAGCGCGCCGATCACCGTCAGCAGCACGCACAGGAAAAGTATCGCGGCGCCGAGGCGCGCGCGTATCGAAAGTTTTGACATCACGCGAACGTCCTTAGCGAGTGGGCTCGCAATCGAGAGGACGCCGCGTCATCTCTCCATCGACGAGCCGCATCAGATTGAGCGGGTTGGAATTTTTCAGCGCGTCGGGCAGCAGTTCGTCCGGATAGTTCTGGTAGCACACCGGCCGCAGGAAACGGTCGATCGCGAGCGTGCCGACCGAGGTGCCGCGCGCATCCGAGGTCGCGGGCCACGGGCCACCGTGCACAATCGCGTCCGACACTTCGACGCCGGTCGGATAGCCGTTCACCAGCAGACGGCCGGCTTTTTCCTCGAGCCGTTCGATCAGCTTGCGGTGCGACCGCAGATCGCCGTGCGACGCGAGCAGCGTGGCCGTCAACTGGCCGCGCATCGCCGACGCGAAACGCAGCAGGTGGTCCGCGCTGTCGAGTTCGACCACGATCGTAGCCGGTCCGAAGATTTCTTCTTCGAGCGGCCGGCTCGGATCGAACAGCAACGCGGCGTCGGCGACGAACAGCTGTGCGGCGGCTTGCTCAGTTTCACCTTGCGCGCCTGCATGCAACGCGATGCCTGCGTGTTTCGACACGCGTTCGAGACCTGCGCGGAAGTTGGCGAAGATGCCCGGGTTCAGCATGGTCTGCGGCGCCTGCCGCTCCATCGCCCTGCCGAGGCTATCGATGAATGCGCCGAAGCGCGGCGACCGCACGCCGAGCACGAGGCCGGGGCTTGTGCACAGCTGGCCGCAACCCGTCGCGACCGAGGCCGCGAGTTCATTGGCAAGCGCCGCACCGCGCTCCTGCAAGGCGCCCTCCAGCACAAACACCGGATTCACGCTCGACATTTCCGCGAACACCGGAATCGGTTGTTCACGCGCAGCCGCGAGATCGCAAAGCGCCCGGCCGCCGCTCAATGAACCGGTGAAACCAACCGCCTGAATGCCAGGCGCCTGCACGAGGCGCGCGCCAACGCGCTCGCCGTAGATCATGTTGAAGGTGCCTGCGGGCATGCCGGCGCGTTGCACCGCACGCTCGATTGCATCCGCCATGCGCTCCGACGTCACCAGATGACCCGAGTGCGCCTTGACCACGACCGGGCAGCCGGCCGCCAGGGCGGAAGCCGTATCGCCGCCGGCGACGGAGAACGCCAACGGAAAATTGCTCGCGCCGAACACCGCGACCGGGCCGACGCCGATCCGGTATTGCCGCAGATCCGGACGCGACAATGGTTGCCGCTCAGGCAAGGCCTGATCAATGCGCGCACCGTAGAAATCACCCCGCCGCAAAACCTTCGCGAAGAGTCGCATCTGGTTGCTGGTGCGCGCCCGTTCGCCGACGAGCCGAGCTTTCGGCAACGCGGTTTCGCGCATCACATCGGCGATGAAGTCGTCACCGAGCGCATCGATCTCCGCTGCAATTGCCTCGAGAAAATCCGCGCGAACGTTCGAGGGCAGCGCCCGATAGCGCGGAAACGCCGCAGCCGCGGCCTCCACGGCTGCGTCGATCTCAGCGTCAGTTGCCTGCGAAAAAGTCACCGGATAAGTTTCGCGGGTCGATGCCGAGACACTGCGCAGCGAGATATCGCCACGCGCGCTGCGCCGGCCGCCAATGTAGTTATGCCCGAGAATGGTTGCTGTCACTTGGTTCTGTGCTCGTTGTAGTTGGCGTGGTGAACAGCACTCGCAGACCTTCGCTGCGAGCGCTGCAATAGTCCGGGATCGCGAGGCGCTCCCTGCGCCTCGGCCTCGAACTCAGACAGTCAGCAGGAAAGGCGCACCCGCGGCTCTGGCGACGTCGCGGATCTTCTCGCGCAACGAATCGGGCATCGGAATGCCTTCCACGCTGCGCGCAACGCGCGTGAGACGCTCAGGATCCCCAGGGATCAAGACTGGCTGAGACGGGTCGGCAGGCTGGCTTTCGCGCAGCGCGGTGATAACCGCGTCGAGATCAGCGTGATATTCCTCGATAGGACGGAACGCCGCCGGATTCATCGCAAGGAAGAAATGGCCGATGTTGTCCGGCTCATCGCTCCTTTGCGTGCGGTTACGCACGGGCGAGAACGAACCGCCTCCCAGCGTGCTGCCGAGAATCTGCGCGAACAAGCCGAGGCCGTAGCCCTTGTGACCGCCGAGTGTCTTGCCGTCGCCTCCTAACGGCGCGAGGCCGCCACCGAGGCGCTCGAACAGCAGCCGGTAGGCTTCGGCCGAATCGGTCAGCGGGTTGCCGTTCGCGTCGAGCGCCCAGCCCGGCGGCAACGGCTTGCCCTGCAACGCGTACACCTTGACCTTGTTCGACGCGACGACGCTGGTCGACATGTCGAGAATCACAGGCGGGTGCCGGCCTGCTGGCGTCGCAAACGCAAACGGATTGGTGCCGAGCATCGGCTCGGCGCCGAAAGTCGGCACCACTGTTGCAAGCCGGGTCGAGCACGACACCATCGCAATCAGTCCGCGTTCGGCCGCCATCTCCGCGTAGTAGCCCGCCGCGCCGAAATGCTGCGAGTTGAACACGGAGACCGCACCGATATCGCATGCCAGTGCTTTTTCGATAGCCAGCTCCATGGCCATGCGCGACGTTGGATGCCCCATCGCCGCATTGCCGTCGATCAGCGCGGTGGTCGCGGTCTCGCGCACGATACGCGGGCTCGCCTTCATGTCGATCTGACCGGCACGATACAACTGGTCGTAGAACATCAGCATCGAGATGCCGTGCGAGTCGATGCCCTTCAGATCGGAGTCGATCAGGATGTCGGCCGACGCGGCGACCTGCCCGGGCGGCATGCCCCAGGCTTCAAGAATGACCTCGATTTGCTGCCGTGCAATTGCGGCCCCGACGCGGGGCATAGTGTCTGCCATGACTGACCTGCTAAACGAAAGAATTGAATCGAAATAAAAAAACCGGCGTGTTGCGTTGAGTGAAGCGTGAAACGCTATTGCACGGTGGAGACGGCCTCCGGGCCGCCGCGGCCGGCGAGACCGAGCCGCAGCCAGACCACCGCCGCGCCAGTGCCGAGCAACAGCAAGCTGACGGCGGGCACGAGCATTGGCGCGGACGTACTGCCCGTCACCTTGCCGACCCACGGCATGATGTTTTGCGCAAGGAAACCACCGACGCTCGAACCTGCCGCGATCACCGCGAGCGCCGCAGCACCGCCCGCGCCCTTCATGAACGAGGCCGGCAGCAAACGTGGCGGCAATGCCCAGAAGCACGGGATCATCAGATACAGACACGGTGCGCCGAGCGAGAGCGCCGCGAAACGCACCGCATTGCTGAACGGCCCGACGCTGGCGACGAAGCACAGAATGCCGAGCAACGCCGCGCAGAACGCTGCGATCAGCACTCGGCGCGGCGTTTTCAGGCGGCGCGGCAACCACAGCAGCATCAGCGATGTGATGAACCACGGAATCATGTTGAGCATGCCGTTGACACCGCTCGTCACGCCGAAGCCTTTAACCAGGGTCGGCAGCCAGTAGGCGATGCCGTAGATCGCGATGGAGATGGTTCCGTACCCGACGCTAAAGAGCGCCACCGTAACGAGCGCGGCCAATGACCAGCCGTCGCCGCCGGCCAGGCGTGCCGCGGGTGGATCCGCGCGCAGCCGGGTCTCGATGACATCTTTCTCGCGGGCCGTCAGAAACCCGGCAGACTGCGGGCCATCCGGCAGGCAGCACAGCGTGACGAAGGTCAGCAGCACGGCGGGCGCGCCGGTGGTCAGGAACACCCACTGCCAGCCGGCGAGGCCGGCTACGCCATGCAGTTCCAGCGAGAAGCCGCCGATCAGCGAGCCGAGCATGTTGCCCATGCTGCTGCCGAGCGTCAGCAAGCCGATGATGCCGGTGCGCTGCCGTTCAGGAAACCACATGCCGAGATAGAGAATGATCCCGGGATAAAGGCCGGCTTCCGCAGCGCCGAGCAGGAAGCGCAGGATCTGGAAGGCCAATGCTGAAGGCGTCCATGCGAGCAGCAGCGTCGCGACGCCCCACGTGAAACATGATCCGCGAGATCCAGCGGCGCGCGCCAAAGCGATGCATCAGCAGATTGCTCGGCACCTCGCACACCAGATAGCCGATGAAGAACAGCGACGATGCAAAGCCGTACGACGCCTCGCTCATCTTCAGGCTGCTTAGCATCTGCAGCTTGGCGAAGCCGATATTGGCGCGGTCGATATACGCGACCAGGAAAATCGCAATCAGCAGCGGCACGAGCCGCCACGCTATGCGCGCAAAAAGTTGGTCTTCACTGCTTCGATCGGTCACTGTCGTCTCCATGCCGGACCGCTTTTTGCGCGGTCCGTCGTAAATGCTGATGCGGTGGTTTCGTACGGCCTCGCCGCACGCAATCGTTTGTCAGAGCGGCCACCCGCGCTCGCGCGATTGCATCACTGCGCGGCACAGATAGCCGTTTCCCTGCTTATAGTCCAGCCCCGTTTGCCGACGGGCTCCTTTTCCATGCTTCGAAGTCGGCACGCGTCGCTTCATCCGGCGGGTAAAGTCCGAAGGTCGAGCGGCCGGCGCGCACCTGTGCGTCGACCCAGTCTTCGAACACCGTCATCGCGGCAGCTTCTTCAGCAATCTCGTTGGCCAGATGCGCCGGAATCACCACCACGGCTTCCGCATCGCCGACGATGATGTCGCCCGGATACACCGCCACGTCGCCACATGCGATCGGTACGTTCAGATCGACCGCGTGGTGATGAATGAGGTTGGTCGGCGCCGACGGCCGTGCCTGATAGCACGGAAAGTCGAGCCTCTGCAAATCCGGCGTATCGCGAAAGCCACCGTCGGTGACCACGCCGGCCACGCCGCGCATCATCATCCGCGTGATCAGAATGCCGCCTGCCGACGCCGCGCGCGCATCCTTGCGCGAATCGACCACCATCACGTGACCAGGTGGAATCTCCTCGACGCCGCGCCGTTGCGGATGGCTACGGTCCGAGAACACGCCGATGTGATCGAGGTCCTCGCGGGCCGGAATGTAGCGCAGGGTATACGCTTCGCCAACCATACGCGCGGCCGCCGGGTTGACCGGCAGCACGCCTTGCACGCATACGTTGTGAAAGCCGCGCTTGAACAGCGCAGTGGTGAGGGTCGCCGTGCTGACGTTGCGCAAGCGGGCGCGGTTCTCGTCAGTGAGCGGGCTCGGGATAGTCGCTGCGGTCGCTGAGGTCACAGATTTACTCCTGGTTTCGGTGAAGTGGTGGCCGGCCAAGCGTCAGAACTTGTGGCGGATCGCGAAACGCACCGTCGCCTGCTGGTTACCCGACGCGGGCGTCAGGCCGTTGAGCGACGCGCGCGCTGCGTGCCCGGTCGAGTCGGTGCCCGACGCGTGCTGCAAAACGCCGATCAGATAGAAATCCGTGCGTTTGGAGACAACGTAGTCGGCACTCAGCGCGCCCTGTTGGTACTTTGCGTGATTCGCGCCGCCGCCGTCGGTGTAGTTGTAGGCCGCGCCGAACGAGAGCGCCGGCGTCAGTTGGTACTGGAAGTTGATTTCCGCACTGTTGAAGCTCGCAGTGCCGCCCACGCCGGCCGGATTGAGCGCCGACACCGCGCCGCTCAGATGCTTGAATTTCGTGTTCGAGTAAATCCCGCCGAGGGTCGCCGCGCCGATTACGTAGGTCGCGCCGGCGCTGATGATCTCTTCGCTTTGCGCCGACGCATAGCCGTTGATCACCGGCGAGCTGCCGAAATTGTTGGTGGCCGCCGTCGCGCCGACCGCCGTGCCGAAGAACGAAGCATTCGGATTGCGCGCATTCAGGTAGCCGACGCCGACCGTGAGCGGCCCGCGGGCGTAACCGGCGCCGAGCGAGTAGATCTGATTGCCGGCCATGCTGCCCGGCACGCCGCCGAAGCTATACATGCCTTCCGCGGTCAAGCCGCCATAGCTGGCCGTGCGGTACTTGACCGCGTTGTTCACGCGATTGGTGTTGTTGAGGTTGTCGAGGTCGCCCGGATGCGCGCCGATGCTGCCCGAGAACATCGCGCTCGGCATCAGCGGATGGATGTAGTCGACCACCGGGTCGTACTGACGGCCGAGCGTGACCGTGCCGTACGGGCTCGAAACCCCCACATACGCCTGGCGGCCGAACAGCAGCGAACCTTGGCCCATCTTGCCGTTGTTCACGTCCAAACCGCTTTCAAGCACGAAGATCGCCTTCATGCCGCCGCCCAGATCTTCATTCCCGCGCAGGCCCCAACGGCTGCCGCTCAGAATGCCGCTCGACAGGCTGTATTGGCTGTGGCCCTGACCCGGGCTCGTTTGTACGTTGCTCGTGTAGTTGACGCCCTCGTCAATGATGCCGTATAGCGTCACGCTGCTTTGCGCGTGAACCGCTGCCGGCGCTCCCGCGGCAGCAAGCGCGGCGAAGGCGAATGCCACATGTGCGGCGAGAGGTTTTGATGAGGTTGCGAGGGACTTATGCACTGCGAGGTCTCCAGTCACTTTTTTTCAATGCAGAGAGGAGTTGCGCTTTGCCGATACACGGCGGACGCAACAGGAAAATCCAACGAGGCGATGACCGGCCTCGCCGGCGGAAACGATGTTGTTCAATGAGCGTGCCGATGGGTGCGCCAGTCCGTTACGCGGCCTTCAGAATGCGGTCGGCGATCATCGAGCCGATCGGCATCGCGGAGGTCGCGGCCGGCGACGGCGCGTTGCACACGTGCACCATGCGCGGCGTGTCGGCGAACAGGAAGTCGTGCACCAGCGTGCCGTCGCGCATCACGGCTTGTGCGCGAATGCCGGCTTCATAGGGCAGCAAATCGTCGACCGTCAGCGACGGGCAGTATTTGCGGCATTGCTCGAGATAACCGCGCTTGAACAGCGAGTTCTTCATCTCGCCCATGCCGGAGCCCAGGTTGCGCCAGATGGTTTTCCAGAAGCCCGGGAAAGCGGCGTATTCGGCGACGTCGCGCAGATTCACGGAAAGCTTCGGATAGCTTTCGCGGCCGAACCCGAGCACCGCATTCGGTCCGACTGTCACGCTGCCGTCGATCATCCGCGTCAGATGCACGCCGAGAAACGGCAGGTCCGGATCGGGAATCGGGTAGATCAAGTGACGCACCACGTCGTTCTTCGAGGCCGGCAAGCGGTAGTACTCGCCCCGAAACGGCACGATCTGATGATCGATTTTCACGCCCGCGAGCCTGGCTAGCCGGTCCGATTGCAGGCCGCCGCAGACCACCAGTTTCTTCGCCTGCCATTGCTGTTCCTCCGAGGCGCCGACGCTGACGTAGTTGCCCAGCTCGGCAATCGACGTGACCTGTGTACCGAGACGAATTTCACCGCCTGCTTTCTTGATGACGCGCGCCATCGCTTCGCATACCTGACGGTAATCCACAATCCCGGTCGCATCGACGAACAGACCGCCCATACCGACGATATTCGGCTCACGGCGCTGCAATTCGGCGGCGTCGAGCCGCTCGACGCGCAAACCGTTCTGCTGCGAGCGCGCGTACAGCGCTTCCATGCGCGACAACTCCAGCGGATTCGACGCGACCAGCAGCTTGCCGCACACGTCGAACGCAATGGCATGCTCCCGGCAAAACTGTTTGGTTGCCTCGGCGCCGCGCTTGCACAACTCGGCCTTCAGACTGCCCGGCTGGTAGTAGATGCCCGCATGAATCACACCGCTGTTGTGCCCGGTCTGATGCTTCGCGAGCGTGGTCTCCTTTTCGAGCAGCAGCAGCGAAGCGGTCGGCTCCCGCTGCAGCAACTCCATCGCCGTCGCGAGACCGACGATGCCGCCACCGATGATGCAAAAGTCATAAATCATGTTTTTCTTCTTCGCTTCTACTTTGCGGACCCAGCCTGCTCGGCGTGCTTTTGTCCGCTTATCAGGTTGTCAGACTAACTTGTTAAAAAAAGAGATCGCATCAGGGGTTTGAACGCGGAGCCGCGCAGGTCCACGCTCAAACCGCTATCGTCAATCGCTTGGGGGTAGCTCGATTTTCTGGCGTTTGGCTGCGGCGCGCAGATGCCGCTCAGCCGATCTGGCGGCGCCCCGATGGTCGCCGCGCTCGATAGCGTCGTACAGCTCGCCATGCTCCTGGCGCGCGTAATCGCCCGCATGGCTTGCCGTATTGGCCCACTGCGCGCGACGTACCGCCACCAGTTGGCCGCGCAGGAAATCATGGAACGCGACGAAATACTCGTTCTTGGTGGCTGCCGCAACGGCCCGGTGAAACGCAACGTCGGCCGCGGAAGCCGCGTCGAAATCAAGGCGTTTCTTCTCCATTTCGCGAATCGCATCGCTCATACGCTTAAGATCTTCCGGCGTACGCCGACGCGCCGCGGTCATCGCCGCCTGGGTTTCGATCCACAAGCGCATTTCGAACAGTTGCGCGAGATCCAGCTTCTGGCTGCCGCCGCTCGGCAACCGGAAAACCGTACCCGACGGCGTCTGCGAAATAAACGACCCGGCGCCGCGCCGGGCAACCAGTACGCCGTCCGACTTCAACTGCGCAATTGCCTCGCGTACGACTGAGCGGCTCACGTTGAGCCGTTCCGATAGCTGCTGCTCGGTTGGCAGGCGCGACTCGGCAGGAAAATGACCCGCATCGATTTCTGCGCGAAGTGCGCTGACCACGCGCTGCACAAGCGAATCGGGACGTTCAAGCTCAAGCATTAACAGGATCTCATTTGATCAGGTTGTCAGACAATAGCGAAATACTCACGCAGTGTCAACCGACGGACGACTTCCCCCGCTCTCACTCTGTGCCCGGACAGGCGCTTCAGTGTTAGGCTGTCGTTTCCGGGTTGACGGGGGCGGGTGCGCCCTGCTCATTGGCATCATCGCCAAATGACCGTCGGGCATGCTCCGTGCAGCTTCGCTAGCATTGGCCGCAGGGCCATGCTGATTCGCCACTCATCGATATGGACGCCATCCCCCAAAAAGCTCGCTCGACGCCGCCCGAGGAAGCCGCCTTCACCGGCTTCGTGCAGGTGCGCGGCGCGCGCGAGCACAACCTGAAAAACATCGATGTCCAGATTCCGCGTGACGCGCTGGTCGTCTTTACCGGCGTGTCCGGATCGGGCAAATCGTCGCTGGCATTCGGCACCTTGTACGCCGAAGCGCAGCGGCGCTATTTCGAATCGGTCGCGCCGTATGCCCGGCGCCTGATCGAGCAGGTCGGCGTGCCCGAAGTGGACGCTATCGAAGGCCTGCCGCCCGCGGTCGCATTGCAACAGCAGCGCGGCACGCCGAGCGCGCGCTCCTCGGTTGGCAGCGTGACCACGCTGTCGAGTCTCGTGCGCATGCTCTATTCGCGCACGGGCGACTACCCGCCGAAGCAGCCCATGCTGTTCGCCGAGGATTTCTCGCCGAACACGGTGCAAGGCGCTTGTCCGACTTGCCATGGACTTGGCCGTGTCTACGAGGTCACGGAAAAATCGATGGTTCCCGACGACTCGCTGACCATTCGCGAGCGCGCAATCGCTGCATGGCCGCCCGCGTGGCACGGACAAAACCTGCGCGACATTCTGGTGACACTCGGCTACGACGTCGATAAACCGTGGCGCGATTTGCCCAAGAAAGACCGCGACTGGATTCTCTTCACCGACGAACAGCCGACCGTGCCCGTCTACGCCGGGCTCACGCCGAAAGAAACGCGTGCCGCGCTCAAGCGTAAGGACGAACCGAGCTATCAAGGGACATTCACCGGCGCACGCCGCTATGTGCTGCACACGTTCGCGAACACGCAAAGCGCGCTGATGAAAAAGCGCGTGTCGCAATTCATGATTGGCAGCGTCTGTCCGACCTGCCATGGCAAGCGGCTCAAGAAGGAAGCACTGTCGGTGAAATTCGCCGGGCTCGATATCGGCGCGTTCTCCCAGTTGCCGCTGGCGAAGCTTGCCGAGATGCTCGAACCGATCGCGCGCGGCCAATGGCCCGAGCCGGATGCAGCGCATTCGGGCAAAGACGCCGGCAAAGGCAGCGTACTCAGCAGGAACGCGATGCGCGAAGCCGTCGACAAGCGGATCGCCGCAGGCGGTTCCGCGCATAAAGCCTCGCCCGACGTGCGGCGCACGCCCAACCTGTCGGAGGAAAAACGCGTCGCCGCGCAACGCATTGCAGCCGAGTTGCTCGAACGCCTGACGACTCTGGTCGATCTGGGTCTGGGCTATCTCGCGCTGGAGCGCAGTACGCCGACGCTGTCATCCGGCGAACTGCAGCGCTTGCGACTCGCCACGCAGTTGTCGTCGCAGTTGTTCGGCGTCGTATATGTACTTGACGAACCATCGGCCGGCCTGCACCCCGCGGATGGCGAGGCGCTCTTCAGCGCGCTGCAGACCCTGAAGGCCGCGGGCAATTCGCTGTTTGTCGTCGAACATGATCTGCAGATGATGCGGCGCGCCGACTGGCTCGTCGACGTCGGTCCCGCCGCCGGTGAGGCCGGCGGCCATGTGGTCTACAGTGGTCCGCCCGCCGGCCTCGCGAATGTCGAAGCGTCGCATACGCGCCGGCATCTGTTTGCGCCGCCCGCGCCCGTCGCCCGCGCGACCCGCAAACCGGCCGGCTGGCTGCGGCTCGCCGGCATCACGCGCAACAATCTGCATGGGCTGGACGCCGCGTTTCCGCTCGGCTGCCTGACTGCGGTCACCGGCGTGTCGGGCTCGGGCAAATCGAGCCTCGTGAGCCAGGCGTTGCCGGAACTGGTCGCTAGCCACCTTGGACGCGTCTTTGAAAACCCGGACGACGACGAGCAGGACCCGTTGCTCGCGGCCGCGAGCGCGCCGACGGGCGGTCGCATTGCCGAAGGCATGGACGCACTGCGCCGCCTCGTGCGCGTCGATCAGAAACCGATCGGCCGCACGCCGCGTTCCAATCTCGCCACCTACACCGGCCTCTTCGACCACGTGCGCAAGCTGTTCGCCGAGACGCCACTGGCGCGCAGGCGTCGCTACGGCGCGGGCCGCTTCTCGTTCAATGTTGCGCAAGGCCGTTGCCCGACGTGTGAAGGCGAAGGCTTCGTCAGCGTCGAACTCCTGTTCCTGCCAAGCGTCTATGCGCCCTGCTCGACCTGTCACGGCACGCGCTACAACACGCAGACGCTCGAAGTCACATGGCGCGACAAGAACATCGCCGAGGTGCTCGGCCTGACCGTCGACGCCGCCTGCGATTTCTTCGCTGACGAAGCCGGCGTGATGCGCGCACTGAAAGTGCTGCGCGACATCGGCCTCGGCTATCTGCGGCTGGGTCAGCCCGCCACCGAATTGTCCGGCGGCGAGGCTCAGCGCATCAAGCTCGCCACGGAACTGCAACGCGCGCAACGCGGCGACACGCTGTATATCCTCGACGAACCGACCACCGGCCTGCATCCCGCCGACGTCGACCGATTGATGGTGCAACTCCAGGGACTCGTGGATGCCGGCAACACCGTCGTCGTCGTGGAGCACGACATGCGGGTGGCCGCACAAAGCGACTGGGTTGTCGACGTCGGCCCGGGCGCCGGCGACGCCGGCGGCAAGATCGTCGCGAGCGGCACACCGGACCAGGTTGTGCGCGTGAAGGAAAGCCGAACCGCGGAGTATCTGCGGCAGCACCTTGTTGCATGAAAGACGCAAAACGGCGGCTACACGTCTGACGGTGGTCTTTCGCATCATGAGACAATTGACGGTCCCTCTCGATCCGGTCGACATCACGGCCGTCTCTCGCCCACATGTCCAGCCCTACGCTGCCGTCCAGACGACTCCGCTACAGCACCGTCAATCAACTTAGCAATTTCTTCGGTTCGGAAATACACGCGCCCGCCGATTTTCGGGCGGGCCGTGTTGATTCGCTGCGCCCACTCGTTCGTTGCACGCAGGCTGATCCGCAGTCCGTCGGGCGAACGATCCAAGACAGTAGCGAGCTACGCAATGCTTAATAGTGGACCAAAGCGTTGCAACAGGGTGTCTTCTATCGTCATTGCGTAAACCTCCGTAGTCAACTGAATTGCTACGGAGTTTAGGTGCTACTACAGGTTGTCTACACCCTATTAATTGTTCAAAATGGTTGACATGAATAACGACCCGACCATTTCCATCTGGGAAGGCTGCGACCCCACCGTCTCAGAGGCCATCCGGCAATTTCAGGATCGCTGGCGACCGTACTCCGCCTCCTCGCGGCGCTATCCCATCGCGCGATTGATACAGGAACTGATCGATCCCGCCGTGACCACCTACATGGCAACCCTTCCAGCGCGCTATTCAGGCCACGTTCCTGGCGCCGGCACGGGAGTCGGTTTCAGCGCAATCATTCGGCTGGTGGGGCTTGATGCAATGGTTCGCTTGCAGCGGCAACTGCTGCGCGCGTTCGTTCTCACGGAAGATCGACAGTCCGCGAGAAATCGGCGCTTTGTCGCAACACTGGAATCACTAATCGAACTCGTGTGGGACTGTGCCTGCAAACGGCCGGCGAAATCGCAGGTGCGTGACACTCGCCTGAATGGCGAGCGCCATCAGGGGTTTTGTCGATTCTGCGGAACACTCGCCGAGCGGACCTCATTCGCTGGTGGAAGCGATACCCCAAAGGCCGACGATCCAGAAGAGAGGCTTCGGCTCAGCAGCCTGTACTGCCTAAATCACCGGCCCAAATTGCCGAGCGGCGCGTGGAATCCTTCATACAGGCAAGCGAGACGCTCACTCGCTCAGTTCGACCTCGAACTTGCAAGGCTTAGCCAGCAGTGTGCAAAGCCGGCTACGCCCCAAGTGAAATCAGGCGATCAACTGGTTGACAGCTACTTCTGCCACTACGTCGCTGGCCAGGTCTTGCAGTCAGCGGACAAGGCAGAACTACGCAATCAAGCACGGCAGATGGTGGACTCGAAATTGTCGGATCGCAAGAAGCAGATTTTGATGCTCCAGTGGTCTGGACTCAATCAGTCGGAGATTGCGCGAAAGCTGGGCATCGAGCGCCAAGCGGTATCGAAGGCGCTGGCATCGATACCCGAAACCTTCTTTTTGAGCACAAAGTCGCGCCTGCGGCGTCAACCTATTTGACCAACTAATAGGACGAAACAATCAGCATTCGCAGGCACCATCATGCACATGTTCGCAGGTGACTGAAAGAGGCCAAGGGATGCAGGCAACGACAAGTAAGACGCTCATCAACCGAAAGAAACTACTGGCGATGATCCCGCTGTCTGAGCGCACGATTTTCAACATGGAGCAGCGCGGGGAGTTTCCATGTCGCATTGCACTCACCAGCCGAAACGTCGCCTGGGACTTGGCCGAGGTCGAGGAATGGATCGAGACGCGCAAGTCGTTGGGCACTCAGGCCATGCGTCCTGGCTTTAGCTCTGCTCAGCCCTTTTTGCGGCTAAAATGCTGCGCCCCTCAAGGGTCAATGAAATCCGAGCCAATGCGTCGGCGCTCGGGTAACGCACGACTTATTGCTGGAGTTCTACGGCAAGCTTACCAGCCCGCAACAAGGGCGTAGAAAGCTCTCGCGCCAAGAGGTCTGCAATCTCTGCTGGACTCGCGTTTTGGGCGCTTTCAATCGGATCACGCCCCTTTCGAATTGGTAGTTGGATTCTTAAAAACTGGAAATCATGTCGATGCAACATGATTTCGAACTCCGAACCCACGGAGTCCGGCATATCCGAAAGCTCCTCATAAGTGAATCCACCTTCATTTATTCTCGAAAGCACGGCATCAAGCGTTGCAAAAAAGCTCTTCGTCCCTTCGTACCACTCTGCACGAAGGCATTCTGACTCTAAAAGGGCGTGCAGAAGCTTTTCTAGGCCCTCAACTTCTTCCCGGTACGCGGACCGCACAACGAAAGCATGCGTTATCGAATATGGGCATCCGGTCTGAATGTTTGACAGGCGACGTTGAATGCTTGATGTCAGACCGAGCTTTATGTAGATCTTGCTTTCACCGCGACATGCAATTAAATAAACATAGTGTGTATCCATTGGTACGGCCTCCCTGGCGGTCTAACCTGTAAAAGGTTGGGATGAAATCCACTATCTCCGCTTCTTGACCAGTAAATATTGGTGAATCCCATACTCCTTTTTCAAAATTGCACCCACTCTCTTTATCCAGCCGATACTGGATTCCTGCTGATTAGCGTTTATTTCCGCCAAAACCGATTCAGGAAGCGTGCGTTTTAGATTGTCGGCTACGGCGTCGATTGACTGAACTTCTCCAGCGGAAGTGAGACTGTTTCTTCGCATCTGCGTCGCCAGGAAATCCGAGAGATTGATCGAAGAACCATCAAGAATGGTGGGCGAGTGAAAGGCAACGTCGTTCGCATGACCGGAATAGGAATAGTAATGTTCGTGCGACTCCACCTTGTCATGAGGCACGATGCAGATGTGGGCTTGCAAAAACGGCATGTTCATGAGCACATCTGTGACGACTTGCGAATAGAGCATGAGACGCCTCTCGCTAATTCGCCAAAATGGACCGTCCTCCAGAAACTCCCAATGTGACTTGTCCCGAAGCAGCCGTAAATACTCTGATTTTTCATACGTGGTGGGCGCCACATACATCGCGTAGCTTCTGTTTGCCTCGTCGTGCATGGCATAAAGCAAATTGTGCTGAAGTTGCTCTGGTACTTTGGCATGTTTTGCGGGGCGCCGCAGCGGAAAGCATAGCGAATACGGATCCTCGCGAAGATGATTTTCCTTACGAAACTTGCGGATGACGTTAAGGCCTTCATCCTCTTTTCCCTTGTCGATGGCCACTTTCTCCGTGCTAAGCAAACCAATAGGCGCTTTCGCCTGTAGATAGTATCGAGCCATGATGCCTTCATATTCGTGATCGGCACCCGTCATCGCCTCGTCAGAGGGCTCAAGTTCAAATTCTCGTCCAAGCCCTGCCTCGAGAAGGCCGAAGTAAAAACCCAGTTTGATAGCAATTTGCTCTTCGGATAGCTCGAATGGGAACTTGAACTTATCCCGTCGTGTAGAGCGTTTAGTGCTCTTCGAGTTCGTTGGCATTATCTTTCTCAGCGAATTTGTTACGGTCGTGGTTATGTCTCAAGTTGACACCCGGAAGCATGCTCTTCGGTAAACGGCCGCTTAGCGGGAATCTGAAGGACGCTCGGTGTTGATCACTGCCATTGGCGACGAGCGGTCGTATTGCCCGAGATCTAATCTGACGTTGACTGACCGGTCAGGTCTCAGCCTATACATCTAACTGCAGATTTCAACTGGCTAGCTCCTTTGGCTGCTTTAGCGTCCATTCGTCGATCATGTCCGCCCAATCCTGCAACATCGCCGTGCGCTGCTCTCGATACTCAGCCTTGTTGTAGACGGCCCTGACGCCCCTCTGCTCGTGCGCCAAACACTTTTCAATCCAATCCGTGTTGTAGCCGGCCTCATGCAGCAGCGTGCTGGCCGTTCGCCGCAAGTCATGTGGCCCGAACTTGGCGAGCGACTTTCCCTCCTTCTGCGCCAGCCGGTATGTCAGCGTCAGCACCTGGTTGAGCGTGGCGCTGCTCATGGGTAAGTCCGAGTCATACCGCAATGGCAGCACGAAGTCCGATCCACCAGCAAAGGTTTTGAGGGCAATGAAGATATCCAGCGCCTGCCGGGACAGGAACACCAGATGCGGATTGCGTCGCTTCATTCGCTCCTTCGGAATCGTCCAAAGCGCGTCACTGAAACTGACCTCGCTCCAGGTCGCGTTGGTCAGTTCGCTCTTGCGCACCATCGTCAGCAGCAGCAGCTTGGCGGCTGCCCGGATGGATGGCGTCGTGCCGATGCGCTCCATGTACTGGTACATCAATCCGATTTCTTCGGGTGTCAGCGCACGATCGCGCGGCTCAAACTTGGCGATGGATGTCGGGCGCACCAGTTCTGCCGGATTCTCGACCTTCTGCCCGCGCTCGACGGCCCAGCGAAAGACCTGCAATACCACCTCACGAGCATGCACTGCGGTTGCCGGAGCACCGCGCTCCACGATGGCGTCGGTTAGCATCCGCAGGTCTTCATGCGTAATCTCCGCCAACTTCTGGCTACCAAATTTGGGCTTCAGCTCGCGCTCGTAGACTGAACGCCGCATGTCCCGCGTGGAGTCAGCCATCTGGTACCCACGCAGCCATTTTTCCGCCCAGGCGTCGAAAGTCTCCGCATCCTTGATGCGAGCCTTATCCCGCGCCTTCTCCTTGGCCGGCGACTTTCCGGCCGCAATCATCTTCTTGGCCTCGCCAAGACGCTCGCGCGCCTCTGAAAGGGTAATGCCCCCGACTGCGTACCGGCCAAACGTGATGGTTTCCTGCCGGCCGTGGATCGAGTAGTTATAACGAAACGAGATAGCTCCGGCGGCCGTGACGGCAACATAGAGGCCATCGCGGTCGTTCACCTTGTACAGCTTGTCCTTCCGGCTTGAGGTTGCGCAGCTTGGTATCGGTCAGCGTGATCGGTGCTCAGAATCGGTACAAATACCATGATCTGAGGACCGTCGAATTCCGGATGAAAAACACAAAAAATCAATGTGTTATCTAGAAACAATACCATGATGCGCCACAAGGCAGGCGCATGGTATCGGTAGCACGTCATGGCATCACGCAGAAACGATACCATCGTTCATACCATAAGGAAAACGTGCTTGAGGGTGCCGGAAGATACCGGCCATTGCCAAACAGGAATGCAAAAAAGCCCGCAAAATCGCGGGCTTAGGTGTGCTTTACTGCCAACGGATGCCGGCCGGTGCCGGACGCCGGATCACTCCCACTCAATCGTCGCCGGCGGCTTCCCCGAGATGTCATAAACCACCCGGTTAATCCCACGAACTTCATTGATGATGCGGTTCGACACATGCCCCAGCAACTCGTGCGGCAGATGTGCCCAATGCGCGGTCATGAAGTCCAGCGTCTGCACAGCGCGCAGCGCCACGACATACTCATAAGTCCGTCCGTCGCCCATCACGCCGACGCTCTTCACCGGCAGAAACACCGCGAACGCCTGGCTCGTCAGGTCATACCAGGACTTGCCGGTTTCCTTGTCGATAAAGGTACGCAGCGTCTCGATGAAAATCGCGTCCGCACGACGCAGCAGATCGGCGAAATCGCGGCGCACTTCGCCGAGAATCCGCACACCCAGACCCGGGCCCGGGAACGGATGACGATACACCATGGCCGGCGGCAAACCGAGCTTCACGCCCAGTTCGCGCACCTCGTCCTTGAACAGTTCACGCAGCGGTTCGAGCAGCTTCAGATTCAGCGTCTCAGGCAGGCCGCCCACGTTGTGGTGGCTCTTGATGGTCTGCGTGGCCTTCTTGCCCTTGCCGGCCGATTCGATCACGTCCGGATAGATCGTGCCTTGCGCGAGCCACTTCGCGTCGGTCAGCTTGTTGGCTTCAGTCTGGAATACCTCGACGAATTCCGCGCCGATGATCTTGCGCTTCGCTTCCGGATCGGTCACGCCGGCCAGTTTCGACAGAAACACTTCGCTCGCGTCGACGTGGATCACCTTGACGCCAAGGTTCTCAGCGAACGTTGCCATCACCTGCTCGGCTTCGTTCAAACGCAGCAGGCCGTGATCGACGAACACGCAGGTCAGCTGATCGCCAATCGCGCGATGCAACAGCGCCGCCGCCACCGACGAATCCACGCCGCCCGACAAACCCAGAATCACGTGCTCGTTACCCACCTGCTCGCGAATCTTCGCGACGGCTTCGTCGATGTAATGACCCATTTCCCAGTCAGGGTTCGCGCCGCAAATCTGCAGCACGAAGCGTTCGAGCATCGCGCGGCCCTGCACGGTGTGCGTCACTTCGGGATGCCATTGCAAACCGTAGAAATGACGCGCTTCGTCAGCCATCGCCGCAATCGGGCACGATTCCGTCGACGCCATCAACTTGAAGCCCTGCGGCATTTCCAGCACCTTGTCGCCGTGGCTCATCCACACCTTCAGCATGCCGTGACCTTCCGGCGTGGTGAAGTCGCTGATGCCTTCGAGCAGGCTCGTATGGTTGCGCGCGCGCACCTCGGCATAGCCGAACTCACGCAGGTGGCCGATATCGACCTTGCCGCCGAGCTGCTCGGCCATCGCCTGCATGCCGTAGCAAATGCCCAGCACGGGCACGCCGAGTTCGAACACCACTTGCGGCACGCGTGGCGTATCCGCTTCGGTGACCGAGCTCGGGCCGCCGGAGAGAATCACGCCCTTCGGCGCGAAATCGCGAATGAACGACGCATCGACGTCGTACGGATGAATTTCCGAGTACACGTTGGCTTCGCGAACGCGACGTGCAATCAGTTGGGTGACTTGCGAACCGAAGTCGAGGATCAGGATCTTGTCATGCATGGCAGCGGACGGAGTCAAAAGTGAACGGATACGGGATACCGCGCAAGAAACGCGGCGTTGAATTCAAAGCAGTCCACGTACGGACCATCGAATATGAAGCGTAGCGATGACGCGCGCTGCACCGTTCAGCACCGCAGGCGCCTGCCTGCGGCGCGCACGAACGGAATCCGGTTGCTTCGGCAGGCGTTCTGGCGCTTGGCGCGTCAGCCATGAAACGGCGGCCGGGGCGCACCAGGCGCATCGGCTGCGGCGTTGCGCGCGTCGTCCCGCGCTGCGGCTGCCTCAGCCCGTGCGGCGCGTTCAGAGGCCGTCAGACCCGGTTCGTCGACCGGCGGGTAGACCGGCACAGCCGAAACAGGACTCACAGGCCGTGTGACCGGCATAACGGGCTCTACGACCGGCTCGGCGCGATAGACCGGCTCCGCCGTCACGCGACCGGCGTCGCGCCTGTTGGCAGCGTCTTTGGCGGCATCTTTCGCGGCCTGCTTTTCGGCACGTTCGGCGGCAGCGGCTTCAACCAGCCGCAGCTTTTCACGCCG
>AACY020560145.1_pt1 | contig 22688 bp, 19 predicted proteins | sample 267378 | NCBI WGS metagenome assembly AACY02 (sample SAMN02954345, study PRJNA13694) | marine metagenome | biome: aquatic; feature: ocean; material: water; isolation source: isolated as part of a large dataset composed predominantly from surface... | reverse complement strand
GCCAGCATCAGTCCCGAACAACACTCCTGTCCCCGACCTGATGGCCACCGGAAGCACCGACGTGATCTCGCTGAAGAAAGAGTGGCTGAGAGTCGAATCAGCCGTCAGATCCACATCCTGATACGAAGCACCTGAGGAATTCCCATACACCACGGAATTGGAAATGTAGGTTGCTCCGCCTGCCTTGATGCCTCCACCGTTACCGGCGATGTTGTTGGTGACAGTACTGAAGATCACCTCATCTGGGTTCGCGACCGTGCCACCACGCAGGTAGGCGAATCCACCCGCCGTCCTCGCTTCATTTCCTACCGCGGTGACATTCACCATGTAGGTGGAAGCATTCGCTGGGCCGTACAGAGCGCCGCCGAAGGAAGCTGACGTGTCGTCACCATTGCCGATGAAACTCACGGTCTCGAGTAGAAGTCCCGCCGAATCCGAACTAACAGCCGCGCCAGTCGACACAGCGTCATTTCCTGTGAACGAAACGTTTTGGAGGATGACGGAACCATCGACGGCATGAATTGCTCCTGACTGGGCAGCGTAATTGTCGTCAAACCAAGTGCCTGCCACGCTGAGGAGCTCGGTTCCTGTGTCCGTACGGAAATACAACGCTCCACCGGAATCATCTGCAGTGTTGGACGAAAACGTACTGCCGCTGATGACTACCTGGCTCTGGTCAACTCCTGAGTAAATGGCACCCCCGTTCTCTAATGCGGAGTTGCCGATGAAGCGCGAATCCTCGATCTCCAGTCGGTCATCATGGAGGATGGCTCCTCCATTGGTGGCTATGTTCTCCAGGAACGAGCTGCCAGTGATGGACATCGTGTCGTAAACCTGCAGGATTGCTGCGCCAGTGCCGCCAACGTTCTTGACGAATCGGGCGCCGTCAACTGCGGTGCGTCCCTTCAGCCGCATGGCACCCCCGAGAACACCCTTGTTACCAGAGAAATACGCGTCTCCGATGTAAATCCTGGCCCGGGCGTCCAGAGCTCCGCCGTGGGTTGCGTATCCATCCACGATGGCCGCCGAGTCATCAACGATAACTCGGTCGACATTAGGATATGAATAGTCCCCAACGAACTCCACGCCTCCGGAACCGATCGGGCCTTGCCCAGCGAGCGTGATGTTGTAGATCGCGAGGGTGTCATCGGATCCTGCCGAGGATGTTGCCACTATGTGCCGCGCGTCAGCTCTGGACGTCAGAACCACGGCGGTGTCGTCTGGGCCCATCAACGTGAGCGAGGTGTCATCGAGCACGATTGTGTCATCCAGGGTGAAGGAGTCCACGACGCAGAGAACAGTGTCATCGCCGACTGCGAGAGCCGCCTTCAGCGAGACCGTGCCGTCCACGATGGTGGAGCCGGCAGCGCATCCCGCCGGGACCGCCGCAGGGCCTACCCTTACTTCATCCGCTGACTCAGAGGCACGCGCATAGGAGGCGGCCAGCCGAAGCCCACCCAGGTACGTCGAGAAAAGGGCGGTCGCTGCGAGGGCGCTCGCCCCGATCAGTGCCCTGGTCGGTCGATTGCTTCCCTGGCGGCTGATCGCAGTCATGGCTCGACTCTAGCGGGATGACGATGTCCCCATCCGAACGCCTCTTCCATCCGCTGTCAGGCGTGTTGAACGGGTGATGGACTCTGTTCAAAACGACATGGTCATGTCCACTTGGAAGGCCAAGGAACGCCAACGGCGTGAACAAATCCGTCACCAACCACAGCCCGCGCGTAAGGATTCAGCTAGCCGCACCCATCAAGTTCAACCCGCCGATTCAACTGCTGCGGTGCTGCCCTGGCCTCCACACGAACTCCAGGAGGCCGAGCGGCTAGTGCGGCAGGCGGTTGGTGAAGATTGGACGCTGTCGCAATCCATCGAATATCTGTTGCTCCTTGCCCACGACAGCGCTGAACAGATGGACCAGCACAAAGCGACCATCATTCACCTGCAAGACCAACTTGCTGACCTCAAAGAAGAAATCGCATTCGTCGAACTTGAGCGAGAAGACGCTCGCGATGAATCAGCGAAGGCTGAGTCCCGCCTTCTCTCTGCTGAAGATCGCATTCGGTAACTTGAGCAGGAATTAGTGAAGCATTCCCAGTTCGACGCTGCCTTCGGGGGTCATTCCTGATGAGTTCGTCACTGTTGTTCCTGATGACTTCGAGGCCATACTTGAGTTCCTTCCAACCCTGGACTTCGTCCGCTTCATCGGCGATTCGAGTTCTGACCTGGAATTGAATGAACTTAGCGGCGTCAACAACGCTCTACAAAAGACCTATACAGCTGTTCTTGCACTGAACGATTACGGGCGAGCAAAAGCCAACGGCAATTTTGCTGGCGGACTCAGCACCTATCTCAAACACACGTCCCTGGGCTACCGAGGCTGGTATGCGAATCGTCACGCTGAGTTTGAAAGTGCAGATGTAGGAAACCAGGATCGATATCGGCGCCCACGCACTTTCCGCGTAGATGACCTTGATCGCGACATCTACATGGAAGCCCATCTTAAGATCACACAGGAGGACATGCGAAGTCCTCGCTTGCACTACTACGACGCCACCGCAGAAACCGGGTACGTGTACATCGGCTACCTCGGACCTCACCTGCCCAGCAAGAGGACAAACCAATTGGCCACGGAGACTATGGAGTCACTGCTTGACCAGGCAAACCGAGGCTTTAGGGACCTGTACGACGCACGGAACGCCTCCTCCTGGCCCCGAAGCGGTACTGATGCACGGACAGGTGTCAACTGTCACCGATTCATGCGGCAATCCCGCATTCCCGCGGCATCCACTGCTCTGCTGACGCGTCAGTGTGTTTCCAGACAGCGCGAAATAGTTTCCAATGGGCTGTTCGAGGCTGAAACCACATTGAAAAAGCTCATCGTTTACACAGGTTTTCGAATTATGACCAAGCCCCCACCCGCTAGGAACGCGGTTGCAAAGTCTCCCCCGAATGCGGGTGCATTTCCAACCGGTCGCCCAGATCGCAGAGTATGCCATCTCGGCGGGTACGATCGGGCTTCGGTGCGGAACCGGTATCCGATCGACAACTGAAACACCGGAGCCGGCCGTCAGCAGGCGGGTAGCCTCTTCGGTGTGAGCCCGACCGTCGGGCCCTCGAAGACGGATCGTGCGTGTCAATGACGCGAGAGGACATCTCGGACCGGAGGCTGCCGTGAACGAGGAGGCCGAACTCCTGCAGTCGTTGATACGCAACTCCTGTATCAACGACGGATCGAACAACCCCGAGGAGATCCGCAACGCGGACATGTTGTTAAGCGTCATAGAGCCCACGGCGGCGACGGTCGATGTCGTCGATGCAGCACCCGGCCGACGATCCCTCATCGCTCGTTGGCCGGGCACCGATCCCAGTGCGCCCACGCTCATGCTGCTAGGCCACACCGATGTTGTGCCCGCCGACGCCAACCGGTGGGAGCGGGACCCATTCGCAGCGGAGGTACACGACGGGTTCATCTGGGGTCGAGGGGCGATGGACATGCTCGGCCACATTGCGACGATGACATTGGCCTTTCGGGATCTCGTCACCCGCGGCCGGCACCTTCCCGGTGATGTTGTCCTTGCGGCGGTTGCAGATGAAGAAGCGCTGAGCGGCATGGGTATGGAATTCCTGATGCGCGAGCACTCTGATCTGCTCGCCGCCGACTGGGTGCTAAGCGAATCAGGCGGAGTTCGTTCAGGGCCGTCGAATGAACCCCAGTTGAATGTGCTGATCGCTGAGAAGGGTGCCTGGCGAGTTGCCGTCGAGATCGCCGCGCAGCCGGGGCACAGTTCGATGCCTTTCGGGTCGGAGTCAGCGCTGGGAATAGCCGCTGCGGTCGTGGCGAAACTCGACGAGGCTGACGGGCTTATCCGCATTAGCGATGAATGGCGGGAGGTCGTTCGGCGCGGATGGGATCCGCGTGCCTGGGAGGTGGTCACCGATCCAAAACGCATTGACGCCGTGGTGGCGCGCCTTCCGAAACCTGCGGCGCGTGCGGTACACGGATTGACGCGCATGACCGTGGTACCTACTCGGATCACCACTGATGGGTCATGGAATTCGATGAGTGCGAAAGCGGTGATCGAACTCGATGTGAGGACCGTAGCCGGTCAAGAGTGGGATGACATCGCCGAATACGTCCACCGGGTGGTCGGACCTGATCTGAGTGAGCGAATCCACCTGCGAACGATCGCGTATGCGAACGCCTCACGGACTGCTATCGACACGGAATTATGGCAACTGCTCGAGAGATCGGCGCGCGCTATCGTGCCCAGCGCCTCACTCGTTCCGGCGATTGCTACAGGGGTGACCGACGCTCGATTCATGCGTCAGCAGGGCGCTACAGCGTATGGATTCGGGCTTTATAGTCCTCGCATCGAAGCCGCAGAGGTGCCGATGATGCTGCACGGAGACAATGAACGGGTAGACGTGGAGAGTCTCGCGTTGATGCGGGAGCTGTGGTCGACGGTCTTCTTGGGATTGGCCGAGCGCCCACCTCACGAGAGGTAACCCAAACGGCGCATCACATCGCCATGGTGCGCTTCGATCTTCGCGACGAGATCCGGTGCGAGTTCCTCGCGCCAGGATTCGACGGAACCGCGACGGAAGAAGACCCGATCGGGGGATGCGGCCTCGGTGAAGCCGTGAGCGATCTCGGCGGCCGCGAGTTTCTCGAAGGCGCAAGCGTCAACTGCAGACTCGACCCGCCCAGGTTGGTCGGGGAGACCGAGCCAACGGGCCAGTCGGGTCACGGTGGAGATGGGTTGGTACATCAGGTCCTCGTATCTGAGCATCAGGACCGGGATAACGGATTGGTCCAACCAGGAGGTGACATGAATCGACCAATCACCCGGGTGGTGTTGGACGTCATGCGAATCCACGGAGGGCACCTTTGAGCGCGGTGTGGCCATGCTGTTCACGGCATCAGAGTGGGACAGACCAACGTGGTGGGCCCAACTGACCGCCACGGCGCGGGGGTCGCGGACGATGTAGACCGCACGGGCATGGGGCGGTTGCCAACACTGCGGGTAGCCGTCCGCCTCCGGCAACCACGGAGTGTGCGTTTTGCGAAGCGTGCTTCCCCCATCATCTCGGCCCAATGCCCAACCCAACCGGGTGAAGGCCAGCGCGGTGGTTTCGTTCATGTCAGACGTGCTCAAACCAAGACCGCGCATGACATCCGCAAATGGATCGCCATCTGCCCCCAGCCGGTTGATGTCGGGCGGGCCTGCGGTGCGTAGCGCAAACGCCAAGGTCCGCACCCAGGTGTTGCCCGACTTCGGATAGGAAGCGCACCACATCGTTCGGCTGTCGACCTGATCTCCGACCCCATTCACGAGCACAACTCCAGCAACGTCGGCTCTATGAGTTCCGCCAGTATTGGCGGCGCGCTGCTGCGCACGATCGCCTCATCGATGCTCCGCGGCCGGACGAGGGAGAGAATGGGCACCTGGGGGAGCACAGTGAACGTCGGCCGGGATGCGGGCACGAGCGTAGGGATGCACGCTGCCGCCCAGTGCTCGTTCAGCAACTCGCGGTTTGCCGTGGAGGGGTCCGAACGCGCTACTTGAGGCCCGGTGAGGGCGAGTCTTCGGCCCAGGAACACGGAACCGGTGATGGTCCCGGTGCCGACGGCAGGGGCTTGGATGTGAACTCGGTCCCGCCCGGAAATAGCGGTGGACACACGAGCGGGGTCGATGCCGGGGACCACGATCCGATCGGCGGTGATCGAACCACCGAAGGTGAGCGGAACGCAGTCATCTCCCCATGCGACGATTCCATCTGACGCCAACTGCCAACCGCGTTCGAGGAGGACCAGGGCGAGCAGGGAGCAGCCGATTCGCGGCGCGCCGGTGAAGACGATGGACCTTCCCTCGCGAGCGATGCAGGTGCCGTTCACCGCGGTCAATCCGTTGGCGCGCAACCACTGCCCTCGGGCCCATGTCCCCAGCTGAGCGTGCACCTGCTGCCGAGAATCCTCATCCGGGCCGAGAATGATGATTCCGGTGCCGCTGACGACTATCGAACCCTGGCCGGGAAGGTCGAGTTCAACGGAGTTGTCACTCCAGCGAATACCGGGTAGGGGTCCGAGTGAGGCTGCGGGGCCCTCGCGGAACTCGATGGCCGGAGACGTGGGTGCGTCACCGGCCACGGGACATCATCGGCTCGCCGTTGTCGTAGAAATCCACTCCCTCTCCGACCTCGGGTAACAGGCCCGTGCCGAAGAGGGCTTGGAAGGCAAGCACGGAGGTTCGGATTGTCTGCAACAGTTCCGCTACGGATCCGAGGTCGTTCTGTTCCACGTAGTCGAGGAAGTCGGTAGGAAGATTCCACTGGCTCAAGGATGCGTGCGTGGCGACCGCCTGCTGAGGTGTGATGTCGGCGCTGGCGATTACCGAACGTGCCAGTGATTCTTGAAGAGCCGCGGCATGTTTGACGTCTTGATAGCGCCCCCTCTTGCGCAGCTCATCGAGGAACAATCTCGTGACGGTCCCGTGCTGAGGGCGACCGAGGTAGCTGTTCTCCATGCGAAGGACGAGTGCTTCACGGGCCAAAAGCTCGCGCAAACTGAACGAGTCCAAATCGAGTTCGTAAGCGTGCTCTTCAAGTTCCGTCAACGGTACTGCCCACCGCTTGGCGAGACGTTGACGAGCGCGGTCGATTTCGTCCGGGGTGGGTTCGCCGGCGAACCAGAATCCCACCTGAGCCAACACGTTGTGAGCCCGAGCGGCCTGCATGACGTCGTCGTAGTCCGTCTCGTTGATATCGGCGTATCGCCGGATGCGATCGAACGTTGTGGCATGACCGTCGTCTGTCTCAACCACCACGTCTCGCGCGAGCATCGCTTGGAACACTCCAGACATGACTGTCCCCGGTCGCGATTCCGGTGATGACGGTTGATCTGGTAAGTCACGCATCGCTGTCAGCAAGGCGATGGCATCGCGACGCTTGGGGTCAAGCTCGCGGGTATGGCTTTGGATGAACTCGCGCAGCGAAGCGAGTTGTTCACCGGTGACCCCGATTTCAGCGGCGTCGGCGAGCGAGTCGGACATTCGGCGTTCGGGAAACCAGCGTTGCTCTTGGCGCGTGATGAGCTCGTCGCATTGCAGGTCCGTGATCAAACCAGCGGCCTGCGCGCCGCGCAGAACAGCGCGGATGGTGACCATCGCGTCGGATAGAGGACGGTAGTCGGCGTTGGCGTCGGCGTGGGTCAGCGCGACGTCCGCGTCGTTCTCCAATTCACCCGAAGCGAACGCGTTGTAAATCTCGCCTATGCCGATCATTCCGTATTGGGCGCATTCCGCCGCTCTCAGTGCACCCATACTGCTCGAGCCGAGGACGTAGGCACCGTTGTCCATGGCGTACAGCAGTTCTTTGTGAAACACCGACATGTTCTGCAAGAAGGTGCCATCGATCAGCCCGATGGCGTGCGGCCGGTAACGACGCAGGGCGCCGACGATGTCGCCCATAGCTGCGGGAGGGAGATAGATCGCGTCCGGAAGGATCTGCTGGGCTTCGTTGCGGGCAAGTGATGGACCGAGGAAGACAACCTGGGTGCGCGTGCTCACACTGCCTCCAATGAATAGGTGTCCTGCCACGATCGGCCCCGCTGTCCCACTGCGGAGTAAGAGAACATGTAACCCTCCAGGCCCGGGACCACCACGCGAACCACCTGGACGGATTCATGCGGTGCGGTGTGACGGATGACGGCAACCTGGTGGAATCCAGCCGCCACCAGCATCGAGCAGGTGAGTTCGAGGTCTCCTTCCACCGTGCCAGTGCTGAGTTCGGTGGCGTTGGCTAGGACACCCTCGGTCCCGACCGCGGTCGCAAGGGGGGAGTTGGTGGCAGCGGCGCGCTGGGATTCGAAGATGTCGTCGCGGGCGCCGGCGACGATCAAGCAGCGTCCCTGCGCCGCTTCGGTGACAGCACGAACGAGTGCTGACGATGCCGAGAGTGACGCGCCGGCTCCTTTGAAGGCACCCGTGCGCCCCCCGGGGGGGTCATGCAGGTACGCCACGATGATGGGGACACCGACATCAGTGGTTGCATCGACCACCTCCAGTTGGAGGCCGGCCCGTTCAACCTTCTCCGCCACTGATGGCTCGGCTTGGCGAAGACGATCCATGGCGTCGAGATGTGGCCGCTGGCTTACGTGGGTGGTGAGCGTCATTCCGTCGCGTTCGATCACCTCCATCAAGCCGCTGAGTATCGCTTCCAGTACGTGCGCTCCGCTTGCGAGGCCGTTGGAGCCGGAGATGAAGGGGCGGTAGGCCTTATCGCCGATCCGGCTCACGGTGACCAGCGCCTCAGGCACCCAGACCTCAGCACCCGCGATGATGTCCCACCCCCTGGTCCACTGGATGGGAACGTGCGGTGCCCACAGGGAGCCTTTGTGCTGCGGGCAGGATCCAGCATCGATGATGTTCACACCGCTACGCAGTAACTCATCCTGGCTTGTATGGATGGTGTCGATCTGGAGGTTCTCCCATATCGACTGTTCACAACATTCCATGACCGCGCTGACCCAACTCGCATCGGGGGTGACACCCTTGCCGCTCCCGCTGGACAGGCTCCGACCCTGGGGCTTGACCGCCATGTGTACGGGCAGTCCCACGCGGTCGAAGCCGGTCAGGTGTGCGACTCGCGTTATGCCGTAGTCAGCGAGAACTCCGGTGAGGTGGGCGCGCAGATCGGCCGTGTCGTGAGAGCGAAGACCTGAAGAGGTGCGCGTTGTGTGCAGAGGCGGATCGTCTTCGGTGAGGATCGGACCGAAGACCAACGGCACTCGAGGGACAGCCATTACGGCATCGGAGTGAGTGGTGGTGCGCCGAATGCGCGGTGGGCCCTCAGATTCCTCTGAAGGCCCACCTCATTGCGTTCTGGTCAACTAGGCGGCGACAGCAGAGGCTGCGGCTGGGACGGCGGCAGGTGCGGCAGCGGCAACCTGGGCGGTGGTGTTGCCGGCTCCGCTGACACCTTCGAGATTGTCTGTAGCGCTATTGACATCTGCGTGAGTGGGAGGCTCCACGCCATGCTCGCGCAAGATTGCGGCGCGCTCTGCAGGGGTGGTGACCGAGGTGACCTTGGCGTGCAGATCGGGGTTGCTGGCCATCGCATTCGCGGCGGCGACGTAACTGTTCATACGCTGCTCCAAATCGAATAGGGGTGTGGGAAAATATGCCACGTGTTGGAAGCGGTGACAAGGGAAAATTGCTGTTGGAAAGCATCGATCCCTTACCAGGGCATGACGCTACTCTTGAACTACGGGGTGTTGCTCGGTGATCGACATCTGTAACGAGATGTTCACCTGGTTGACGACGGTGGAAGCAGATCCGGGGTTGTCATTGCGTCCGTCCGCCATCGTCACTACCGTGGTGCCTTCTTCACTTCGGTCGCGGTGCGACCAGAACCTCCAGCGAGGAGCACCCCCATGGATTTCCCGATCGGCTTGGAGGTCCACGACTCGGTGGTCCCGGATCCCGGGGGCGTAATAGAGCTCATCGCGAACCATCCCCAGTGGCAGATCTCTCCGGTGGGAAAATCACCGACGACAAGTGAAACCCGAACGAGCAGTTCGTTGTTCCTGCCGTTCCTCTCTTTCGCTAATCCACCTGTTCTTCACGAGTTTGCTCGCAGCGTGTGGTCGGTGATGACCGATTACGCACGTCGGTTCTCCGTGCCGATCACCAGCTTCGAGCCGATCAGTTTCAATCGTTATGAGCCCGGTCAGGAATTCCATGTTCACGCTGATTACTTCGAGGGCTCCAACCGGGTGATTTCCGCGGTCGCGTACCTCAACACTGTTGAGGAAGGCGGCATGACGAACTTCATCTACTACGGGGTGGAGGTCGAGGCTGTCGCTGCACGCGTTGCGGTGTTTCCCTCGAACTTCTTGTTCGCGCATGCGGCCCTGCCGCCGCAGGCAGGCATCAAGTACTCGGCTGCCTTCTGGGCGCGCGGGTGACGGCGCGGACGATCAGCCAAGTCAGAGGAGAGGAAGACCGATGACCCAGCAGCCAGTGCAGGCGTCTTCCGCTACTGCCCCGCCGGCACCGGATGCCACCAGCGGGCCTGAGGATCTCGCCGATGTGCTTACCACGACCCGCCCACGAGGATGGCTCGCCTTGGCGACGGTCGCGGGGATCGTGGTGGCCGTACTCATCTGGTCCATCGTGGCCACCGTCCCGCAGCAGGTCTCGGTACAGGCAGCCATCTCCTTGGGTGCGTTGCGGACAACTGTCGTGTCGCCGGTGAGCGGGCAGGTGAAGGTGCTAGTGATCCAGGGCGAGTCAGTTGAGCAGGGTGCAAGGCTCGCTGCTGTCACACCATTCGACGGCGGTCCATCAGTAGACGTGAACGCCCCCTCGGACGGCACGGTAGGAACCATCGAGGTCAACGATGGGCAGGGTGTCGAACCTGGCACCACGATCACGTCGGTCGTTCGGGAGCCGAATGCTCGATCGGGGACGGTGGTCGTGACGTTCCTGCCTTCTTCGCAAGCGGTGCTGTTCAATTCCGGGGATGATGTCGAGGTCATCGTGACCGATTTAGCGACAGCTCAGCAGGTGGCGATCTCTGCGAAGGTTCAGTCGATCGCGGTCAGCCCCTCGGATGTCGAGGCGATCACCACGGAGACGGGTAGTCCGGCCTTCGCCAACGAATTGACGTCGCAGGGGAGCGGAGTGGTCTACCGGGTCAGCATGACCCTCACCGCTACGAGCCAGTCATTGCCGTCCGTCTCGGTCCAGCCGGGCGAGATCGTGCAGATCATCAATACGTACGCCGAGCCTCACCCGATCGATCTGCTCTTCGGTGGCCGTTGATGGCGCAGTCGCAGGCACCACCGCTGCCTCGCATCTCAACCGGGAAACGGGTCCCGGTTCCTTCGATCCTGCAGCAGGCCGCGGTGGAGTGCGGCGCGGCCAGTCTGGGCATGATCCTCGCCCACTACGGCCGTTGGGAGACCCTCGAGCAACTCCGAAACGCCTGCGGTGTCTCGCGAGACGGATCGACCGCGATCAACATCGTGCGGGCCGCGGAGAGCTATGGACTCGAGGGTCAAGGGCATCGCGGCGGGATCCAGGATCTTCAGGGTCTCGCGATGCCGGCCATCATCTGGTGGCGGCGTTCGCATTTCATGGTGCTCGAGGGGGCATCCGGTGGCGCCTTTCACGTCAATGACCCTGCCCGCGGCCGTTACACACTCTCGACGGACGATTTCGCTGCCGGCTACTCGGGGGCAGCCATCACCTTCACGAAGACGGATCGGTTCACCAGAGGTGGTCATCGCTACCGGGTGGTGCCAGCCCTATGGTCCCGTTTGAGCAGTTCGAAGCCCGGTGTTGGGTTCGTCATCTTCGCCGGCATGCTCGCGATGCTGCTCGGGCTGATCACTGCGCCGCTCAGTCAGATCTTCATCAATGACGTTCTCGGTCAAGGCCGCAATGGAATCATCCCGGGCTTGGTTGCGGCCCTGCTCATGGTGGGCTTGTTCCGCGGAGGATTGACGCTTCTGGAATATGGCGTGATCGCACGTCTGCAGCTCAAGACGACCCTGGTGGGATCAACAGACTTTCTCTCCAGGCTCGTCCGCCTGCCCTTGATGTTCTACCTGGAGCGTTCTCCAGGCGACCTATCGCAGCGGGTCGGCTATAACGGGCAGGTCGCTCAACTGCTGGCTAATCAGATGGCGAGTGCTGGGATCGCACTGCTCGGAGCGTTCGGATATGCGATTTTGCTTCTCTATTACAACGTGTGGATCGGACTGCTCGTCCTCGCGCTTTCCCTGATCAATGTCGTGGTCTTGCGCCTCGTCATGAGCAAGCGAACGATGACCCAGAGTCGCCTGATCCGCAAGCAGAATGAGCTGCGAGGGTCGACCACGAGCGCGATTCAAGGCATCGAGACGATCAAGTCCACCGGCATGGAAGACGATATCTTCACCACCTTGACCGGCCAGCAAAGCGACTACATCTCCGCGCAGTCGGTCTTGGCTCCGACAACGGCCGTATTGAATGCCGTCCCGGTGCTGTTGTTCTCGCTGACGACGGCGTCCATCCTTGTGCTCGGCGGATACTTCACGATTCTCGGTACGTTCAGTATCGGCGCCCTGCTGGCGGTGCAAGCGCTCGCACTGAATCTCAACGCGCCCATCCAGACCCTGATGAGCACCGGTGGACAGTTGCAGGTTGTGGTCTCCAGCCTCCAGGCACTCGATGATGTCGATGCCAATGCTGAGGATGGCCGATTCGATCGCCCGATCGTAAGAGCGACAGACGAGATACCTGAATTGGCCGGACGCATCACCTTCGAGAACGTCACATTCGGCTACAGCAGGCTCGCCGATCCCTTGATCAAGGACTTCAATCTCGATATCACCCCAGGTCACCGGGTGGCGCTGGTCGGTGGCTCCGGTGCGGGAAAGACGACGATCGCCAACCTGGCCGCCGGTCTTTTCACCCCGTGGAATGGGCAGGTGCTTTACGACGGCACACCGCTAGCGGGATATCCGATCGGCATCATGGAACGTGCCCTCACGAAAGTTGACCAATCGATCGTTCTCTTCGAGGGAACTGTGCGAGACAACGTCACACTCTGGGACAGCAATATCCCCGATGCTGACATCACTCGGGCGCTTGCTGACGCGCAGATTCTGACTGACATCCAAGCGCGCGATGGTGGCATCGATACGTGGGTCGATGAGAACGGTCGCAACTTCAGCGGCGGGCAATGTCAGCGGCTGGAAATCGCCCGGGCATTGGTGACCAATCCATGGGCCATCATTTTGGATGAAGCCACCAGCGCGCTCGATGATGTCACCGAGAAACTCGTCGATGAGGCTCTGCGCCAACGGGGAGTGACGTGTCTGATCATCGCTCACCGGCTGTCGACCATCCGCGACGCGGACGAGATCATCGTGCTGGGTCGCGGAGGAGTCGTCCTGGAACGAGGAACACATGGTGAGTTGATGGCGAGCGGCGGTGCATACGCGCAGATGGTGAGTGACGCAGGGGATGGTGGCAGTGTCGGAACCTAGCCCCTCCCGCGAGATCGTCTTGGCTCCTGGCTCCGCGCCGGTACAGGTGGGCACAGGGGTCGTAGATGTCTTTGCCCTCCGCTCCGATGGCGCGCGATACCCCTTGTGTTCAGTATCTGAGGGACAGTGGATTTTTCCCGCTGCACAGGGCGATCTGCTCGCTGTCGCCAGGCTGGATTCCAGCCTCGCGACTCCGGATTCGGTACCCGACTCGATGGCCTTGACCGCATTCATCAAGGCATTGCATCCGGTGGTCCCGGAAGTTGATTCCGCGACTGAAGAGCAGTTCCCAGCGCTGCTCAGCCAGGGGATAGGCCGCCTTCTCGAAGCGGATTCCATCCGCCGGCGGCAGGCGGTCCTCGCCGATGCCGCCCTGTCGCAAGATGACGTAGACCGCGAATCTGAACGAATTCAGTTCTCAGTGGAGACCGTCCAGAATCCTGCTAGTGCGATGGATGTGCTTCCCCTGGTCGAGGTCTTGGGTTACGTGGCCGCAGCAGATGGTTTCGCCATGAAGGTTCCGACGCGCGCTGAGATCCATCGGACGACTGATCCATTGCGATTGATCGCCCACCGATCGGGAGTGCGTTATCGCAAAGTCGCTCTCACAGGATCGTGGATCAAGGATGCGAGTGCAAATTACCTGTGCGGAGTAGTGCGCGACGGGAAACCGCACCCGGTCGCGTTGTCCAAACACGGGTCTCGCTACTACATCCAAGAATCCGGGGATATTCGGGCGCGGCCGCTGGATGACGAGACCGTCAAGACCTTGGCTCCGGTCGCCTACGAGTTCTACGCACCTTTGAATCCCGACAGACCGGCGGGCATCACCGACGTGATCCGCCGTGGACTCCACGGGTCCACCCGCGGTTGGGTGCTGGCAGCTGTGATGGGCCTGGCGGTAGCCCTACTGGGCCTGGTCACACCGCTGCTCACGAACTATCTCGTGGGTTCTGTGATCCCGCAGGGACGAGCGTCTCTCCTGCTGCAGGTAGGGGCTGCCCTCGCTGTCGCAGCGGTGGCTGCTTTCGTGTTTACCCTTGTACAGAGTTTCTCCGTTGCGGCTGTTTCGCAACACGCCACGCGAAATATGCAGGCAGCGCTGTGGGACCGGATGCTTTCCCTACCGGCCTCCTTCTTCCGGCGATTCAGCAGCGGTGATCTCACGGTTCGCGTACTCGCGGTGGATTCGCTGCAGAGCCTGGTGAGCGTGCAGGTCGTGACGTCAGCTCTGGCTGCGATATTCGGACTTGTCAACCTAATACTGATGTTCGTCTACTCCCCTACTCTCGGCTTTATCGCCAGCGGGTTCCTGGCGGCGACTGTCATGGTCTTGATCCTGGGCATCCGCTACATCGCACGTTTCAGCACCCGATCGCTGACTGCGTCCCGCGATGCCAATGGCTACCTGGTGCAACTCCTGCGCGGGATCGTGAAGATCCGACTGGCGGGGGCTGAGGATCGAATGGAGTCACAGTATCTGGAAATCGCACGTCGGCAGGCTGTGGCGACAGCCGATCAGACGCTCGTTATCGGGCGGATCAGCGCATGGTTCATCTTCGCGATCTCCGCCGCGCCCGCGTTGTTCTATACCGCAGTCGCCCTGGAATGGTCTGGTGGCAGCGCCAGTTTGACCACTGCGCAGTTCATGGCATTCACGAGCGCCTACGGGGCTGCCTTCGCGGCGATATCGGGACTATCCAATCTCGTATCGCCGCTGGCGAATGCAGGGCCGACATTGAATCTCCTGCGTCCGATCATGGAGGAATTGCCTGAAACATCAGGTCAGGATCAAGACCCCGGGACACTTACGGGTCAGATCGATCTTCAAAACATACGCTTCCGCTACACACCCGATGGTCCGCTGGTGTTGAAGGATCTCTCCTTCAGTGTGGCACCGGGGGAGATGGTCGCGATTGTGGGACCTTCAGGGGCCGGTAAATCGACCGTCACGCGGTTGCTGCTCGGCTTCGACGCGCCTGAAGACGGGTACGTGCTCTATGACGGCCGCAATCTTTCCGATCTCGACCCCACGTTGGTACGAAGCCAGATGGGTGTCGTGGTTCAGGAGGGCACCATTACCCGGGGCAGCATCCTGCGCAACATCCTTGGTGCGACACAGGGCGATGAGGAACTAGCCTGGAAGGCAGCGAAGAAGGCGGCCTTCGACGAGGATATCGCCGCTATGCCGATGAAGATGCAGACCATCGTCGACCCCGCCAACATCTCTGGTGGTCAAGCCCAGCGGATCCTGTTGGCGAGGGCACTTGTTCGTGATCCGCGGGTCTTGATTCTCGATGAGGCCACGAGTGCCTTGGATAATGCTGCGCAGGCGAAGATCACGGAGGCGATGAACCAGCTTCAGGCGACCCGGATCGTCATTGCACATCGGTTGTCGACCATCAAGGCTGCGGATCGGATCATCGTCATCAAGGCCGGCGTCGCCGTGGAGTCGGGAACCTACGATGAACTCATCGCCAAGGGTGGCGTGTTCCAAGAGTTGGTCAAGCGGCAGGTAGCCTGATGAACACGAGGGGAGTTATGAGCGAGTAACCCGCACCGTGTCGGCATCGCCGGAGCGCACCAGGTCGATACGGACGCCGTCGGCGGTCATCGTCTCCCCCTCGTACAAGACCCAGTTGAGATCCACATCGACCATCAACGGCATGCGAAGAATCCCGTGCCGGAGTTCGGGTGCGGCGACATAGTCGAGGTAGGCCCCTGGTTGCTGAATACGATTGACATCGATAGATGTATCGACGCGCATCACGGTGATCCCATAGAACCCGCGCGGCAGACCGGGCCAGCCGAAGTGGTCGGAGCTCCAGGTCGATCGTCTTCGCGACTCGATGATCAACGCTCGACTCTCCGATAGTCGTACGATGACTGCCTTCGTTCCCGGTTCCTGGGTGTCGATCGCGCTGAGGGTCACTTCATGCTGGCCGAAGTCGTCCGCATCGTGGTCGGCTCGTATGCAGTAGATCTCCGCAGTGTCCTGCCAGTCCATGGTCAGCCGCGACCAGGTGTTGAGGGTGGTCGCAAGGCCGTGCTGATTCGTCATGACATCCAACGGGTTTCCGTCCCAGGGTGCATGCCCTGGGATGCCGTGGAAGTGCCCGAACTCGTGCACCATATACGACCACAGCGGCCGATCCTCCTCGTAGAGCCAGCGTCCTGTGGTGAACACCAGGATGTGGCCGAGGTTCCGCGGGGCCTGCACGATCATGTCGCTCACCACCATGTCGTAGATCGCCTGCACCGTCGGCGGATAGATGAAGACGATGGCCTGCACCCCGGTGAGATCGAGGGTAGCCGGAGCGCTGTGCAGCAGGTCCTCGGTGATCCACTGTGCGGTCTTGAATGGCCCCTGCGGTAGGTCGGGTGGCATCAGGCCGTTGCGGAATGGATGGATCCACTGGTACTCGGTCGACGGCTTGCTCGCGCGAATCCACGACTCGGAGGTGACGAAGTCATACGACACAGAGCCATCGGAGTAGTACTCGATCCACTCTGTGGCACGCTCGAGCTGGGGCACCAACCAGGATCCCGGACTCACGTCACCGGGCGCATCTGAGAAGTCGTAAGGCAGGATGGCGACCTTCGTGGTGCCCGAGGCCGGCAATGGCAGCGGCCTCGTCGCCGACGTCACGGGGTAGGCGATGGCCTCGGAGATGAGCGTGCCTCCGGGTCCCGGCGGTCTTCCTCGATTACTACGAGTATCGGCGAGCCGGCAGGTGTCGATGGGCTCCGGGGACGGGGTGATTCCCGGGCTTGTCGGACCGAGGCTCAACTGACGCAGGACTCTCGCGCCGCCGGCTATGGCGCGGCATTCGAGATAACCGGCAGCGTTGTCGATGCGCTCACCGATGGTGGTGCAAGAGTCGCCGTCGGCGGGCGCTGTGACTGGAGGAGCCGGCGGCGACGGTTTCCTTGCGACGAGTCGCCAGCGCAGGTTGCCCTTCTTGCCGCGGCAGCGGTAGGTGATCCCGTCCTTCTCTCGCTTCGCGTGCCTTCGTTTGCACCGCTTGCCCTGCAACTCAGCGGTGTCGACGACCGGTTGCCAGATCGGCGCTACCGAGGTGCTCGCCGAGGGTGCGCCGACATCGGCTGCTGTCGGCAGAGCGATGACCAGCGCTCCAACGAGCAGCCCGACTCCCGCCGCGGTCCCCCGACCCCTCGTACGGAGCCTATCCATAGATTCCAACCCCGGACCACTACGCACTGAGGGCAGCGGTGATCAGCGCGACGAATTTTTGGGTAGGTTCACCATCGGCCCGGGCCAGCACTTCACCGTCTCGTTCCACCACCATCGCCACCACATCGGCGGAACCAGCGATGCCCAGTGAGCGCTGGAATGCACCGACGTCGGTATAGACGGTAATCGTGCGAGCCAGAACCCGTGGGACTCCGATTGAGGTCGCCATACCACCGTCGATGAACCGACGACCCAGGCGCCACTGCATGCCGATCACCGGGATCTCCACCACGCATGAATCATCACCGGGCTTCAGATCCATAGGCGAACCGGGCACCCCGGCGGCCTCGATCTGAGCGATCCAGCGATCCACGCAGCCCTGGTGCCATTGCCGAAAGGCGACCAGGCACAGCGTGCGCTGCGCAGGTAGCCCCATAGGCAGCGGAACGTCGACACCGTCGAGAGAGCGGCCATCGACGCGGGGGAACAGCACGATCATCCTTCCATGGTCACACACCACCTGGAGTGATCCAGTGCCGAAGTGAGGAATGGACGGTCACCGAAATACGACTCACTCGATCGGATAACCGCGGTGCGCCACCGGAGAACAGGCCGGCTCACGCGTTGGTGCTGTCAGTTACGCAGGGAGATAAGGACTCGGTGGATGAGTTTGCGCCACGCGCCGTAGTCCATCGTCTCCGGCATCACATCGTTGATGAGTTGGCCGAGGGTGAATGCCTGGATGAAGACCGCGAATGCTTCCGGATCGACGTCTTTCGCGAACCAGCCCTTGTTCTGGGCTTCGGTGAACAGATCAGCGAACGCACTCGTCAACCGGGCTTGCTCTGCCCCCAGCGCCTCATGCAGGTCGCCATGCTGGCGGGCCCGTGCCAGCATCATCGCCCGTTCCGCGCGAGTATCAGCACGCTTCGGTGACTGCACCTGCTCATTGACGTGATCGAGGGCCGCAAAGAACTGCTTGGCGGACTTCGACGAGGTCAGGATGTCGCCGAGCTGCTCAAGATCGGCATCGACCCCGCGGGAAAAACGCCGCACCAGCGCGGCGTTGATCAGGTCGTCGAAGTCGGTGAAGTGGTGGTACATCGAGCCCTTGGAGATCCCGGAGATTTCCAGGACCTCGTTGACGTTCAGTTGCTCGACATCGCGATCATCGAGCATCGCCACGGCGGTATCGATGAGCCGCTCACGAGTGGGATGGGCCGGGTTGCGCATGTGTCACATCATGTCACGACCACCCGATCGGCGAGGGAGTCCAGCAGCTCTAGCCAGTCCACAGCCCACACCGCTGTCGCCAACGATGCCGCGATGCGGGCATCGGTCAGGTCGAGATGTTCGCTGGCCTGAGCGAGAGCGGCGTAGGGATCCCCCGGGGGCGGTGCCGGTGTCTGAGCGGGTGTCTCGGCCAGCCAGTCCACCACCCCCGCCCAGAGAGCGCCTGTCCGATCGACCTCTGCGCGCACCACACCTGCGTGGGCGGGCAGCAGCGGGGCGGTGACATCGGGAAGGGTGGCGATATAGATCCCGGTATACATCAGCACGTGCATCGAACCGGCGATGCGCGCCCAGGTGCCCTTGACCGCGTCGACGTCTCGGCGCTGCACCACGGTGAGGTCGAACGCCTCGGCCGCCCGTCGCACGATGGCCCGATCCGCGGCCCACGTCTGACGCAGCCCCGCTGATGTGGCCTCACCCAGCACCCTGCCCACCGCGAGGCGCAGATAGTCCACGCCCGCGGTGATCGCTGTGGCCAGGTCTTTACGCAGTGCTGCGACCATGCGCGTGGGCCACATCAAGACGCTGACCACCGCTGCGGTCGCCACGCCCACGCCGATATCGAGCACACGATCGATCGCGGTGGCGTACTGCGGCGGCCAACTTACCGCGGCCAGGAGGATGAGGACGAAACTACTGAAGGCAACCTGTCCGGCGGCGTATCCCCACGCCCGAGGTGCCCAGCCGACGAAGAAGGCCGCCAGCGGAGTCAGCGCCCACAGCACGTCGGGGTAGGCCGTCAACTGAGTAACGATGAGCAGACCGATACCCACACCGAGCAAGGTGCCACCGACAGCGCGCAGAGCCTGTCTGCCTGTCGCCGCGGCGTCGATGCGCAAGACGGAGATGACACCGAGCAGCACCCAGTAGCCGTGCGTGATGTTGACGATGTTGACCAGGGCTGCTGCGAGTGCCAGGGCGATGCCGGTGCGCAGGGCATGACGAGTCCAGGGAGATTGGAAGGACGCGTTGACCGCCAGATCGGTCCACCAGTAGCCCGGTGCCGTGACCGTCGCACCGATGCGACCGACGCGCCTACCCAGAATCTGGGCCACGAGTAATGCGCCGTCGGCGGCGAAGGCGAGGAGAACCTGCGCACCATGCGATCGACGCGTGACCTGCACGGCCTGAGTCGTGGTCGGCGCCTCTTGAATGCGTGCAATGGCGCGTTCCCTGCTGCGGCGTCGCTCCTCCTGCGCGAATGACAGGGGGAGTGGTTCGGAAATTCCCTGCAACGCATCGGCATTCGATCGCATGAGCGCGACTGCAGCCCGCGCACTCTGTGAGCGATCATCACCTGGAGCGGGGGTTGCGATTCCCGGGATCGAGTCATAGACGACCTTCATGCGTGCGGCGAGCAACACCAGAGCGTGATCGCTTTCGGCAGTGCCCGAAGGGCGGTAAGGTTTGCCGACCCAATCCCGGGTCACCTTCGCCACGGTGTCGCGATACCGATCCAGGGCGAGCGCCTCGTCTCCATCTGCCAGCCATCGGGCAGCGACGTAATCCGCCTGCGCCCGCATCGCCTCGGCGAGATCATTGCGGAAAGCCTCCCGTGGGTCGCGTGGGAAGACCAGCAGCAGGACGAGGCTGGTCACTGCGGTTCCGATCCCCAGGCCGAGGAGCACATCGCGCAGTTCAGCGAGTTGCACATCGGTGGTCACCGCGACCGCATACATCAACAGCACCGGAGCGGAACCGGCCGCGGGCAGGCCCCGCAGTGTCGGCAGGAACGACAGTGTCGTGCCGATGAGCAAGGTCACCAATACGACGGAAACCAGGTTCGCACCCGCCAGGATGCCGATGACGACGGCGAGGGCAGCGAAGCCGGCGGTGGCGATCGGACCGAGCAGGCGGATCTGCCAGGGTCCGGAGAAGTCGCTCAGGCCGAGGATCGCGGTGGCGAGGAAGGTGCCATAGACCACGCCCTCGGGATCGTTGGCGACGCGGGAGACGAGATAGGCGATGGTGGGGACGGCGATGGCGATGCGGATACCCCGGCGAAGCGCCGATCGATTCGGGTCGATGAACCGCACGGGATGACCCTAGGGCCCAGGTGGAGGCGATAACCTCAGATCCGTGTTGTTGAGCGACCGTGACCTGAAGGCTGAGATCGCCGCTGGGCGGGTGGCCCTGGATCCCTTCGACCCCGGCATGGTGCAGCCGTCGAGCATCGACGTGCGCCTCGACCGCTATTTCCGGGTGTTCGAGAACCACCGCTACCCCCACATCGACCCGGCCGAGGAGCAGCCTGAACTGACCAGGCTGGTCGAGGCTGACGAGGAAGCATTCATCCTGCATCCGGGCGAGTTCGTGCTGGCCTCCACCTACGAGGTCGTGACGCTGCCCGATGACATCGCCGGTCGGCTCGAGGGCAAGTCCTCACTGGGCCGCCTCGGTCTACTCACGCACTCCACCGCCGGCTTCATCGACCCGGGGTTCTCCGGTCACGTGACATTGGAATTGAGCAATGTCGCAACCTTGCCGATCAAACTATGGGCGGGGATGAAGATCGGGCAACTGTGCCTGTTCCGGCTGTCCTCGCCGGCGGAGCATCCCTATGGATCGCAGGTATACGGCTCGCGATATCAGGGCCAGCGCGGTCCGACACCGAGTCGGTCGTTCGCGAATTTCCACCGCACCGACGTTCGCTGAGCCTGCGACCCACGCGGAAGCCCAAGTCGGGTGCTGCCATCAACCCGTGGATGACGATTCCATGGACACGCTGCGCGGGTGGACCTAGGTTGATGCCGTGAGCGAAATTCGAAACATCCTGATTACCACGGCCCATGGAATGTTCGGTAGCGCGATACTGCGCGCACTCGATGGACGAGCCGGTGTCCGCGTTCGAGCGATGGTGCACTCGCGCAGGAATGACGACGTCGATACCGAATCGATCACCTATGCGACCGCCGATCTCGATGATCCGACGGAGTTACCCGCTGTGTGCGAAGGGGTCACCGACGTGTTTCTGGCGACTCCGATGGACGGGCGGATCGCTGCGCGGGAAATCGCCCTCATCGACGCGGTGCAGTCCACGAGCCCCAACGCGCGGATATTGGCGATCTCCGGTGCGGTGGATCACCAGGGAGACGCGCTGTCCACCCAGCATCAGCAGGCGCTCGACCACCTGAAGGCAAGCGGGTTGCGCTGGAGCCTGCTGAGCCCTAACTCCGTGATGGAGACGTCACTGCTTCCCTACGCCGGCACTATCGAGGATGACGCTGTCTTCGGGATGAGTGGTGAAGGGCGAATCGGGTTGGTCGCGCTCGCCGATGTCGCCGCAGTAGGAGCCGATGTGCTGTGCCGCGATGACACTGACGGACAGGAGTTCGTGTGCACGGGACCGGCGGCGGTGACGATGGGGCAGGTGTGTGAGGCGTTCTCCGAGGTACTCGAGCGGACCATCCACTACTACGACCTGCCCGAAGCTGAACTCGCCAAGCTGCTGCTCGAGCATGGCGGATATTCCGATGCACAGGCCCTCGATACGGAGGTCCTGTGTCACTTTCGCGCGTGGGCGCGCGGCGGCGCCGACGTTGTGACCGACACGGTCGAACAGGTCACCGGACGACCGGCACAGGATGTTCGCTCGTGGATCGAGGAGAACCGCGCGGCCTTCGATGCCCAGCCCGGCATGAAGGGCCGGATGCTCGCGTGGTTGATGCATCTGCAGTACGGCAAATACGAGCCGCAACGCTGATTCGCGGGGAGGATGCGACGGTCCTGCCTAGCGGTTCGTGGGGTTGTTGCGCGCGTTCTTGTGCCGATAGATCGGGGCGGCGATGGCCATGGCACCCAAAGACACCGCGACGCCGATGATCGTAGCGACGACGCGTTCATATCCCGTCTCCTCGACCGGTCGCCCGATGCTTTCGAGGATGACGACAGCGGGGGTGAGCAGCGTCGTGTAGACCGCATAGTGCCAGTGCTTCACCATGGCGATGATGGCGAGGACCCCGAACCCGTATCCGATGGTTGCCAGGGTTGGGCCTTGGCCGATGACTCGTGCCAGGCCATCCGCAACGATCAGTCCCGCGGCCGTGCCAAGGGCGCGATTCACCGCCCTGCGCCAACTGTCTCGGACGTACGGCTGAATGACGATGAATGGGGTCATGATCAGCCAGCCACCTGTGTGGCCCCACCCGTGAACAGGGCGATCGT
>AACY020255193.1_pt1 | contig 22717 bp, 34 predicted proteins | sample 267378 | NCBI WGS metagenome assembly AACY02 (sample SAMN02954345, study PRJNA13694) | marine metagenome | biome: aquatic; feature: ocean; material: water; isolation source: isolated as part of a large dataset composed predominantly from surface... | reverse complement strand
TTGCCCTACTAATGGCTTTTTGCCGTCTGACAATAGCAATACTTTGTCGAATTTAACCTTATCGCCTTTTTTTGCTTCAGCCATGTAATCAACTTCGATTACTGTGCCAACTTCAACCTTTTCTTGTTGATTCCCTGTGTCTATAATTGCGTACATTTCTTAAAATATAATTATGTCTAATATCGAGGAACAAAATTTAACTGAATTTTTGCTGGAAGTAAAGGCGAAAATGGTGAATATCACAACATCTGATAATGAAGCGATAAATGAAATTACCTCATATGTGTTAAGTAATACAGGAAAGTTTATTAGATCAAAAATAATTTTTCTTTATGGAGATGAAATTGGTGTTAAAAAATCAAAATTAATTGAACTAGCATCAGCTGCAGAATTAATACATCTTTCTACTTTGGTTCATGACGATATCATTGATGAAGCTGATATTAGACGCAATAAACCAACAGTTGTAAAAAAATGGGGAATTAAAAAGGCAATACTCTATGGGGATTTTTTATACACGAAAACATTTCAAGCCCTTAACTCTCTTGATAATATTGCCATAGCTAATGAGCTAATAGAATGCGCTGAAATCCTCATAGAGGGCGAGTTTAATCAAATTAAGATCAAAAGCGATAATCTTATTTCAATGACTCAATATTATGATGTTATTGAGAAAAAAACTGCTGTACTTTTCTCTGGGATTTTAAAATGTTTAGGTATTGAATTGTCCTTACCGCAGAAAGATTTGGAAGATCTAAAGCAGCTTGGTCTTTCTTTTGGAAGAGCATTTCAAATCAATGATGATCTGAGTGATTTTGAAGATTCAAAATTAACTGGAAAAGCAGAGTATAAAGATCTAAGTGAGGGCAAATTAACTCTCCCTGTAATATTTTTAATGGAAGATAAGAATGAGAGCGAACAGAGTGAAATATTTAAATTTATTGATACTGGTAACTTTGATGCCGTAAAACAGTTAATGAATGATACAGATAGTTTTAATAGAGCAAGAGCTGAGAGAGAAAAGGCTATTGGCAATTGCATTGAATACACGAAAAGATTTATTAAACTAGATAGGCTGGATAGTTTGAAGGCATTTTTGGAGAAAACTTTAATTGCATGAATAGAGTAGTAATAACTGGGCTTGGTGTCATCTCATGCTTAGGCAATAATCATAACGAAGTGCTTAATTCACTCCAGAAAAGCAAATCTGGTCTTTCTATAAACCAAGACTACATTGATAATGGAATGAGATGCCATGTCTCTGGTCAAGTTGATCCAGATTTATCTGTTATCGATAGGAAAATGCTTCGTTTTATGAGTGAAACTTCTGCTTATGCATTTTTGTCAACAAAGGAAGCCATTACTGATGCAGGTTTGAAGCCTGAGGAAGTAAGTAACGATGAAGTTGGAGTAATAGTTGGCTCAGGCACTGGTTCAAGTAGAGAGTTAAAAAATGTTGTTGATACTGCAAGAGAAAAAGGAGTGAAGCGTGTTGGTCCCTATGCAGTTACAAGAACTATGGGTAATACAACATCAGCAGCAATCTCAACTTTTTTTCAAACAAAAGGGGTTTCCTTTTCAATAGCATCAGCTTGCTCAACTAGCTTACATTGTATTTCTTACGGATATGATTTAATTAAAAATGGAAGGCAAAAGATCGTAATAGCTGGTGGAGCTGAAGATGATCATTGGACAGGAGCTATGATGTTTGACGCTATGGGAGCTTTAAGCACCAAAAGCAACGATTCACCCATAAATTCTTCTAAACCTTATGATCTCAATAGAGATGGGTTCATTCCATCAGGCGGCGGTGGCATTGTCATTCTTGAAGAGTATGAATCCGCGGTAAAAAGAGGAGCTCAAATTTATGGAGAAATTATTTCTTGTTTTGAGACCTCTGATGGCTATTCGTTAGTTAGTCCTTCTGGGGAAGGAGCAAGCAGGTGCATGAAGGGCTTAGATTATTTGGAAGAAGTTGAATACATAAATACACATGGAACAAGTACACCTGCAGGCGATATTACAGAACTGAAAGCAATTAGGGATGTGTTTCAAGACAATATACCACCAATATCTTCAACAAAAGCTCTAACTGGACATGCATTGGGAGCAGCTGGGGTGCATGAAGTAATTTATTCCTTACTAATGATGGAAAATGATTTTTTATGTGGCAGTCACAATATTGATGCTATAGATCCCGAAGCAGAAAGCTTCCCCATTCTAAGGGAGAATACAAATAAAAAAATAAACTGTTTCCTCTCAAACTCTTTTGGCTTTGGTGGAACTAACGGATCAATTATTATCAGAAGAGTCTAAAAAGGAATATCCTCTTCGAACTTATCATTATCTTGCTTAGAATCTGAATTTGATGGTTGAGGACTACTTGCATTTGAATCACCCTTTGAATCAAGCATAGTCATTTCTCTCGCTATAACTTCTGTAGTGTATCTCTTCTTCCCTTCAGAATCCTCCCAATCTCGAGTTTGCAATTTACCTTCAACAAAGATTTTCGAACCCTTTTTGAGATACTGCTCAGCTATTTCAGCAAGCCTGCCAAAAACAACTACTCGATGCCATTCAACTTTTTCTACTTTTTCGTTAGTTGTTTTATCTTTCCAGCTTTCTGAAGTAGCTACAGAAAGATTGGCTACAGGACTGCCTGCCTGAGTATATTTAATATCTGGGTCTGCTCCTAGATTTCCAAGAATTAGGACTTTATTTAAGCCGTTTGACATATATATATTCTATAATACTTTTTTCCATTTCAGGTTATCAATTTTGAAGTTTATTGAAATCAAAGGTGCAAAAGCACACAACTTAAAGAATATATCTCTTAAAATACCAAGGGATAAGTTGACTGTTATAACTGGTCTATCAGGATCAGGAAAATCTTCTCTAGCTTTTGACACTATATATGCGGAAGGGCAAAGAAGGTACGTTGAGTCTTTATCAACATATGCAAGACAGTTCCTATCTGTTATGGATAAGGCTGATATAGAATCAATAGAGGGTCTTTCACCATCAATTTCAATTCAACAAAAATCAACCTCACATAATCCCAGATCCACTGTTGGAACCATAACCGAAATTCATGACTATTTAAGACTGCTTTTTGCCAGGGTTGGAATTCCAAAATGTCCTGAACATAATCTTGAGTTAAATGCAAAACCAGTCATTGCCATGGTCTCTGACACAATTAAAAAAGAAAAGGGAGGGAAAATTTCTGTGTTTTCACCAATCATAATGGATGGAAAGGGAGAGCATTTAGAATTGCTTAGCCAATTGATGGCTGAAGGCTTTACAAAAGTAAGAATTGATAATGAAATTTATCAAATAAATAAAGTTCCTCTTTTAGAAAAAAATAAAAAACATAACATCTCAGTCCTCGTTGATCAGCTAATAGTTGACGAATCAAATGATTGCAAACAGAGGCTCACCGAATCTATTGAGACAGCTCTTAGATTTTCTCAAGGAAGCGTAGATATTGCTTCAGACAAAAATGAATATAGGCTATCGAATAAACATTCTTGCCCAAAATGTAATTTTTCAGTCCAAGAGTTAGAACCAAAAATATTCTCTTTCAATAATCCCAGTGGAGCTTGTGAAGAATGTGATGGCCTAGGTGTAAATAATTATTTTGATGAGGATAAGATTATTAAATACAAAAATTTGAGCATTTCTCAAGGATGTATTGAGCCATGGAATACTCCGTATTATCAAAGCAAAATAATTGGTTTGTTAGATTTTTTAAATGAAGACATAAATAAATCTTGGGACAATTTAAAAGCAGACACTAAAAAAATAATCCTTTGGGGTTCTGAAAAAAAGATTTCTTTTAAAGATTTATCCACGAATAAAATAATTGAAGAAAAATTTGAAGGAGTTATACCTTCTTTGAATAGGCAATACGAAAGAACAGATTCATATTTCATTCGTGAAAAGATAAGCACTTATATTTCAGAAAAGACCTGTTCTTCATGCGATGGGCAAAGGCTAAATGAAATATCAAGAAATGTTTACGTAGATGATATGAGCTTACCTGAAATAAGCGGTTTAAAAATTCAAGATGCATTAGAAATTATCAACAACCTTAGTCTTGAGGGCAATAGGTCCGAAATTGCTGAAAAAATATGCCGAGAAATTACAACAAGATTATCATTCCTTATAGACGTCGGCCTAGATTATTTAAATCTTTCAAGAGGAGCAAATACATTATCAGGTGGGGAAGCACAAAGAATTAGACTGGCAAGTCAAATTGGGTCTGGATTAGTAGGAGTAATTTATGTTTTAGATGAGCCTTCTATAGGCTTGCATCAAAGAGATAATCAGAAGCTCATTAACACCCTTCTTAAACTTCGTGATCTTGGAAATACTGTGATTGTAGTGGAACACGATGAAGAAATGATTAGATCGGCAGATCATATTATTGATTTAGGTATTGGTGCGGGAATTCATGGCGGATCAATAGTTGCTGAGGGAGATTTAAATACAATTTCTTCGTGTAAAAAATCTATTACTGCTCAATATCTCAGAAATGAAAAAGTAATTTCATTAAAAGAAGTTGAAAGAAGAGAAAGCTTAAATTCTATTTATATTTCCGGGGCAAATACAAACAATTTAAATAACGTTAACGTCGATATACCTCTTAACAAATTAGTGGCTATTACCGGTGTATCAGGTTCAGGCAAATCTTCATTAATAAACCATACTCTCATACCGGGTGTTAATTCAAAACTCAATAATTCTAAAGTTCCAGAAAAGACTGAGTACAAAAAAATTCTTGGTGAAGAACACATTGATAAATTGATATCGATAGATCAGAGTCCTATTGGAAAAACACCTCGGTCGAATCCAGCAACATATACTGGACTTTTTACCTACATTCGTGAAATTTTTGCTAATACATCTGAATCTAGAACTAGAGGATATAAGCCAGGTAGGTTTAGTTTTAATGTAGAAGGAGGACGATGTGAAAATTGTAGAGGAGAAGGATGGGTAAAGGTAGAAATGCATTTCCTACCAGATTTATTTGTAGAGTGTGATGTTTGTAAGGGCAAAAGATTTAGAGATGATACTTTAGAAATCAAATTTAAAAATAAAAATATCCATGAGATTCTTGAAATGACTGTAGAGGAAGCAATTGATTTTTTCAAAGCAGTACCTCAAGTCTTAAAAAAATTATCTACATTAAAAGAAGTAGGACTTTCATACGTGAAATTAGGGCAAGCAGCAAATACATTATCTGGTGGAGAAGCACAAAGAGTAAAATTATCAAAAGAACTTTCCAAAAGGGATACTGGCAATACACTTTATATCTTGGATGAGCCGACGACAGGCCTGCATTTCTATGACATTCAGATGCTAATGGATGTTTTGAATAAGCTTGTGAATAAAGGTAATAGTGTTGTAGTAATTGAGCATAATTTAGATGTAATAAAGCTAGCTGATTGGATTATCGATCTTGGGCCTGAAGGAGGAGATGGTGGTGGCAATATCGTCGCAGAGGGCAATATTAAAGAAATCAGGAAGAACAAGAAATCCTTTACTGGAAAAATGTTGAAACTTACTTAAAAGAACCTAGACCACCAGCTTTTCTTTTCTTCTTTTTTCTCTGGTTTCTTTTTCTTAGCAGCAGCTGTCTTAGGTTTAGTTTCTTTTGTTTCTTTTGTTTCAGTTTTCTTAGCAGCAGCTTTCTTAGGTTTAGTTTCTTTTGTTTCAGTTTTCTTAGCAGCAGCTTTCTTAGGTTTAGTTTCTTTTGTTTCTTTTGTTTCAGTTTTCTTAGCAGCAGCTTTCTTAGGTTTTGTTTCTTTTGTTTCGGCTTCAGCAGGTTCTGTTTCTTTTGTTTCTTCAGCTTTGTTATCGATCAATGCATCTTCTGTAACAATAGGTTCTTCTAGAGGTGTATTTTCAGGCTCTGCTACCTGTTCTGTAGCCTCTAATTCTTTTCTAATAGTTAGTTCTACAAAACATATATCAGCTTTGTCACCTTCTCTGAAACCTGCTTTAATCACCCTTAGATATCCTCCATTAGTTTCACTGAACCTAGGGCCTAAATCAGAAAATAGTTTTGATACCGCACTTTTTGAGTGTAATTCTGAAATAACCTGTCTTCTATTGTGAAGTGTATCTTCTTTAGCTCTTGTAATTAAAGGCTCAACAAACCTTCTCAACTCTTTGCCTTTTTCTACTGTTGTTTTTACAACTTCGTGCTCAATCAGAGAGGCAGCAAGATTTCTCATCATAGCCATTCTATGCGATGATGTTCTGCTGAATCTTCTGCTAAGCTTTCTGTGTCTCATACTTACATTGGTGGCCAGTTCTTGAGGACTGTTCCCATTGATAATCCTCTAGAAGCTAGTTCATCCTTTATTTCATTCAAAGATTTTTTACCTAGATTTGGAGTTTTCAATAGATCCATTTCGCTTCTTTGAATAAGGTCGCCGATTAAGAAAATGTTTTCTGCTTTTAAACAATTAGTTGATCTGACTGTTAGTTCAAGCTCTTCAATAGATCTTAGAAGCAATGGATCAAAATCATATTTATCTTTTCGCTTTTCTTTCCTAGAAACTAATTCTTCATCAACAAATACTGCTAATTGGTGTTGCATAATTGTTGCTGCATACTTAACTGCTTGTTTTGCATCAATAGTTCCATCTGTTTCTAGATCAAGGATAAGCTTGTCTAAATCTGTTCTATTTTCAACTCTTGTATTTTCAACTTTGTAATTAACTCTTTTTACAGGTGAAAATATAGCATCAAGATGTAAAGAATCTATACTCTTATCTTTAGTTTGCTCTGCTGGAACATAACCAATACCAGTTTTAACTTTCATAGTCATGGAAACTTTTTTAGGCTCAACTAATGTAGCAATTACGTGTTCAGGATCCATCACTTCGACACCTGCTGGAAGTTCAAGATCAGATGCAGTGATTGTTTTTGGTGATTTAACATCTAATTTGATTTCAGCTTCTGAAGGACCATCTAATTTAATCGCCATATCTTTAAGATTTAAGAGCACATCGAGTATGTCTTCTTTAATTCCCTCAATAGTTCCATATTCATGGGATACGCCATCTATTTTAACTTCAGTAACTGCAGCACCAGGCATATAAGAAAGCATGATTCTTCTAAGGCTATGTCCTATTGTGTAACCAAAACCTCTTTCAAAAGGTTCTAAGACAACTCTAAGGTTGTTCTTATCTACTTCATCTACTTTCGCAACTTCAGGTGCTAATACATTTAATTTATCTTCCATAATTTCCTCTATTATTTTGAGTACAACTCAATAATTAAGTTCTCATTGATTTCTGAACTTAGTTCACTTCTATCTGGGTAGCTTAAAAACTTACCAGACATATCATCAAAATTAACTTCCAGCCAACTTGCTTTTTCTTTCGATTTTGCAAGCTCAACTGCAGCTTTAATTCTCAAGTGTTCTTTGCTTTTATCTGTAACTGATACTTCATCATCTGGCTTCACGTTATATGAAGGTATGTTTACGACTTTTCCATTCACATTTATGGATTTATGCGCAACAATTTGTCTAGCCTCTGCTCTTGTAACACCAAAGCCCATTCTATACACAACATTATCAAGTCTTGTTTCTAGTAAGTTAAGAAGGTTTTCTCCTGTGTTACCTTGTGATTTAGCAGCTTTTAAGTAGTAGTTTCTAAACTGTCTCTCTAAAAGACCATACATTCTTTTAACTTTTTGTTTTTCTCTGAGCTGAGTTCCATAATCCGAAAGCCTTCCTCTAGACATTGCATTGCCTGGTTTTTTATCAAATTTACATTTTGATTCAACAGCTCTAGTGCCAGAAGTAAGCATCAGGTCTGTGCCTTCTCTTCTGGAAAGTCTTAGTCTTGGTCCTCTATATCTTGCCATTATACTCTTCTCTTCTTAGGTGGCCTGCAACCGTTATGTGGTAGCGGGGTCACATCCGTAATTTTATTGATTCTTAAGCCACAGCCATTCAATGCTCTGATTGATGATTCTCTTCCTGCTCCAGGACCCTTTACCCTAACCTCAAGGTTTACCATACCCATTTCTTTCGCCATGTTTCCTGCTCTTTCAGCAGCAATTTGTGCTGCAAATGGAGTACTTTTCCTTGAGCCTTTAAATCCTGCTCCACCTGAAGTTGCCCAGCACAATGCATTACCACCCATATCAGTGATCATTACAATCGTGTTATTAAAGGACGCCTTTACATGCGCTATACCATCAGTAACGATTCTTTTTGTTTTCTTCTTTCCAGCCATTATGCTTTTATAGGTTTCCTAGGACCTTTTCTTGTTCTTGCATTTGTTTTTGTTCTCTGGCCTCTTAAAGGCAAACTTCTTCTATGTCTGATTCCTCTATAACAACCAAGATCCATTAACCTTTTGATATTGAAGTTAATATCTCTTCTTAGATCTCCTTCAATCTGAAACTCTTTCAATTCGTCTCTGATTTTGTCCAGTTGATCTTCTGAGAGTTCTGAGACTTTTTTTGAATATTTAATTTTTAGTTTGTCACAGATATCTTGTGCTGTTTTTCGCCCAATTCCATAGATATGCGTAAGAGACACATCAATGTGTTTATTATCCGGTATATTTATTCCACCAACTCTAGCCATAATTATCCTTGTCTCTGTTTATGCCTCTTATTCTTATTGCAAATCACAAACAATGTGCCTGTTCTCTTTACAATTTTGCAATCCTTGCAAATTCTTTTTATTGACGATCTTACTTTCATCTTCTTCTACTCTTTTTTGAGCCGGAAATATTAGCATTTTTTAAGATAGATGCATATTGTTGGCTCATAACATATGACTGAATTTGTCTCTGCAAATCTAACATTACAACTACTACGATAAGAACTGATGTACCTCCCAAGTAGAAAGAAATCCCAAAACTATTAATTAATAGCAAAGGAAGTATACAAACTAACGATAAATAAAATGCACCAAATACCGTTAAACGGGACAGAATTGTGTCAATAAAGGTTGCTGTTTGATCTCCTGGCCTTATGCCTGGTATATAAGCCCCGCTTCTCTTGAGGTTTTCAGCCATATCATTTGAACTGAATGTTAAAGCAAGCCAAATATAGCAGAATGAAACAATTAAAATAACAAATAAAAGTATATAAAGGGGTTGGCCAGGGTTTAAATATAGTGCAAATTCTTGTAAGCCGCCCAGCCCATCAATATTACCAAACCAAGATGATAGAGTTGCTGGAAATAACAAAAAGGTGCTTGCAAATATTGCTGGAATAACACCAGACATATTTAATTTTAGTGGTAGAAAGCTAGATGGAGCTTGAACCATCCCTCTGACTTGATGTCTTTGAGCATAGTTTACTGTTATTTTTCTTTGTGCATTCTCTACAAAGACCACTAAAGCTACAACTAAAAGAGTTAAGAGTCCAAGAACAATCAAAATAAGATAGTTTAGGTCTCCCTGTTGAGTTTGTTCTAAAGCTTGTCCAAAAGCTCTAGGAACTCCAGTAATAATACTTGTGGCAATGATAAGGGAAATCCCATTACCTATACCTCTTTCTGAAATCTGTTCCCCAAGCCACATTAAGAAAACAGTACCAGTTACAATTGATAAGACAGCAACTATAGCTCCAAAAATGCTGCTTGATTCTATAAGACCAGCAGTTTGCAAGGTAACTGTTAGTGCTGTTGATTGTATAAGAGCAAATACAACTGTGCCATACCTTGTGTATTGAGTAATTTTATTTCTGCCTGCTTGTCCGTCTTTTTTGAGTTCCTGCAAATATGGGAGTGAATTAGAAAAAAGCTGCATAACAATAGCAGCTGAAATGTAAGGCACAACACTGAGGGCAAATATACTCATTCTTTCAAGAGCCCCACCTGAAAATAGGTTGAAATATTGTAGGATAGTGCCTTGGCTTTGTTGAAATAGCGCTGCAACTTGTTCAGGATTGATCCCAGGAATAGGAATATGTGTTCCAATTCTGTAAACAAGTAATGCAAAAGCTAGAAATCCTAGTCTCTTCCATAATTCAGACATTGAATTATCCAACTTTTACTCCTTTTGAAATTCTTATATTTTCATCAGCTGGTTTTTCAGCTAATTTGCCTTCACCAAAAATTTTTACTTTGAGTGTTGATTTTTTTATTAATCCTAATTTTTTTAGATTCTCGATGCTTATTTTCTTAACGCCTTCTAGATGTTTTACATTAATACTTTCTGAAACCCTTGAGACTCTTGATGTAAAACCAAATTTTGGCAACCTCATCTGAAGTGGCATTTGGCCGCCTTCAAAACCTGGTCTTACGTTGCCTCCAGATCTTGATTTTTGACCCTTATGGCCTCTACCAGCTGTTTTACCAACTCCAGAACCTGTGCCTCTACCAACTCTTTTTCTTTCTGATCTAGATTTAGAGTCGCTAATATTATTTAAAGTTAATTTATCCATGCTATTTAACCTCTTCAACTGAGATAAGGTAATCAACTTGATTGATCATGCCTCTCACTGATGGTGTGTCTTCTAAAACTTTAGAATCACCAATACCTCTTAAACCAAGACCTTTTATTGAAAGTCTATGATTCTTTTTTCTGCCTATAAGGCTTTTTAATTGTGTGACCTTAAGTTTTGCCATTATTTTCTTCTCTCTTTCACTTTTTCAGGTGATTCCATCTTAGCTAAGCCTTCAATTGTTGCTCTTACAACATTTATTGGGTTTGTTGATCCATAACACTTTGCCAGGACATTTTTTATGCCAACAAGCTCTAAGACAGCCCTCATTGCACCACCGGCAATGATACCTGTACCTTCTGAAGCAGGCTGCATGTAGACCTTTGTAGCTGAACTCTTCTCATTTATTGGATACCAGATTGTATTACCATTTAATTCCACATTTACTAAACTTTTCTTTGCTTCGTCGAGAGCTTTTTGGATTGCGACAGGTACCTCTTTTGCTTTACCTCTACCATAGCCAACTTTACCATTCCCATCTCCAACAACAGTAAGTGCAGTAAAAGACATAACTCTTCCGCCTTTCACAGTCTTTGCAACTCTATTAACCTGAACTAGCTTTTCAACTAAAGTATCCTGCTGTCCCATATTTTGTGCCTGTAAATTTTCCATTAAAATTCTAAGCCTCCATCTCTTGCACCATCAGCTAGAGCTTTTACTCTGCCGTGATATTTATAACCCGATCTATCGAATGTAACTTTCTTATGACCAAGCTCAATTGCTTTTTTTGCAATTTCTGTCCCAATCTTTGTTGCAGCTTCAATATTTCCACCGCTTTTGCCTTTAAAATCTTTTTGCTGAGTTGAAACAGTAGCCAGAACTTTTCCATTTGAAGAGTCTATGAGTTGTGCAGTGATGTTTTTAAGAGATCTTGAGACAGATACCCTCATCAATTGAACTTTTTGCAGTTTTGCTCTTAATTTTCTTGATCTTCTTACTCTTGCTAACTCTTTACTCATTTTTTATCCTGCTGCTGCTTTCTTTCTTTCTTTTCTTGCAATTTGCTCACCATCGATAAATATACCTTTGCCTTTGTAGGGTTCTGGTGGTCGAAAAGATCTAATCTCTGCACAAACTTGACCCAATAATTGCTTGTTACATGATGATAATGTCAGTTCAGTCTGGCTATCTTGTTTAGCCTCAACTGTTTCAGGCAAATCATAATCAACTGGATGAGAAAAACCTAAAGTAAAAGTGATTTTCTTACCTTGGACTTTTGCTCTGTAACCAACCCCATTTAATTTAACCTTTTTTTCAAATCCTTCGCTTACACCTTTTACATAATTATTAATAAGTGCACGCATTGTTCCAGCCATAGCCCTTTCTTCATCTAATTTCCACTTTACTTGCAGCATATTTTCTTCAATTGCAAAATCAACAGTTTCGTGAATAACTAAACTCATCTCACCTTTTGGTCCCTTGAAGTTAATAGTCTTACCTTCAGTAGTTAGGTTCACTGACTCTGGAATACTGACTGGATCTTTAGCTACTCTTGACATTAAAATACCCTACAAATTACCTCGCCACCCATTTGTTTTTTGATGGCTTCTCTATCAGTCATAAGACCTTTACTAGTTGTTAAAACTTTGAGCCCAAGACCACCTTTATAAGGCTTAATCTCTTTATAACTCAGGTACTTTCTTAGCCCAGGTCTTGATTCTCTTACTAATTCTTTTATGACTGGTTGTTCTTCAAAGTACTTCAAAGTAATTTCCAATTCATCAAAGTCTTTTTTCACCTTTTTAACACTTACAAGAAAACCTTCTTTTACTAAAAGTTTTGCAAGTTCATGCTTAAGCTTGGAGTATGGTGCATTCACCGTCTCTTTGCTTCTCATTAAAGCGTTTCTAATTCTTGTTAATAAATCTGCTATCGGATCTGTCATATTTCTACCAACTTGATTTTTTAATGCCTGGCAACTTACCTGACATTGCTAATTCCCTTAGTTTTGTTCTACTTAGGCCAAATTTTCTATACACACCTTTAGGTCTACCTGTTAATGCACATCTACGGACAACTCTTGAAGGGTTAGAATTCCTTGGCAATTTTTGCAACTTTCTTTGAATATCCATTTTTTCTTCAAATGTTGCTGCTTTTCTTTGCTCTTCTTTTAATGCAGCACGTTTTGTTGAAAACTTTTCAACAAGCTTAATTCTCTTTTTTTCTCTCTCTATAATTGATTTTCTAGCCATTTTTACCTCTAAATGGAAAGTTAAAACACTTTAATAGCTCTTTTGCATCGCTATCTTTTGTTGCAGAAGTTGTAATTGCTATATCCATACCTCTTAACTTGTCGACTTTGTCATAATCTATTTCTGGAAAAATAATCTGTTCCTTAACACCCATGTTGTAGTTTCCTCTGCCATCAAATGATTTTTCACTTAACCCTCTGAAGTCTTTCTCCCTAGGAATAGCCAGATCAACTAGTCTTTCAAAAAAGTCGTACATTTTATCGCCTCTAAGAGTCACTTTGCACCCAATTGGATATTCCTCTCTAATTTTGAAAGTTGATACAGCCTTTCTAGCTTTTGTAATTACAACTTTTTGTCCAGCAATTGCTTCAAGATCGCTAACAGCATGCTCCAGAACTTTTTTATCTTTTGATGCCTCTCCAACACCCATATTAATTGTAATTTTCTTAAGCTTTGGGACTTGCATGACTGATTTATAGCCTAGCTTTTCCTTTAAAACTGGTACAATTTCTTTTGTATATTTATCTTTTAACTTCATTATTTAACACTCTTACCTGTTGATCTAAACACTCGTACTTTCTTTCCTTTTTCGTCTTTAAAAGCAACTTTATCTTGTTTTTTTGTTGAGCTATTCCAAATCATCACGTTCGAAAGATTTATTGGCATCTCTTTCTCAACAATACCGCCGGTAATACCTAGTTGTGGATTGGGTCTTGTATGTTTTTTAGCAAGATTTAAATCATTTACTACACATTTATCACCAACAATTTTTTTAATGTTGCCTCTTTTGCCTTTTTCTCTTCCTGAGATAACTATCACTTCATCGCCTTCTCTAAGTTTTGTATTCTTTAATTTCATTTAAAGTACCTCCGGCGCAAGCGAAACAATCTTCATAAATTTTGCTGTTCTGAGTTCTCTTGTGACTGGTCCAAATATCCTTGTTGCAACAGGATCCTTATTTGTATTAAGTAAAACGACAGCATTTTCATCGAAGCCAATTTTTGAACCGTCTTGCCTTCTAACACCAGATTTACTTCTAACAATCAATGCGTTCATTACGGAGCCTTTTTTAATTTTGCTCTGTGGAAGAGCTTCTTTTACTGCAACCTTAATTACATCACCTATGTTGGCAGTTCTTCTTTTGGAGCCGCCCAAAACCTTAATACACATAACAGCTCTTGCTCCACTGTTATCTGCAACACTTAGCATGCTTTGTGTTTGAATCACTCTGATTCTCCTTTTTTCACAACTTCTACAAGCGTCCAGTTTTTTGTTTTTGACATCGGCTTACACTCTTGAATTCGAACAATATCGCCTTCGTTTGAAACTTCTTTCTCATCATGGACATGGTATTTTGTTGATAAACTAATGTATTTGCCATACTTAGGATGTTTCTTACGTCTATCGACTACAACTGTAATTGTTTTATTCATTTTTTGACTTGTTACAGTGCCTTGTAATGTTCTAGCTGCCATTTTTCCCGTTAATCTCCGTTTTAATTCTTGCTATATTTTTTCTAGTTTCTTTTAAAGTGTGACTTTCCTTAAGTTGGCCCATTTTATGTTTGAAATTACTCTCAAACAATACTTTTCTATTAGCTATTAATTCAGCTTTTAAATCTTCAACCTTCATTGTTTTGAAATCTTTTATTTTTTTCTTAGCCATTTGTACCTCTCTTCACAAACGTTGTATTCATTGGTAATTTGGCACCTGCTAATTCAAATGCTCTTTTAGCATCTTTTTCATCAACACCAGCTACTTCGTAAAGAATTTTTCCAGGCTTAATCGGGCTAGCCCAATATTCAACGTTTCCTTTTCCTTTACCTTGTCTTGTTTCAAGTGGTTTTTTTGTAATAGGTTTGTCAGGGAATACTCTAATCCAAACTTTTCCACCTCTTTTAATGTGTCTAACAAGCGCTCTTCTAGCAGCTTCTATCTGTCTAGATGTCAACATTCCATGAGTTGTAGCTTTAAGACCGAAATCACCAAAAGAAACAGAAGACCCAGCAGAAGCAAAACCGTTATTTCTGCCTTTCATTTGTTTTCTATATTTTGTTTTCTTAGGCTGAAGCACCTTTATCTCCTCTATATATCCAGACCTTAACTCCTATAATTCCATAAGTTGTTAAAGCCTCGCTTGTTGCATAATCAATATCTGCTTTAAGTGTATGAAGCGGTACACGTCCTTCTCTGTACCATTCAGATCTCGCTATCTCTGCTCCATTTAGTCTTCCTGAAACTTCTATTCTTATTCCTTTAGCGCCCTGACGCATTGTATTTTGCACTGCTCTTTTCATTGCTTTTCTAAACATTATTCTTTTTTCTAATTGCTGTGTTACTGATGTAGCAACTAATTGTGCGTCAAGATCAGGCTGTTTAACTTCTACTACATTTAACTTCACATCTTGGTTTATTATTTTCTTAAGCTCTTTTTTTATTTTCTCGATTTCTTCACCTTTTTTACCAATAACTACACCAGGTCTTGAAGTTTTAATATCAACAATTACCTCTTCCATAGTTCTCTTGATGACAACTGAACTTATGGGTGCCTGTGGCAATATTTGGCGTACTCTTTCTCTTACTTTAATGTCTTCGATGACAAGCTTTGAGTAATCTTTGGATTTAGCAAACCATACAGAATCATGGTCTCTTGAAGTTCCCAACCTAAAACCTACAGGATTAACTTTCTGACCCATTTTTAACCTCCTGCATTTTATTTGTTAATTTAATTTCAATATGACACATAGGTTTTTTAATCCTATCTGCTCTACCTCTCGCTCTTATTTTTATTCTTTTCATCACTAAACCTTTATTAACGATAATTGATTTTATTTTTAAATCATCGATATCTGCATTCTCATTGTTTTCTGCATTTGAAATAGCGGAATCAAGAAGCTTCTTTATTAGTTTCGCCCCTTTTTGTTTTGAGAAGCTTAATACGTCTAATGCTTTCTCAACGTCTAAACCTCTTACCATATCTGCTACCAGACAAGCTTTTTGTGGTGAAAGTCTTGCACCTTTCAAATATGCTCTTACTTCCATTATTTTTTCACCTTCCTGTCGCCAGCATGCATTTTAAATGTTCTTGTGATTGAGAATTCTCCCAGTTTTTGTCCTACCATATCTTCTTTTACGAACACTGGGATGTGCTGTCTGCCATTGTGCACAGCAATAGTAAGATTCACCATATCCGGAGTAATCATTGAACTTCTAGACCATGTTTTAATAGGTTTTCTGTCATTATTAGCCTTCGCTTTAGCAACTTTTCTTTCAAGAGATAAATCTACGAATGGTCCTTTTTTACTTGATCTAGCCATTATTTATATCTCCTTTTGACAATTAATTTATCACTCGCTTTTGGTTTTCTTGTTCTATAGCCTTTTGTTGGCATACCCCACGGCGTAACTGGATTTCTTCCTCCAGAAGTTTTACCTTCTCCACCACCATGTGGATGATCAACTGGGTTCATGGCCACTCCTCTTACTGTTGGCCTTACTCCTCTCCATCTTTTTGCACCTGCTTTTCCTAAAGATTTTAGATTATGTTGTTGATTAGAAATAACACCAATTGTAGCTCTGCAAGTTAATAAGATCTTTCTCATCTCACCTGAACTTAGTCTTAAAGTTGCATATTTTCCTTCCTTAGCAACCAATCTTGCTGTTGTTCCAGCAGACCTAATTAATTGAGCGCCTTTACCAGGCCTCATTTCAATACAATGAACCTCTGTACCTTGTGGGATCTCAGATAGAGGCAGGCAATTTCCAGGCTTAATTGGAGCCTTATTGCCAGATATAACTTTTGTTTTTTCTTTCAAATCTTTTGGCGCAATAATGTATGCTTTTTCGCCATCTTTATATTCAACTAACGCTATATTTGCTGATCTATTAGGATCATATTCAATTCTTATCACTGTTGCTTCTACATCAAATTTTTGTCTTTTGAAATCTATTATTCTGTATAGTCTTTTATGTCCACCACCTTTGTGTCTGACAGTAATGTGGCCATTATTATTTCTTCCAGAAATCCTTCTTTTAGACTCAACAAGGGTTTTCTCAGGCCTACCCTTGTGAAGCTCTTCTCTAATTTGAACCCTAAACCTTCTTCCAGGAGATGTAGGTTTTGCTTTGATAATAGCCATGTTACTTAAATGGGTTCTCCATGTTTATTTCTTTGCCTTCAGCAAGCTTTATGTAGGCTTTTTTATATGTTCCTGTCTTATATTTCCCAAACCTTGTTCTTTTATTTTTAAATTTAGTATTAAGAACCCTTACTGACTCAACTTTGACACCAAATATCTCTTCAACTGAATTCTTTATCTCAACTTTGGTTGCTTCTTTAGCAACTTTAAAAACATATGTATTTGATGTGCTTTTTTCAATTGCAGCTTTTTCACTAATTACTGGGTTCTTAATTGTTGTGTAAATCTTTTCACTTAACATTTAGAGCCTCCTTTAGCACTGTAACTGCAGAATGAGTAAGCAGGATATGTTTTGCCTTTAGCAAATCATAAGGATTAATATCTTTAGCATCTAGAAAGCTGTAATGCTTAAGGTTTCTTATTGCTAGCATAGTATTTTGATCTAAATCAGATGAAATCAGTAAAGCAGAATCTTGGCCACTTTTCTTGAAAAAATCATGAGCTAGCTTAGTTTTCGGTTCTTTGAAACTGATATCATCCACCAAATCTAATCTTTTTTCTGTTTTAAATTTAGAAAGTATTGAGGCAAGAGCTTTCTTTGCCATTTTTTTGTTTATTTTTTTTGTGTAATTTTTAGTATTTGCAAAGGTGACGCCGCCGCCAACCCATAAAGGACTTCTAATTGTTCCTGCTCTAGCGCGACCAGTTCCTTTTTGTTTAAATGGCTTTTTCCCACCACCTCTCACAGCTGATCTATTCTTAAGCATGACAGATCCTTGTCTTTCGTTTGATAAATAACTTGTTAGCGCTTGATGCACAAGCGATTCATTAAAATCAACTGAAAAGACTTCGCTAGGAAGTCTAGGTTTTGTTGCTTTTTTTGTTGTTTTAGCCTCAGCCATTATTCCTTATCATCCTCTTTCTTAGTTTCGTCTTGTTCTGCTTCTGCTTTTGCTTCTGCCTCTGTGCTTTCTTCCGAAGCTGTCTCTGCTGGCTTTTCTGTTTTGATTTCGTCTTTTGCTTCATCAACAACTTCAGCGTTTTTTGTTGCTTCTACTACCTCAGCTGAATCAACAGATGTTTTATCTTCAGAAGCTAATTCAGTATTTTCAGCTACATCCTGAACGTCATTTTTAACTTCAGCTGCTTCATCCACTATTGGTTCTAGTGAAAGCTTTGCACCGTCTTTAATAGATGGTGTTACTTTTACAAAAGAACCTATTGAACCAGGCACTGCACCCTTTACAAGTAGTACATTTTCTTCAATATCAACTTTTTCAATTTCGAGGTTTTGAACTGTTGTATTTCTATCGCCCATATGACCAGCCATTTTTTTACCTTTAAAAACTCTACCAGGGAACTGGCATTGTCCTATTGAACCAGGAGCTCTGTGAGCAAGTGAATTACCATGTGTTGCATCCTGAGTCTTAAAATTATGTCTCTTTACAACACCAGCAAAACCTTTTCCTTTTGAAACACCAGAAACATCAACTTTTTCTGTTGAGCTAAATGGGTGAAGAGTTATTTCTTTTGCATCCATAAGGTAATTGAACTCTTCTTCAGATAAATTGAATTCAGTTAAGTAGCCCTTCTCTGCTTTATTGTCTGCGAATTTTTTTTCTAAACTTTTTGAAACTTTCTTTTTTGAACCAAAGTTAACTTGCACTGCATAATAACCATCTTTTTCAGGTGTTTTTCTTTGTACTATTTTGCTGTTTGCGACAGCAATTACCGTAACGGGCACTGAAGTACCGTTGTCTTTAAAGACGCGCGTCATACCAACTTTTGTTCCAATTACTCCAAGCATATTAATTAAGGGTTATTTTTACATCTACTCCGGCAGCAATATCTAGCCTCATCAAGGCGTCTACAGTCTGCTCTGTGGGATTAATGATATCGAACAGTCTTTTGTGTGTTCTGGTCTCGTATTGATCACGAGCTTTCTTGTCAACGTGTGGTGACGTAAGGATTGTAAGTTTTTCCTTTTTTACAGGCAATGGAATAGGGCCGACAACTTTTGCGCCGGTTTTTGTTACTGTCTCAAGAATTTCTTTCGTTGATTTGTCTACCAACTTATGATCGAAAGCCTTAAGTTTTATCCTAATTTTTTGCTGTTCCATAATCGCCTTTTAGATTAGAAAGACCACGATTTTAAGGCTTTAAATAGGGAGTGTCAAAGAATTTATCTAATTCTTATTGATAATTTCTTCAGTTAAATTTGAAGGTACTTCAAGGTATTTTTTAAACTCCATAGTGTAAGTAGCTCTACCTTGGGTTGCTGACCTTAAATCTGTTGCATATCCAAACATTTCTGACAGTGGCACTAGTGCCGTAATAGCCTTTCCTGACGGGATATCATCCATATTTTGTACCTGTCCTCTTCGTCTATTAAGGTCTCCAACAACATCACCCATATAGTCTTCTGGTGTGACAACCTCAACATCCATCATTGGTTCAAGCAGTACAGGGTTAGCTTTTAGGGCTCCATCTTTAGCTGCCATTGAGCCAGCAAGTTTAAATGCCATTTCACTAGAATCCACTTCGTGGTATGAACCATCATATAGAGTTACTTTTACACCTTGTAGAGGGTAGCCAGCGATTACACCATTCTGAAGTTGTTCTTGCACACCTTTTGAGACAGCAGGTATATATTCTTTAGGTATTGCGCCACCTTTGATCTCATCAACAAACTCAAACTCTTCTTCACATGGCTCCATTCGCATTAATACATGTCCATATTGTCCTTTACCGCCTGATTGTTTTGCATATTTATGCTCAACCTCAACGTTTGATTTAATTGCTTCTCTATAAGCAACTTGTGGTTTACCAACATTAGCCTCTACACTAAATTCTCTCTTCATTCTTTCTACAAGAACTTCTAGGTGCAACTCACCCATACCAGAAATAATTGTTTGGCCTGATTCTTCATCTGAACTCACTCTAAAAGAAGGATCTTCTTGAGCTAGTTTGCCTAAAGCTATAGACATTTTTTCTTGATCAGGTTTTGATTTTGGCTCAACAGCAAGTGATATTACTGGTTCAGGGAATTCCATTCTCTCAAGAACAACTAAATCTTTCGCATCTGATAAAGTATCACCAGTTGTAACGTTCTTAAGACCGATACAAGCTGCAATATCACCAGCTCTTACTTCTTTAATTTCTTCTCTATTGTTGGAGTGCATTTGCACCATTCTTCCAATTCTTTCTTTGTCATCTTTAACTGTATTAATTACTCCATCTCCTTGAGATAAAACACCAGAATAAACTCTTACGAAAGTTAAGTTTCCAACAAATGGGTCAGTGGCAATTTTAAATGCTAAAGCTGCAAATGGTTCCTCATCGCTTGAACTTCTGGATGTTGGTTCTTCTGTCTTTGGATGAATACCTTCAATAGCTTTAACTTCATCAGGAGCAGGCAAAAATTCAATAACGGCGTCTAATACTGCTTGAACTCCTTTGTTCTTAAATGCTGATCCGCAAAGAGCGAGTGTAATTTCATTGGCTAAAACACGCTGTCTAAGTCCTTTTTTAATTTCAGACTCATCGAGATCTCCAGATTCAAGATATTTTTCCATTAATTCTTCATTTGCTTCTGCTGCTGCCTCTACAAGATCTTCTCTGAGTTTTTCGCACTTAGAAACAAGGTCTTCAGGTATATCTGTATATTCGAAGGTTGAGCCTTTATCTGCTTCGTTCCATGTTATTGTTTTCATCTTTATGAGGTCAATAACACCTTTGAAATCATCTTCTGCGCCGATATTGTACTGAATAGGAACTACTGTAGCACCTAATCTATCTCTTATTTGATCAACTACTCTTTCAAAATCAGCACCAGCTCTATCCATTTTGTTTACAAATACAATTCTTGGTACTTCGTATCTATTTGCTTGTCTCCAAACTGTTTCAGATTGAGGTTGTACACCAGATGAACCACAAAAAACAACAACTGCTCCATCCAAAACCCTTAAAGATCTTTCTACTTCGATTGTGAAATCTACGTGACCAGGTGTATCAATAATATTGACTCTGTGCTCTTCAAATTGCTGCTCCATTCCTTTCCAGAAACATGTTGTAGCTGCTGAAGTAATGGTTATGCCTCTTTCTTGCTCTTGTTCCATCCAGTCCATAACAGCTGCACCATCATGAACCTCACCTATTTTATGAGAGATGCCAGTGTAGAAGAGTACCCTTTCTGTAGTAGTAGTCTTTCCTGCATCCACGTGTGCACATATTCCAATATTTCTGTATCTATTAAGTGGTGTTTTTCTAGCCATGATTAAAATCTGAAGTGTGCAAATGCTTTATTAGCTTCTGCCATTCTATGCATATCCTCTTTTTTCTTTACTGCTGAGCCTTTGCCATCCTTAGCTTCTTTTAGTTCTGCAGCTAATCTGGCTGGCATCGATTTTTCTTTTCTTTTTCTTGCTGCCTCAACAAGCCATCTCATAGCAAGTGCAGTTCTTCTTTTAGCTCTTACCTCAACAGGTACTTGATATGTTGCGCCACCAATTCTTCTGGATCTAACTTCAACTACTGGAGCTACTTTATCTAGGATTTTCTTAAAGACTTCAACAAGATCCTCACCTTTACTATCTTTTTCTAGTTGCTCAAACGCACCATAGACTATGCTTTCAGCAATTGATTTTTTTCCATCAACCATTAGTTGATTCATAAACTTAGCGATTATCTCACTTTCGTATTTTGAATCAGGAATAATTTTTCTTTTTGGTGCCGCTCTTCTTCTCATTATTTACCTCTTTTCGCACCATATTTTGATCTTCCTTGCTTTCTTTCAGAAACACCAGAAGTATCAAGAGCTCCCCTAACAGTGTGATATCTGACACCAGGCAAATCTTTTACTCTTCCGCCTCTAATTAGGACAACAGAGTGTTCTTGTAGGTTGTGCCCTTCACCACCAATATATGAAGTTACTTCAAAACCTGATGTAAGTTTAACTCTGCAAACTTTTCGCAGAGCTGAGTTAGGTTTTTTTGGAGTTGTTGTGTACACACGAGTGCATACACCTCTTCTTTGAGGACAATTTTTTAATGCAGGAACATCACTCTTTGTAGGTTTTGTTCTACGAGGTTTCCTAACTAATTGATTAATCGTAGCCATTTTTAAAAACTGAATAATAAAGCAGTGCTAATCATCGGTCAATGCTTACTGGAAGCTCTCCAGTAATTCTTTTTTCAATGCTTCTTCAATATCTTGTATTTCTTCTGAAGATACACTTGCTTTTTGGTTAGCTGCAAAACCAGTACCAGCAGGTATTAACCTTCCAACAACAACGTTTTCTTTTAATCCTCGTAAGGTATCTTTTTTACTTGTTACTGCTGCTTCTGTAAGCACTCTTGTAGTTTCTTGGAAAGATGCAGCTGAAACAAATGAATCAGTTGAAAGAGCTGCTTTAGTAATACCTAGAAGCATTCTATCGAATACAGCAGGCTTTTTGTCAGATGCTACAAGATTTTTATTTGCAGCTCTAACTTTAGTCAACTCCACAACATCTCCTTCAAGATATTCACTATCACCTTGATCAGTAATAGTTACCTTTTTCATCATTTGCCTACTAATTGTCTCAATATGCTTATCATTTATGACAACACCTTGGAGCCTATAAACATCTTGCACTTCGGCAATTAAGTGTTTAGCAAGTTCCTCAACTCCATGCATTGCTAAAAGTGCGTGTGTATCAACTGGACCATGGCAAAGGATATCTCCTTTTTCAACGTAGTCACCCTCTAAGAAAGATACAGCTCTATATTTTTGTATCATCATTTCTACAGGCTCACCTTTTTCTGGTGTTATAACTAACCTCTTTCTTCCCTTTGTCTCTTTACCATATGAAAGAATTCCTGAAGCCTCTGCATAAATCGAACCATCTTTTGGTTTTCTTGCT
>AACY020557300.1_pt1 | contig 22832 bp, 14 predicted proteins | sample 267378 | NCBI WGS metagenome assembly AACY02 (sample SAMN02954345, study PRJNA13694) | marine metagenome | biome: aquatic; feature: ocean; material: water; isolation source: isolated as part of a large dataset composed predominantly from surface... | reverse complement strand
TGGCTTTTAACCAATTGGTCGAAGGTTCGAATCCTTCACGACCCACCACTTTTCTGGAAGTGTAAAATTCAGAGTCCTTAGATGGGTCGTTAGCTCAGTCGGTAGAGCAGTTGGCTTTTAACCAATTGGTCGAAGGTTCGAATCCTTCACGACCCACCACTTTTCTGAAAGTGTAAAATTCAGAGTCCAATAGATGGGTCGTTAGCTCAGTCGGTAGAGCAGTTGGCTTTTAACCAATTGGTCGAAGGTTCGAATCCTTCACGACCCACCACTTTTCTGGAAGTGTAAAACTCAGAGTCCTTAGATGGGTCGTTAGCTCAGTCGCTTATTTTATAAAGCTAGGGCAGTTGGCTTTTAACCAATCAGTCGAATGGTTTAAATCCTTCACGATTCACACACTTTTCTGAGAGTGTAAAATTCAGAGTCCTTAGATGGGTCGTTAGCTCAGTCGGTAGAGCAGTTGGCTTTTAACCAATTGGTCGAAGGTTCGAATCCTTCACGACCCACCACTTTTCTGAGAGTGTAAAATTCAGAATCCTTAAATGGGTCGTTAGCTCAGTCGCTTATTTTATAAAGCTAGGGCAGTTGGCTTTTAACCAATCAGTCGAATGGTTTAAATCCTTCACGACTCGCCACTTTTCTGAGAGTGTAAAATTCAGAGTCCTTAGATGGGTCGTTAGCTCAGTCGGTAGAGCAGTTGGCTTTTAACCAATTGGTCGAAGGTTCGAATCCTTCACGACCCACCACTTTTCTGGAAGTGTAAAATACAGAATCCTTAAATGGGTCGTTAGCTCAGTCGCTTATTTTATAAAGCTAGGGCAGTTGGCTTTTAACCAATCAGTCGAATGGTTTAAATCCCTCATGATTCACCACTTTTCTGAAAGTGTAAAACTCAGAGTCCTAGATGGGTCGTTAGCTCAGTCGGTAGAGCAGTTGGCTTTTAACCAATTGGTCGAAGGTTCGAATCCTTCACGACCCACCACTCTTAAATCTCCTAGTAAACTCTTCCTCAGCTTACAATCCCAAAGCATTTTCGCGCTATATTCAGCATTTTCTACTTTTGTCTCATAGACTTATTGCCAATGTTGCTCGCTTGTTAAATTGTCCATATTGGCTGCGGACAAATAATAACAACTGGGGAAACATAAAATGAAACAAGCAAAACTTAGCTTGCTTTACTCTGCAACCTTATTGGCATTTATGGGCTCTGCCAATGCGGCTTCTTTAAAAAATACTGACGTTGAATTTGGTGGCTATATTAAGGCGGACGTAATGTTCAGCGATTATGGCAATGGGGCACCCGATTCGGGGGATTTATCCCGTCAGTTTTATGTACCGGGTACCATTTACGGTAAAGAAGGCAATGGTAACCAAGTGGTGGATTTCCAAGCCCGTGAAACGCGATTTAATTTTAAGGCGGCAACGGATCTTGATGGTCATAGCTTGTCGGGCTTTATTGAACTGGATTTTATGACCCACACCGATGGCAATGAGCGGGTGTCTAACAGCTATTCACCACGTATCCGCCATGCCTATGTGTCCTATGATAATTGGACCGTAGGTCAAACTTGGACCACTTTCCAAAACCCTGCGGCTCTGCCCGAAAACCTCGACTTTGTGGGTGCTGCAGATGGTACGCCCTTTGTGCGTCAATCGTTACTGCGTTATACCCATGGCAACTTCCAATTTGCGATAGAAAACCCTGAAACAACGGTGACTCCTAATCAAGGTGGCGCACGTATCACCAGTGGTAATGGTGTCGTGCCTGATGTGGTGGCGCGATATAATCTCAAGACGGACGGCGGCGCCTCATTCTCGTTTGCGGGTATTGCTCGTCAACTCAATTTAGAAACCAAAATCGGTGCGACCCAAATCGATAGTTCGAGCTTTGGCTACGGCGCCAGTGTGGCGGGGATTATCCCCATTGGTAAAGATGATCTGCGCTTTACCGCAACCTATGGTGACGGTTTAGGGCGTTATATGGCGCTTAACTACATTAATGCGGGTGTGTTAGATGCAAACGGCGATATCGAATCCATTCGTACCTTCGGCGGCTTTGTGTCTTACCGTCATTGGTGGAACGAACAGTGGCGCACCAGTGTGACACTTTCTGGTATGCAAGCGGATAATGATGTGGCTTTAACAGGCACAGGGGTGAATAAGGATGCCTATTCCGGCTATATCAACCTGTTATATTCCCCTAGTAAACCACTGACCTTTGGGGTGGAATATATGTACGCCCAAAACAGTAAAGAGAATGGTGATGATGGTGATTTAAGCCGGATCATCTTCTCGGCGAAGTATGTGCTCTAACGTTTGATGTAATAAATAAAAAGGAGACCTCAGGTCTCCTTTTTATTTGGTATTAGGATTAACCTAACAGGTTGTTATCGCGAACATATTGTTCGAAATCGGTACAACCACCCACGTGTTTCTCATCAACGAAAATCTGTGGCACAGTTTCGACTGGCTTGCCGACAGTTTTCTCGAGATCCGCTTTAGAAATCCCTTCGGCGTGGATATCCACGTATCTAAATTTAAAGTCATCACGTTTTTCAACGAGTTGCTCTGACAGTTGTACTGCTCGCACGCAATAAGGACAGCCAGGACGGCCAAAAATAACAACGTACATAATAGCTCCTTAGGATTACTTTAAGCGTTTTATACCATAGCGCTAACCGAATTGATAATGTCAGATGTGTTTATTTTCAGTTTGATAGCGCCCTTGATAATCGAAATAGCTTTCGAGCAGATCCCAGCCTTTTTTATGCTTTTTCAGCAGTAACAGATCCGGCATTCTAAAGGCGGCGCTATCGGCAATCAGCTCAGACACGTTTTTGTATTGCTTAGGTTTTAGGCCCGGCGTGCGACTATGGGGAAAAATAAACAACGCATACAAGGCACGCCATTGGGCGGGCGTTTGCAGTTTAAAGCGTCGATTAAACTCGTTTCCTTCAATGTCCAGATATTGCACCTTAAGATCGCCTGCATCATCCATTAACGTCATATGCTGGCAGCGGAACAGATGATGGTGCTGCTTATTCAATACTTGCTTAAGGCGTTTGTCTGGGTCGATTAAGGTTGATTGGCAATGCTGGCAAATACGCGCTGCAATGTCGTTCTCTAGTCCACAATCGGGACAGGATTTAGACCGAAAACGAAAGTCACATTGCTGCTTTTGCCCATGATGCTCGACTATGCCCTGACAGCGACGGCCAAAGTGTTCGATAATATCGCCATCATTGTCGGTTAATCCCCAAAAGATATTGGCAAACTGGCAGACAGGGCAGTGCACTTGGACCGGAACCGACTTGCTATTGGGCTTAGCTTGGCCGACTTCTGGAAAATACAAATCATAGCCATTGGCCGCGTAATCAATCACTAAACAATCTTTTTTACCTTCACAGATCCTAAGACCGCGGCCAATCATTTGCTGAAACAAACTCACCGATGCGGTGGGGCGTAATATCGCAATCAAATCCACATGGGGCGCATCGAATCCCGTGGTCAGTACCGCAACGTTGACGAGAAACTTAAGCTCCCTCGCTTTAAAGCGCGCGATAAGCTCATCACGTTCATTATCTGGCGTTTGCGCCGTGACGATTGCTGTTTGCTCGCTGTGCTCCTTGTTGAGCTGGCTGACAATTTCTTCAGCATGGCGCACTGTCGCCGCAAAAATAATGATCCCCTGGCGATGGTGACTCAGCTCAATCAGTTGCTTCACAATCGCCGTTGTCGCGCGTCCGGCGTGATTCAGCAGCGCATTGACTTGGGTCTCGGGATATTCGCCATTGTCATTGGGCTTGATTTGGCTGAAGTCATATTGAGCGCTTAAACCATCGAACAAGGTGGGCGCGGTTAAATAACCTTGTTTAATCAGCGGACGGATGGGGAGCTCGAAAATACACTGCTCGAAGATCCCAAGTTCAGGCGAGCCAACTTTGCCATGGTAATGGCGTTTGTAAATCCAGCCCGTACCGAGCCGATAGGGAGTGGCCGTTAGGCCTAATAACCTCAGCTTGGGATTACGCTGCTGTAAATGACTTAAGATCTGCTGATATTGGCTGGTTTTTTCGAGGCTGACTCTGTGGCACTCATCGATAATCACTAGCGAGAAGGGCTCATCGAATTGATTTAAGGCGCGCGCGGCGGATTGAATACTGGCCACGACGGTTTTGCCGTCAGTCGATTTTTGATTTAACCCAGCGGAGTAAATGCTGGCCTCAGTCGTCAGTAATCCCACTTTTTGCGCGTTTTGGGCAACCAGTTCCTTCACATGGGTTAAAACCAGCACTCGTCCTCTGGCGATGCGGGCAAGCTCGGCAATAACGATACTTTTCCCGGCTCCCGTTGGTAGGACTAACACGGCGGAATCGGTGCTTTTTTTAAAATGCGCGATGGCGGCATCGACGGCTTGTTGCTGGTAATCCCTGAGGGTAACTCTTGGGCTGGAATTAACTGACACGCTGCTAGGTATTCTTGGTCGATTGAGTTTGGCGCCAAGCTTAACACAGAACCAAAAAAATGCCCCTTGGTTGGAGGGGCAACTAAGAGAAAGGGGCAATCAGGCACTTTCTCAACAGGGTTTGCTTCATTTAAAGGAACCTGTACTCGACGGAGCAAGGTTCAAACGTACAGGAGCTAAAGCTGCGCTTAACCGTGATAAATCACGATTAAGCGCGGGATAACGATTACTCGTTACGATTCAAGCGAGTTTCAATCAAGGTCTCAATCACGGCTGGGTCGGCCAGTGTTGATGCGTCACCTAAGTTGGTCACTTCGTTAGCGGCAATCTTACGCAGGAAACGGCGCATGATTTTGCCAGAACGTGTCTTAGGTAATCCTGTCGCCCACTGGATAAGATCCGGTGTGGCCAGAGCGCCAATTTCTTTACGAACCCATTGGCGCAGCTCTTGGCGAAGCTCTTCACTCTCTTCTGTGCCGCGGGTTAAGGTGACATAGGCATAAATACCTTGACCTTTAATATCATGGGGATAGCCCACAACGGCGGCTTCAGCGACCAGTTCGTGTGACACTAGTGCACTTTCTACTTCTGCTGTGCCTAATCTGTGGCCGGAGACGTTAATCACATCGTCCACACGGCCGGTGATCCAGTAGTAACCGTCTTCATCGCGGCGCGCGCCGTCACCGGTAAAGTACATGCCACGGAAGGTTTTGAAATAGGTCAGCACGAAGCGTTCATGGTCGCCATAAACGGTACGCATTTGGCCTGGCCATGAGTCGAGCAGCACTAAGTTACCTTCGGTTGCGCCTTCTAAAATGTTACCCATGTTGTCCACGAGCGCCGGTTGTACCCCAAAGAAGGGACGAGTCGCCGAGCCGGGTTTGGTATCGGTTGCACCTGGTAATGGCGTAATCAAAATGCCGCCGGTTTCGGTTTGCCACCAAGTATCGACAATCGGGCAATGCTCATGACCGATGACCTCGTGGTACCAGCGCCAAGCTTCTGGGTTGATGGGTTCACCCACAGAGCCCATGATGCGCAGCGAGCTGCCATCATACTTGTCAAAATGCTGTTTACCTTCGGCCATCAGTGCACGGATAAGTGTCGGCGCGGTGTAGAGAATATTCACCTTGTGGCGGTCAATCATCTCGCCTAAACGCGCAGGACTTGGGTAATTAGGGATCCCTTCGTGGATAAGCACGGTTGCACCGTTCGCGAGTGGGCCGTACACCATGTAGGAATGACCCGTGATCCAACCCACGTCGGCGGTACACCAGTAAATCTCACCGGGTTTGTAATCGAACACATACTCATGGGTCATTGAGGCATACACCATATAACCGCCGGTGGTGTGCAATACGCCCTTGGGATTACCGGTTGAACCAGAGGTATAAAGTAAGAAGAGCGGATCTTCGGCGCCCATTTCTTCAATGGCGCAGTGCTCGGATGCGGTTTCAACAAGAGAGTGCCACCACACATCGCGGCCTTCTACCCAATCAACCTTGCCGCCAGTACGTTTAAGTACAATCACCTTCTCAACGCTGGTGACATCGGGATGTTTCAGCGCATCGTCGATGTTGCGTTTGAGTGGGATCGCGCGGCCACCACGCATACCTTCATCGGCGGTGATGACGACCTTAGATTTACCGTCTATGACCCGTGAAGCGATAGAATCGGGAGAGAAGCCACCAAAGACTACCGAATGCACGGCACCGATGCGGGCACAGGCCAGCATAGCGACAGCCGCTTCTGGCACCATTGGCATATAAATGGTCACAATATCCCCACGGCGCACGCCTTGGCTGCGTAGGGCGTTGGCAAACTTACACACTTGAGTGTGCAGCTCACCGTAGGTGATTTGACGTTGTTCGCTGGCGTTATCGCCTTCCCAAATGATGGCAACGCGGTCGCTGTGCTCTGCTAGATGGCGATCTAAGCAGTTGGCTGAGGCGTTTAGGGTGCCGTCGTAGAACCAGTTAATCGATAAGTTATGATCGTCAAAAGTGGTTTTTTTGATTTTAGTGTATGGCTTTATCCAATCGATCCGTTTGCCGTGCTCTCTCCAGAAACCCTCTGGATTGACAATCGACTCTTGGTACATTTTTTTATATTGATCGTTATTTACAAGTGCATTGGCAGCGATATTGCCGGAGACTTTGTAGAGAGACTGCGAGCTCATAGGGCTTCCCTTTCTAAAAATTGCGTAGTCTGAGTATGGTATGCAAGGGGCTGGCAACTCCATTAGACCTTGGTCTAGTTTTAAAATCTCCTTTATATTTAGGCTGTTGCATTCGAAAATCTGGCTAGATTTCAGCCATTATTTATCGCACAATAATGGAAAAAAGAGCAAAAATATGAATCTAACCTTAGTCGTCGCCGTTATTGCTATTTGTTATGTCTCACTTTTATTCCTTTTAGCCTGGGGCGCGGAGCGTTGGTTTAGCGGCGTGACCAAGAAGCTTCAGGTAGGCATTTATGGTTTAAGTTTGGCGGTTTATTGTTCATCGTGGAGCTTTTTAGGCACGGTAGGGCAGTCGGCTAATGATTTTTGGTCCTTCATTCCGATTTTTATCGGTCCTATCATTATTTTCACCTTAGGTTTTGGCATGCTGCGCAAGATGGTCCTCGTGTCCAAGGCGCAAAATATTACCTCGGTCGCCGACTTTATCGCCGCCCGTTACGGTAAGTCACAAACCTTGGCGGCCATTGTTACCCTCATCGCGTTATTTGGCATCATGCCCTACATTGCCCTACAACTTAAGGCGATGGTGTTTAGCCTTAATTTGTTTCAGCCAGCAGACGATCCCTTAAACGGCATTACTATCCCTTTACTTATCACAGCATTGCTGGCGATTTTTGCCATTCTATTTGGGACGCGTAAGCTCGATGCCACCGAACATAACCCCGGCATGATGCTGGCGATTGCCTTTGAATCGTTAGTCAAACTGGCGGCATTTTTGCTGGTGGGGATTGTGATTAGCTTTGGGGTATTCGACGGTTTTGGTGATATTTGGCAGCAAGCAAGCGAAAAAGCCTTAATTAATTATCCAAATCCTCGCATCGAAGCTTTAATGCCTGAGCTGCTCGTCGGCATGGCGGCGTTTTTATGTATGCCACGGCAATTCCACGTGATGGTGGTGGAGTGCGCCGATGAGTCGGTGTTGTCCAAGGGACGCTGGTTATTCCCGCTGTATTTGGCCTTGTTTGGCTTATTCGTTGGGCCACTGGCCCTCGCGGGTAAAGTCATCCTCGGCGATAGCGTTGCCGCAGACACTTATGTGATCAATTTACCGCTTGCGTTAGATCATCCACTGCTCGCCGTGATTGCGCTGTTAGGCACTTTGTCTGCGGCAACTGGCATGGTAATTGTGGCGGTAGTGACAATAAGCGTGATGGTGAGTAACGAGTGGCTGGTGCCCGTGATGCTGCGCACGGGCAATATCCGTGAGAAAAACTTTAGCCAGTTTTCGCAGATGCTGTTAAATGCACGCCGCCTGGCCATCGTCATCATCCTTGGCCTGGGGTATGGCAGTTATCTGGCGCTCGCCGACAGTGACTCCTTGTCGCACCTTGGGATGTTATCCTTTGGGGCGTTTGCCCAGCTGGCTCCTGCGCTGGTGGGCGGGCTCTATTGGAAACACGGTAATCGTGCTGGGGTGTTTTTAGGCTTGAGTGTGGGCTTTGGCCTGTGGTTTTACATCATGCTGAGCGGCATGAATGACGGCCAAAATGTGGCGACCTTGTTGTCGAGTAATATCGACCTGTTAGATGCCATTACTCCCAATGTGCGTGATGCCCTCACAGCCTTGTTCGCCAATATTGCCTGCTATATCTTAGGCTCGATTTGGTTTAGGGCGGGGGTGGCCGAGCGTATTCAAGCCAGCGCCTTTGTCAGCCCTGGTAAGCTTAAAAATAATGCCAATAAGAAAAATGGCCCCATCTCCCAGCAGGATTTGCTGATCTTAGCCAGCCGCTTTGTTAGCCCTACTCGCGCCTATGAAAGCTTTAGCCGATTCTCAACTGAGGCGGTCAAGAGTGATAGCTGGCACAAGGCCGCAACTCCTGAGCTTATCGCCCACACCGAACGCTTACTCGCCGGTGTACTTGGCGCTTCCAGTGCCTCCTTGGTGATGGACTCGGTTTTACAGGGGCGCGACTTGGCCTTGGATGAAGTCTTTAGCCTAGTCGATGAAGCCTCATCCAAAATCATGCTCAGCCAAGATATGCTGCGCGGGGCTATCGAGCATGCCTATGAAGGGATGAGCGTTATCGATAGCGATCTCAACTTGGTGGCATGGAACTACAAATACGTCGAGCTATATCAATATCCTGAAGGATTTTTACAGCAAGGCATGCCGATTGGTGAAGTGATCCGCTTTAACGCGGCGCGGGGATATTGCGGTGAGGGGGATATCGAATCACAGGTCGAAAAACGCGTGCAGCATATGCGTAATGGCACGCCGCATACCTCAGAGCGACAACGTAAAGACGGTAAAGTGATTAAAATTCAAGGCAATCCTATGCCCGATGGCGGCTTTGTGATGACCTTTACCGACATTACTCAATACCGTGAGCAGGAACGGGCTTTGCTTGAGGCCAATGAAACCCTCGAATCGCGTGTTAAAGAGCGAACCTACGAGTTAGCCATGCTAAACAGTGAGTTGCTTGAGGCCAAGGCGCAGGAAGAAATGGCTAACGCTTCTAAGAGTCGCTTCTTAGCGGCGGTAGGGCACGACTTAATGCAACCCCTGAATGCGGCGAGATTGTTTACCGCGTCCTTGTCCCATTATCCTAATTTGGACCGCGAGGCGCGCACCACCCTATCCCATGTGAATAGCTCGCTCAAAACAGCGGGCGAGTTGCTCACCGACTTATTGGATATTTCGAAGCTGGATTCCGGCATGGTGGAGGTCAATCGCCGCGACTTTGCCATATCAGAGCTGCTCAATGGTCTGTCGGTCGAATTTGAGGCGATGGCGGCGGACAATCAAATTCGCTTTAAGATGATATCTTGTAGCGCGACAGTTAATTCCGATCCTTCGCTACTGCGGCGCGTGCTGCAAAACTTCTTAACCAATGCTTACCGTTATGCCCGTGGTGGACGGGTGTTGTTTGGCTGTCGCCATCGCGGCAGTGAGTTAGAGATCCAAGTATTGGACACGGGCTGTGGGATTGATGAGCATGAAACCCGCGAAATTTTCAAAGAGTTTAAGCGCTTAAATAATCCACGTAGTAAAAGCGTTAGTGGTCTTGGCCTAGGGTTGGCGATTGCCGATAGGATCAGCAGGGTACTAAACCACAGTATTCAAGTGTCCTCACAGCTTGGACGTGGTTCAGTGTTCTCTATTAGTGTGCCTTTAGGGGAAACCGTGCGTCAGCCGCAGGTCAAGGCCTTGCCATCGCTATTACAACCTTTGTCTGGCATTAAAGTGCTGTGTATCGACAACGAAGAGGCCATTTTGGCTGGGCTTGAGAGTCTACTCAGCCGCTGGCAGTGTGAGGTGATTTGCGCCAAAGATTTAGCCGATGCACGCATAAAGTTAGGCCTAAAAGGGGTGGCGCCGGATATTGTTTTAGCAGATTTCCACTTGGACGATGGCCAAAATGGTGTCGATGCGATGGATGGGATCCGCGCGCTCTATGGCAAAGAGTTACCGGGGATTTTAATCACCGCCAATACCCGTAAGGAGCTGGTGGAGGATGTGCAGCGCCGAGGTTACCACTATATGGCGAAAATGATTAAACCGGCGGCGCTACGGGCCTTGATTTCGAGCCTGGTCAAGGCGAGTCGTTAAAGAAGGGGCCGGCATCAGGATGTTGGCCCCATATTGAGTTCACTCGAGCTTAGAGCTTAAACGCCGCCAGTTTGGTATTGAGATTAAGCGATAGCTCGGCGAGGCTTTCGCTTTCTTGAGCAAGATAAGTGGCGGATTCAGACACTTCAAGCGCCGAACTATTAATCCCGCAGACGTTACGGTTCATTTCTTCTGCCACTGCGCTTTGCTCTTCGGCCGCGGTTGCAATCTGGGTGGCCATATCACTCACGTGCTTAATATGGGTCACAATGAGGGATAAATCGTTGCCTGCCTTTGTGGACTGGTCTACGCTCTTTTCAGCCAGATCGCGGCTCGTATCCATCGCATTGGCAGCACTGACGGCACGTTGTTGTAATAGGGAAATGGTGTTTTGAATTTCCTCTGTGGATTGCCTCGTTCTGCTGGCTAATTGCCGCACTTCATCGGCCACCACGGCGAAACCTCGGCCCTGCTCACCGGCACGTGCCGCTTCAATGGCGGCGTTTAATGCCAATAAATTGGTTTGATCCGAAATGGCACTGATCACCGCCGTCACTTCACTGATCTGCATGATTTCTTCTTTTAATTTATTCACTTGCTGCGTTGCTTGCTCCACTTCTTTGGCAAGTGCATGGATACCATCGACGCTGGCGTGCACGTCTTTATCGCCAAGTCCGGCTTCGCGGGTGGCTTCTTTGGTGTCTTTCGCGGTACTTTCGGCATTATTGGCCACATCGGCAATAGTGGCGCTCATTTCGTTCATCGCCGTGGCTAACTGGGCGAGTTGATCCCGCTGGTTGTTTACCGCTTGATTGGTTTCTTCGGCGGTTGATGCGATACGTGAAGCGGCTTGTGAGACGTTGTCGGCGCTGTGGTTAGCCTCAGCCAATGCCGTTCGAATGCTTGTCATGCTCTGATTGATATTGTGCGCTAGAGCCGCAAGTTCATCTTTGCCTGTGACCGCAAGCTGCGGCGTCAAGTTGCCAGTGGCGATGATTTGCATCGCGTTATTCACTTGATCTAAGGGTTGAACAATAGAGCGACTGATGATGTAGCCCAGTGCCGCCATCAGTAGAATGAGAATAAGTGTAGTGCCGCCCATTAGCACATATTCATGCCAAATCGTGTTTTCAATGTCTTGCAGTAAAATCCCCGATCCTAAAATCCAGCCCCAGGGTTTAAATCCCATCACTAAGGACATTTTCTGGGCTTTTTTGCCATTGCCTGTTACCCAAGGATATTGCAAGACACCTTGCTGACCATTGCGCCCTAACTCGACCATGCTAAACCAATACTGCTCAGCGCCATTGTTGCCCATTTGCTGGCTGACTAACTCGGGTTTAACGGGGTGAACTATGATGTGGCGTGTTTCATCAATCACAAACAGGTAGTTGTCACCGTCGAACCGCATATTGTTAAGCATCTCTTTTGCGGCTTGTTGAGCCTGCTCTAGGGGTAAGTTTTGTTGTAAAGCCTGAATACGACTGAGGGCTAAGCTGAGCACTGCGTTGAGTCTGGCTTCACGTTCAGCCATCAAATTGCTTTTTAAGGTAGTGACAGAAAGGGTGAGAAGAATTAAGGCGCCGATAAGGGCTGTGATAAGTTGTAGCGCGAGTTTTCGGCTGACGGGGATGTCGGCGAGTTTAAACATAAAAGCTCCTTTTTCTTGGTCACGCTCACTAAGCTATCCTTTTGCCTAGGTTTTTAGCGGCTGCTTATGAAACGTACTTATGTGGAAGTCAGTGTTATTAAGCATTACTGGCTTTAACTAATTTTCCAGTTAACTTGCTAAATAAATGTGAAAATAGTGAGATTTTATGCAATTTGTGAACAAGGTTATCTAAAGCGTTTTTATGTGACGACTTTCACTCAAAGTAAGGAGAGCGACATTAAGAGTGCAAAAGATCACTCAATTCGGAGCCAGTTGAGTGAGCCGGTTGATTGAACTGGGTTAGGATCGCAAAGCCAAAGTCAGAGGCCTTAGAGAAACAGTCCAGCCGAGTGTTACTCACTCGGTTGAACTGATATTTGGCTGAGTTTAAATTGGGCCAAGCTAAGATGTGCAGAGCAGAGCAGAGCAGAGCAGAGCAGAGCAGAGCAGAGCAGAGCAGAGCAGAGCAGAGCAGAGCAGAGCAGAGCAGAGCAGAGCAGAGCTTGCATCACGAGTGCATTGTGATTGAACAACATTAGCCGTGGCTGATAGTGATGCTCTCTGTCACCAGTGCCTCGCTTTGATTGGCATGGGGCGGTGCAATCGTTGCCGCCACTTGCTTCATCGCCTGAGTCAGCCTTGTGAGCTGTGAAGAACTAATCACATAGGGCGGCATAATATAAATCAGGTTGGCAAAGGGGCGCACCCATACGCCTAAGTCGACAAATTGCTGTTGCAGTGCGGCGGTATTGACCGCTTGGTGCATTTCGAGCACGCCAACCGCGCCGAGCACGCGCACCTCTTTCACGCTGGGAATATCGATGGCATCGGCAAGCTCGCGCTGCATTTGCTGCTCGATGGCGGCAACCTGTGCTGGCCACTCCTGCTGATTGATTAAATCTAAGCTGGCGCAGGCGGCGGCGCAGGCGAGGGGATTGCCCATAAATGTCGGGCCATGCATAAAGACACCTGCGGGCGATTGGCTAATGCCTTGGGCGACGTTATCCGTGCACAAGGTGGCGGCAAGACTGATATAACCGCCCGTTAACGCTTTGCCCAGGCTGAGAATGTCGGGCGTGATGTCGGCATGCTCATAGGCAAATAACTTACCAGTCCGCCCAAAACCCGTGGCGATTTCATCGAGAATAAGCAGCACATTATATTCATCACACAGGGCACGCAGGCCGCGTAAATACTCGCTGCTGTAGAATCGCATTCCCCCAGCGCCCTGCATAATCGGCTCGATAATCACGGCGGCAATCTCTGGATGTTGCTCGCGTAAAATACGTTGCATTGGCGCTAAATCATCTTGGCGTAATGGCTCACCGAAGGGTGTTTGCGGCGCGTCGACAAAACACTGCTTCGTGACGGCTTCGCCAAACATGGTATGCATGCCACCTTCGGGATCGCAGACACTCATGGCGGCAAAAGTATCGCCATGGTAACCCTTCTTCACCGTAAGAATGCGCTGTTTTTGGGCCTTTTGCGCTAAAGGCAAATCTTGCCCCTGCCAATATTGCAGCGCCATTTTGATGGCAACTTCGACGGCAATTGAGCCTGAGTCGCAGAGAAAGACTTTAGTGAGGGGCTCGCAGGTCATCGCCAGCAGTTTTTTGCAGAGTGTAATGGCGGGCTCGTGGGTAATGCCGCCAAACATCACATGGCTAAGTTGGTGCAGTTGCCGCTCCATCGCCGTTAATATCGCTGGGTGCCCGTAGCCATGTACGCAGGCCCACCAGGAGCTGGTGCCATCGATAAGCTTACTGCCATCGACCAATTCCAGCTCGCAGCCTTGTGCACTGTGTACCCCATAAACAGGAAGTGCACGGGTCATTGAAGTATAAGGATGCCAAATATGGGCGCTATCAAAATCCAAATCGAGTAAATTGCGCATAAAAGCTCACAGTGTTGATTGAAAATTAATCAGTGGTAAACCTGTATCACTGGTTGGCGTTGACAGTTTAAGGGCTGAGGTTATCCTAGCCAAGGTAAAATACAAAAATAAAAGGGTGTTCAATGTCGCAGTTGCAAGTTCGTCATGATTGGAAGCGGGAAGAAATCGAAGCCTTATTTGCGCTGCCGATGAATGACTTATTATTTAAAGCACACAGTATCCACCGTGAAGTGTACGATCCTAACGAAGTGCAGATCAGCCGATTACTGTCGATCAAAACCGGTGCTTGTCCTGAGGATTGTAAATATTGTCCGCAGAGTGCGCGTTACGACACTGGCCTTGAAAAAGAGCGCCTATTGGCGATGGAAACCGTATTGACCGAAGCGCGCAGTGCTAAAGCCGCGGGCGCTTCACGTTTCTGTATGGGCGCCGCTTGGCGTAACCCGAAAGATAAAGACATGCCATACCTCAAGCAAATGGTGCAAGAGGTTAAAGCCCTCGGCATGGAAACCTGTATGACCCTTGGAATGTTAAGTGCCGAGCAAGCCAATGAGTTGGCCGATGCAGGCCTCGACTACTACAACCACAATTTAGATACCTCGCCTGAATATTACGGCGATGTGATCACGACCCGCACTTATCAAAACCGTTTAGATACCTTAAGCCACGTGCGTGCATCGGGCATGAAAGTTTGCTCTGGCGGTATTGTTGGTATGGGCGAAAAGGCCACTGACCGAGCGGGTTTATTGCAACAATTGGCGAATTTGCCTCAGCATCCCGATTCTGTCCCCATTAACATGTTGGTCAAAGTGGCGGGCACCCCCTTCGAAAAACTCGATGATTTAGATCCGCTGGAATTTGTCCGTACCATCGCCGTGGCGCGTATTTTAATGCCTAAGTCCCGTGTGCGTTTATCGGCGGGCCGTGAAAACATGACTGACGAACTGCAAGCTATGTGTTTCTTTGCGGGCGCGAACTCGATTTTCTACGGCTGCAAGCTGTTGACTACGCCAAACCCTGAAGAAAGTGATGATATGGGCCTATTCCGCCGTCTGGGCTTACGTCCTGAGCAGGGCGCTGCCGCGACTATCGATGATGAACAAGCTGTATTAGCCAAAGCTGCGGCTCACCAAGATAAAGCCTCGGCACCTTTTTATGATGCGGCGGCGCTTTAACTAAGGCTTATCGCCTCAGTAAAATTCGCTATGCTGGACTTGCGCTTCGTTAAGGGCGAAGCGCAGGCTCCAAAGGTGATACGGGCGGCGAGACTCTGCGAACATTTGAGTCGTCGTTATGCCGAGACTGAGCGAAAAACCAGTCAAGACGCCGAGTAAGCCAGCAAAGTAAAATGCACAGCAAGACAAGTTGAGTAAGAAAAAATGAGTTCACCAGTCATCTCAAAACTGGGTTCAAAAATTCTCGCCCGTCAGCAGGCGTTAGCCGAGCAAGGTTTGCTTAGGCAGCGTCAGGCATTGTCGAGCGCGGCAACACTCAGTGAGGATGGCCCTCAGTTTGGCTTAGCGGAGCAGCACTATCTTAACTTCAGCAGCAATGATTACTTAGGTCTATCCCGTGCCCCCGCATTGGTCGAAGCGCTGCACCTTGGCGCTAAGCAATATGGCGTGGGTAGCGGCGCATCACCGCTGGTGACGGGTTACAGCGAGGCGCATTTGGCGCTAGAAACTAAGCTGTGCCAGATTACTGGATTTGAGGCGGCGCTACTTTTTAGCTCAGGGTTCAGTGCCAATACTACCTTGTGTAAGACCTTGTTCGATAAGCAGGATGTGGTGCTGGCCGATAAGCTGGTTCATGCATCGATTATCGATGGATTGCGCGACAGCGGCGCGGATTTTAAGCGCTTTTTGCATAATTCCACCGAAAGTGCCGAGCGACTATTAACTAAGAACGCTGTATCTGCCCTGATCACTGAGAGTGTGTTCAGCATGGATGGTGATATTGCGCCGATTTTGGCGTTATCCGCACTTTGCCGAGCACATAATGCTTGGCTAATTGTCGATGATGCCCATGGTTTTGGCGTTGTTGATGCTGTGAGTGTTCAAGCTGAGTCTACTCCAGCTTCAAACCTTATCGATATCCAGATAGTGACCTTTGGTAAGGCGTTAGGCTGTCAGGGCGCGGCGATCCTCGGGAGTCGGCAGTTGATTGAATTTCTGGTCAGCAACGCACGGGAATATATCTATTCTACGGCACTGTCGCCCGCCAATGCAGCCCTTGCCTTGGCCGCTGTTGAATACACTGAGGCCCATCCTGAGCTTAAGCAAAAATTGCAGCGCAATATCTTATTGTTCAAGCAGTTGTGCCAAGATGCTGACATTCCACTCCTAGGTAGCGACACCGCGATTCAACCTTTGATTATTGGTGATGCGACGCAAACCATGCGGGTGGCGGAAAAGCTAAAGGCATTAGGCATTTGGGTCGGCGCTATTCGTCCACCCACAGTGCCGGTCGGCTCGGCAAGATTGCGCATTACCTTAAGCGCATCCCATAGCGAGGCGGTAATAAGGTGCTGTGTCAGTAGTATTGCCACTGTGCTGAAGGAATGCGCACTGCCCAGGGTTTCTGAGCGGCCTGAACGGTAAGCCAGCGTTTGATTCAGAACATCCGGTGAATGGCTGGGCACTTCAATGCTCGGTATTGAGAGCTTGAAGATAAGAGTCTGAAAGTAAGAGCTTGAACGTAAAAGCTTCTAAGTAAAAGTTTGATGTTAAAGTGAGAATAATTTGTGATGTCTATGCCGCTTGGTGTGAGTGTTCATTCCCATCCATCTGCCAGTCAGGTCGAGCATATTGCCGATAGGTTTTCTGCTGCGGCCAAGCGCTACCAAGAGCATAACTGTTTACAGCGTTTAAGCGGCGCGAGTTTGTTGCAGGGATTTGCTGCTAAGGGCGCAATTCTTGATATTGGCGCGGGGCCGGGGACCGATTTTACTGACCATGCAATGGGCGATGATATCAAGGTTTTTGCCCTCGATATCGCCCTCGGGATGTTGCAACAACTCCAAGCAACTTTCCCTCAGCACCAATGTGTGTGCGGTAATGCCGAGCAACTCCCCTTTGCCGATGAGAGTATCGATAGTATTTACTCCAATTTGGCCCTGCAGTGGTGCCATGATTTTTCGGCTGCGACCAGTGAAATGGCTAGAGTCTTAAAAACCGGTGGAGAAGCGCACCTGAGTATCGTGGCCGAAGGCAGCTTGGCTCAGTTATCTCATCTTGGTTTGAGGGTGAATGGTTTTCAATCCCTTGAAAGCTTAAAAGTCGCCTTTGATACCTCTGATTGGCAACTGTTTGATATCCAACTTGTGCCAATGACCGTCTATTTTCAAGATCTTAAAACCTTGCTCTATTCCATTAAGGGCGTGGGCGCATCGGTGCAATCGTACATACAGACCGAAAACCCTTCAGATGCCGATGCTCACTTAGGCAAATTGCGTGGCCGCCGCGATTGGCTGGCATTGCAACAACGCGCAGAACTATTCCGTGAGGCTCAGGGCCTGCCTTTAACCTATCAAATCGCCCAATTTCGTGTACGTCGCCAAGGCGATAGGGGGTAAGGCTCGTCGTTTAGCTTTGAGCGCGTGATTGACTATGGATTAAGAAGGAAAACGCATGTTTTTTGTAACAGGTACAGATACCGATAGTGGTAAAACCTTAGTGTCGACGGCGCTGTTAACCGCATTCAATCGTGAAGCTGCTTGCATAGGCGCTGTAAACTTAAGCCTTGGGGTCAAACCTGTGGCCTCGGGATGTGAAATCACAGAGCAGGGCTTACGCAACAGTGATGCGTTAAAACTGATGTCGGCCTCATCTTTAAAGCTCAACTATGAGCAGGTCAATCCGATAAGCTTTGAACCCGCCATTGCGCCGCATATTGCCGCAAAACAGCAGGGGGTTAATTTATCCCCCGAGGCGATTTTGGCAACGTTAGATAGACAAGCCTTTGCGCAGGCTGATTTTTGCTTGATAGAAGGCGCGGGTGGCTGGCGTTTGCCCTTAGGGGACGGGCGTTATTTATCGGAATTAGTGCAGCAACTTAATTTGCCAGTGGTCTTGGTTGTGGGAATGAAACTTGGCTGCTTAAATCATGCGTTATTAACCCAAGAGGCGATTATAGCTGATGGCTTAACCGTGGCGGGTTGGGTGGCAAATTGCGTCGATCCCAATATGAGCGTGTTTGATGAAAACTTAGCATCGCTTAAAGAGATGATGACATCGCCTTTCCTTGGTTGTATTCCGCATCTTAAACAGGCTGATGCAGAACATGCCGCCCATTTTATCGATATCCAGGCTTTGTTGATGAAATAACCCATTCAAAAATACGTGTGATATAACAAAAAAGAGGCCATACAGCCTCTTTTTGTTATTGAGTGTTTAATTTGTTGTGACTAAAACTTAACTCGGTAGCCAATATTAAAGGCAATGTCAGTGCTGTTATCCATATTGAAATAATTTTCAACGACGGAAAACTCAATTGCACTTGTGTCTAAGTAATAACGATAGCCGAGTAATATTTCATTTGACGCCTTAGCGAAATCATTTTCAGTTTCTAATAAACCTTGGTAATGATGTAACTCAATTAACCAGCCATGGCGACCCGTGATATATTCATAGCCGAGATTGACCGAATAGGCATGATTATCGTAGCGGATCCCCGAGAGCACTTCATTTCCCTGCCTAAAACTGACAGCGGCGCTAGAATGAAAATGATGCTTCTTGTAACGGAAGCTGTAATTTAACTGTAACGCTTGTTCAAAGGCTTCATTTTCAAAGGGACCCGAGTCCACATAGTTATAATATAAGCTACCACCTAAGGATAACCCCTGATGTTGGCTCTCAAATAATTGATAACCAACATAAAGCATAATGGCATTATTGAGCGTCTCACCCGAAATATCTTGTTGGTTTACACCATCTTTAGAAAATATTTGGTTTTGGTGTTTTGCCGTATCTTCACGACCATTTTGACTAAAACCAAAAGCATCATGGAACCACATAGTTACCGAGTCTAAGTGATTATCGCCGCTAAAGCGCCAGTGATAACTTGTGTCTATCATCCATTTGTCATTGATTTGCCAAGTCAGCCCACCTTCGAGGGTGTTATGGTAGTAATCGGCAAAATAATCATCGGTTTCAGCCCAAACACTGGCCGCACTTGCTGATAAGTGCAGCTCTTTTTGACCTTCAGGTAACGAAAACCCAGATCTAAGCATCGGCGTTAAACTGCCCGCTTGGGTAGGTGATTGTGCGTAGGTGCGTAAAGGACCATAGTCACTAAAATCGACGGCAGTAGCAAAGGCATTCGGGACAAACAGCAAAGAAAGCACAAAGGCTGGTTTAAGGTTTGAAAACGGCATAACTTAAATATCCGTCTAGATAATGAGTTATCTAGATTCGATGGGTTGATGAAACAGGGTATTATCGACCAACAGTTACACTGATGATTAATATAGATGTTAACGTTAATTGCTGAATTAACATTTTGTTTGCATTTAAATCAGCGTATAGCAGAGTAAAACCAACGCAAGCCAAAACACTCGCCCAATCATTGGTAGTGAATATAAGGCAAGTAAGATACTTATCATTAACAATATTGTCGTTGGCTTACGAAAGTACGCAGCATTTAATGTGGGTAACTTCATTTTTTCTCTGACATATTCATGATGCGAAATATAACTAACACTGAATATGGTGATTGCAATAGATGGATATCTTGTAAAGAAGTGTATATAGCAAATATTCAGTTGCTGTGAAGGGGGAATATACCGCTGTGGAGTAGGGGAGTAAATCTTATGGGGGCGCGAAATAGGGCCGAAAATTGGAACTGAAGTTCCCTATTTTTGTTAGATAGAAATAATCCTAGATATTCCGAAGACGTCATTCTGTCCAAGTTATCCCGTAAATTAAGAAGCTGAATAGCTAAAGAGTTATGATGTTGCCACGAATTGCTGAGAATAATCGAGTTAGAGCTGAACACTCGTTAGTGTAAAACATAGCGTAATAAAAAACGCCGTAAGTTCGGCGTTTTTATGGTGTAACTGATAGCTAGCTTATTTGCCTAGGGCCAATCATCACTGTTCCAGCGATACAGCCAAGTGGCGGCAACAGGTTTTTCATCTTTACGCAATTGGATGCGCAGTTCTGCCACATTGGTGCTTTCGGGCTCGAAGGTCACAAATACGCGGGCACCATTGATATCTGGATGAGCGACGATACGCGATGACAGAATTTTGCCCTTGCTGATACTGGCATCAATCACAATGTTCTCAATATCTTGTGGTTTGATATTGCTGTAATCGATAAGCAACTCTTTACCTTTGGCTTGCTTTTGTCCCTTTGAGCTGCGAACCACTCGCGCCTTAGTGTTAGCACTGGGGCTATCGTTAGACGCTGTGATGCGATAGGAATAACGATAGGGTTCACCTTGCTTCAATCCGCCCTGAGGCTCCCAGTAAGTGACTATATTGTCGTTAGTTTCGGCGCTCGATGGGATCTCCAGTAGCACTAGCTGACCTTTACCCCAATCGTTAAGCGGCTCAATCCAAGCGGAAGGGCGCTGCTGATAGTTTGCAGTCAGATCTTGATAGTAATCGAAGTTACGATGACGTTGGATTAAGCCAAAACCCTTAATATCTTCATCGCCAAAGGCACTGATCTGCAATTTATTTGGGTTATTGAGCGGGCGCCATAAACGCTCACCGTTACCGCGATCAATTTGTAAGCCTTCGGAGTTATGTACCGCTGGGCGATAATCTGGCTTATCCGGCGTATCTAAACCACCATAGAGAAACATTGAGGTCAGTGGTGCAATCCCTACATGGGTAATATCACGGCGGGGGAATAGGGTCACATCTACCTCGACTCGCGTTGGCGCGCCAGGGTAAATGCCGAAGCGATAGGCACCAGTAACACTCTGGCTATCTAACAATGCGTGCACCACAATCGCCGTTTGATACTTAGACGGCCGCTCTACCCAAAAACGCTTGAATAATGGGTATTCCTCACCTTTAGGTTGAGCGACATCGATAGCTAATCCGCGGTTCGATAAACCATAGGTTTGCCCTTTGGACAGCGCTCTAAAATAACTTGCGCCTTGGAACATGATGAACTCATCTTTTACCTCATCATCATTAATGGGGTAGTGCAGGCGCACGCCAGCGTATTGGCCAACCTGAGTCAGTAATTTCTCTATGGTATCGTTTGGCACACTAAAGGAGGATTCGGTTAACTCGATAGGAAATGCATGGCTGTTTTCAACCACATCGATATCGACCAAGTTTTTGTATAAAAAGCCGGGGGCAAACAGTTGTACCGAAAACTTAGTGGGGGTTCCGCCCCAAATCGCGGCGTTTTCTTGATAATTGATTTTGCCATAGGTGGCGTAATCAAGATCGATTAGCTCTTTGGGGGCTTTTCTCGCTTCCTTAAACGGTTTTTGAGCCAGTTGCTGGGCAAGTTCAACCACAGTGTCATGGGAGAACATCTTGGCTTTTTTCTCTTGAGCGGCATCGGCGCCATAGGCGGTAAAACTGCTGATGCCGAGCGTACAGGCGAGTAACGAACCGAGAAAAAACCTCGATTTGGTCGCTTTGGGGCGCGAGATAGGGGCGAAATGGTTGAATGTTGAATGCAGTCGCAAAATAGAAACTCCTCACTTTAATGGGCTAAGGCGAGAGACTCGCACTTAATGACTTGCCCAAAACTCCCGATTTATAAATAACTTAGAATGCTTTTGTACGGGAAGTGCTCAGGGGTGAATAATAATTTAATCTTGTTTATCAAAGTGTTCGACAACGAAATTAGAGCAGTTACTTAAGTGGTGCAAGTCTTTTCTGCCGCAGGATAAGTGTTTGCCTTATTGGTTAAAACACTTGCCGACTGGTGTTATCACTTGGGATATTGTTGATTTCCGTCCTCACCGCGCGCGGTATCCTTGCCTCTGTATACGACATTTTGCGGCATGTTATCGGCCAGCCAGCTTGATTACACACTCATGCTCGGTGGCCGATAGTAGCAGATCCGCTTAGGCAATGCCGCCGCATAGATCTTATTTCAGCATATGGGATAAATCGCTGCCGACAGGGATCGGGATTTCTTGCTGCTCACCACAGAATAAATAGGCAGGATTGTCACCTAGCAGAGATAAGGTGTCTCCCTGACGCCAAAGTGCGCTGCCTTCGACAATACCCACAACTGGCGTGATGGGGTCGACACGAGTGAATTCGAGCAAACGTTGGGCGCGGGTTTCGCCGTTATGTCCCGGAGCGCGGTAGTTCGAATAATGTGGATTTAACTGAAACGGCACTATATTTAACGCGGTAAATGAAGGCGGCTCGATAATCGGCATATCGTTGGTGGTGCGAATGCTCAATCCAGAGACGTTAGAGCCCGCGCTCCAACCAATATAAGGTTTACCATTCAGTACTTCTTCACGGATAAGATGCACTAAATCGTACTTATAGAGCTCGTGTAGTAAATGGAAGGTGTTGCCGCCACCGATCAAAATGCCGTCGGCATCTTTAATCGCTTGGCGCGGATCAGGATGCTGGTGAATGCCGCTGATATCGAGCCTGAGTTCGCTTAATCCCGCCACGACTGAGGCCAAATAAGTGTCGTAACTCATGCTGACACCAGCATAGGGGATAAAGATCCATTTTTGGGCGTTAGTGGTCAGCGGTTTGATAAAGGGAATCGCATGGGAAAGGTAAGGCGTATCACCGACGCGAGAACTGCTCAGTAGTAGGGCATTGACTGTCATTTTTTTATCCTGAAATCTCGGAATGTGCTGGCATGTTAACAAAGTTTAATCGCGATAAACATAGATAAACACACATGAATTTGGCTGTAATGCTGACAGAGCCTAGATTTAAGCTTGGATTAATATACTGTCCCTAGACTCACGAGCCATGAAAGGCAATGTCTAAATTGAGAGAAAAATTAGCGAGTAGAAAAACTCTTATCTTTACCCCTTGAATTTCGATTAATTGGACATATTATGTCTTGAGCAAAG